>Ga0075367_10000107_pt1 | contig 23585 bp, 22 predicted proteins | sample EndMethybrTD3032_FD_71399 | JGI IMG/M metagenome (GOLD analysis project Ga0075367, IMG submission 71399) | Populus endosphere microbial communities from Tennessee, USA - Endosphere MetaG P. TD hybrid TD303-2 | ecosystem: Host-associated > Plants > Roots > Endosphere | place: USA: Tennessee... | reverse complement strand
CGACCTCGGCGCCGGAGATGGAGGCGTTCTCCTTGAAGAGCATGCCGATGGCGCCGGCTGCCAGCAAGAACCTGACGACCCCGTCCTCCTTCTCTCCTTCGGAGGCAGCGCCCGACGCGAAGTTGATGTAGTAGTGGAGGACCGCCGGGATGATGCCGGCCGCGCCGTTGGTCGGGGCGGTGACCACACGACCACCCGCCGCGTTCTCCTCGTTCACCGCCATCGCGTAGAGCGTGATCCACTCCATCGCGTGCGCCAACGGGTCGCCCTCCGCCCGGAGTTGGCGGGCCGACACTGCGGCCCGGCGCCGTACACGAAGACCGCCCGGCAGGATGCCCTCCCGCGACATGCCCCGTGACACGCACGCCTGCATGACCCGCCAGATGTCCAGCAGACCGGTCCGGATCTCCTCCTCGGTCCGCCAGGCGCGCTCGTTCTCCAGCATGAGTGAGGAGATGGACAGGCCCGTCTCCCGCGTCAGGCGCAGGAGCTCGTCGCCCGTGCGGAACGGGTACTTGAGGACCGTGTCGTCCAGCTTGATCCGGTCCGCGCCCACCGCGTCCTCGTCGACGACGAAACCGCCGCCCACCGAGTAGTACGTCTTCGAGAACAGCTCCGTGCCCGAGGCGTCGTACGCCCAGACCGTCATGCCGTTCGCGTGGTACGGGAGTGCCTTGCGGCGGTGCAGCACCAGGTCGTCGTCGAAGGAGAACGTGATCTCGTGTTCGCCGAGCAGATTCAGGAGCCGCGCGGCCTTGATCCGCTCCACCCGTTCGTCGGCACTCTCGACGTCCACCGTCCGCGGCGAGGCGCCCTCCAGGCCGAGCAGCACCGCCTTGGGCGTGCCGTGCCCGTGACCGGTCGCGCCGAGCGAGCCGTACAGCTCGCACCGCACCGAGGCGACGGAGGACAGCAGCCCTTCGTTGCGCAGACGGCGGACGAACATGCGCGCCGCCCGCATCGGGCCGACCGTGTGGGAGCTCGACGGGCCGATGCCGATCGAGAACAGGTCGAAGACCGAGATGGCCACGGGAACTCCTCCTACGGAGGGTGGGGGCACACGTTCCCGGGTGCCCCCACCAGGGGACTACTTGTTGAGGCCGGGGTACAGCGGGTGCTTGTCGGCCAGGGCCTTGACCCGGGTCCTGAGCGCCTCCGCGTCGTACGACGGCTTCAGGGCCTCCGCGATCACGTCGGCGACCTCGGCGAAGTCCTCGGCGGTGAAGCCACGGGTGGCCAGCGCCGGGGTGCCGATCCGCAGACCCGAGGTCACCATCGGGGGACGCGGGTCGTTGGGGACGGCGTTGCGGTTGACGGTGATGCCGACCTCGTGCAGCCGGTCCTCGGCCTGCTGCCCGTCCAGTGCGGACTCACGCAGGTCCACGAGGATGAGGTGCACGTCCGTGCCGCCGGACAGGACGTTCACGCCGGCCTCGCGCGCGTCGGCGGCCGTCAGCCGCTCGGCGAGGATGCGCGCGCCGTCCAGCGTACGCCGCTGGCGCTCCTTGAAGTCCTCCGACGCGGCGACCTTGAAGGACACCGCCTTCGCCGCGATCACGTGCTCCAGCGGACCGCCCTGGAACCCGGGGAAGACGGACGAGTTGAGCTTCTTCGCGAAGTCCTTCTTGGCGAGGATGATGCCGCCGCGCGGGCCGCCCAGCGTCTTGTGCGTGGTGGACGTGACGACATCGGCGTACTCGACCGGGTTGGGGTGCAGCCCGGCCGCCACCAGACCCGCGAAGTGGGCCATGTCGACCCACAGGTGGGCGCCGACCGCGTCCGCGATCCGCCGGAACTCGGCGAAGTCCAGCTGCCGCGGGTAGGCCGACCACCCGGCGATGATCACCTTCGGCCGGTGCTCGGTGGCCAGCTTCTCCAGCTCGGCCATGTCGACCAGCCCGGTGGCCTCGTCCACGTGGTAGGCGACCACGTTGAACTGCTTGCCGGAGAAGTTCAGCCGCATCCCGTGGGTGAGGTGGCCGCCGTGGGCGAGGTCCAGGCCCAGGATGGTGTCGCCGGGCTGGGCCAGCGCGAACAGCGCGGCCTGGTTGGCGGAGGCGCCCGAGTGCGGCTGGACGTTGGCGTACTCGGCGCCGAACAGCTCCTTGAGCCGGTCGATGGCGATCTGCTCGGCGACGTCGACGTGCTCGCAGCCGCCGTAGTAGCGCCGGCCGGGATAGCCCTCGGCGTACTTGTTGGTCAGGACCGAGCCCTGGGCCTCCATCACCGCGAGCGGCGCGAAGTTCTCGGACGCGATCATCTCGAGGGTGGACTGCTGGCGGTCCAGCTCGGCGTCGACCGCGGCGGCGATCTCCGGGTCGAGCTCGTGCAGGTGGGTGTTCAGGACGGACATCAGGCGGTACGACTCCTCAGCCGGCGTTCTGGGCGGTGTACTCGTCGGCGGAGAGCAGGTCGGACGGCTCCTCCGTGGCCCGGACCTTGAACAGCCAACCGCCTTCGAAGGGCGCCGAGTTGACCAGGGACGGGTCGTTGACGACGTCCTCGTTGATCTCGGTGACCTCACCGGTGACGGGGGAGTACAGGTCGCTGACCGACTTCGTCGACTCCAGCTCGCCGCAGGTCTCGCCCGCGGTCACGGCGGAGCCCACCTCGGGAAGCTGGGCGTAGACGACGTCGCCGAGCGCGTTGGCCGCGAACTCGGTGATGCCGACCGTCGAGACGCCGTCCTCGGCGCCCGACAGCCACTCGTGCTCCTTGCTGTAGCGCAGCTGCTGGGGGTTGCTCATGGCCTGAATTCTCCTGTACGCGGGGGAGTGCTGATGAATGGGAGACTGCTGACAATGCTTGTGAGCAGGGACGATGTGCTCGAGGTCACTGCCCGAGGTCACGGAACGTCGGCTACGACGGTGTCACTTCTGCCGCTTGTAGAAGGGCAGCGCCACGACCTCGTACGGCTCGTGACTGCCCCGGATGTCCACGCCCACGCCCGGCGTGCCCGGCGCCGCATGCGCGGCATCGACGTAGGCCATCGCGATCGGCTTCCCGAGTGTGGGGGAGGGCGCACCGGACGTCACCTCGCCGATCACCTCGCCCCCGGCGACGACCGCGTACCCGGCACGCGGCACCCGTCGCCCCTCGGCGACCAGGCCGACCAGGACGCGCGGAGGGCTCGACGCAGCCCGCTCGGCGGCCTCCTGGAGCGCCTCGCGCCCCACGAAGTCGCCCTCCTTCTCGAACTTCACCACCCGGCCGAGCCCGGCGTCGAAGGGGGTGAGGGCCGTCGACAACTCATGCCCGTACAGCGGCATGCCCGCTTCCAGGCGGAGCGTGTCCCGGCAGGACAGACCGCAGGGGACGAGCCCGACGCCCTCGCCGGCCTTGGTCAGCGCCTGCCACAACTCGACGGCGTGCCCGGGCTCGACGAACAGCTCGAAGCCGTCCTCGCCGGTGTAGCCGGTGCGCGCGATGAGCGCCGGCACCCCGGCGACCGTCCCCGGCAGACCGGCGTAGTACTTCAGGCCGTCGAGGTCGGCGTCGGTGAGCGACTTGAGGATGCCGGGCGACTCGGGGCCCTGGACGGCGATCAGCGCGTAGGCGTCCCGGTCGTCGCGCACCTCGGCGTCGAAGCCGGCGGCGCGCTCGGCCAGCGCGTCCAGCACGACCTGGGCGTTGGAGGCGTTGGCGACGACCATGTACTCGGTCTCGGCGAGCCGGTAGACGATCAGGTCGTCCAGGATCCCGCCGTCGGCCCGGCAGATCATGGTGTAGCGGGCCCGGCCCACGCCGACGGAGGCGATGTTGCCGACCAGCGCGTGGTTGAGGAGGGGGGCCGCCTCCGGGCCGGTCACGGTGATCTCGCCCATGTGGGAGAGGTCGAAGAGGCCGGCCTTCGTGCGCACGGCGAGGTGCTCGTCGCGCTCGGAGCCGTAACGCAGCGGCATGTCCCAGCCGGCGAAGTCGGTCATCGTCGCGCCGAGCGAACGATGCAGGGCATCGAGCGCGGTACGACGGATTTCGGTGCTGCTCATCGGACGGTTGTCTCCCAAGGCGATGGGGGTACCTCCCGCGCGAGCGCATTCGAGCGTGGGGGAGGGCGAGGTCGTTCCTCCCCATCTGTCATCGGAACCTGAGAGGTTCGCCATGACCAGAACGTGGTCATGGCTTGCACCTTGGGTGGAGCCACTGCACGCAGCGGCCCGCTTTTCAGATGTGCCTCGCCCGCGCGGTAACGGGGCCTGAGAGATTCAAGGGAGGGACTTGCTCCTTCGGCGCCCCAGCAGACGCTGCTCCTGAGGACTCTCCCGCGCGGATTCAAACGGCCGGTATGCAGTTGGCGCGCACATCATTGCACGCCTCGTCGGCTCGGGGGAGACCGCTCTTTTGTGACGGGCCTGTGGCCGGAACCGAACGGAACCGCGAGACGCCATGCATTACCTTCTCTTTACATTAGTTGGGGAGAACCTTTCCTGACCCGACAGGGAGGACGATCACGGTGACAAGGACCACGGCGTACGCCACGACCTCGGCCCTCGCGCTGCCCAAGCAGCCCACGGCCCCGGCCCGCGAGCGGTGCGACGAGCGCCCGGCACCGGTCGTCCGCGACCTCCGCGACCGCTCGGGCCGTAGCCCGCACGCCCTCCTCTTCGGCCCCCGCGACCTCGTCGTCGTCACGGGCCTGCCCGGCAGCGGCAAGTCGACGCTGATGACCCGCGCGGTGAAGGGTCTGCGCATCGACTCCCAGGACACCCGGGACCGCTGGGACGCCCGAGCCCCGGGCCTCCTCCCCTACGCCCTCTACCGCCCCCTGGTCCGCGTCGCCCACTTCGCCGGCCTGCGCCGCGCCCTGCGCTCCGGCGAGGGCGTCGTGGTCCACGACTGCGGTACGCAGGCCTGGGTCCGCGACTGGCTGGCCCGCGAGGCCCGCCGCCGCGGCGGCACCCTGCACCTGTTGCTCCTGGACGTCACTCCGGGCATGGCCCTGGAGGGCCAGCGCGAGCGCGGCCGGGGCGTCTCCCGCTACGCCTTCCTGCGTCACCGCACGGCCGCGGCCCGGCTCATCCGCTCCGTCGAGCGCGGCGACCTGCCGGCAGGGGTGGGCTCGGCGGTCCTGCTGGACCGTCCGGCAGCGGACGTACTCCGCAGGATCACCTTCACGAACCGACCCACCGACGCCGGTACCCGCTAGCCTTTCCTGCCACAGCAGTGGTTTACAGCAGGCGGTCGTAGACAGATGGACTTCCCGGCGGATCTTCCCGCGGACTTTCCCACGCAGGCGCACCCCCATCCGCACGGCGGATGGCCCGGCAACGAGCTGGAGGAGGTGCTGTCGGCCTCCCTCGGCATTCCCGCCGCGGGCGGCAGGATCATCGAGGTCCTGGGCCGCAGCTTCCTCTGGATCCCGCTGCCCAACGGCGGCGGCCCGCACAGTGGCCCCCTCGACCTGCCCACGATGGAGATCGAGGGCCAGGCCTATGTACCGGTCTTCAGCTCCGAGGAGCAGTTCCGCCAGGTCGTCGGCAGCCATATGTCGTACACGATCGCCCCGGCCGTGGAGTTCGCCCGCGGCCTGCCCCCGCACGTGGGCCTCGCGATCAACCCCGACGGCGTGGTCGGCGTCCCCCTTCCGCCCGCCGCCGTCGCCGAACTCTGCCGCATCGGCCGCACCGCCCTCGACGGCCCCACCTCCGGCGGCCGCGTGAAGCTCTACGAGCCGGACTGGCAGGAGGACCCGATCGACTTCCTGGCCGTCGCCTCCGCCGAGTTCGCCGGGACAGGTGTGGTCGTCACGGCCCGCCGCTGCCTCGCGGCCATCGAAACGGCGGCCCCGGTCATGTTCGTCGGCGTGGAACTCTCCCAGTGGGAAGGCGATCTACGAGCCCTCCCCCTCCAGGCCCTGGAACGAGCCGTCACCAAGATCCCCACCCAGTGGCCGGTCAACCTGGTCCTCCTGGACGTCACGGACGACCCGGTGGCGACATGGATGCGCGACCGGGTACGCCCTTTCTATACGAGGGATCACTTCTAGAACGGGCTGGGGATCAACCCCTTGAGGGGTGCGGGGCTGTATCGATGTGCGGCTCCGCCGCGTGGGCGCGGTCAACCACACACGACCCGCACTCGCCGTCGCACAACAAGCCCCGAGCCAATGGGCGCTTAGACTCATTCCATACATGGGGAAACTTCCAGAAGGGGCGGTACGCGTGAGCGCCAGCGGCACCACGACCGGCACGGTCGAGCACATGCTGCGCCAGGTGACCCCCGGGCGCTACGACGCTTACGAGGCACTCCTCCGCGCCCTCGCGACCCCCGGTTCCGGGCAGATCTGGATGCTCCTGTGGCACGGCCAGTCCGGCTCCCCGGACGCCCAGTACGGAAACATGGACGTCGAGGGCCACGGCTACGCCCCCTGTGTCACCTCCGCCCAGGAGCTGAGCGCCAGCGGCTGGAACCGCTCGTACGAAGTGGTCGACGGCCTCGACGTGGCCCGCACGCTCTATCCCGACCACTACGGCCTCTGGCTCAACCCGCACGCCCCCGGCGGCGGCGTCGGCATCCCCTGGCTCGACCTCCGCCGCATCGCCACCGGCCTGGACCGCCAGCCCGCCGGCCCCCTCCGCCTCACCGAACCGGCCATCGAGATCCCGCAGTTCTACGCCCTGCTCGCGCACAACGCCCACCGCACCCCGGCCGTCCGCTCACTGCGCCGCGCCTGGGTGCAGCCGGCGCTCGGCGCGCCGTATCTCGCCGTCGGCCTCGACGTGTACGACACCAGCCCCACCGCCGTCGACTCGGTGCGCGCGATGATGCAGCAGTCCATCGGCGCGGTCCCCGACGGCCTCCCGGTCTCGACCGTCGCGATGTCCGACGAGTACGACCCGGTCGCCCTGTGGATGCGGGCGAGCGCCCGCCCCTTCTACGACCGCGAGGCCCACGCCCCCGCACCGGCCCAGGCGCCGGCGGGCGGGTACGGCTATCCCGGTCCCGGGACCTACTGAGAAACGGCCCGGCGCCGTCAGCGCCCCGCGTGGATCTTCGCGCGTAGATGAAGCCGGATAGGGTGATATTCACCCTCTTCGTACCCCATTGCTCGTGTCCGGCCGCCGCGACCGGCCGTCCGGATAACGGAACCCCTCAATCGTCATCACGGTTGCGCATACTTTCTCCATCAGACCTGGCGCGTGATCGCTAGCGCGTTGAAGACTCCCCTGAAGGCGCGAGGCCGCCAGTCCTGCAGGCAGGTGCCGATCGGTACCAATCGGAGGACCGCCTCACACATCCGGCCGCACTCAACTGCGGCCACCGCGCAGCAGGCAAGCGAACCAAGCCGCCCACAGCGGCGGACAAAGGCCGGTCACCACCGGCGAGAGGGGTCAGGTCATTGTGACCGCACCGATCGAGACCACGGGGGCGGAAGCCGGAGCGCAGCCCGAGGCCGTGCTCGCCGGGGCCAAGAAGAGCCAGATCGAAGGTCGTTCGCTCACCCAGATCGCCTGGACACGGTTCAAGCGCGACAAGGTGGCCGTGGCGGGCGGCATCGTCGTCATCTGCCTCACGCTGATGGCCATCCTGGCCAAGCCGATCGAGTGGGTCTTCGGGCTCGACCCCGACAAGTTCCACCAGAACCTCATCGACCCGGCGCTCCTCGCGCCCAAGGGCGGCTGGGGCGGCATGAGCTGGTCGCACCCGCTCGGTGTCGAGCCGCAGTACGGCCGCGACATGCTCGCCCGCATCATCGACGGTTCCTGGGTCTCGCTCCTCGTCGCCGGTGGCGCCACGTTGGTGTCGGTGGTCATCGGCACCGTGCTGGGTGTCGTCGCGGGGTACTACGGCGGCTGGGTGGACAGCTTCATCAGCAAGCTGATGGACACCTTCCTCGCCTTCCCGCTGCTCCTGTTCGCCATCGCCATCTCCGCCTCCGTGCAGGACGGCTTCTTCGGGCTCAACGGTCTGTCGCTGCGCATCTGCGTGCTGATCTTCGTGATCGGCTTCTTCAGCTGGCCGTACATCGGCCGTATCGTGCGCGCCCAGACGATGAGCCTGCGGAGGCGGGAGTTCATCGAGGCGGCCCAGAGTCTCGGGGCACGTGGTCCCTACGTGCTGTTCCGGGAACTGCTCCCCAATCTCGTCGCACCGATCCTCGTCTACTCGACGCTGATCATTCCGACGAACATCCTCTTCGAGGCCGCGCTGAGCTTCCTCGGAGTCGGCATCGCTCCGCCGCAGGCCTCCTGGGGCGGCATGCTCAGCAACGCCGTGGATCTCTACACAGCGGATCCGCAGTACATGTTCGTGCCCGGACTGGCGATCTTCGTCACCGTCCTGGCCTTCAATCTGCTGGGTGACGGGCTGCGTGACGCACTCGACCCTCGCAGCAAGTGATCCATCGATAGAGGGGGCTTTCCTCACGTGAAGACGAGAAGGGTTACCGCCGCCGTGGCGTCGGTGCTGGCACTCTCGCTGGGCGCTGCCGCATGCGGCGGCGGCAGCAAGGACAGCAGCGGCGGTGGCGGCACCGGCAAGAAGGACGCGGCGCTCGACGCCATCGTCAACGTGTCGAACAAGAAGGGGGGTACGGTCACGCTGGAGGACTCCGACGTGCCGGACTCCCTGGACCCGGGCAACACGTACTACGGGTTCGTGCAGAACTTCTCGCGCCTCTACGCGCGTACGCTCGTCACGTTCAAGCCGGCGGCAGGCAAGGCCGGCCTCCAGGTCGTCCCCGACCTGGCGGAGTCCCTGGGCAAGCCCAGCGCCGACGCCAAGACGTGGACGTACACCCTGCGTTCGGGCCTGAAGTTCGACGACGGCACGCCGATCACGTCCAAGGACGTGAAGTACGCCATCGAGCGCTCCAACTTCGCGCCCGAGGCCCTGTCCAACGGCCCCACGTACTTCAAGGCCTACCTGCAGGGCGGCGACAAGTACAAGGGTCCCTACAAGGACAAGTCCGCCGACGGCCTGAAGTCGATCGAGACCCCGGACGACCGGACGATCGTCTTCAAGCTGAACCAGCCGTTCGCCGACTTCGACTACCTGGCGACCTTCTCGCAGACGGCCCCCGTGCCGGCTGCGAAGGACGACGGTGCGAAGTATGTGCAGCACATCGTGTCCTCGGGCCCCTACAAGTTCCAGTCGTACGAGGAGGGCCGCAGCGCCACCCTCGTCCGCAACACGAACTGGGACCAGAAGACCGACACCGTCCGCAAGGCGCTGCCGGACAAGATCACGGTCAAGTTCAAGGTCAACCCGGTCACCATCGACAACGACCTGCTGGCCGACAAGATCACCGGTGACATCGCGGGTACCGGCGTCCAGCCGCAGACCCAGCCGAAGGTGCTGAGCGGCAAGTACGCCAAGCAGACGGACAACTCCTACGCGGGTGCGACGTCGTACATCGCGCTGAACGTCCACGTGGCACCGTTCGACAACGTCCACTGCCGCAAGGCCGTTCAGTGGGCGGTCGACAAGCAGTCGATCCTCGACGCCATCGGTGGTTCGCCGAAGGGCGACGTGGCCACCACGCTGCTGCCGCCGTCGGTCAACGGCTACACCAAGTTCGACACCTACCCGTCCTCCGGGCACAAGGGTGACGCGGCCAAGGCCAAGGCGGAGCTCAAGCAGTGCGGCAAGCCGAACGGCTTCTCCACCACGCTGACGGCCCGTTCGGACCGTCCCGCCGAGATCGCCCAGGCCACCGCCATCCAGAACTCGCTCAAGAGCGTGGGCATCAAGGTCGAGATCAAGCAGTTCCCCTCCGGCAAGTACTTCTCGAACTTCGCCGGTGTCCCGAGCTACGTCCACGAGCACAAGCTGGGCATGCTCTCCATGGCATGGGGTGCCGACTGGCCGACCGGCTACGGCTTCCTGGACCAGATCGTCGACGGTGCGGCCATCAAGCCGTCGGGTGGCAACAACCTGATGGAGCTGAACGACCCGAAGATCAACGCCGCTCTGAAGGCCGCGATCGCCAACACCGACTCGGCGGCCCGCACCAAGGCGTGGGGCGACATCGACAAGATGGTGCTCGACAACGCCTCGGTCGTCCCGCTGGTCTACCGCAAGAACCTCTTGCTCCGGCCGACGTCCGCGACCAACGTCACGGTCACGCAGGCGTACCTCGGTATGTACGACTACCTGCTGCTGAGTTCGTCGAAGTAAGCACAGGCCGGATCCCCCTGAAAGGCAGGTGAAGGCTCCGGGCGGCCGGGACGGAGAACTCCGTCCCGGCCGCCCGGAGCCGGACAGCTGTGGCTGCGTACATCATCCGACGCGTCTTGGGCGCATTTGTACTGCTGCTGGTGGTCAGCGCAGTCACCTTCGCCATCTTCTTCCTGGTCCCTCGTCTCGGCGGCCAGACGGCCACCCAGCTGGCCACCCAGTACGTCGGCAAGGACGCCAATCCCGAGTCCGTCGCCGCGATCAAGAAGAACCTGGGCTTCGACCAGCCCATCGTCATCCAGTACTGGGACTACATCAAGGGCCTGTTCGTGGGCGCCGACTACAAGTTCGGCCCCGATGCGTCGCATTGCAGCGCCCCCTGCTTCGGCTACTCCTTCAAGAGCCACGTCGAGGTCTGGCCCCAGCTCACCCAGCGCATCCCGGTCTCCTTCTCGCTGGCCGTCGGTGCGGCGGTGATCTGGGTGATCTTCGGTGTGACGACCGGTGTCATCTCGGCGCTGCGCAAGGGCAAGCCGGTGGACCGCATCTCGATGTTCATCGCGCTCGCCGGCGTCTCGCTCCCGATCTTCTTCACCGGCCAGGTGATCAACGCGCTCTTCGTCTACCAGTGGCCCATCTGGGACAGCACGGACTATGTGCCGTTCACCCAGAACCCGGCCGACTGGGCCTGGCATCTGCTGCTGCCGTGGATCAGCCTCGCGTTCCTCTTCTCCGCCCTCTACGCCCGGCTCACCCGGGCGGGCATGCTGGAGACCATGGGAGAGGACTACATCCGCACGGCGCGGGCCAAGGGCCTCAAGGAGCGCACGGTGGTCACCAAGCACGGCCTGCGGGCCGCGCTGACGCCCATCGTCACCATCTTCGGCATGGACTTCGGCACTCTGATCGGCACGGCGGTGCTGACGGAGACGGTGTTCTCCCTGCAGGGCATCGGTGCCTACTCGATCCAGGCGATCAAGGACAACGACCTGCCCATCGTGATGGGCGTGACCCTGGTCGCCGCGTTCTTCATCGTCTTCTGCAATCTCATCGTCGACCTGGTCTACGCAGCCATCGACCCCCGCGTGAGGTACTCGTGAGCAAGCTCGAAAAGGCGGCGCTGGGCGAACCGGCCCCCGTCGCCCCGTCCGACGCCGACGACGCGTTCCTCTCCGTCCGCGATCTGCGTATCCACTTCGACACCTTCGACGGTCTCGTCAAGTCGGTCGACGGCGTCAGTTTCGACCTGCGCCGCGGCCAGACCCTGGGCATAGTCGGTGAGTCGGGCTCCGGCAAGTCGGTGACCTCGCTGGGCATCATGGGGCTGCACCGCTCGTCCACCAACGCCAAGGTCTCCGGCGAGGTCTGGCTGGACGGTGAGGAGCTGATCGGGGCCGACCCCGACGACGTGCGCCGGCTGCGCGGACGCAAGATGGCGATGATCTTCCAGGACCCGCTGTCGGCGATGCACCCGTTCTACAGCGTCGGCCAGCAGATCATCGAGGCCTACCGGGTCCACCACAACGTGAACAAGAAGGTGGCCAAGCAGCGGGCCATCGAGATGCTGGACCGCGTGGGCATCCCGGAGCCGGACAAGCGCGTGGACGGCTACCCGCACGAGTTCTCCGGCGGTATGCGTCAGCGCGCGATGATCGCGATGTCGCTGGTCAACAACCCCGAGCTGCTGATCGCGGACGAGCCGACGACCGCCCTGGACGTGACCGTCCAGGCGCAGATCCTCGACCTGATCCGGGATCTGCAGAAGGAGTTCGGCTCCGCGGTCATCATGATCACGCACGACCTCGGTGTCGTCGCCGAGATGGCCGACGAGCTGCTGGTCATGTACGCGGGCCGGCCCGTGGAGCGCGGTCCGGCCGAGTCGGTGTTCTCCGAGCCCCGCCACCCCTACACCTGGGGTCTGCTCGGCTCGATGCCGCGTCTCGACCGCGAGGACACGGAGCGGCTCGTCCCGATCGACGGCTCCCCGCCGTCCCTGATCAACGTCCCGTCCGGCTGCCCGTTCAACCCGCGCTGCCCGTACGCTGACATCCCCAAGGACAACGTCACCCGCACGGTCCGCCCCGAGCTGACCGAGGTCGGCAGCCAGCACTGGGCCGCCTGCCACATGACGCAGGAGCAGCGGGAGCGTATCTGGACCGAAGAGATTGCGCCGAAGCTGTGAGCGACGAAAAAGAAGCGACCATGCCCGCGCAGGGCGACGGTGCCACCCTCACCCAGGACGCCGCCGAGCACGAGGTCCTGCTGAAGGTGTCGGGACTCCAGAAGCACTTCCCGATCCGCAAGGGTCTGCTCCAGCGGCAGACCGGTGCGGTGCGCGCCGTCGACGGCATCGACTTCGAGGTCCGCAAGGGCGAGACGCTCGGCGTCGTGGGCGAGTCGGGCTGTGGCAAGTCGACCATGGGCCGGCTGATCACCCGGCTGCTCGAACCGACGGGCGGCACGGTCGAGTTCGAGGGCAAGGACATCACGCACCTCGGCGTCGGCGGCATGCGTCCGCTGCGCCGCGATGTGCAGATGATCTTCCAGGACCCGTACTCCTCGCTGAACCCGCGCCACACGATCGGCACGATCGTCGGCGCCCCCTTCCGGCTGCAGGGTGTCGAGCCCGAGGGCGGCGTCAAGAAGGAGGTCCAGCGGCTGCTGTCGGTCGTGGGCCTCAACCCCGAGCACTACAACCGCTATCCGCACGAGTTCTCCGGCGGTCAGCGCCAGCGCATCGGCATAGCGCGTGCGCTCGCCCTGAACCCGAAGCTGGTCGTGGCGGACGAGCCGGTGTCGGCCCTCGACGTGTCGATCCAGGCGCAGGTCGTCAATCTGCTGGACGACCTCCAGCAGGAGCTGGGTCTGACGTACGTGATCATCGCGCACGACCTCTCGGTGGTGCGGCACGTCTCGGACCGTATCGCGGTGATGTACCTCGGCAAGATCGTCGAACTGGCCGACCGGGACGCGCTGTACAGGGCGCCGATGCACCCGTACACCAAGGCGCTCATGTCCGCCGTGCCGATCCCGGACCCGAAGCGGAAGAACATCAAGAGCGAGCGCATCCTGCTCAAGGGCGACGTGCCCTCGCCGATCTCCCCGCCGAGCGGCTGCCGGTTCCACACCCGGTGCTGGAAGGCGACGGAGATCTGCACAACGACCGAGCCCCCGCTCCTGGAGCTGCTTCCCGGCCAGCGGGTCGCCTGCCACCACCCGGAGAACTTCGCGGACCAGGCCCCGCAGGACACCGTCCTGCTGAGCGTGGCCAAGGAGGCGGCCGAACTGATCGCCGACGAGGTGCTCGCGGAGTCGGCGGAGAACTCGGTGGCGGTGGCGGCGGAGGTCGCCGAGAACGGCGGCTCGCCCCGGACGGCCGCCGAGACCCCGGAGGCCGAGAGCCAGGAGTCAACCGACAAGTAACGCATGACAAGTTGGCAAAGTCATGCACATGACCGAACGGGAGAGTTCAGAGTCGTCCGTGTCCGACTTATCGGCACACGCTCGAAAGGGACGACTGATGAGACTCTCCCGTTCGGCACGTTTAGGGGCCCTCGCTACGGCGGCGGCCTCTTTCCTTGTCATCGCCGCCTCGCCCGCCCCCACCGCGGGCGCCCCCGGCATCGGTGACCTCTACTTCCCGAACCTCGGCAACGGCGGCTTCGACGCCCGCCACTACACCCTCGACGTGGCGTACAACCCGGACACCGACCGTCTCGACGGCCGTACGACCCTCACCGCCCGCGCCACCCAGAACCTCTCCTCCTTCGACCTCGACCTGCAGAAGCTGGAGGTCACCAGGGTCGAAGTGAACGGCAGACGCGCCCAGTTCACCCGGGACGGCGACGAACTGCGCATCACCCCGCGCGACTTCCTGCGCAAGGGCCACGACTTCCAGGTCACCGTCACCTACGGCGGGGTTCCCGAACCCCTCAACGGTCCCATCGTCTTCGGCTCCGACTACGGCTGGATGAAGACCGCCGACGGCGTCTTCGTCGCCTGCGAACCCAACGCCGCCTCCACCTGGTTCCCGTCCAGCGACCACCCGGACGACAAGGCCACGTACGACATCCGCATCAAGGCCCCCAAGGGCCTGACCGGTGTCTCCAACGGCCGTCTCGTCTCGACGTACGACAAGGGCGACTCGACGTACACCCACTGGCGCGAGAGCAGGCCCATGGCGACCTACCTCGCGACCGCCACCATCGGGAAGTTCGACGTGAAGACCGGGAAGACCCCGGCCGGCATCCCGATCTACGTCGCCATCGACCCGGTGCTCGCGAACAGCAACAACGTCGACGTGTACGCCGTCACGGCCGCCGCCACCGACTACTGGCAGCAGGTCTTCGGGCCGTACCCCTTCGAGGAGACCGGCGCGATCGTCGACGACATGCCTCAGGCCGGGTTCTCGCTGGAGGTGCAGAGCAAGCCGGCGTACTCGGCGGTGCGCAACGAGACGACGATCGTGCACGAGCTGGCCCACCAGTGGTTCGGCGACTCGGTGTCCGTGGAGCGCTGGAAGGACATCTGGCTCAACGAGGGCTTCGCCAGCTACGCCCAGTGGCTGTGGGCCGAGCACCAGGGTACGCGCAGCGCCCATGACTCGTTCCTGGCCGCCTACAACTCCCGCCCCGCCGACAACGCCTTCTGGCAGATCACCGTCGCCGACCCGCAGCGCGACACCATGTTCGCCTCCGCGGTCTACCAGCGCGGCGCGATGACCCTGCAGGCCCTGCGCGAACGCATCGGCGACACGGCGTTCTTCAAGCTGCTGCCCGCCTGGACGAAGCTCCACCGCTACGGCAACGCCGACACCGCCGACTTCATCCACCTCGCCGAGAAGGTCAGCGGCCAGAAGCTCGACGACCTCTTCCAGAAGTGGATCTACACGACGGGCAAGCCGGCCCTGTAGCGACCCCGAGTAAGAATGGGGGGTGCTCCAGCAACTGTTCAGCCCCTCCGTCCAGCACACGCTCGACCTCGTGGGCATCTTCGTGTTCGCCATCTCCGGCGCACTGCTGGCGGTCCGCAAGAACTTCGACGTCTTCGGCATCGCCGTGCTCGCCGAGGTCACCGCGCTGGGCGGAGGGCTGCTCCGGGACCTGATCATCGGCGCCGTCCCGCCCGCCGCCTTCACGGACCTGGGCTACTTCCTCACCCCGCTGCTCGCGGCGCTCATGGTGGTCTTCCTCCATCCGCACGTCGAGCGCATCCAGGTCGCCGTCAACGTCTTCGACGCGGCCGGCCTCGGTCTGTTCTGCGTCGCCGGGACGACGAAGGCGTACGAGTACGGGCTGGGCCTCACCCAGTCGGCGACCCTCGGCCTCGCGACCGCGGTCGGTGGCGGTGTGCTGCGGGACGTCCTCGCCAACGAGGTGCCCTCGCTGCTGCGTTGGGACCGCGACCTCTACGCGGTCCCCGCCATCGTCGGCGCCACCATGGTCGTCCTCTGTATACGCTACGAAGCCCTCACCCCGCTGACCAGCGGCCTCGCGGTCGTCACCGCCTTCGTCCTGCGCCTGCTCGCGATGAAGTACCACTGGCGAGCGCCGCGTGCGTGGAACCGGCGGTCGACGGTGCGAGAGGAGTAGTGTCCCTGGACCTGGCCCGGTGCTGGCCCATCTCCACCGACAGCCAGCGGAAGGACGGGACCACCTGCGGCCGCCACAGAGCCATGGTGTGACCGCCCGCGCTCTTCGGGATGAAGATCACATGCACGGTCGTCGGTGCCTTCGCGATCTGTTCGAGGGCGATACCGGCCTCGTAGCCGTCGTGCGGCTGCCCGGAGACGTACAGCGCGATCCGCGGCGGGGTGAGCGCCTTCCGCAGCAGCAGGTAGGGGTTGTTCTGGGCCCGCAGCGTCAGGTTCTGCGCGGCGAGCGAGTTCCGTTCGCCGATCGGGTCGTTGTAGCCGGACATGCTGACCGCGGCCATGTAGCGGTTCGGGTGCGCGACGGCCAGCTTGACCGCGCAGTGCGCGCCGGCCGAGTACCCGGCCACCGCCCAGCCCCTGGGCGCGGGCAGCGCGCGGAAGTTGTCCATCACCATCTTCGGTACGTCGATGCTCAGCCAGCTGTCGGCGTTGACCGTGCCCGGGATGTTGGCGCAGCCGGTGTCCACGCCGGCCAGCAGGTTGGTGCGCGGCGCGACCAGGATGAACGGGGCGACCTCGCCGTTCTTCATCAGCGGGGCCAGCTGCTGGGTCGTGTGCATCGACCCGAACCATGCCTTCGCCGAGCCGGGATAGCCGGGCAGCAGCTCCACCACCGGGAACTTGTGGTGGCGATAGGCGGGCTCGCCGTACTGCGGCGGCAGCCAGACGTAGACCTCGGCGTTCACACCGGAGACCCGGCCCTTGAGCTGTGTCTCGCGCACTCCGCGCATCCCGGGCCCACTGGCCGCGGCGAAGGCCTGCTTCACCCTGGGCAACCGCTTCAGCGCGATTCCACCGGTGCCGTCCGCACCCAGGTTGGCCGCCTGCTGGACGTGGTTGCCCGTGCCGAGCAGGTCGGCCCAGTTGTCGTAGAGGCTGTTGGCGTTGTTGACCATGACGAAGACCAGCGCGACCGCGGTCCCCTGGGCGAAGAACAGCATCAGCATCCGGGCCGCCGTGCGCAGGGCTTGTGGCCCGCGCACCCGCGACCACAGCACGAGCGGCAGTATCAGGGCGATCGCGAACAGCACGATCAGTGTGTAGAGGAACGGAGTCCCGGTGAGGCTCATGTCCCCATAGAGGGGGTGGAACGGCTTCAGGTTGAGGACGAGTGCGGACACTTACCAAGAAATTGCCGGGATCTCACCCAGGAGCGGCTTTCGGCGAACACGTGTCACACAGCCGTCATTTTCAAAGCTACCGCTTAGTAATTTCCTGTTGTACCGTTCATCCATGCCAGAAGCAGCCTCCGCGCCGGCCCCCGAGCGGGCCACGATCGGCGACAGCGAGTTCGACCGCGACACCGCGCTCACCCTGCGCGCCCCCGGCGTCTACGACATCGACCTGTCCGCCGGCTGGACCATCATCAACGCCGTCAACGGCGGCTACCTCCTGGCCGTCCTGGGCCGCGCCCTCGCGGACGCGCTGCCGCACACGGACCCCTTCACCATCTCTGCGCACTACCTGACCGCGTCCCAGCCGGGCCCGGCGGTCGTCCGCACCGACGTCGTCCGCACCGGCCGCACCCTCTCCACCGGCCAGGCCTCCCTCTTCCAGCACGACGAGCAGGGCCGCGAGGTGGAACGCATCCGCGTCCTCGCCTCCTACGGCGACCTGGACGCCCTCCCGGACGACATCCGTACGACGGCCACGCCGCCCGAGTTCCCGCCGCCGGACCACTGCTTCGGTCCACAGGACAGCCCCACGCCCATGCCCGGCAGCTCGGCCATCGCCGACCGCCTGATGATCAAACTGGACCCGGCGACCCTGGGCTGGGCGCTCGGCGCCCCCTCCGGCAAGGGCGAGATGCGGGCCTGGTTCGGTCTGGCCGACGGCCGTGACGCGGACCCGCTCTCCCTGCTCCTGGCCGTGGACGCCCTTCCGCCCACCGCCTTCGAACTCGGCCTGAAGGGCTGGGTTCCGACGGTCGAACTCACGGTCCACATCCGCTGCCGCCCGGCCCCGGGCCCGCTGCGCGTCTCCATCACCACCCGCAACCTCGCCGGCGGCTTCCTGGAGGAGGACGCCGAGGTGTGGGACAGCGAAGACCGCCTGGTCGCCCAGTCCCGCCAGCTCGCGCGGGTCAGGCTCGGCTGAGCGACTCCCGGCCCAGCCAGGCCGCCAACTGCCCGTAGCCGTCGGCTCCTTCGGGGGCCGGCAGGGCGGCGGCGAACGGGGTGTCGGCGTCCCGCTGCCGGTCGGGCAGCACGCGGCGGGCCGTGGCGAGCGCGAACTCGGCGAGTTCCGGGTCGAGTTGGACCGGGTGCCCCAGGGACTCGGACAGGTCCCAGGTGTGGGTCACCAGCTCCATCACATACCCCGACAGGGCCGCCCGCCCGGGCACCTCGCCCCACGGCACCCGCACCGGCGCCTCCATGCGCGCGTCGCTCTCCCAGGCCTTGAGGACGCGGATGCGGACCTCGTCGTAGGCGGCCGTCCACTCCTCGTCCCGTACGCCCTCGGCGAAGGGGCGTACGGCCATGCCGTCACCGCCCTCGCCGACGACCGCGATCCGCCGGGTGCCGCCGACCATGTGACCGAGGAGCGTGCGGACGTCGAACTCGGTACAGGGCGTGGGGCCGTCGAGCTGCTCCGGCCGTACCGTCGCGATGAGTGCGACCGCCTGCTCGGTGGCGCGGGTGTACAGGGGGCGGGGGTCGATGGCGTTCATCGTCGCTCCTTCGTGAGTCGGTACGCCGAGGATCGCCGCATAACCTGACAGTTTCCGTCAACATTTGCCGTGGGCTTCCGCAGCGGGGATTCTGGTGCCGTGAAGTCCGACCGTCTGCTCTCGATCCTGCTGCTCCTGCAGACCCGCGGGCGCGTCCCCGCGCATGAACTCGCCGAGCGGCTCGAGGTGTCGGTGCGGACCATCTACCGGGACGTCGAGGCGCTGTCGGCCTCCGGGGTCCCCGTCTACGCGGAGCGCGGGCGGCACGGCGGCATCGAGCTGCTCGCCGGGTTCCGTACGGACGTGACCGGTCTGACCGCCGACGAGTCCCGCGCGCTGTTCATCCTGGCCGCACAGGGGGCGCACGCCGCGCTCGGCCTGGACGCGGCCCTCGGCTCGGCGCTGCGCAAGGTGATGGCCGCGCTGCCGGCGCCGTACCGCCCCGCCGCCGAGGTGACCAGCCGACGCATCCTCGTCGACGCCACACGCTGGAAGGGCGGCCCGCAGAAGGCGGTCGACCTGGAGGTGCTGCAGGACGCCGTGTTCGCCGACCGGAGGCTGCGGCTGCGGTACCGGCACGGCGGGGAGCAGGAGGCGCGGACGTACACCGTGGACCCGTACGGGCTCGTCTCGAAGGCCGGTGTCTGGTATCTGGTCGCCGACCGCCGTGCGCAACCGCGGCTCTTCCGCGCCGACCGGGTGCGGTCGGCCACGGTCCTGGAGGACGCGGTGCGCCGCCGCACCGGGGTCGAACTCGCCGACGTCTGGGAGCTGTTGCGCCGCCAGGTCGAGGAACGGCCCGGCGGACTGGACGTGGTGGTGCGGGTCCGGCGCAGCCGTCTCGACATGTTCCTGCGCCTGAACGCCTCGTACCTCGCCGAACTCCCCGACGCCGAGGGCGAGGACGAGTGGGCGACCGCACGGCTGTCGTACACCGTCGTCCGCGAGGCCCGCCAACTCCTTCAGTTCGTCGACCACGTGGAGGTTCTCTCGCCGCCCGAAGTGCGCGCCGAGCTGGCCGCGGCGGCCGCTTCTGTCACGGACCTGTACCAGCGAGTAGGCGACGCGGAGATGTGAAGCAGCAGGTCAGAGGGGTTTCTTGGGTTGTGCTTTACCCGAATCACAGGCCGGGGACAGTGGGGGCTCAAGGAAGCCCTAAGCGCCGTTGATTGAGTGCCCGCCTCAAGAACTCTCATCTTCCCTGGAGTTGTTTCTCATGAAGCGTGTGCGTCTCGTTCCCGCGGTGGCCCTGCTGGCGCTCTCGCCCCTGGTCCTGGCGGCCTGCGGTTCGAGCGACTCGTCGTCGTCCTCGAACAGCGGCAACTCCGGTCGGCAGCAGGCCTGTTCGGCGCCCTCCGGCAACGCCTCGGGCATGCCGAGCGGTGCCCCGTCGGGAGCGCCGACCGGCAAGGCGGGCACCAAGCCGACCGGTAAGCCGTCGGGCATGCCGAGCGGTGCGCCCAGTGGTGGCCCCGGCGGCGGGCAGGGCGGCGGCCAGGGCGGTCCGGGCGGCGGCTGCGGTGGCGGTGGAGGCCAGGGCGGGGCGGCGCCCAGTGGCGCGCCCAGCGGTGCGCCGAGCCAGGCGGCCACGAAGAAGAGCTGACCTGGCACGTCGTGCGAGAGGGGCGGCACTCCCGGTGGACGGGGGTGCCGCCCCTCTCGTAAGTCCTGGCTAGCCCAGCCAGTGCTGCCGTCCGATGCTGATCAGCCTCATCTGCCGGGTCGCGACCTGGGTGACGTGCTCCCGGTCCTCCTCGGTGCCCTCCAGGGTCTCCAGGAACAGGGAGGCGGTGATCAGCATCTGGTCGACGTACAGATGGGCCAGCATCAGCAGGTCGTCCTCGCTCCAGCCGTCGGACGCGGGGTCCTTGGCGAGTTCGGCGCTCACCTCCTCGGCGAACCGGACGAGTTGGTCCCGGATGGCCTCGCGCACCGGCTGGACTCCGCCGTGTCGCTCACGGGCGATGAAACGGACATGGGCGGGGTACGCGTTCACATGGCCGGCGATCAACTGGATGGCGCGCGCTATGCGTTCGTCGCTGCTGTCCGCCGCGGTCACCGTCGTACGGATCATCGGATGCAGACTGCCCAGCGCCTCCTCGACCAGGGCCACGCCGAGATCCGCGGTGGAGCGGAAGTGCCGGTAGAAGGCGGTCGGGGCGACGCCGACGGCTCGGGTGACCTCGCGCAGGCCCAGGCTGCTCAGGCTCTGCTCCTCCAGCAGACCGAGCGCCGCGTCGAGGAGCGCCTGCCTGGTCTTCTGCTTCTGGGCCTGCCGGATGCCGAGGGTGTGACTCATGTCATCCAGTTAACAACTGTTCTCTGGATTTGGGAAGCCGGGAAGCGCGCTAGACTCTGGAGTCAGTGAACAAGTGTTACTACAACTGTTCACCGAACTGTAACGAGAGGCGTCCCACGAGGCGTCCCGGAGGGGGATCCATCCCATGCTGTTCCTTGTCGCCGCTCTTCTGCTCTTCGGTGCCGTGCTGGGCACCGTGGCCCACGCGCCGTTCACCTTCACGCTCGTCGCGGCCGCCTTCATCGCCGCCTGGCTCGGCATCTTCGCGCTCCGCGAGCGCCACGGGCGCCGCACCAACTGACCTGCCGCCCCACCGTCCCTACGTCAGTCTGGAGCTGACCCGCCATGCAACTCACCGCCCCTGCCACCACCGGCACCACCGCTCCCACCCGCGCCCGCCGTGACGCCGACGGCATGGCCGTCGCGTCCTTCATCCTCGGCCTCATGGGCCTCCTCGTCCTGAACGTCTTCCTCGGCCCGATCGCCATCGCCCTCGCCGGCGTGGCCCTGTGGCGCGGCACCAAGCGCCGCGGCCGCGCGTTCCTCGGCCTGACCCTGGGCGTGGCCGACCTCGCGGTCCTGGCGATCGTGATGCAGATGTCCAACACGGTTTCCTGGAGCCTGTGACCCTGAGGAACGCACCTTGACCGACGGCTGTGGGCCCTGAGGACGACAGGGCGCGGCCGAGACCGCCGGGCGCAGCGCCACCGACGCCAACGGCAACGCGGGTAGGGCACAACCGAGCCGCAGCTCCGGGCAACCTCACAGCGAGGCTTCTCGAGTCGGCCCGTAGAATCGTCGCACCATGGCATACCTCGACCACGCCGCGACCACCCCGATGCTCCCCGAGGCAGTCGAAGCGATGACCGCCCAGCTGAGCATCACGGGCAACGCCTCCTCCCTCCACGCATCCGGCCGCAAGGCCCGCCGTACGGTCGAGGAATCCCGCGAGACCCTCGCGGAAGCCCTCGGCGCCCGCCCCAGCGAGGTCGTCTTCACCTCCGGCGGCACCGAGGCCGACAACCTCGCGGTGAAGGGCCTGTACTGGTCCCGCCGCGACGCCGACCCCCGCCGCACCCGCGTCCTGGCCAGCCCCGTCGAGCACCACGCCGTCCTCGACGCCGTGCACTGGCTGGGCGAACACGAGGGAGCGACCGTCGAGTACCTCCCCGTCGACTCCTACGGCCGGGTCCACCCCGACGCCCTGCGCGAGGCCCTCGCCCGCGACCCCGAGGAGGTCGCTCTGGCCACCGTGATGTGGGCCAACAACGAGATCGGCACCATCATGCCGGTCCGTGAACTGGCCGACGTGGCGAAGGAGTTCGGCATCCCGCTGCATGCCGACGCAGTGCAGGCCTTCGGCCAGGTCCCCGTCGACTTCGCCGCCTCCGGCCTCGCCGCGATGACGGTCTCCGGCCACAAGGTCGGCGGTCCGTACGGCATCGGCGCCCTGCTCCTCGGCCGCGAGTACACCCCCGTACCGGTCCTGCACGGCGGCGGCCAGGAGCGCCATGTCCGCTCCGGCACCCTCGACGTCCCCGCGATCGCCTCCTTCGCCGTCGCCGGCCGGCTCGCGGCCGAACAACGCGAGTGGTTCGCGGGCGAGATCGGCACCCTGCGCGACGCCCTGGTCGAGTCGGTCCGTACGGCCGTCCCCGACGCGATCCTCGGCGGCGACCCGGCACCGGGCGGACGTCTGCCGGCCAACGCCCACTTCACCTTCCCCGGCTGCGAGGGCGACTCCCTGCTCCTGCTTCTCGACGCCCAGGGCATCGAGTGCTCGACGGGCTCCGCCTGCACCGCGGGCGTCGCCCAGCCCAGCCATGTACTGCTGGCGATCGGCACCGAACCGGACCTGGCCCGCGGCACCCTCCGCTTCTCCCTCGGCCACACCTCCACGGAGACCGACGTGGAGGCCGTCGCGAAGGCGATCGGCCCGGCGGTCGAGCGTGCTCGAGCCGCCGGGCTGACCTGAGAAGTGCCGGTCTGACGGGCGCTAGCTGTCCGTGATCATGAGGGACGCCATCATGCCCTCGTCCTCGTGTTGCAGCAGATGGCAGTGGAGCATGTACATGTACGTGTCGTCGGAGAAGTCGGTGAACTCCATGGCGATCTCGATCGAGCCGCCGCCGACCACTTCGTAGGTGTCGAACCAGCCGAGGTCGACGCCGGTCGGGTCGTCGCCGTTGATGGAGATCAGCTGGTACGGCACGTCATGCAGATGGAACGAGTGTTCCAGCTGGGTGCTGTTCTTGATCGTCCAGATCTCCTTGGACCCCAGCGTGGTGCTGATCATCGCCATGGACGACATGCTGGTGCCGGCCGAGCCGTTGATCAGCATCGTGGCGCCGCTCTGGCCGAGCGTGATCGTGCGGGCCGTGAAGTCACTGGTGTCGTACCGGTCGATCGTGTTGAGCGAACTCGGCAGGTCGTCCGGGGTGTCGGTGCCGGACGCGGTGATCGCGAGCACGTCGTAGGTGCCGCTGCCGCCCCGCACCCAGCCCGTGGTGACGACGGCTTGGAGGGTGACCGCGTCCGACAGGTCGAGGACGAACTCGGCGCGTGCCCCGGCCACCAGCCGGATGGAGTCCACCTCGGTGGCCGCGGTGAGATAGCCCTGGTCGGTGGCGATCTGGTTCAGCGTGCCGCCGTCGCTGCGCTGGATGGTGATGATGTCGGACGGTGAGGCGTTGAGGCACCGGAACCGGGTGCGGGTCTTCGTCGCCGTGAAGGTGAGGGTGGTGTCGTCGACGTTGGTGCCGTTGAGCAGGAGCGGGAAGCTCAGTCCGTTGGTCAGGTAGCCGGTGAGGTTGTACTTGATGTCGCCGCTGCTGTCGGTGGCG
>Ga0075367_10000106_pt1 | contig 23601 bp, 19 predicted proteins | sample EndMethybrTD3032_FD_71399 | JGI IMG/M metagenome (GOLD analysis project Ga0075367, IMG submission 71399) | Populus endosphere microbial communities from Tennessee, USA - Endosphere MetaG P. TD hybrid TD303-2 | ecosystem: Host-associated > Plants > Roots > Endosphere | place: USA: Tennessee... | reverse complement strand
ATGTCGCATTATAGATGACGTTATAAAAGTTGGCGCGCACAACATTACTGGCACTGGTGTTGTTGATCTGGGAATTGGCGATCGAAGCCGGGCCGGCCGATGTGCCAGCCGTGTAAATCCCCTGGAAAAGCATCGCATCGCGTGCCGCCGTAGTACCGCTGCCAATCGGCGATAGTATAGCCGCCGTCGCAGCGTTGTTGATTTGGTTGTTGCCATACATGGTATAGCCGACGTTGGCATACGTCGTGGCGCTGGAGATTACAGCCGCCATCCAGTATTCGCCTGGAGTTATATTGACGTTCATCGGTACCGTCATTTGGCGCATCGAGTTGATCGAAGTATTAGCGGTGGTACTCGCCGATTGTGACCACTGAAAACCATTGTTAGCGCTGCCAGATGATGCCAGCGAAAGCGTTGAACCGTTCAACGTGTAAATTCCCATCCAGAGTGACAGGTTTGCCGACGCCGTAGTTGCCGACGTGTTAGTGGCCGCCGAAAGCGAGCCGCCAATTTTAACGGCAGTGCCCGTTACATTGAACGGAACATACATGTGGTTCATCGAAAGTGAACCTTGGCCGATGGCACCCAGAGATGTAAAGAACCCTTCCGGATAGTCAAAGCGCGAGAGCGTTGCCTGGCTCGGCGCGCCCATGCTAATAGTTGAGCCGTTTGTTGAAATACTCAGACCCCCTGTCGCCGACAAGCTGGATGTCTGCGGAACCGAAAATTTAAATGATTGGCCGGTCGTAGAATTAATAGTAATGGCCCCGCCGCCTTCAATGAGGTTTGCAGTACCGCTCGAATACATGGTTTGCGAATTAGCCAATGCAATGCCGCCTCCACCCCCGCCCGCAGCGCCCGAAATAGTGACGGCGTTGCCAGCTTGACTGAGCGTAATGTTGTTGCCACCGGCGAGTGTTAGGGTACCGGAACTTACCTGCGCCATTGCTCCGGCGGTATTCCCGCCCAGCGTCATGTTATGAAGGTTTTGCGTTTGCACTGTCTGGTCCGCGGCCGAGACGGTAATCGTTCCCGAAGAAGCATTTAAGCTTTGGCTCAACGTCACGTTATTGCCGCCCGCAAATACAAAGCGAAGCTGGCTGCCCGACACAACGCCGCTCGTACCAACAGTGTTGCCGAGGTTACTCATTCCCAGGGTGTTTGAACCGGCCGCGCCGCCGGCACCGCCGGAGATGGTGACGGCGTTGCCAGCTTGACTGAGCGTAATGTTGTTGCCACCCGCAAGGGTTAGTGTACCGCTTGAAACCAGCGCCCCTGCTCCGGCCGTATTGCCCGAGACAGTCGCGTTGATTCGTCCGCCGTTAGCTGGAGGTATATACGTCATAGTCTACCTTACAAAATATACCAGGCACTGCCGTTTGAAGCGAGCGTTAATGAAGTATACTGCAAATCGAGAGAAATGCTCGTTTGGCCGTCAATCGTGTCACCGCCCGAACGGGCCACCGAGCAGGTGTTGGCCGTGTTATCAATTCGTTTGACGTAAAATCGATAACCGGCATTGCTTGAAGCAGCCGGCAGCGTGATCGTTACGTTGCCGCTTGTAGCGTCGGCGAATATTACGGTGTCCGTACCGGTGATAGTGTAGTTGCTGGTCTTGGTACTGGTGGCGAGAGTAGCATCGCTCCACGCCGGCAAACCACTGACTACCCGCAGTGTCTTGCCGTCGCCTCCCACGCCTAGCCTTACAAAATTGCCCCCGGAATCACGATAATATATATCGCCCGTCGCCCCCGATGAATCATTATAAATCGCTACCTTTTTGCGAACCGCCCCTGTCGTGATAGTAAAGTACAATGAATCGCTGTTAAACTCCATCGCCCCGGCCTCGGCACTACTAAGCAGCGTACCCGAAGTAAACTTCAGGGGCGCTGTGCCAGCCGTAGCCGTGCCAGCTCGGATAGTGACTGTTTTATGCCCGCCATTGGCCGCATTGTCAGTGTCATCGTTGAAGTGCTCCTTCATGATATACTGACGGATAATATCGCCCCAGACGCCGTCATCGCTATTCACTATCGGCAAGCGTTGCGGCGTGGGCATTTGACTTACTCCCCAAACTTTCGTGAGCCGAATCCGTGACGATTCGAGCTACCCAAATGATTTTGCGGCGCTTTAGTGCCTCTGAGTAGCGAGATCAAGTTACTAAAACCAAGCAGCGTAATTATCCCGCCAGCAAGAAGCTGTAGGAATTGTTTGCGCGTCATTTCTTGCGTTAACAATTGATTTCGAACTTCCCTCATTCTTTCCCCTGTCCTACCAAAAGTATACAGATTCGTCACATATAAAACAAACGGCTAATGCTTGTACGACGCAGAAACTGAATAACGCTAGGATCTGCGCTTAAAGGAGTGCGCTTTCGCCTTGGTGCGGGCGAATAATCGGCCAAGTTTACGTACTAATGACCAGATACCTATCCCCAGAATGATAAGTATCACTAGTAGACCGGCCAAAATTTTCCAGGGTATGACCCAAAAACTGACGTGGCCTTCGATGGGCACATCGCGCTGCCCGTCGTTATACACGGCGACTAGTTTGGCGGTATAGCGGCCGATGCGCAGCTTAGAAACCTTGTTCCAGTCCCACACCAGCTTCGTTTTTTCGGTGCCATCGGGGGCCTTGGTGGTCTGGTAGGCCGGAAAACCCTCTGTCCAGTGCGAGGTTAAAGTCCGAGTGGTATCCGGCAAAATATACCCCTTAGTTTCGTTAACGGCCAATACCCTTATGGGCGAACCACTGTCCTCCCCCCGTTGGATAAAAATATTGCCATAGGGCTGAACAATAGTGTTTCCGGTGTTCTTGAGTCGGATATCGAACGTCGCCGGCAAATACTCGTACATTCGTTTGCTGGCCGTAAACTTACCGGCGTCAAGTTTGCGTATGGCACCGGGACGATCGACATTTACTAAGGTGAAAACTGCCACAGAACCTTTAATCAGCCGTCCGCCTGCAGTCGGCTTTGGATCGCTTTTGCGGCTAATAAGTAGTGCAAACGAATAGCTAAAGCCCGCCTCTTCAGGCAAAGCAAGACGCACTTTCTGAGTGAACCAGCCCCCTGGCGGCACCGTAAAGTTGGGAGCGCCAAAGCTAATCCAGTTCGAAATGCCGGGTGGCGTCGTGTCTTTAAGGGCAACTTGTTGGCTGCCGCTTTTGAACACAAAGCTGCGCGGCTCAATCTTCAACTCCTCGGCCGCTGTGCTGGCATTGCGAATCTTTAACTCCAGTTCGGTCGCTTGTCCAGGTTTGACGGTAGCGACAAGCGGCGATGGCGTAACCTGAAGGGAAAAGTCGTCTGCGGCAAGAGCCTTCGGACTAAAACAAAAACAACAGGCAGCCACGACGATAACGCTTAAAGTAACTATGCCACCAAAATATGTATTACGCTTCATTACAGACAGTATAGCATCGAGCCCTGGAGACAATTTTTAGAACAGCCCGGCCCCAATAATCGTTATGGTATCCGTATAGTCGCTAGCGGCTGCAACGGTCGGCGAAATGGCTACATTGTTTTTAACCGTCAGGACAGCAGTGTCCGCTGTGCCGTTTGAGCTGGCCAGAGTCCGCAAGGTCGTGTCCAGGCCGCCACCCTGCCCGGTAGCGGTACCGACAAACGGCGCAGCGACGGTGATTGTTCCGGTGCCGCCGACCTGACTGTTTGTTATACCGGTGTTGTAACCGGTAGTACCTGCGACTTGCGTACTGTTTGTTCCCGGAGTGGTAGAGGCAATGGTCGCTGACGCTGAGGCAGAAGTTAAGCCGGTGTTAAGATCTTTAGCCCAGACCATCCAGCCGTTTTTGGAATTAGTATTGATGGTAGCGCTGCGCGGCGTGGGGCTGGTGGTGACTGCGCCGGTGCTCAGGGTGCCGAGCGCGTCGGTGTTGCCGCTCAGGGCAAAGGAAAAGGCGCTCGGAACGGTAGCCGTTACCACGATCTGATCGTTCGTAATGCTGGCCGTATTGTAATCTGCCGTATCAATAGTTGCCGGACCACTGGCGCGGGTAGTTACCGTACCCAAGTTAGAACTGGTGGCCGACGACTTGACGGTTACAGCCGCACTGTTCGTCCAGTTGAAGCAATACAGTGTGCCGACTACGAGATCGCTGCTCGGGAAAGTGACTGTCTGTGAGCTGACGGCTGTAGCGGTGCCGATACCCAGCCATGCCGTGCCTCCAGTCGGCCAAGCCAAGTTAGTAGTATCGACCGTAAAAGTCCCGGCTGCTCCCAGGGTGTAACCGGTCGGAAAAACCACTTGCACATCGGCTTCAGTGTTGGCGGTTGCCGGCTTGGCGCAAACTGTTCCGGTGGTGGCGGTGCTAATGGCCATACGATCAAACCGCACGAAAACCTGCGTGAGTGCGGCTGCATGAGCGGCATTGCTGCCACAGATCAACGGCGCTGCAAAGGTTACAAATGCGAGCAACGCAACAAAGAAAGGATTATTCTGTAATCTTTGGGCTATTTTCATATTATTTATACAGCACCTTACCGTTGGTTATTGAAAGATCATTTTAATCATACAACCGTAAGAGCTTTAAATGCAACTGCAATAGCCAGCATTCTACCGTCTGTGCCGGACCAGCGGCTTTGATGCTCTTTTTTTTGAGCGAGCTGGCATTGCGACCCTTGCCGGAGCAAGTCTGGTATATCCAGAATGGTGAGCATGTAACCACAGGACGCCAACTATACAAAGCAGACTCAAATAACCGCCATAGAGCCCTATAAGCATGCGAGGGTCGATGTCGATATTGTAATCATGGGGCAGCAATAGGTTGGAGGCGGGCGGTACATAAGGGGTACCGGCAGCAAATACCGCCGAAGTGTGCGCACCGCTACTGTCCCGGGCTTCGAGTTGCACCGCGTAAGGCCTCATCTCTTCATAGCGATGGCTGAAGGTATGCTCCTCCGAGTCAAGATGCTTATACGTGACAAGATCTCCGTCGCCCCAATCGATTGTTATTTCGTAAGGAGGCGTACCGCCGCTAATCCACCCTACCCACTCCGCGAGCTTGTGGGGGCTGAATAGAATGAACGGTTTGCGGCTGTTAATTATCAGCGCCTCTCCCTTCTGACTGCTCTGACCACCGCCCGTAGTAGTCCCTCCCGGCTTATTATGGATGCTCGTCCCGCCTTCGAACGGCGACTCCGACTCGGGAGTATAAGTAACAGTAACGGGCGCGCTGTCAGGGCCGTAATCATCTGTAATAGTGAGTGTTCTGGCAACGAGCGTAGTCTTGCCAAGCAGCAGCGTTACTTGCAATGAAAATGTTCCGTTGTCCAGGCAAGTTGTCGAGCCGAGCAATCTGCCGTTGCCTTGTATCGCTACACTTACCGGGGGGTCGGTGACCGGACATGTACCACTCACCGTAATCTCGGGCTTGTTTGTTACAGTACCATCCGAGGGATGCAAAATAACCGCCGGTTCGGATGGAATGGGTGCCGGCACCCGGGCAGAGACGTACAATTCCTCGGCGTTTGCTACTGCTACCTGGCGTATGCCCCATCCCGCCCACGCCAAAAATATACCCACCATCAGGAGTAATAAAGCCAGGACACGATACGAGGTGTGGCGGTGCGGTAATGGTTTACCAGTATGCTGGTGAGGTTGAAGTTTTAAAAGACGGCGCATGTTTTTGTTTTAAGCTGCTATTCCTCATTGTAGCATCCTCGCAGACCATGCTCATTTTGTAGCGCCGTTTCCTTGTAAAAGCGCCGGTAGAGTGTGCCGCCACATCAGGGGCGAATCACGAGCAGCCAATCGCGGGTGCCGTCGCCGTGCAGCCCTGGCGTCGTCACTTGGCCGGCGCCATTGATAGCGGCAGGCTGAACGGCGGTAGCGTCGGTCGGATCAACCCAGACGGCCGTATAGGTGGCAGGCAGACGCGCAAGATCCAATGTGATGGTACGGGCGTTCGTGTTACCGGTATTGGTCGGCACGTAGATCACAGCCTGGGACTTGTCGGGTGTTTGAGCGGCAGTAACGTAGTCGTTTTGCAGGACATCGAGTGTGCTGCTACCGGTGATTTTAGTGCCTCTGCCTCCGATTACCAACGGAGTCGCTTCATCCGGAACGAGCAGATGCCAGTTAAGGCCGGTAAACAGATTACGGATTTTTTGCATTTGGGAAATCCATGTCGTGTCCAAGCGATTTTCCCAGCCACTGATGAACAGCCAGTCCTGAGATCCCGTAAAGTCGCCGGCGCTGCCACTCGTAAGAGCCCACAGCTGCTGGCGGCGTAAAGACTCATTGGTGGTGGCAGGACCACCAGTGTTGTTTTCTCCCTCGTAGTTCGATTCGCTCAGTACCACCGGCCGCGGATCCCGGATACTTGAGGGACGATCATAGCCGCGCAGCACCGTCTGATAGCCGATGGAATACGTATAAGCGAAGTTCCAGTTGGCTAACGGCTCATAGGCAGCCACGTCGGTCGATACACTGTCCAAGGTATGCTGGATAGAAAACAGACGATTGTCTCCGGTCAACCGAATACCCGACAACATATTTTGAAATTCCGTGTTAACGGCAGCGTCATCATAGAACTGGTAGTCTCCGCCCGCCATCCACACGATGTTCGGGTAGTTGGCGTATCTTGTTGCTACCATTCGTCCATAGGCATAACTGTCGGCAGCCGACTTGTGGTAAAACGCTCCTTGTGGGAGTGTATTCCAACCATCCATCGGGTACAAAAAGGCAGTGATGCCATGATTTTTAAGAATCGTCAGATAGGTATCCATCCTGGTCCAGTACGACTCATTCCAAGAAGTGATATTGCCTCCGGCAAACGGCTGGACGCCATCGTAGGTTGCGCCGCCGTTAGATGAAGCGCCGTTACGTGAATCGCCAATAAGCGAGACGATAGCCGAGTTGAATCCGTGACTTTCGCGGTTGGCCGCCCACAGCTCCACTTGTGCCGGCGACAAATCACTGAACATAGCCCATGGGGAGTCACCTTTAATAAGTATCGGCGCGCTGTTTTGGTCGACGAAGTAACGGCCATTAGAAGAAACACTTGTGACAAATTTTGTGGTCTGGACAACGTTGTTAACCGTGACGGTAACGGCGGCCGCTGTAGTGGTGTTGCCGGCAGCATCCCGGGCGACCGCCGTTAGCTGCACCGCGCTGTTAGGCACGTTAGCAGTATTCCAGGCAACGCTGTATGGCGAGGTCGTTGTTTCGCCGGCAATCTGGACGCCGTTTGCGTAAAACGTTACTCCGGCAACGCCGATATCATCACTGGCGTCGGCATTCACATTGATTGTTCCGCTTACCGTGCCACCATCCGACGGGCTGGTGATAGTTACCGCCGGAGCTGTAATATCGGCTGGTAACACAGGATTGTCGACGGTAATGCTGACTTCCGCATACGCTGTATTGCCCGAAGTATCAGTGGCGGTTGCTCGAAGCGTATGCAAACCGTTGCCGAACGCTGTGGTGTCGAGTGACATTCCGTAGGGAGCGCTGGTGTCGGCCGCGCCTTGCTGTATGCCGTCGACCGCGAACGCCACGGTAGCGAGCGCGATATCATCGGTAGCATTCGCGGCGACCGCCACAGTGCCGTGTACTGTTGCGCTATCAATGGGTTCCGTAATGCTAACCGCCGGAGCTGTGGTATCCGGTGCCGATGTGGTTGCAGAAGCGGCAGCGCTTTCCAGACTTTGGTTGTTGGCTGCGTCGTAGGCCCGAACCGTATAGGTGTAGGTAGTGCCAGCGGTAAGCCCGGTATCTTGGTAGGATGTGCCCGCAACAGTGGCGCGCAACACGCCGTTACGATACAGGCGATAGCCAGCGACACCGACATTGTCGGTCGATGCTGACCAGCCAAGATTAATTTGGTTTTGCGATACGACTGCGGCTGTAAGATTGGCCGGGACCGCCGGAGCGGTGGTATCAGGAGTCGCGGAACCGATCTGCATCAGATCCTGCACCTCGGCCTGGCCCAGTGTTCGGGCGTACAGCCATGTGTCGTCGACCTGCCCATTAGAGTAATCCCCGCCTACACGCCCGATATTAAATGGCGTCGTGTTGGTTGTTGTAGTAACGGGGACTGTACCTTTGAAAGTCAAGGTTTTTTGAACACCGTCAACGTAAGCCTTCAGACGATTGGCATTCCCGCTGAGCGTTCCGTCAAATACAAGCGCTACGTGATGCCAAGCTGTGTCATTCAAGCTGATAGTTCCGTACGTATCTGCGCCCTTGCTGAGTTGGAAGTACACTTTGCCATCGCTCCAGGCCTCGATGGCCACATCCTGGTTTGTCGTCTGCTTACCAACCAGAACCTTCGCGTTTGCCGCGCTTCGCTTGATCCAGGTGGCCAAGGTCAGCTTATTAACACCGTTTATCTGCGGCACATTGCCTACACTGACTACGTCCGTGCCGTCAAACTTTAAGGAGTTATTGATACGCCCGACTGCCCATGTAGGAGTCCCGGAAAATGCTCCGTTATGAGCGTTGCCGCTGTCGTCAGGAAGCGCCGTTCCGCTGGACTGGTCGAAACTCCAGTGCGCCACTAGGCCCGAATTGGACGGCAGAGCGAGGGCGACACTCGCACCGCCTACGATTAAGATCACAAGGCTAAAGTAAAACTGTAAACTACCCCGCCGAAGTAAACTGATGACTCGGTGTGTACGTTCTAAATGCATGGCATTTCCTTTCTAAGGTCTGAGCAAGATAGTCTAGTTTGTATTATGGCACAGTTTGTAAGATTTTTTACAAAATTCGATATCTCGCCTATTTTTGAGGTGGAGGTCAAAAATCAACGGTGATCATTCAGATATCTTCACATGGCTTAAGTAAATAAATCCCAGCTCTTCCCGCTCTTCCCGCTTTCGTCCGACAGTAATGAGATCTCCGATAAGGCGGTGCCAGTTGAGGGACTCCGTCCCAGCCAGATGCAGCAGCTTGAAAGAAGACCGTATGGGATACCCTGATGAATTTAACTATAGAGACTGCCCATGGTGTAAAACTAAGAACATCACGTTCGAAAAATCGGAAATCAAGGCGCGCATGCTACCGACACACAATTAACCGAAGATGAGGTACGACTAGCATTAAATTTTACAACCCAGATGTTGAGAGATCTTTTTGAAGTGCCCGAAAATATAACAGAGTCTAGATATTTCGATAATTGACTTAACCACAACTTAGTTATATAATCACCAATTATGAGTGAGCAGTCTGTTGGTGGCCAGTCAATCCCTAAAGTGGGGGGCTTAGAGCCCGATTCCATACCTCGTCCTCAGGAGCGCTGGAGTGGCAGTGACCCAGAGGCGATGCACACATTCGCACATCCGACCACGGGCGTTGCCGACCACCGTTCGTTTAATGGGTTCGTGGAGTATTCCGTGGATCGGTTTGAAGGTGTTATAGACGCGCGGGCATCTATGGTCGCCGCTACTGTTGCCGAGCCGTATGTACAGGCTCAGGAGAGACGCCGTACGACTGGTTGGGGTATCAACAAATGGGCGACCGCGACCGCGCTCGTTGGTTGCGCCATAGTCAACGCCAATAACATAATAGAAACGGCAAAAACGTTGGCACCCTATATTGCAGCTCCTCTCGAAGCGGATAAACAAGATGCCGGTCAGGCCGCACCAGAGTCGGAGAATCCCGGTCCGACAGAGATACGGCATTTACTACGATCTTACGAACAGTTTAATATGCAAAGCGGCGGAAGTGCGCCCGACCCGAAAATGGTTAAAAAGGCTGTGCAAGCAGCTACGGTATCCGGTTCGACGCCCGATTGTACCAAAACAATCAGCGTATCTGTTATAGGCATGAGTTCCGACGAGTGGGGCGGCCGGTCGTCACTTGGCCATTCCGAGCCTCAAAATGAGCAACTGAGCCTGGGACGGGCCAGCGATTTTGTTGAAGCCATGAAACAAGAGGCTGAAGACGAACAGATCGCGCTGCCACCTATCAGTATTTCTGGCGAGTCCGACATACTCACACAAGAAGACATCGATACTTTGGATACGTTACTTGCTGCTAACGGATACGCCAGCGGCGATGGTTTTTTGCGCGCCATGCGCGACTACAATCAAGACGCAAACCGTTTGCCTGCTCAGCTTAGGACTTATTTTGATAAAACTTTTGGTAGTCAACGAGGCGTAGAAGTAGTTATCGAGAAAGGGGTGTGCACTCCCGATGTAACTCCGCCAATTACGAATGAAGAAGCCCCCTCGGGCAATACTCTGCCTGATGATTGGAACTTGTGGCCGTTACTATTGGCCGCCGTACCGCGCCGCAAGAGCGAGACGGTAATGCGAACATCAATCGGCTACCGTCCGGCACCTTTGGCAGACCACGGCCGGCGCACAGTGAGTGTAAAGTTGTACCCCGAAGCATTGAAGGCAGATGGCAAAACTTTGGTGCCCGACGCCTGGGCCTATACGCGCAAATATCAGATGCTGCTACGCGAAGGCAGAGTCAAAGGGGTTTTGCGATTTAATTACGGCGAGCGTGATGAGAATGGCGAGCAGCAAGCATTGCGGGTTTTGTTTGTAGACAAACAGCCACAGCCGGAGTTTATAAAGCACCTTGCCGAACGGCTCGGAGAATTTAGCCTTATGCAGGGCGGTAAACTCGGATCTCGCATTAATGCCATCACTATATTTCCGAGCGAAAACGCAGGGCATGCGCACCATAACCCAAGCAAGGTGGGGCTGGGGATAGATCAACAATATGAGACAGGCGTACTCGGTGTGACCATGCCAATGCTTGGTTTGGTCGAAATGCACATGGACACCGACAACCACTCACCAAAAAGTTTGGAAGATGCCTTTATGGGTCCGGACTGGACGCTTAGCCATGAGGTGGCCGGGCACGGCACCGATATGGCCGACAATCCGCATACTCTAAAAGCTTTGGATGAACCGGGCGAATACGCATACGACGGCAGCCCCTGGCAGGACGCCGGCATCCCGGCTCCTTCCCTCGGTATACGCAAGAATGATAGATTTGTTGTGCCCGACCCTGAGAAACCTGGCGAAACTCTTGTGGTTACTGGTAACGATCCACGGATCCAGGTGAATGACCCGATATTGCTTAACCGGCCGACACAATACTCGAACAGCTCCGTGGCCGAACTGCATGCCGAGATAGCGGCAACTACCCAAACAACCGACGGACGTATTCCGGCATCGCAACTACCGGCGACACCTGGCGACCAGACTGAGGATTACAACCCAGCCAACAATCAATACGTCACGAACCCGGACCTGCGCAATGAGTTTCAACGGCATGTCGGAAGTGTAATTGGCAGCGATGGTCTTGAATGGAATGAGGGTAAGCTTAATGCCGCCAAAAAACAGTGGCGCGCCCATTACGCTCCTGCAGAGTGGGACCCAGAAGTTCGCAAACTTATTGCCGAAGCCCGCAGTACTCGTCTGCCCCAAGACAAAGACCTACTAAGTATCATTGGCGAAGAAGCTATATAATCTTCGGCTATTCGCTTGTAGCAGTGTAAGTTTGGAATCCTTCCGCTATCTCCAGCCAAGCCTTGTCAAATTTGAGTCTAAGAAGATGACGCCAGGTTTTTAATCATTACATATCGCTCCTCGTGCACGGCTTCTGGGAGATAGCTACCATCGGCTTGAAGTGGAAAATGGGGCCGCATGACGGTACCGTGGCCCCAATCTTCAAAGCCCTCGTTTTCGTAAAGACGCCGTGCAGAATTGTTATCGACACCTACGGTTAGAAATATATCTGTGGCCCCAAGACTATCCGCGGCGAACTTGCAGGCGGTCTTTAGGAGTAGGCGACCGACTCCTCTACCTCGATGCTCAGGCTTCACTTCCATAAAGGTAAGTACGGGCGTGGGGTAGGAGATATAGGGTATAGTATCAGACTCAGTTGGGCCGCTGGGAAGAATACCTACCTGCCCTACTAACGCTTCGTTATGCAAAGCGATTATAAGATGCAGCGAGCCCGTAGGCAATGCCTTCGCCAGCTGATCAACAGCGGCTTGGCGCATCATAATATCACCTTTATATCGTTCGAGGTTTTCTATGGTGAGCAGTTCTGTTCGCACGTCTTTAATCATCTATCGCTCCGGCATTTTAGTGTCTATAAAGATTACATAATAAATATACGTCAACTCATCGAATTTTGCTTGAGGATAAGTTGTCATAGAAGCATTTGAAGCGCATCATTAACCTGCACTTCACCATGACGATAAAGACAGAACGGCTTGAAAGGTTACAAGAAGTTTTATCAAGACAACACTAACAAGAAAGGATTTACATGAGCATCAAACGAGACATCATCCCTACCCAGTAACGATCCGTTCTACTTTATAGGCAGCACAGCGCAACTTGAGGATTTTAAGCTCACCGAATAGACGTAATTACCTTGCGGTCAGACCAGCCGATCTTGATGAACCTCCGAAGACACTGAATATCCAATACATATACGAGCATTATTGAGCACAAACGTACGGATATCCAAGTATTTATATTGCTACTATTATACTATGGCATGGGCATTACGGCCGGAAGGCTCTCCAGGGGACATTCCGCCGCCAGAAGTTAATACTCTGGGCGCTATTGAGCTGGTCGGCAATCTGCCTGCCAAGATGCTTGTGCTTTTAGCGCAAGTGACATTAGGCGGACGCCGCAGATTTAGCGCCTATAGCGAAATCAACGAGCAGCTCGATGAACTGCAAGGCGGGGAAGCTAAAAGATCTGCCAGAACTGTCCGGTTCGGCTTCCCTGCCTTAAGGATGCTATTGATAAAGGCGTAGATTTCGGGGTTCGTGGAGGCGTTTGGCTGGAGAACTCTCGGGAAAATACGCCTGAACTGCGGCGCCGGGTTGGCGCATTGCCGGCAATCAGAAGGAATTAATGCTTGGAATCTCTCCGGCCCAGCCAGACAAAAGACCAAGCAATATTGGTCTTTTGTCTGGCCCCTGGTCTTAGTTAAGATGTAGGAAGGTCGCCTAAGTTACCTACGGTCGTGCCATCGGCGTATGTCTTGATGTAGCGCGTTCCGCCAATCGTATTTCAGATCGGTTGAAATACGATTGGCGGAACCGGTAACAGAGATAAAGGCGCGATCAGGCGACGACTTGGTTGAGTTACGCTGGTTCGGTGAACCGGAGCTCCATAACGCAGAACTCGTACCAGGCGGCAAAGAATTTTTCCGAGAGGCGGCTGGATATATGAAATCGTAAAGATAGAACATAGTAATTGAGCGAATGGAGGGATATGAAGCAAGAACTACCAGGTAAAAACACCCAGGACGATGACGAAGCACGTTTGGCATTTGTCTACCAGGAAGCCATCAGGGGACTTTCGCACCAACAAGGCGTTGTCGAATCGATGAATTCCAGGGCAGGAAATATGATTTTTGCAACGGCTTTCGTGACTTCGCTACTTGGCAATACTGCCCTGACAGACGGGCTCGGGCCCTGGGACTGGACTGCTGTGATATTGCTCTTTCTTATCGGGGTTCTGGTGGCGTTTATGATCTGGCCCTACCATAAATATGTTTTTCGTTTCGACCCCGAAGAATTGCTGAGTGAGTACGTCGACAAAGATAGAGGCATGACCATGTCTAAGCTCTACCGGACACTGGCTTTACGCATAAAGACGGACATGGCCAGCAATTGGCAGATCATCCAGCGGATTAGAATAGCGCTGCAACTCTCCCTGATTTTGCTTTTGGTTGAAATTTTGGCCCTGCTCTTTTCGGTAGCAGGCGGAATGTAACTATTAGCTAGGAACGAAGCACCTATCGCCTGCGGTTGCCCAGCCCGGCAAGCATCTCGCCTACGATAGGTTTAAGCTCGTCGACATGACCCTGCCTGCCTGTGGGTATGGCTATTCCGCGAAGCTTGCGCCCAGCAGCTGTTCTAGACTGGACTGCGCCTTAGTGTACGCATCTTCAGGAGTCGCAGAGGGTGTGTCCTGTGCTTGCCTGCCCCCTAAATCAGAGCCAAAATCCACTAGCAAGACATCTGAGCCTCGTGAACGCGCGTCATGCAAGCTAATCGGACGGAAGCCGCTGTTCCATACCCGTTGGTATGTGTCGGTGTACGCCGCCCTAAGCTGAGTACGTTGCGGGGGCGTGCTTCGCTGGTAAGCCGTAGGAAGGTCGTAAGGGATGTACTCTTCAATGATGGTACCTCGCCCGACAGCGTGCAACTGAGGCGTCGCTACGCCCAGATCTGCAAGAAGGTGCCGACGGTCGAGCCATTCCTGCAGGCACTCAGCGACGGGCACCTTAATGCATGCTTTGGCGATGAAACGCGCCTGAGTCCTGGGCGTAAGGATCGAAAACTGCAAAATGTACGTTTCTGCCCCGGGACGCACCCAGTTCGTATCTGCACTAACTTCGTAGGGCGTAGTGACCGCATCCAGCATATGATGCTCGACAAGCCACTGCGCTTGTTGTTCAGGATCGGCACCGCCGGCAAAAGCTTGAATTTCGCGTTCTGCGTAATTTAGCTCTGGCTGTTGGGTCATGATGACTGGCTAGAAACCCTGGCTATTTGACGAGATAGTGAATCGTAAATAATTCCGGCTTCCCTGACTACTGAAGTAGGTGAATCACTGCCGTGCAGCAGGTTGTTCCTGTTATTTTTTGCCAGTTGTCCACGGATGGTGGTCAGATCCCGTCTCTTCTCGATATTCCAATGCCCAAGCTGCTCCCGGAAAGTGGGGACCGCGTTATCTCCATGCAGTAACAATACCGTTGAATGTCCCCCTGACATAAAGCCGACAAATTCTTCCCACCTATTGGAGTAGCGCGGGTCTTCTGAGGGGCCTTTGCTCATGGACTGTTCCGGATCGCCTGCATAAAAGTCGCGTACAGCGATGTCATCTAGTACAATGGAAAACTTAGCCATGATGCGGAGCCGGCTAATCCTCTTTTCCACCTCTTCGGCGGCCTCTTTGTCGCTCTCGGTAGGTAGTAGAATGGCGCTGTCCATGTCTGGACGAACCATACCTAAGGTCAGGAGTCCGTCATCGGCAAGCTGAATTACCTCGGGCTGGTTAAGTATTTCGCGAGCAGCCTCTAAGGCCTCGACGGGCGGCTGGCCGGCATCGCGTGCTAAAGCTTCATGGTGAAAAGGAAATTGTGGCGAATAATACATAGCGATTATTTATAGCATGAACATTTAATTAAAACAACCGTATTACCGTTTCGTGAAAGTCAATAATATTATATAATTGTGGAACTATTATTCTGTTCCGGGAGTGAGAACAAACATGGGGAAAATTTTAACACTTTCCGGGCCACGTGGCTGCGGAAAAACAACTTTTATACACCGTCTTACTGAGCACGGTATCCAGCCTATTGCTCCCTATACGACACGCGAGCTACGAGACGAAGAAGTTGAGGGCCGCGATTATCGTCATGTCAGTATTGAGGAGTTTGACGCTATCGCCGACAAGTCTCCAATGTTCGATGTTTTGGACCTTGGTGCTAAAAAATATGGCACGCCTATCATAGAATTGGCAAAAATTATAGAAACACCCAACACAGTTCGTACGTTTAATGTTGCTGCGCATACCGCGCTCAACTTGCGGAAACAGTTTGGGGATGAAGCTATCTACACTACTATGCTTTTGCCCGCTCGCTGGAGCGATATCCGCCGGCAAATGCAAGAGGCCGGGACGCCTGCGGACCAGATTGAAGAGCGAATCGCCAATGAGCCAACCGACCTTACCCTTTTGCCCAGTTTCGATGAGGTAGTACTTAACCGGTTTGGGGAACCATACCAGACGCTCGCGAGCTACATCCGTATCTCTGATGCCATATGTAAAGCCCCTGTCAATTACGGCCCTGGACACTAAGTATCGCCCTCAATCGAGACAGTTCACGGCAGCCAATAGCCGGTTGCCTGCTAGTTGTAGACGCCGTCGGCTTTCATTTTTTGGTTTAGATTGCGATAGTCACCGCCTTCTTTAGCGTAATTTATAAATAATGGCGGATAGAGCGGAGCGTGCATTTGATACAGCCGCTCTTCTTGCGGGTAAATACGCCCTCGCCCCACACAGGCACCAACAAAATGTTGGTAGATGCTATTGGCAGCATCCAAACATGCCGTTTGGGTGGCAACGTCTGTGCTTCCCTGCAGAGCCATAACTAGCTCTTTAAAAGATGCCAGTGAGCTGGCCGCCCCTTCCACATCATGAAAGCGATAAAAAATTATTTGCTGCCCGGCAAGATACTTAACAGCGGCTAAGCGATTGCCCCGAATCTCGGAATCAGACCGCGGAGTGTAATCGAATGCCCGGTTAACTTGGACTGTAAAGTTGTTCATGACATCGTCGACTTTGCCGGTTTCCGGATAAATACTCTCGACTACTGGGATGCCATATTCTTCATGGATATCTTTAAAGTAGTCAACAAGCAGCGGATTGGCCGCTACTTCACGCTGCACCCGAAGGTAGTTCTCTTTATTCCAGTCATAATCGGCACTAAAGAAGACTTCATATTTTCCGGCGTAGTCACTTAATGCTTCAGAATCAGCACCTAACTCAGTGTATGGGCGGATGTCTCCTGTGAGGGCATAGGCGATGTTGGCCTCCATAAGGCGTTGAGTCAATTCGCTTATTGTTGCGCCTTCGAAAGCCGGTAATACTGACTCATACAAAGGAAAGATGCGCCGTTTTGTGATGTCATAACCTTGCTCCTTAAGGCCAGCAACGTCCACCGCGATCATATCTGTTAGGGCGAGGGTCGTTGCCTCGGATGCCATACGATGGCGAAGATAGATGCGTAAGTACTCCGGATTGTCTGAGAATGAAAACGGTACGGGGTCCTGTATGGCAAAATGCTCAAGGTCGTGAGCCATAAAGGTGCCTTCATGGATCTCGTCACGCTTTTTTACGACAGGCAGGCCACCATTAGTTGGTGCATTCCAATAGTTACGCTGGTTCTTGAACCGGGAAGGCTTAATAAACAACCCTCTTTCGTCGCGTATAAAATCGACTAGATTCCCGTACCGTGAGTCGGCGCCGACCAGGGTTTGCATAAAGGAGTTGCCCATAATCCAGGTGCGCGGGTCGCGTAAAACACCCAGACTGCCATCAGGTGTCATGAATGCATCAAGTTCAGTATGGTCTGTTCGGATGCTTAATGCCGAGCTATCGAAACTTAGGCGTAGGGCAAAAGAAGATAGCTGCCGCGAATATGCTTCGCCGCCGCAGATAACCGGTTCGCCCTCACCAAAATTAATAGATGATGCATTGATGCGAACGCTTGGTACAACGTCCAGACCGTGCGTCGCGTCAGAAGCAGCAGAATCCACCTCAAGCACATTGTAAACGCCGTAGCGTTCTTTAAGGTCATGCCGAAGATCGGACACTTGGGCACTGGCATTGCCAGGCTGCGATTCGTGTACAATCACAACTTCGGGCTTAGAAGAGTTCATCGGTATATCCTTGTTCTAAAGTCGATCTTTCAATGTATAGCTACAGAAGTGCTTTCGCAGCCTTCCAATACGCAATAATTTCTTTGTTATCGGCCAGGTCTTGCCATGTTTTTCCGTCCTTGGTGGCCAGTTCTTCGATCGCGGCGCAACGTGTAAGGTATTTGCGGACATTTTCGCGGGTAAGGTCGGTAATATCGAACTCGTAGGCGGTTGCCAGGCGGCCGGCTGCCCGGAAGATGCGGGCAACGCCTTCCACCGTCTCGGCGCGCTCGGTTGCCCCTGCGGTAGCATGCATGGCAGCGGCTACTTCCTCCAGGGTTGATTCAATAGACACAGGCTGGTCGTCCAGTTCCACAGCAGTCAGTTTCGGAAATTCGGCAGGTGTCAATTTTTTGTGTCGTCCAAGATTTACGCCAGAGAATATTAAATCAGAAATCTCGTCACCAAAGTGGGCGCGGGTCTCATCGCTTGGTGTCTCTATGAATTCCCCATAAGCCTCGCGTGTTTCGCGGACTTCATCCAAGGCCCGCTCCAGTGTGGCTTCGACCGTTGCAAAGTCGAAGCCGACCTCGCGGGAGATATCCTGCGCTTCGTATGCTGCGTCGATGGGCGGCTGTGTATCAAGTTTATGTAACAGTTCAGTGGCAAAATAGTCGCTTCGGGATTCATTCATACTAATACTCATATTGTCCTTTTATCATTGCTAGTTAGTCGTTTTTAAACATTTCGGGCCAGATAGTACCGAACATACCATGCAGCTTGGTTAGGATGTCACGGTACTCAAGCTCTTTTCCGGTATCAGTGCGCTGGTCAACTAGTTTTGAGAAAGACCGGAGCGAACCGGTCAGCATCAAAGCTGTAGCCTTAGAAGCTGGGAAGAGGCGGTTTAGTACTTCGTTTTCGTCCCGGTTAGACTTGGGGCTGCGGGCTTCATCAAGCAGTGCCTGGGTGTTTTCGGTGATGCGCCGTGTAAGCTCATAGCTCGCTTCATCCGGAGCTACTATTGGCGGCTGTGTCTGGATGCGTGTCCGGGCCACGGTAACGCGGCTCAGGTGGATCATGTCGCGCTGTGTATCAAATTCGCACTCGACCGCCGTCGTTAGGCCGGCAACGAGCACGTTAGCTGTCACCGTATGAGCGATAGAAAAGTGTCCGAATTCGGCAACCAGATCGTATAGTTCACCCTGACCAAGGTTACGTGAGTTAAGGTACGAGAATGCAGCAGACAGCTCCATAGTGACATAACCGCGGGCAACAGATTGTAACAGGCGGTGCTGGATGTTGTCCACAGATTCACCACACTCAGCTACCGGAATACCACCTAGGCCACACAAGGATACGGCATTGTCGCGGACGTATCGTAAGTCCTCGTCCCAAAATTCGGCTCCCATAAGCTTAAGAGAACCGGACAGCTTCTGCTCAAGCGGCAGCTCTCGCATTCCGTCCATGAGTTCTGCTGTAGAGATCACAGGCACCATGTCACCTTCGTAAGGGATCTGCTGCTGTAATGATTCTATCGCCATGTGTCTATTCTCCTTGGTTCATCACCTGCATTAATAAGGCCCTGCCCGAGTATTGTAAGCCCCAGAGGATACAGTACATGCTCATGTGCTTTCAGGGCATTGTGGCAATCCGCATCAGAAACTTCCGAAGGACAAGTGACTCTGCTGGTGACTGCAATAACGGATCCGGTGTCGACAGGAACATCGGCGACGTGCAAGCTGCTGGCCACGTATCCTTCTTTGCGGCGCATATCAGGCAGGGCCGACATGCCGCGGTATTTAGCTACGCCGTGTTCATTAGTAATCGTTAAGTCGGCAGGATGCACGTTGACGCCCGGCATCTCATAACAGAATCTTTTAGATGTAATTTTCATAAAACCGGCGTATATTGCGGCGCCTACGCCATGCTTGGCGAATGTCTGAAGTGCCTGGTCGAAATACTCTTCCCGCTCTTCTCGGCTCCTGAAACGAGTAACGGGGTCGACGGCATAGTACAGTCCATGCTGGTCAGCAATCTCCTCTCCCCTTGATAAAGGGTTGTCGCTAAAAATAAGACGGATATCGTATAAGTCTCTGATGGCTTCGTTTCCCAACAAAGTCTCGGCATTCGATCCCGAACCACTCATAAGAATAGCAGCAGCTGGCCGCTTCTTATATGTAGCAATAACTGATTCTAATATCTCTGACATAGCAGCTGGTCTTCCGCAATTTGACGTCCTTTGCGGCAGGGACAAATCGTGCGGGAATCATAGCATTTATCTGTTTATTGCGCAATAAGGCGAACGGGGCAACGACTACAAACATAAGAGCTTAGGTCAACATGTCGTTTTTTATAAGTAAAGCGATCCAATACCTGCTGTAATACCCTTGTCAGTAATAAAGGAGAAGACATGGCTAAACTAGATCCTGCATTTGAACCGCTCGAGAAACTTATCGGTAGATGGGAGTCGAAGGGACGCACTCTTAATGCAACCGAGGATAACATTTTTGCCACGGCCACATTTGAGCCGATTCTTGATGGCAAGTACATACAAGTGACCGGCCCTATGACATTTTCAAGTGAGAAGGCCAAGCACGTACATGACAGTTTGGAGATTGTATCTTATGATGCGGCTCGAAATTATCCACCGCGGCGCAGGTGCTGTGTACCGTGGAACGTTCAGCGAAGACGGTAATGTCGTGACGGGCGGCTGGCGGCCAGATAGCAGTGAAGATAGCCGCGACGAAGCCTCCTACGATTTGACTATGACTCGCGTGAGCTAGAGCGAGCTACAAAAAAATTACTATGAAAATCACTGGGGCGGGGGCGGCTCAGCAGGCGACGCGCCCAAAGACTTAACTGTACCTAAGGGATCTTCGTCTGGGGCAGCATCGCCTTCGCCCGTGCGACGCAGTTTGTCCATAAGGTTGCTGGCTTCCGGCTCATCAAGCAGTACATTAATACGCGTCATTAACGGTGTGTCTCCATGCTCGCGGGCCAGGTCGTAGACGCGTTTTGTAAATGCCAAGTCTTTTAGGGTTAGAATCCTGAAAGCATAAGGATCGTCTTGCCCTCCCTCATAGAATAAATGGCGGACACTAACTAAAAAGAACAGCCATTCGTCTTTACCCAGAAGGCTTTCTGCCACCTTACTCAGATGTTCGGCCTTGCAGTAAGGACGCGTCCGGGGCATTTGGGATTCCATAAACCTCGCGATTTTAGCCTGTAATGTAGGATCAAATCCTTCGTCAGTAGTCCACTCACCCATAAAGTCCGTCAACTGTGTAAGGATGGCGCGTTTATGGCTATCGGCGAAATGAATAGGCGTTATTGCTTTTTCCCAGCTATTGAGCGCGCCGCAACGGTACTCAAAAGGCATATCGGCATCCCGCAGCACACTTGTGGCCGGACTAAGGTCAGGCAGCTGGTCGGATCCATAAGGCATCCCGGGCCCGAACGGCCGTCGCTGCAAATAGGATATTGAGTAATGCCCGAAAAGCTGGTCGGCCAAATCGCGGTCATGACTCACGACCGGCAGCAATTCGTAGATAGCCCGCTGATAGCAACGATCGGATTCGCCGCTATCCTGCAAATATGGCGAGCGCGCGGTAAACAGATTCAGCCAATATGCAAGGCCGGTCGCCATCTCATAGGCAAGATGAGGCCGACCACTCAGATGGTTACGAAGCCCCTTCAAAGACATGTCGGGTAAGGATTGCATATAGACAGGTAGCGAAGCCTCCTCGCACGGCATACTAAATGGCAGCTGATGCTCATGCGGAGCGGTAACGAGTGCCGTTAAACGCTGCCGGATGGCCGGATCTGTAGTTGTCGCGGTATCTTCCCATAAGCTATGCAGGTCAGAGGGTTCCGGATTGTCTGCTATCAGACTGCGCCTTTGAAGGTCGGCCTCCCCTGAAATGGGCACACCAAAAAGTAAAGGCTCACGGCCGCTGCTGCCATAGGATTCATGGTAAGTAGGCATAAGGGCTCCTATATTTTATACTATCCGAGCGCCAATCAATAGAAAGCAGCGCTGCCGGGCGTGCGCGCTAAAAGGCGCGGAAGCTACTGACCGGGCATTGCGGCAGCTATAACGTTGTTGCATGTACCCGGTACAAAAAGGTTACCTGCCTGCTGTTCGGCCGATGAGGCCTGCAGCAAGCTGTTGCCCGGAATCCCAGTACCCGCAAATGCCGTGTACGCGATGGCATCGAGCATTATCTATTGGCTGTTCTCGTAAAGAGTCGACAAACTGGCCTGCAATGTTGGCCTGGAGCCCCTGGACTAGGAATATCGCATCAGTTATTCTGCCAGTTTTAGATTCACTATCTCGATACTCATTCGCTATATGCCCTAAACCCTCTACGTCTACATAATTGCCGCGCGTCGTGAGTACTGCAAGACTGCGTGTATTCCGGAGGTCTTCCAGATAGTCTCTTCCGGTCGCTTCTCTTACGCGATAATGCGTAGGCTCGTGCAAATAGCCGGCAAAGGATGAACGTACTGTCCGGCTATTGTCTGCGTTGCGAACTAGCGTGGCCTCGTATCCTTGGAATGTTTCGATGTATATTGCGTTGGCGTGGCGGACAACCCTATGGGCAAGCCGCGTAAGCGCTTTCGCATCTGGCGTGACATCAGGTAAGAGTCTCGGAGCTACTTCATAGAGGAATCCGTAATCTCCGTGGTCTTGGGACAGCCTGTACCCGTCTAAGTATGCATAGTGAGCACGGATACGCTGCTCTCTTTGACGTCTCGTAAGCCCAACGTCAAGACATCCAGAGTCGTCTCGGCAGGATTGGAGGGGCTCCAGGGCTTGGTTACTTTTTCACGGTTTACAGGACTCATATCTATATTTTAACATATATACGACGTAATATCAACCTCTGACAGCCAAGCTGCTTAGAGTATAATTATCAAGTGACCACTTATCTCCTGCTTCTCCGCGGCATCAATGTGGGCGGCAAAAATAAAGTGCCGATGGCAGAACTGAAAAATGCCTGGAGGCACTCGGCTTTTTCAATGTCTTAACGTTCATCGCCAGCGGCAATGTTATTCTGCAATCCGATAAGCGCCCTGATGAAATCAGAACTTTGGTTGAGGAAATGTTGCCCAAAACATTCAGACTGGATAGCGCCCTTATTAAGGTTTGGCTGCTAAGCTATGCCCGGCTGCAGGCGGTTATCGACAGCAGACCTCCAACGCCTTACCGCCAGTACCGGCCTCTAGCTGAAAGGCGGCAATCCAATATGGGAATTGCCGCCTTCATATATCTGAGTTCTAGCTGATTTGTCCGCGCGGACCCTTATAGCTCTTTGCGGTTTTCGCTCTGTGTTTCAGCGGTTGTCGCCGGAGCGCGCTTTTGCAGGTGCTGATAGTCGATCACTGCTCCGTCGGTGTCCTGTAGTGTCCAAGTGCCGCCCCAGACCCAACCTCGCGACAGCATCAACTGGATAAGCGCGTGGTCACGGTGCAATGTGCCAGGGCTTCCGGCCAGCCATTCGGCACCCCGTGGTGCGACCACTGGATTGCCTTGGTCATCTAATACTATGTATGGGTTCTGGCGTGGATTCACGTCCATGGCCCGGCCCAGTCCGTGCTGCGATGGCCTGTCAGTGCCAGCAATGGTCCGGTAGTTGAAGCCCGATGTAACATTGGCCGCCATCAGTTTATTGTCGTCCCAGTTAAAGCGTGGGTCGCTCGAGACGCCTACTTCATTAATGGCGAAATTCAAGTAGTAAGCATATTTAAAGAACGCGATAACATCGTCTTTTAGCGCGCGGTTAACCTCAATAATATCCTTGTGGGGACGGTTGCTGAAGTCGCGGTACGAAACCTCAAGCGAGACGAGCTGGCTTACTACATCCGGTGGCGCAGGGTTGGCGGGATTGAGTACAATATTGCGGTCAACTTCTTGCCAAGTGGGAGTGAAATTGCGCCAGCGGGCATTCGAGTCAGAGCTATTTGCCATGACTTTTGCGCCAGAGAACACCAGCAGCGCGGATACGGCCACCGCTACCAGTACTTTTTTATGAACGTTTGTAAAAAATCGCATGTTATCCTCCTATAACTTCAAGTTAGTATTTTTATAAGAAAGAGCTGATGGTGGAGTACATCACAGCTTAATTTTATGCATAAGCATTACCCGTGACTGTGAAGATTGTTACACTCCGACCTGTGCAAGAAGGGGCTGGGTTTTAGGTTCGGCCAGTCGCATATGTAAAC
>Ga0075367_10000103_pt1 | contig 23719 bp, 20 predicted proteins | sample EndMethybrTD3032_FD_71399 | JGI IMG/M metagenome (GOLD analysis project Ga0075367, IMG submission 71399) | Populus endosphere microbial communities from Tennessee, USA - Endosphere MetaG P. TD hybrid TD303-2 | ecosystem: Host-associated > Plants > Roots > Endosphere | place: USA: Tennessee... | reverse complement strand
CAAGCTGGGTGATGAGTTCGCGCTGGTCGCCATCACCAAAAATATTCCAGGTGACGGTGACGTCTTCCGGTAATGCGGCATTCACCTGCCTGATAATTTCGGCTAGATCGTCTGTGCCTTTTTGCTCGGTCAGCCGTCCTACCCACATAATATTAATTGACTTCGGATCACTTCCCAAGGAGTAATCGTGCAAACTGGCAGTCTTTTTGAATCGCTCAATATCGAATGGGTTGTATACTTTGACCACCGTTTTCCCTGGGAACAGACTCTGGTACAATCCGGATTCATACGAATTGATGGCGTGGAACTTTTGAACGCCGCTGGCAAGATGCTTGTACGCTGGGCCCTTGTACAGCGCATTCCGGAGCTTGGCCGGTAGAGCCTTAGGGCGTGGATATTGCAAAGGCGTATGCCCGCCAAAAATTACGGGCGGAATATTTTTGTAGCCTACGAAATACTTTAAAAGAAATGCTTCGCGCAGCTCGTTCTTGCTATAGATAACATCGTAGTTTTGTAGTTTTTGCCGAAGCTCTTTAAAGCTCTTTACTTTTTCGTAGCGCGCTCTGCCCAGCCGTTTGGTAATGTCGGACAAGCTTTCTTTGTAGTTGATGCTGTGGTCGATCTTTTGGCGCATTATCCGGCTCTGCGCGTCATTTACTTTTGTCATAAAAGCATCATCCATAGTGATGACGGTTGCTTCAACGCTGGGCATGTCGGCAAGCTTTGCGGCGGTTTCAACCAGGTATTTTTCGAAACCGCCACCGTACTCCAAAATGTAGGTGGAGTAGAATGCAATCTTTAAAGTACCCGGCCTTAAGGTATCTGACGGACTGTCCGCCCGGCTGTTTGAGGCATGATGTGGAGTTGCTGATTCCGATTTCATGCGATGCCCACTGCTTTCTTGAAGTCTTCGTAAGCCCGCTCGAACGTCAGCTGCTTGCTCCATTCCCAGGCATTCATGCGCATAATTTCGTACGCATCTTCGTTGGCAAACAGCGCCAAGATGCCATCAGCCAGTGCGCGCGGATTCTCGGCGGTAATGATGCCGGTGTCCGGTCGTACGCTGTCACGCAGGCCATCAACATCGTAGACAATTGCCGGCGTGCCCTGACTGTTTGTCTCTGTGACGATCAGCCCCCAGCCTTCCTCAATTGAAGTGACAAGAATGGCGTGGCTACGGCGCATGGCGTTGGTTTTTTCTTCGTCAGTCGTGCGGCCCAAATACTCGATGTCTTTCTTATAAGGGCTTTTTGCGATGTAGTCCAGAACTTGTTTACCGTATGGCCCGCTGGAGCTGCCGGAAATCTTCATTTGCAGCTCAGGAACTTGCTGTTTAGCCAGCTCGAATGCTTTTACCTGGTCGATGGTGCGCTTCATAGAACGCATACCGCCGTGGCTCAGTACGGTTGGACGTTCAAACTTTTCTGTCTTTTTGATGTCCTGGATCGGCTCGATGTGCAGCCCCTCCGAAATAATGTGCGTTTTTTCGGGCTTGAAACCGTGACGGGCCATGACCTGCTTTGTGCTTTCCGAAACGGTGATGAGCGGTGCGCGTGACCAGCTCATCAGCCGTGTGGCGATGGGTACCATCACGTGGTAACCGATGCGTCCGAACGGCGGCTTTATTTCGTACAGCCAGTTTTTACGCCCTAATTGGTGGTACAGCAAAACCGTTTTTGCGTGGCCACCAAAAAACACGGCAAAGTACGGTGCGCCGCCATTAACCTCTTCGATGACAAGGTCGAATTTACCGCGCAGCTTACGGATGTAGTGTGCTAATGCCTGCACCGGGTGGGTATAGCGGCTGCTGCCGGCGCGAATAATCGTAGCGCCCTCAACACCGCCATCGTCCGTGGCTCCTTTGTAATCACTTGTTAAAAGTGTTACCTTGTGCCCATCCCGGATGAGGCGTTCGCATAGCTCCTTACAGACTCGTTCCGCGCCGCCTGCCTCTGGATGCCTACTGTCCTTCCAGGTAATCCAGAGAATGTTCATCGGCCGGCGGCCCCCTCGATTGTCTTGCCAAACCGCGGATTTGGTTTTGGCTTGCGCCGGACAATGTACAACGGACGGTCAATCACTTCGGTGTGAATATGAGCAATATACAGTGAGATAAGCCCCAGGCATGCCAGCACCACGCCCACCAAAAACAGCAACATAATGGCCAGGAAAGCAGTACCGCTCACTGCCCAGCCGAACGGATCGTTCAACATATACTTTTCGATGAGCAGGAAAAGTCCGCCTGGAACGCTAAGCGTCAGGATAATCATTCCCAGGTAGCCGGCAAGCCGCAGCGGCAACAAGCTGTATGACGTAAAGCTGTTGATGGCCAACGTTACCAACATTCCGAAACTGTAGTTCGGCGTGCCATGCAGGCGCGGCGCCTGCTCGAAATACACGTAGGCACGCTCAAAACCGAGCCAATCAATAAGGCCGCGGGTGTTCCGGTTACGCTCCGACAGCCCGTTGAAGGTATCGATGACTTGACGGTCAAGCAGGCGAAAGTCGGTGGCGTGCGGTGTAATTTTGGTATGTGCGATGCTTTGCATAATGCGGTAAAAAACCTTAGCTCCGACCCGGCGCGCAAATTGCATGTTGCGGGCTTTGAACACGCCGACAACTACTTCGGCACCTGCCTCCCATTTCTTCAAAAATTCCCCGATGAGGCTGGGCGGCATCTGCATATCTGCATCTAAAATAATGGCCGCATCACCTTTGGCGGCGTGCAATCCGGCGCTTACAGCAGCTTCTTTACCGAAGTTGCGCGCAAACTGGACGACGTTGACATTATCATACTGTTCTGCAATTTCGCAGAGAATTTCAGCCGATTTGTCCTGGCTGCCATCGTCAACAAATAATACTTCGAATTGGTAATCAAGGCGCTCTAAATTACGGACAAGTTCTGCATATAGCGGCTTGAGATTCGGCGCTTCGTTGTACACCGGTATAACAACCGAGACCCGTTTTTGGTTAGACATGATTGATCTGACTCCTACGTTTGACAAAAGCTATTAATCTCCAGACACCGAAATACCCGAGTATGCACAATGCGCTCCACACTAAGTTGGTCACCACGTCTTGAAGTGATGCGTGACGCGCGACCATGAGCCACCATAAAGTAATAATACCCAGACCAACTATAGCAGTTAGTTGATATTTTCGCAAAGCTAGGTAATACGATATGAGCAGCCCTACAATGGAGAGAAGGAACATTGCCATGCTTAGCTGAGGCAAAAAATGTGCATACGCTAGGTAATTCGATCCCATTAAAATATGTACCATCGGCCTGCTCATGGCTGTAAAGATTATTACAGCTACTCCTCCGATACCAGAGAGAAGCGCCAAAGATTTAAGAAAGTACATAAAGTTTTCATGCGGTGTTTGGTTTAATTTGACTGACGGAAGCATGACCTGGCTGATCGATCCGGTTAAGAAAAATATGATCTTTGCCACTGTTGAAATGGCTGCGTACTCTCCGGCTGTGTGCGGGTCGAAATAGTGCTTGACGACGAACACATCGATGCTGGAAAGCAGCGTGACAGCCAGTGAACCGACAAACACAAGCATGGCGTACTTTAGCTCGGGTACCATGATCTGCATATCGGGCTTGGTCCGCCAGCTGCTGCCCTGTGGCTTAAAGAAACCGAGCTGCTTGGCTTTGTAGGCGGCGTATCCGAAGGCCAGGACTTGGGATACGACAATACCACCCATCGCGCCCGCGCTTTTGAATCCGATGAAAACGAGCCCCGCGGATAAGGCGACCTTGGTAAATGCACCGATGATCTGCGCCATCGATACGCTGGCAAACTTTTTGTGCGCCCGCAAATAGGCACTGCGAAAAGCCAGCGGCACGCTGACGACTATCGCCGTCAACAACAGGATGAACGGCAGGGCAGACTCGAATTGAAAAAACGCCTTCAGCTTCCAGCTAAAGGCAGCGAGCACTAGCGCAAGCGCAATACTTAATATAAAAGCGAATTTTTCCAGCTCGAACAACACCTTTTGTTTCTTTTCTTCGTCGCTGTAATTAGCCACAATGTTGACAGTGACCTGCCCCAGGACAATTAAAAAGAGTGAAAGCTGCGTAAATAAAGCAGCCAGTGCTTGTACTTCTCCAAATGGTGCGGGCTGCATCATGCGTGCCAGGATCGGATAATAGATATAGTTGCCAAGCCCCACCAGCATAGAACCGGCAAACAGCACGGCATTGTGTCGAATGAAGGCACTCTTAAAAAAGCTCTTGGCAATATTCACCTCACTAACCTAGCAAATTTGTTCTTTTGAAACAAGGTACTACATTACACTGCCTCCCAGTTTGTTCCGTTGCTGGCCACAGTAATGACGGGCTTGCCTGCTCCGGCTAGTACGTGGTTGGCTGCACCGTCGATCAGTCCCACCACCGTCACGGTGTTGCCACTCGTGTCGCTGCGCTTGATAGTGAACTCCCGCCCGGCGAGTCCCGTGGCCGCGGGCAAAGTGACCGCAAAGCTGCCCGCTGTGGCATCGCAAGAAACTATTCCATCCTGATTCGTGACAGCGTAATTCGATGTTTGCGCCGTGTAGCTTCGGGGCTTTGATGGCTGAACGACCGCGTCAACGTACGCCTTAGTCGCTCCGTCCTGGGCGTTCAGCGGATCGGCGACATTTGTAATCCGATGGTTGGTCATATTAAGAAGGACGTTGCTTGTGAGCGCAGTGTCATCGAGTTGCAATCTGGTGGTAAGAATGGTGTCGCCTGTGCCAGATGCGCCGGGCGTCGGGGTCTGCAGTCTGATAGTCCCGCCAGCGTTACCGGTAGACAGTCCTGTTGCAAGGACTAGGTCGCCAGCTGCCCGGTTTGTCCCGCCGCTGCTTGCCCCGCCGGATTGCACGAGTAGCTGGTTGCCTGCGGCGTTGGCAGTGCTGCTGCGGATCATGGCGATGGTGCGCGCAACAAGTCCACCAAGCGCGATGCCATCCCACGTGCTTGTCGTTGTGCCGAGCCCGATGGCCAGCCTTCCGTTTTGTGCGCCGGATATGTTCATTTTGGTGGTTGGCGTCCGGTCTGCGGTACCGCTTCCAAAACTACCGACAGTATTGAAATCGATGCGCGAAGATCCGCTGCCCGTGGCCATCCCCGAACTCATGGTAAGCACGCCGCCGTTCAAATTCGTCCCGCCGCTACGTGCGCCACCAGCCGCAATCGTCAGGTCGTCCCCCGCAGTAGTGCTGTTGCGGCCCAGTACTATGGAGCGGTTCGCATTTGCGCCCAAAGTGAGGTTGCCGTTCAAAGTCTCACTCGCAAAAGTCGGTGAGCCGCTGGTCGTAAGGTCTTGAGGCAAGCTAGCCGTTCCCGCCGATTGTGGCCGGGCAATTTCGATCCAGTCGGTGCTGTTCCATGACATGCAAAGCGTATCAATGGCGTTCGCTCCGCTGCTAAATAGAATGCCTCCGGCCGCAGCCTTAAAGTTGCCAGGCATGGTGATGGCGCGGCCGCCAACCGCGTCTTGCTGGATTTGCAGCTGCAAGGCCTGGCCTACATAATGTCCATTGGTCAAGGTGATGTTGGTGTCGCCAGCTGCAACACAGCGCTGGCACTCCCCCGCTCCGACATCGACCGTCACGCCGCCGGCGACATTCCCAAGGTCGTAGGCGGTGTTCTCTACGGAATAGGTGACGCCCGTAGCCAAGTCTGGCATAGCCATATTGTTGCGCTGGATCCGGGTAAGCGCATTATTTCTGTCAATTACGGTCGCCGGCGTCCCGAATCCATAAAAGTGATTGCCGGAATACGTATTGGGGTACTTCGGCCCCTCTATGCCGGAATCCCATTCGTGGATACCGGACTGCAAAATCGCAAACGTCGTATTGCTGCCCGGAGGTGTATCGCCGTTAACAAGTCCAGACGCTGGCTCTATCCAGAACAATTGCTTAAAGGTGGTGCGGCGCGCCTCGTATATAGATTGCCAGGGAGTCGGCACGTAATCCTGCAGCGTAAGATTGCCGCTACTGGTCCCAGCGTATATTCTCATTTCTTTGGCACCGGTGGGCGGCCCGTAGTTTGTGGTGTATGGATGCGTCACCTTTAACAGAGACCCGGATGGAACCGTGATGCTGGCCTCCGGCGAAAGCAATGTTTCGCCGGTATCATTTTTCCAGCTGTAGGCCACGTAGTAGGTGTGCGGAAGCAAGTTTGTGCCACTGACTGTGCCAAGCACTGGCGCTAGCGTGGGATCCGGGAGCTTACGGTCGTCGATAACGATGTTATCTTTGATCTCGATTCCATCAGCCCACACATGGAAGGCGGCGGCTCTGTCCAGCGCACCAACAGCTGATGGGTCGGCCGGACTATTGTAGAAGATATTCCCCTGATACTGCGATGGCCAATGCCGCGAATATCCTCCCAATCCGGCGTAAAAAGTCTCGTAGAAAAAGTTGTCTTTCCAGAGTGTAAGGACAGAGGCGTCGTGGTCGACAATGTTAAAGCACTGAATAAACCGGTTATCTTTGATGGAGGCCATATTCTCTGGGTCGCTTTGGAACCACGGTCCGTTATTTGACTGGCCGATCGAGAAAACAGTGCGGTTTTTATAAAACGTGTTACTGGTAATCTCGAGATCCCATACTGACATAACGTTTATGGCGTATTGCTCAACAGTGGTGATGGCCTCATCAAAATAGTTATGGTGAATTTTGAAGCCGCGCACGCCCACACGATTGGAGTCCTGAATCAGCCCGATGTCATGCCTGGGGCCGAGCACAGGGTTGAGCCGGTAATTGCTAAACCGGCAATCCTTGATGGTCCAGTTCTGATGCGACCGGAAACCGCCGCTAGCCTGGTTGTCATTCAGGTTTTGGCCGCTCCAGGCGAATGCGCCGATCTGCGAATCTTTAAAGGTACAGTGGTCAATCATCAGGTTCGTGAGTCCTGAGCCGCTGACGTAGACTTGGTATTTGTTAGTTGACCCGAAAGTGCAGTCGCGCATAGTTACGTTTTCTACCGGTCCGCGCGCGGTCGCATCCAGCCCGGAATAGATGGTGACGAAGCCCACATCATTCGTGTTTAGTCCCTGCCCGCTGCACCGTTCGATGTATACGCCATCTACGGACATTGTTACAGGGTCGGTGCCGCCTTTTATATCGATGCCCCGCACCCCGGCTTGCCCGCCGATATCCAGGCCGATGTCGGTAATCCGCACTTGCGATAGTGCCGGAGCCTGCCCATTTATCGATATCAGCCCGCCATTCATGCCCGTAGCTGGCACCAACATAGTAAGCCCTGCTCCACTTCCGCTTAGGGTGATTTGGGATGTATTGATCTGTATTGATGCGCCAATCCGATACGCACCAGGCCGCATAAGCAGCGTGCCTCCGCTGCCCAAGGCATCCATGGCAGCCTGGATCTGGACATGGTCATCCACGCCATCGCAAATGAAATCGGCAACCATACCAGCGGTGCCAATAGTTTTGCTGGCCGTGCGGCTACGTACGCCAGGGTCGGATGCCGTCCCGCCCAAATCACCGGCCAGCACCAACGCTCCTTTGATGCTGCCTGTTGCATCAGGCAATGTTACCGTCGATACATGCCCGTCGACGTAGGCTTTTACCGCACGCTGCGACGGCGCCTTTTGATCGCTGTTGGCAGACAAGCCGACATCGGTGTCAATCAGCGTGTTTAGTTTATGTGTGCCATCAACGTTATGCTCGGTCAGTAGATAGTCGTTGAGGATAGCGCCCCACGCGCCGGAGTCTTTTCCCGGAATTGGCAGACGGCCCACTACTCCTCCTTTTAATGTAGAAAGTTGATACGAAAAAACACGGACGACGTGCGTCCGCGTTTGTTGTTAACACTCGTTAACGTGACAAGACTACCATAAGCTGCTTCGCAAAAATAGCGTCATTTAACAGATAGAGGCGTTGTACTTTTTGCCGTCGACTGCACCACCGTGAAATAATAATCAACTGCTCATCACAAGTGAGTACTGGCCAGGACTAGCTCAAAAATCCGTACGTCCTCATCGCGTTGTACATTTTCTGAATCATAGCCTGCTCGTTAGCGCCATAGGTGACGGCAGCGGTGGCGGCTCCGCCGGTTTGCTGTACTACTGGCGTGGCATTAAAAAATCCCAGTTTCTGCGTGGCCGAAGTGCCGATTTTCGTGCCGGTCGTAGTGCCGACTGCAACATTTATAGATTCGCCCACCGTAAGTGAGGTCCCGCCGAGCCGGATCGACCGCGACGTTGTGGCGTTGTTGGCCGTCAGCACCAGATCGGCTTGCGAGCGCACCACGAAGTCGGTAGATGCATTCATGCTGAATACCGCGCCGCGCTCCAGGCCGTCATCTTGCCAGCGGACGAGCGTGTTGTTGGTGCCGGTGCCGTTGATCTTGACCGCATCGCCGGAAGAAGCGTCAAATTTTGCGCTACCGTTCACATCCAGCGTTGTTGATGGCGAAGCGGTGCCGATTCCCACATTCCCTGTTTCAAAAATCGCTGCATGTGCACCGCCCGCACCAAGATTAGAGGTATTTACCCAGATGCCGCGAATGGGGCTGCCGCTATCGCCGGAAACATTCATCTGCAATGTGCCCGTCATGGTGTCGCCGGTGCGATCGACTTTGGGAAGATTAGAAAGATCACTTGCAAGGTCAGCGATTTCGCTCGTGACCTCACCAACTTCGGCGTCGACATACGCCTTGACTGCCCGCTGCGATGGCACGCGCGTACTGCTGCCGGCACCCAGCGCACCATCGTCGTCCAGGTCGCTGACTTTTATCTGTGCGTCATCGGTCACGCTGCCGAGTCCTACGTCCTGGGCACTAAGCGAACTCCACTGCAAGCCAGAGACGCCGCCCGTCTGCGACATCAGAACTTTGTTATCGGTTGCCGGAACTTTGAGGATGGCGGAAATATCATGCGTGCCATCGGGATTGTGTTCGGTCAGCAGGTAGGTGTTTAGAATATTGCCCCAAGAGCCTTCATCTTCTCCGGACTGAGGTAAACGTGCCATAGGAAACTCCCCTGTTGTTTTATGAAAATTTTAAGCAAAACAAAAACCCCACAGTCTAAATTAGGCTGTGATCTTTATCACTCAAAGTCCTTATGTTATCACACGTTACTGCCCGCTTCAATCGAACAAAAACAGATAATCCCATTAACTTTTCACAACAACTGCAAAAAGGCGTCGGCACCTGCCGCGAAGCATAAAACGCAAATAAAAAATAAGAGCCGGCGCTTTCGCACCGACCCTTCCTCATGCATGAAAATTATTTGTTTCGCCGGCCAGTCTAGGCCATTTCACGCCGCATACGGCGCCATTTGCGGACCTGGCTTTTCGCGGCCTTGTCATTCGCCTGTCCTTGGGTCTCGAAATCCAAGTCGTCCAGCCGAATGGTGGCAATTTGTGTTGGATGTGATAGGATTTTTACCTTCTTCATTTTAGTAATCCCCCTTACTGTTACCAGCATTCTCATAATATTCTGGCTAGCTTGAGGTTAACTGTAAGGATTTTTACGAGTCTGACGTATTTTAAATCACCGGACAATAGTACCTCTGTTCTACTGTATTTTTTTGTTTTTCGGACGCCTGCTGCGAACACTTGTGGCGGCGCGCATCTCGGCACGTTTGGCGGCTTTTTTAGCAGAAGCAATCGGCCGCTCGATTTGCTTGGCAATAGATTCTGGCAGTGGCAAGTGTTTGCGCTGCAAAGGAGATTTGCGGGCATTCTGGACAGTACGCGAGAAGCGCTGCTCGGCCACACTGTCGGCATCGCGGGCAATCGGATCGGTTTGCATAATCGGATGTTTTGCTTCGTCGTCCATTTCTTGCAGCAGCGTGATCGCGTATGTTTCCAGAAGCCACTCACGGCCCGGCGCAGTTTCCCCGACTGCTGTAATGTGCCACAAATGCGGTCCCACCTCTGTTTTGGCCATAATGTGTAAAGGCCGCACTACCATTAAAGGTCCGGTCGGTAGGCGCATGTTTACTTGCTCTATCAGGTCCATGCCGCGGTGCAGATCTGTGACAAACAGTTCAAGTGCGGTAGTGCGCACTCCTTTGGTTAGCACGCGCACGCCCTGAATGTTCTGGTTACTTATCCAGATGACTTCGCCGTTAAGACCCCGAATCCGGGTGGAGCGGAGCGTCACGCGCTCGACCACCCCTTGCAGCTTGTCGAAAGGTTCAACTTTGACGTGGTCACCGACACCATACCAATGCTCGGCCATCATAACGCCACCGTAAGCCAGATCGCGCAAAATAGGGCCAAGTGTGGCGCTACCGATAATAATGACCAGGGCGCTGGCACCAATAATCGCCGTCGGCTGCTGTTGCGGATGCGCGAAAATCCACCAGAAGTACAATGCGGCAATAACCAGCAGCATTCGGATTAAAGCGATCGCCAGGATGGTTAGCGTCTCGATACGCCGAAGCCTGTTTACCTCTTTTAAGTCCTGTACCTTGTCGGCAGTGCGGCTGACGGCGTGTGCGAACTTGCGCATAATTGCGGCGATAATACGCCCCAAAATCATCGCGATTGCCATAGCGATGATAAACGTCAAGATTGAGCGGCCGCTCAGAAACGTGTCAGTAATTCGCTCAAGGACTTCTTTTGACTGTTCGATCGCATTGTCGAACTGTGATGCAGCAAAAACACCGTTAAGCATATATCTTATAATAAGGCATTTTCGCCCCCAACACTACCCGCTTATGGTTGCAGCTTTTTATATGAGGCTACAGCTGATACTAATGTTATAAGCCCCGGCCAGCTTCGTGAATTCTAAGCGATGCCCCCACAATTGTGTCGATATACTGAGGGCTAAGCTCGACTAAATACGGAGCCTCGGGCACCACGATAACGTCAGTTCTAAAGGCATCCGCTGTTATTTCGGCTATCTGGCCTGCGTAAGGGTGTGCTTCCATCTCCCTCTCGCCCACCAGTACGGCTACCTGGCTCGGGCGTAACCTTGTGTAGCGGGCGAGCTCTTCTATGCTGTACCGGCTAATTTGATCCTGCTGATATAGGTCTGGGAAGAGTTCATCAAACGCTTCTTTGGCGCCCGGAATCGTTCGTGCTTCGGCGCACATGACGCCAGGTGAGGCAAGGACTAAGCCGCCCATACTCCGCTCTTCACCAGCGATCGCACGCATTACAAGATTGCCGCCAACTCCATGCCCAACTATAGTCGGATGGTCGCCAGGGGTACGGCTAATTTCCTGCCGGGTTTTTGTTAGCAGGCCCTCGAATGTATCACTCCACTGCGTTTGCGCTATAGTGACCTCGAACTGATTAATCCGCAGTGCCCGGAGGGTTGAATAATAGTCGATTGGAGCTAGGCCGTAGCCGGTTTTAAAATGTATCTTATTCCGCATCCTACAAATATAGAGGTTTAGCAGTGACATTACTACCGGATTATTAAAAAGTGATTAGGCTTACGCACTCTGCTGGCTCTGGCGGAGTGAGGCAGGCGCGGCTATAATCAGAGTATGCCCAAGCAAAAAACGCCGGAAGTTACATCCCATACCGGGCGGCGTGTGTTTTTTCTTGTGTTTTTCCTACTGCTTTTATATGTGATTGTTCCCCGGCTTGGAAGTTTCTCGGCCAGTTTCGATACGCTCGGGACGGCGAACTTTGGATATATGGCACTGGCGGTTATCCTGGTTGTTGCAACCTATTGTTTGGCGGCCGGGACGTATTGGCTGGTCGCGCTAAAGCCGTTGAAATATGGCCGCACCCTTGGCATCCAATCGGCAAGCGCCTTTGCTAACCGCTTACTGCCTGCGGGCTTGGGCGGGCTGACATTGAGCGTGCAGTACCTTCGAAAGTCCGGGCATACGACGACGCAAGCCGCGGTAGTAGCCGCAGTGAATAACTTGCTGGGCGGCGCGGGACATCTGCTGCTTCTGGGTCTGGTACTTCTAGCTAGCCAGGATGCTGCCACTCCGGCATTCAGCTTGCCGGATATACCGCACGGCTGGCTGATACTGGGAATCGTGCTTGGCTTGATAGCCGTGCTGCTTTTGGTATTCAAAACACTCCGTACCATGATATACAAGACGGCAGGTCAGGTTGCCGGCTATCTGGCTTCTTATCGGAAACGGTCTGGCAGGCTGGTGCTGGGTCTGCTCAACTCGTCGGTCATGACAGGTTGCTATGCGCTTATCCTGTACCTTTCGGCTTTGAGCCTTGGGGCGGAGCTTTCTGCCTTGCAGGTGTTTGTGGTCTTTACGGTTGGCGTGGCGGCCGGTACTGCGACTCCGACTCCTGGCGGGCTAGTCGGGGCCGAAGCAGGCCTGACCGCAGGACTTGTAGCATACGGAGTAGACAGCTCGCTGGCACTTGCTATCGCGCTTCTGTATCGGTTTTTGACATATTGGCTGCCGCTGGTGCCGGGATTTGTTATCTTTGTGATGGTACGGCGCTGGTATCTGTAACCCCGTCCCCGCCGCTTATCAGGTAAAAATTTTACTGCGTAGTGCACTCCATGCTTAGTATAGTGTTGCCTGTAAGGAGAGCGCCTATGAGTAACTCAAGTGATAACGGGAAACTTCATCCACCAGAACAATTGCCAGACCGCCCTGGCAAACAACATCAGATGCAAGAGCAGCCTACCTCTCAGAAACCATCATATAAAGGAAGTGAAAAACTAAAAGGCAAAGTTGTGCTGATCACTGGCGGCGATAGCGGTATCGGCCGCGCCGTTGCATTGGCAGCAGCCCTTGAGGGCGCCGATGTTGCCATTAGCTACCTTGAAGAGAATAAGGACGCCGAGACTACCCAAAAGCTGGTAGAAGAGCGCGGCGGCCGCTGCCTTCGCATAGCTGGCGATATTGGCACCGAAGAAGCGTGCCGCGAGCTTGTAGCTGACGTCGTAAAAACCTTCGGAAGGCTGGATGTACTCATTAATAATGCGGCCGAGCAGCATCCCCAAGACAACATAACGGACATTTCTTCTGAGCAACTAGAGCAGACATTTCGTACGAATGTTTTCGCCATGTTTTATCTGGTAAAGGCGGCTTTGCCGTACCTCCCCGCGAAGGGCTCTATAATTAATACGACTTCGGTAACGGCCTACCAAGGCAATCCAAAACTGCTGGATTATTCTTCTACCAAGGGTGCAATCGTCGCATTTACGCGGTCGCTCAGCCTTTCTTTGGTCGACAAAGGCATCCGGGTTAATGCTGTTGCTCCGGGTCCGATCTGGACGCCATTGATCCCTTCTACTTTTTCTCCTAAAGAGGTAGAGGAGTTTGGCAAGCAAACTCCTATGAAACGCTCGGGTGAGCCGGCAGAAGTTGCGCCCGCCTTCATATTTTTGGCTTCGGATGATTCGTCCTATGTCACTGGTCAGGTTATCCATGTGAACGGCGGCACGATCGTTAACGGATAAGGCGAGTTTTAGAACTTGCAGGACTAGCTTTTAAATTCTTACAGCCCCAGATTACGCCTCAACACGCCCAATTCGGCCGCGACTGGCCAAGGGTTGAACTTGCACCCCTGCAAGTCGATAGATTGCTGCTGCATCACTGGCGCAGGCTGCCCTGCCCCTCCACAATGGTCGTGTCCAAATCCCAGCCAGTGCCCTGTTTCGTGGTTGATTACCATATGCCGGTAGTCCTCAAGCGATCCGCCATTGGCGTTCCACGACGGGCTTGCGCCCTGCCATCGGTCGAAGTTAAGAACGACGTTCGGTCCCACCCGGCAGCTCCACATTGGATCGCAAATTGCGCCGAAACTTGGCATCAAATTGGCGGCAGTCAGCCAAACCGTGAAGTTACAGCCGTTGGCAACTTCCTGGAACTCTACAAGGCCATCGAGCGACCAACCGCGCGAATCGCTGTAGGTAGATTGCAGCTTGTTTTTCAGCGTCGGCAAATATGAAGCGTCGACTCCTTTGGCGGCCACGCAGTACTTGTACACTTTCGCCGCCGTTTTTTGCTCAATGAGCGTCACGGTTAAGGCTTTTTGACCGGTGACCGCTTGCTGCGAACTTGTCACCACGGAGTTTATATCCTTGATGCGGATGCCGAAATCTTTGCCCACCTGCGTTACGAATGCCCGGATCGCCGCCGGGTCAAGAGTATACGTTTCCCCGGATTGGATGAACCATTTGGCGATATCACCGCTACCCGCCTGTTTCGATTTGCTGGCAAACTTGTAAACTACACTGGTCTTCAGCTGGTTTTCGAGTGCCTTCTGCGGCTCTTGCAGACTTTCGACGGTTACCTTAGGAGTGGTTTTGTCGGTTGGTGCATCTACTGTGCTTTTGCCCATGTCGAGCGCTGTGACGACGATTTTTTGCAAGCCCGGCTGCTTCAGCTCGAAGCCGTCGGTCCCTGGTTGGATCGTGACAGTCGTCCCGGAAAGCACAAGCCGCGCGTTTACCGTATCTTTCCGCAAGGTTTTGGCAAGCTCAGCAATTTTGGTATTGAACCTCGCCTCGTCGATCCGGATCGGCGCCTTTAGTTCTGGCGAGCGAACCAAATTGATAAGGGGCAGCCACGACCGCTGGCTGTTGGCGCTTTTCGCAGCGCGCTCAGCATCCTTATATATACCCAGGTCGTCAAAAGATGCCTGGACATACTGGTCGCCATGCATCAAAACCAGACTGGTGGGCAGCAGTTTCATCTCGCTGAGTTTTTGCGGCAGCGAACCGTATGCCACACTGCCGATGTTGGCTCCCATCACTTTGGTGCGTGGGTAGGTTCGCTCGCGGTACACGCCCCAGAGTACCGCGTTCCCCAGAATGAACAGTCCGGCTAAAATAGCGGTCGAAAACAAGAGTATCCGGCGGGCGCGCGGTGAAATGCGCTGGTAAAAACGCCGCTTCTTTTGGTTGCGTTTCATTAGTATAAGTATAGCATTACGAGCGGCTGCAAGGCACTGTTTCCGCTAGAGCGCTTGCGCCTCTCCCCGAAGCAATGTCAGCCTGCTTTGGCAGCTAGCCAGCAAACGCTGCGCGGATTTTGGTACGGCGCGTCCGGTCCGGTTAATGCTGACGATTTGCCGGTTGATATAACCGTTTTTGTCGCCCCGGGTCGCTATTGCCTTCAAATTTCCGGCGGTCAGGTCGTTTTTTACAAGAAGATATGGCAAAACTGCTGCCCCGCGTCCGGCCAAAACCAGCTGCAACATTATCTCGGGACTGGTCGAGTAAAAGGTCGTTTGCAGCGAGACGCCGTGCTCCTTAAAATGCCGTTCCACAAGCTGGTAAGTTTGGGAGTTTTGGTTATATCCCAAAAAATGCTCGATGCGCCCGCGCCGAAGACCATCCATTACCTGCTGCAACGCCGCAGTTGCTGCCACGAGCACCAAAGGCTCTTCTGCTATCGGAGTAACTTCCAACGCGGTCAATGGCTGGGCGGGAGCGGCGATCAGCGCTACTTCCAGATCATCGTTCGCCACCAGCTGGATGAGCTGCGTTGAATTATTGACTGTCAAAGAAAGCCGTACCCCTTCTTCTAACTCCTGTAATTGGTCGCCGTGCACAAACAGCAAATCGGCAATGCTGTCGATCATCCCCAAGTTCAGGGCGACCTTCTCGTCCGCTGCCTCTCGCAGGCGCAGCTTAAGGTTGCTGGTTTGTACCCCCAGTTCTTTAGCAGTAGCATAAGCCAGCTCCCCGGCCGTGGTCAGGCGAAACGTGTGGCCGCCGCGCACCAAAAGCTCGGCGTGCAGCTCCCGCTCCAGTTTTTTAATAGCGGTTGTCAGGGCTGGCTGCGAGATGTGCAATCCAGCAGCAGCCTTAGTAAAGCTGTGCGCTTCAACGAGATGGGCAAATTTGTACAGACGGTCTTCCATAATTTCTTGTTATAGTAACATAAAATATCCATATTTGTTTTTTATTCTGAACCGCCATATTATGAGAGTCAGCTAAGCAAGCCGGAGGAGTAACATATGGCACGAGGCAAAATTCGTGTGGCTATTGTCGGGGTGGGAAACTGCGCCTCATCACTGGTACAAGGGATTCATTATTATAGGAACGCCAAAGACGACGAATTCGTCCCTGGTGTGATGCATGTAAATTTTGGTGGCTACCACATTAGCGACATCGAAGTCGTGGCCGCATTTGATGTAAACAACAATAAGGTCGGTAAAGATGTCGCAGAAGCCATCTATGCTGCTCCTAATAATACGACGGTATTTGCAAAAGTCCCGGCAACGGGAGTTAAAGTTTCGCGCGGCCCCGTGCTTGATGGAGTAAACAAGTATACGGCCGAGCTGGTACCTGTTAAAAGCGGCCAGGTCGCCGTCGATGTCGTGCAGGTACTAAAAGATACTAAGGTTGATGCGGTCATCAACTACTTGCCAGTGGGTTCCCAGCAGGCCACGGAGTTTTACGCGCAGGCGGCCATTGATGCGGGCTGCGGATTTGTAAACTGCATCCCTGTATTTATTGCCTCTGACCCCAAATGGGCGCGTAAATTCAAAAATGCCGGCTTGCCGGTGATCGGTGATGACATTAAGGCGCAGGTCGGGGCGACCATCACACATCGCACCCTAGTTAACTTATTCCTTGACCGTGGTATGAAAATTGAGCGGACGTACCAGCTGAATACTGGCGGCAACACCGACTTTTTAAACATGCTTGAGCGCGAGCGCCTGGCAAGCAAAAAAATCTCCAAAACAGAGGCCGTCCGCTCGCAAATTGAGGCGCGCGGGCAGACTATTGATGATGACGATATCCATGTCGGACCCTCAGATTACGTGCCGTGGCAAAAAGATAATAAGGTGTGCTTTCTGCGAATCGAGAGCAAACACTTCGGCGACGTACCGATGAACCTGGAGCTGCGCCTATCTGTGGAAGATTCACCGAACTCGGCGGGCGTGGCCATCGACTCTATTCGTTGCCTTAAGCTGGCAAAGGATCATAAGCTGGCCGGGGCGATCATCGAACCCGCTGCATACTTCCAGAAGCATCCGCCTAAACAGATCGAAGACCGCACGGCGCGTGACATGGTAGAAAAGTTTATTAAGAAGTATGCCCGCAGATAGTTTGCAGATAGTTTACGCACCGTACGCACAGGTGCTACTATCTAGCGGATGAGATTCAATAGTACATCGGCGCCTAAGTCAGGCCAGACGATAGATTGGCCCCGGGAAGCCAAAGATGCTTCCGGTATCGTGCCGCCAAGGCTTGATCCGGACATCGACATCATTTTTCGTCGTGAATATGAACATTGGGATACGCAGTTAGGCGAGGAATATCCTCATGGCGGCCAGCTGATTATTGCGCTGGCTAAGCTCATGCGCAGCAGAATCGGCGCTGCGCTTCCAGATGTGTTTACTGCACTCCGTAGCGTACACGGACCGCTGGATACTACACGCTACGGGTTGGAAGCGTTGCTTAAGTCTGATCTTGCACTACAACCTACGCATATGGCTGTTGGTCCTGGCTACGCCGAGCTGGATGTGGCCGGCCATGCTTTTATGCAAAGCGTGTCGGCCTTGGCATTTTCACGCATGTTACGCGAGGCGAAGTTCGAAGATTCCTCCCGCAAACGCTACCCGAAAAATGCCGTTGTGTTCGACTCGCATCCGAACTATTTGCCCTGGAATGGTATGCACTTGAAGCGGGAACCCCTTTTGGAGGTCATAGGAATCGAGCCTCCCCGGTCTGAGGAGGGAGTTTGGCTGGAGGGCGAATCAGTATATTTGTGGGCACGGTCCCCTGCCCAGCCAAGCCTTTTGCAATCCGAGAATTACGAAGATATCTTGCTTATGAAAGGTATGCGAGTAGATGAGTACACTTCTATTGTCCCACGTTTGAAGCCCAACGCGCTGGATCCTTGGTGGCAAACGTCCTCTAAGACTCTTTAGGCCGTGCACCAGGACAAGTACTTACCACTTTGATAAGCAGCCGGCGAAGGTCGGCCTTCTCTTCTTCGGATAACTCAGACAGCAGGTTGAGCTTGGCACCTGCCAGATCGTTCAAAATGGACTCCCGTGTCTGCTTGCCTTTTTTTGTCAGCCTGATAAGCTTGATCCGTCGGTCGCGCGGAGATTCGGTTCGCTCGACGAACCCACTGCCTACCAGTTTTTCGGTCAGTCCGGTGACATTGGATGCATCGCAGCCCAGCGCGCACGTAATTTCGCTCATAGGCGTTTCGCCGTCTTTATCGATAAGGCACAGCGTGAATAGCTGCATATGTGTCAGTCCGAACAACTCCCCTGCGCGTACAAATACCTGTTTGGCAGGGATAGATGAACGAATAAGCAGCCAGTAAATGTTTTGCTCAAGATCGTCTTTCATAACCTAAGCATATCACAAATACTTTATTTTCAAAATGTTTGACAAACTCAAATGTTTACAACTACAATGATCAACATTATCAAATAAACGAAAGGACGATGTATGAAGCAAAAATCGAAATGGCTTATATTCGCATTGCTGGGCGTCGCGCAATTCATGGTGGTGCTCGACGTTTCAATCGTGAATGTCGCCCTGCCCTCTATTAAAGAGGCCCTTGGATTTACCGAGAGCTCTTTACAATGGGTAATTACGGCGTATGCGCTTGCCTTCGGAGGCTTCTTGCTGCTCGGAGGACGTGCAGCTGACTTGTTCGGACGACGCAAGGTATTGCTTGGCGGTATGATCGGGTTTACCCTGTTCTCGCTGCTAATCGGCTTGGCGCAAACTTCAGTCATGATGATTGTGCTGCGGGCTTTGCAGGGCTTGGCGGCGGCATTTATGTCACCGGCCGCGTTGTCAATTGTATTAACAACCTTTAAAGAAGGTGCGGAACGCAACCGTGCGCTTGGGCTTTGGACGACCATCTCAACCGGTGGCGCGGCCGTCGGCCTGTTGCTTGGCGGCGTGTTGTCGCAGTACCTGGACTGGCGATGGAACTTCTTTGTAAACGTTCCTATCGGCATAGCAGTGGTATGGGGAATTTCCAAGTACGTACCATTGCACGCTCGGGAAGAGCGCGACAACAGCTTGGACCTGCCTGGCGCGGTGCTGGTTACAGCTGGCCTCATCACTTTGGTGTATGCGCTTGGTGAGGCACCAAAGTGGGGCTGGCTGAGTGGCAGCACGCTTGGTTTGATCGCGGCTGGTCTGGCGCTTGTCGCCGGGTTCATCTGGAATGAATCGCGCGCCACGCATCCGCTAATGCCGCTGTCTATCTTCAGGATTCGCAACGTAACCGGTGCGAACCTAATGATGACGCCGATTATGGCAGTGATGATGGGGATGTTCTTCCTGCTGTCGCTGTACGTGCAGGCTGTGATGGATCTGTCGCCTGTTATGAGCGGGCTGGCGTTCCTGCCATTCCCGATTGCGTTGGCCATCGTGTCATCACGCGTGGCTAGGCTTGTTGGGAAGTTCGGCTTTAAGCCCTTCCTGATCGCAGGGCCGCTATCTGTAGCCGTAGGCTTGGCATGGCTTGCCCGCCTGCCGGTAGATGGCAGCTACTTTGTTGACATCTTGCCTTCCATAATCCTGATTTCGGTTGGGATGGGAGCAACGTTCATGCCACTGATGGTCGCAGCAACCTCAGGCGTACCCGGTCACGAGGCCGGACTGGCTTCCGGCTTGATTAACACCTCGCAGCAGATGGGCGGCGCTGTCGGCTTGGCCGCGCTCTCCGGTATCGCTGCATCCGTAGCTGCTTCGGCAACGAACCTGACGCCTCTGGCCGCAATGGTTCATGGATATAACCGCGCCTTTTTGGCGGGTGTTATATTCATCCTTGCTGCCGTCGTGCTGGCTGCAACGGTTATCAGGCAGCCAAAACGCCCGGCTGAAGATGCCCAGGGGAAGCTGAAGGCGCAACACGCGCCGGTGCATTAGCTCCTGCGGATAGCTGCCCCTGACCGAAACCATGATTATCGGTCCGGTCAGGGCGGCAACCCTGATCAGCCTACTGGTGGTCTCGTACGTGAGACCACCAGTTTTATATCATGCCTTTTTGTCCGGATTTTATGATGAGGCTGCGCCTACTTACGCGTCGGCCACCGCGTGCTCCATGCCAAAAACCATACAATTCCGACCAGCGCTACCGCGATTATTGAACAGCCAATTGCCACCTGGCCGTATCCGTGCAGCCGTGGATCGAGGAATGGGTACGGATACCAGTCCACAAAAACACCACGTACCAAGCTGTACGACATATACACGACCGGAAACACGAGCCAAAGCGCAGCTTCCTTGAATATGATCCGCCGCTTAGGACGGTTCACCAACCAATCTGACAGCACAGCTATGGGCATAATGTAGTGGAGCGCCGCGTTCACCCAAGGCACCGTAGTTTGCAGCGACACTTCCAAGCCAGATAGCAGCAGCACGTAAATTATCCCCGTAGTTGTCATGTAAAAAGTAGCCGCGCCGCGCAGTAATGCCAGCTGGCTTCCTTGTTTCCCGGCAAGTCCGGCTATACCCGCAACCAGAAATACCAATCCGGCCAGAATATTCGACTGGATGGTAAAGAAGCTGAAGAAATTAACAGCATTGAAGGTCAGCACCGCACTACTGTGTACGAATTGCGTAGTGACCGCCGCGGCAGCAATCCCAGCAAAAAGAAGTCGATACAAAGCAACGCCATAACGCTTATGCATAGCGATATTGTAGCAGCCGGACGTTTAGGTTGTAAGGCTTTTGTGGCTGCCGGCGTGCTTGCGTTTTCGAGTTGTTGCCAGAGATCTAACAAGAGTTCTGAGATGTCGATGAGTTGAAAAAAGTAGCTTTTTGAGCTAAAATCTATCTGTTGCCAGCAATCTAGTAGAGCGGCATGGGTGGCCGATTGACCGGCCATCAAACCATAATGGGACGTCGCCAAGTGGTAAGGCACCAGGTTTTGGTCCTGGCATTCGGGGGTTCGAATCCCTCCGTCCCAGCCAGATGCGACAGCAGAATTGAGACTGTCAGCCGTAATCCCTCTTCTGATAGCTCATTTGTTCTTTCATAATAAAGATGCTATCCCTGGGTTATTTACACTGCTATGGATGGCATCATTGATAGCACCTTTACATTTCAGCAGTAAGGTGTTACCGGACGACAAAGAGATGGGTCGGAAAGGCGTAGTCACTGTGTTTGGCTTGCTCAGTACCCTGTTTTTTATTCTGATCGGCGCTATCGCCCCTGCCAAAGCCGAGTCAGTAACAACAAAAATTTTAACTGAAACCAAGCCCATACATTATTCCACGACAGTCCAATACGACGACAAGCTTCTCAAGGGTCAAACCCTGGTCCCATGATCGAGGGTCGAATCCCTCATGCCGTTCAAAATTCCGTTATCTTCACCGATGGAATAAAGAGGACAAAGAACCTTACTTTATTCATGTGTTATCGACCTCGCGATAAGGAATGCTATACTTGAATCTGATGAAGATTCTCTTGTTTATTCTCAAAAATCTAGAAGAATATAAAAAACTTTTTTACGCTGTAGCGGTTGCGGGCGTTATTAATAGCGCGGCGTCCTTTTATATTCCTGTAAGCTTGGCCGAGTTTGCGAATCACCCGCTTGCTCCTGGCAGCCTTACTCGTACACTGTTAGTGGTTATTGGACTCTATCTTGTTTCGTTATTGGCGGCGTATGTGGTGCGTGGACGTGGCGAGGCTTTGTCAAGGAATTTCGCTAATACCCTTAGGTTAAAGTACTTTCGAGAACTTTCTGTACTTCCTTCAGGAACGCTGCGGAAAAAGCATTCAGTATATATGCAGTCTTTAGTCAATAAGGCCGCAGACGGTGTGGGCGAGATTATTTTTGCTCTTTTCTGGCATCTTTTTCCTGGCGTACTTTTGGTGATTCTTTTTTTCGGGTATATGGCGGGCGAATCTCTGCTAGTGGCGGTTGTGAACGCAATAATAATGATTGGGTTTGTTGTCACGAGCAGTATTTTGGCGCGGAAGATGGTTCCTATCGCGGCTGAACAAAATCGTCGAAACGCATCGCTTTTGGGAACGTACGCCGACTTCATGGCAAATATCTCTACAGTTGTGCAGCTTGGGGTGCGATCTTATTCGCAGTCTATTTTAGGAGAACGTGTAACCAGGAGCAATCAGCAAACAGATAGATTGCAGCAATTTCATGCGCGAAAATGGTTCTTGCTTCACTCGCTATTCGGCTTAGCGTATGTTTCAACTATAGGCTTTTTAGTATGGCAAATTGCATTAGGCAATACGAGTGTTGGTTTATTAATTTTGTTTGTTTCGGCTTATGGCATGATGCGTGGCCAAATCGAGAGTTTATCTGAAAACGTACGATTATTTATGGAAGTCAGAGCGTATATAGACGAAATCGAGGACACAATAGGTCCTCCCGGCATGAATGGAGTTGGTGGCAACAAAAAGTCTTGGCACGAAATCTCAATGAAAGTTATAGTCTTCAGATATCCTGGAGGTAGCGAAACGATTCGGATACCCGACTTCTCGATAAGCAATGGCCAAAAGGTTTGTATTGAGGGAAAGTCCGGTCAGGGTAAATCAACGTTTCTTAACTTACTAACGAATGCCTATAGACCGCAGGAAGGTCTACGCTCGGTAGACAAAACAATATATGAAGAAGTAAGCCAAGTGTTTTTTGAAAAAAATATTGCGGTAGTGGCTCAAGAGGCCGAGCTATTCCATCTATCGGTACGCGATAATTTATTACTTGGCCAACGGGTCGGCGACGATAAGCTTAAGGAGTATCTTAAGGAATTAGAACTATCGGAGTGGTTACAAAGCCTTGATGAAGGCTTGGACAGTATGGTGGGCGAAAAGGGCGTAACGCTCTCGGCTGGTCAGCGGCAGCGTCTCAATATTTTAAGAGCTATTATTCTGGACCGGTCATTGTATATATTGGACGAGCCCACCTCCCACCTTGATAAGCATACGGAAGAGGTTGTTATATCCTTCCTTAAGAAACATCTCGCCGATAAAGCTGCGGTTATCGTCACTCACCGGCCGACTTTACGCAGTATCTGTGACAAGGCTTATAAAATGACGGACCATCGGCTGGAACCATCTACCTAAAGGATCTGGCCCTGGAGTATACTGAATAGAATGGCTATTCAGACTTTGCGTAAAATCATACGTCCCCTGATGCAAATAAGTTTGGGGTTGACTTGTTTTTGGACGTTCCAGCAAGCGGTGTCTGCTTCGCCGTTTGGCCAAGGGTTGTTCGGTGCGGATGTGCCGTTCGGTTCGGCGACAAGTATAGCGATTGCGCTTGGCGGCGATGTCTCGATCAATCTTGTGCCAAGCGGTTCGAATTTTACCGGCACGGGTTCACACACCATTACGGTTACGTCGACTGATGTCGTCGGCTACAAACTCTATGCCTATAGCCCTGTCACAACCATGACGAGCGGCAGCGAGACTATTCCGGCCAGCGCTAATGGCAGCCCGGCATCCTTAGCCGTGAATACATGGGGCTTCAACACGGACGGATCGTCCAACTTTACGGGTATGACCACTACGCCAATGGTCATTAAAGATGCCACCGGGCCTTTTAAGAACGGCGATAACACGACGGTAACATATGGCGTATTGACCGACATTACTAAAGGCGCGGGCGCATACACGGTAGCAGTGACGTACATAGCCGTAGCGGAGACCGATTAGGGCTAGTTGGGCGTAGGAGCAGTTTGCGGCTTTTCTGTCTTTCGTTTTTTGTATAATCTGTACAACTTCGTCCCGATCCACAGCAATAACAGCAGTGCAGCAACCGACCACGGAGGGACATACACAACATACTGGCTAATCTGCTGTGCAGATCCCCTGCCCTCTTTGCTATAGCCGATAATGGCTTTGTAGACT
>Ga0075367_10000101_pt1 | contig 24190 bp, 20 predicted proteins | sample EndMethybrTD3032_FD_71399 | JGI IMG/M metagenome (GOLD analysis project Ga0075367, IMG submission 71399) | Populus endosphere microbial communities from Tennessee, USA - Endosphere MetaG P. TD hybrid TD303-2 | ecosystem: Host-associated > Plants > Roots > Endosphere | place: USA: Tennessee... | reverse complement strand
CCTGATGCGTAACCTGGTCGAGAACGCCCTCGCGCCTGGGGATGCCGACAAGGAGGTCGTGATTGCAGCTGAAGACACCGGCTCGGACCGCGTGGCGAACAGAGGGACCATCGTGTCGAGTCAGGAGATCGCGAAGCTGAGGGCGATCGTCAGCGGCGCCGACGGACGTCTCGATCTGATATCCCCGTGCGGGGCACACGTATGGGTTCGAAGCCATCGTGCATTCACCGAGCCGCTGAGGCACCGGGAGACATTGGCTCCGCCCGCAGGACATCCACGTCCGTTTGGAGGCGAACTCGGTCGAGAACGGAGCGGCTCGGCTGTAATAAACGATTGGAAGGAGGCTTGCGGGGTGTTGGTCGTTTGTTCGGGGCCAAGCGGACCTGATCACCTGAGATCCGCTCCACTATGGTGCTGACGAAGGTAGCCGCGACGGCTCAGGCGACTTCGAAATGGAACTGCGGCGCCTGCGTGCGAAATGGCAGCCTCGCGCCCTGCGGCATCAGGAACGCATGCTCCCGGCGGACAGTGAGGACGTCGCATGCACCGTCGGTGATGATGAGGATTGGCGCGTCCTTGGGAAAATTCTCCGCGCCGGTCAGATGATCGATGCCGGGTTGCAGCACCGTGCCGCCGCGTCCGCGCACCTCGACCTTGCCGAGCAATGCCTCCGGTTCAATATATCCGGCGTCGTGCGCCTGCGCGTCGCATTGGATCAATCGCACCATTGGTACCTCGCGGCTCATGGCATAGCTGGCGATAGCGCCGAGCGCATAGGCGAGGAGGCGCGGCGGCATGGAGCCGGAGGTGTCGAGCACGACGCCAAAGGTGCGAGCCCGCACCAACTCCGGCGGACTCATCCAGATCGGGCGAGGAATATCCGGCGTGGCGGCCTGGCGGCGACTGAGGCGCGCGAAGGACCGGCGGCGCTCCAGCGGCGGGAAGAACGCATCCAGCCATTGTCCCAGCTCGACATCCCATGGGATTGGTAGATGTTGGAGCGCGCGCACCTCCTCGATGAAGTCGGCCGGCAGCAGCCCGCGCCCGGTGATGCGCCGATGCAGGTCGAGACCTTCGGCGAGCGCACGCCGATAGAAGCCGTCGAGATCGCAGCCCGGACCCAGCCACCAGCCTGGCGGACGCTCGCCGAGGATGTCCAACTTTCCGATGCCTCGCATGGTCCGCGCCTTGGCGAGCTTGCGCATCAGGCGCAGGTCTTTGACGATGCGGTCGTAGATCGCCTCGGCGGACTCGCGCTCGAAACCGAGTTCGGGATCGAGCAGCAGGTCGTCCGTGGGCGGGGCGCCGACGCCCATCTCGATCAGCCACCCGTTGATTACGTAATCGCAGGCGACATTCCACAGGAACGGGTCGCGGCCCTGACGCCGCTGCTCGTGACGCAGGCCGACATGCAGCAATTCATGCGCCATGACGAATTGCATGCCCTCATACGTCCAGGGGAATTTCGGATTGATGTAGACCTGCCGCTCCTCCGAGCTGACCGCGGCGATGGCGATATCGAAATGGGCGCAGACCTCCTCGTCCTCGACGATCTCGAAGGCGGCGGCGAGTGCGGCGAGGAGCGGATAATTGGCGATGAACCAGGAGCGCGCCCGCTCGGCGAGCGAGTTCGGGTTGCGCTTGCCGCGCGCCGGCCCACGTGCGGTCGCGCCCGCTTTGTCGACGGCGCTCATAATGTTGCGGCGGATGCCGTCGGAAAGAGCGTCCGTATGCTTCTTGGCCAGCGCCGGCGACAACGGCACGGCTTCGCCGGTGAACATCCAGCACGGCTGACCCTTACCCGCCACGCCGTGACCGGAATAGCTCGCGATGGCATCGGCCCCGCCGCGGAAGATGGCGTCGGCGGCCTCCTTTGGATCGCGCCCCGGCAAGGGCAGGGTGCAATAGCCAAGCTCCGGCGGACGTTCGCCGATGCCCAGCATGCGCAGCAGGTCTGTCGCGATCAGTTCGCAGGCGATCAGCCAGGGCAGATCGGTGCGGCGCGGATCGGTGTGATTCATCGCAATATTGAGCAGCAATTGCGCAAAAACATTCCCCCACTCGGACGGGGAAACACGCCGCCAGGCGTTGTACTCGATGATATAGCCCTGATCGAGTTGCGGGCGGCTCCGGCCCTGCACCAGCGTATAGTTGCGCTCGGAGGTGACCAGGATGCGCGCGTAGCTGTCCTTGGCGCCGGGCTCGGTGAAGGGTTGATGCCTGTTCACCAGCCAGGTCAGGCTGCCGCAGAGCGAATGCGCACGCAGCAGCGCCCAGGCATCCTCGATGGCCTTGAGGTTCTCCTTGGATGGTGCTGCGCGCTTCTTCGGCATGAGAAGCCTCCGGTTACGCCCTCGCGGCGAGGCGCGGCAGGGCGCGTGCCAGCTCCACCGTGTACCAGCCGGGGAGCGCCGACCCGCTTTCCGTCTCGGCCACGAGCAATTGCGCCAGCTCGGTGGAGATGCGCGCCAGCGAGATGATCAGCTCCTTCGCCCGGCCCGCCAGCTCGCGCGCCTCGCGGCCGGCTTTGTTCTCCTCGTCGGGAAGCTCCTTGATCAGCCGGTCGCGAAGCTGCTGCACCAGGAAATAGAGGATGTCGCGTTCTTCCGGTTTGTCCGGCCAGCGCCGGTCACCCTTCAGGATGGCGGCGAGGTCATGCTGGCGCTCGCGCAGCTTCACAAACGCCACGAATTGCTGGGCATGGGCTGGCGTCAGCAGCCCGGAGGCGAGCGTCCTGATGTCGTCGAGAGTGATGGCGGCGCCGTGCGCATCGATGGCGCGTCCCAGCATCTCCCAGGAGCGCGGCGTCGAGAACGGCTCCTCATGCTTTGGCGGCTTGGACCAGAGATGGTCGCTGCGGTTCATGATGTAGGACACGACCATCTCGTTCACCCCGGCATGGCGTGCCCACTCCAGCCAGTCCCGCGCCGAGGCCCGCAATTGCACATGGATGAGCCGGTTGATCAGCGCCGAGGAGAGAGGCCGGGTGATGGCCGCATCCTCCGCCCGGTTACCCGCGCCGATGACGATCGTGCCGGCGGGCAGCAGGAATTCGCCGATACGCCTGTCGAGGATTAATGAGTAGAACGCCTTCTGCACCTCATGCGAGCAGGCATTCAGCTCGTCGAGGAACAGGCAATAGGGATCGTCGCGCGCAATGATGGTCGGCGGGCAGAAGCGCGATTTGCCGTCCTTGACCTGCGGCACGCCGATGATGTCTTCCGGCGCGAGTTGAGAGCCGAGCAGCGACACGCAGGGCAGACCGACCGCCTCGGCGAAAGTGCGCACGAGTGCCGACTTACCGATGCCCGGTGGCCCCCAAATGAACACCGGCAGCACGGGCGCAACGTTCAGCAAAAACGGGAAGAGCGATTTGGGTGTCAGGGCTGCGGCGGCTTGCATGAGAAATGCCGCCCCCTTGTCGCGGCGTGCCAGGTCGGTTGAGCGACCGGGCAGCGCATTTTGCAGATGATGCCGCAGCGTGACAAGCTGGAGCAACCGAGACGCGGCTGCTGCGGCTGACAGGCGCCTCATTCTGAATCGTCGCCTACGCCTTATCGCAGCGCCGCAATCTCCCGGCAGGCCTTCTGAAGCAACGACGCAGGGCCGGGCAGACGCCGCCCTGCGATGGTCACCGACGCCACCGGATCGGCGCTGTCGGAGAGATCGACCTGAAGCGTGCGCAGCCAGGCCAGATTTGCCTCGTAGCGCGCCATCCTGGCAGGCAGCATTGCGATGAACTGTCCGCCGGCGACCAGATTGAGCTGCATATAGACCGATACCGTGGTCACCAGGGCGGGCGGAAGGGGAAGACCGCGGCGGCGGAAAATCTCCGTTATGATGCGGCCGAGGAATCCGTCCTGCGGCGGCAGGACCCAGGTTTGCGTCATCAGGTCGGCCAAGTTCAGGCTCTTGCGGCCGACCAGCGGGTGACGCCTGTTGGCGAGCACCGCGAGCGGCGCTTCGAACAGCAGCTCGGCCGCAAGGTCCGGCTCGGGTGTCATCCAGCGGGTGATAACGATATCCAGCTCCCGCTGGCGCAGGTAACGCAGCAGGGTTTTGCTGTCGCCGACCTCGACACTGTAGCTGATGCCGGGGTACCGGGGCGACATATGGCCGATCACTTCGGACAGGAAAACCGTCATCGGCGCGGTGCTGCCGACGCGGACCTCGCCGCGCGTGGGGTCGACGAGATGCTCGATGTCGCGGACGCATTGGCGCAGCTCATCGAAGATGATCCTGCCGCGATCGACGAGCAGATGCCCGGGCTCGGTCAGCTCCACGCCGCGCGACGATCGGTCGAGGAGTTCGGCGCCGAGCAGCCTTTCCAGATCGGCGATGGCCTTGGATATGGCCGGCTGGGAAAGCCCGAGCGCGGCAGATGCTTTCGCCATGCTTCCCAGCTCGGCGATGGTCTGCAGCGTATGCAGATCCTTGGGCCGCAGGCGGCGGCCGATCCGGTTATCCCACGCCATGGCGAGCCTTCAATTTTGGTTATAGCCTCATAGAGAGATGCAATTTCAGTTTATAGCAAAATTGCGCGATGATCCCTCTCATAGCAGGCCGGCCGGCCGAAACAGCTTCCAGTCCGTTCCTTTAGGAGGATGTCATGCATCCCTATTCCCGCCGGACGTTTCTGGCCGGCCTTGCTTCATTGTCCGTCGCGCCGCGTATCGGCTTTGCCCAAGGGGCCCCGCTGCGCATCGTCTATCCCTTTCCCGCCGGCGGATCGGCGGATGCCGTCGCCCGGCTGCTTGCGGACAATCTGCACAAGGCATACGGCCTTTCGGTGCTGGTCGATAACAAGACCGGCGCCGGCGGGGCGATCGGCGCGCAGGCGGTGAAGAAGGCGGCCGCCGACGGAAATACGCTTCTGCTCGCCGCAGCCGCGCAGATCACGCTGCAGCCCCATCTGGTCGCCGATCTGGGCTATGATCCCTTCGCCGATTTCGTGCCCGTGGCGCAGATCATGACCTTCGATCCGGCGCTGGCGATCAATGGGCAAATTCCGGCGACAAGCCTGGAGACGCTGGCCGCCTGGATCAAGGCGGCGCCGGAGCGCGGAAACTTCGGCACCCCGGGCGAGGGAACGGGGCCGCATCTGGCGGGCCTTGTCTTTGGCCGCAAGTTCGGTCTGACGCTCAGCCACGTGCCCTATCGCGGCACGCCCGCCGCGCTTCCGGATCTGATCTCCGGCCGCCTGCCGATGTTCCTGGCCTCCACTCCGGAGCTGATCACCAATCACCGGCGCGGCGAAATCCGGATTGTCGCAACGCTTGGCGAAGCGCGCTTGCCCTCTCTGCCGGATGTCCCGACCTTTAAGGAGGCCGGCGTCGACATCTACGTCCCTGGCTGGTTCGGCCTCTACGCTCCGGCCGGCACGCCCCGGGACCGGATCGCGCAGCTCGGAACCTACATGACCGAAAGCATGAAAGTGCCGGCCATCCGGTCGCTGGCTGAATCCCTCGGCTTTCAGGTCAGCGGCATAGGCGGGGCGGAGCTCGCGCGCGTTCAGCGGGAGCAGTTCGAGCGCTGGGGCGCGGTGGTCAAGACACTGGGCATGAAGATGCGCCCATCGCAGTGACGCCGGTCACGCCAGTCAGGCTGCGACATTCGAAAGGGGCCGTCATGACCGCACCCGAGATCACGCTCGCGCTCTTCTATCTCTTCAACGTCGTGCGGGGGGTGATGTACCTCCCGCAGATCGCAAGGCTTGCGCGCGATCCTGGCCAGGCGCAGGCGATATGCTGCGCGACCTGGGCCTTCTGGGCCGGCGCCAACGCGACCACTGCGGCGTATGCGATCATCAACGTGAGCGACTGGCTGCTGTTTGCCAGCGGCATCGCCAACATGATCGGTTGCCTGTGCGTGCTCTCCATAGCGATCTGGAAGCGCCGGGGCCTGGGCATCATGAGGATCGCATGACGGAGGCGCCCTTGATGCCTGGAGACGCAGATGCCGACGCGCTGCTCAATCTCATCAACGGCTTTCGCATTTCGCAGGCCATTTATGTCGTGACGGCCCTGGACATACCCGACCTGCTTGCTGGCAACGCGCGAAGCAGCGATGAACTTGCCGCTTTGACGCGCTGCCATCAAGGGGCGCTTTATCGCGTGCTTCGTGCCCTTGCGGCGGTCGGGGTCTTTACGGAAACAGAAGGAGAGGTGTTCGCTCTGACTGCGGTTGGAGCCGGTCTGCGCAAGGGGGCCGACTGCTCCCGCCATGCCTGGGTGAAGTTCGGCTTGGCGCCCGCGCACTGGGCTGCGTGGGGTGAATTGCTGCAAGGCGTCAGGACGGGCGATACTCCCTTCCTGCATATGCATGGTCAGGATGTGTGGAAATACCGCGCGAGCCATCCGGCAGAGAGCGCGTTGTTCGACCAGGCCATGCGCGAGCGTTCGGCCTGTTTTGGCCGGCGATTGCCCTCGCATTATGATTTCCGGCAATTCACCCGCATCGCCGATATCGGAGGTGGCGACGGATCGCTGCTGGCCAATCTGCTGCCGCAGTGCCCGGCGGCAACCGGCCTGCTCCTCGATCAGCTCCATGTCGTCGCAAATGCATGGCGCGTCTTCGAGGAGGCCGGGATCGGCGGGCGCTGCGAAATCCTGGCAGGCGACTTTCTGCGATGCGTGCCGGCGGGCGCCGACGCCTATCTGCTGAAGCACATCCTGCATGACTGGGATGACGCCGAGGCCCTGGCCATTCTACGCAACTGCCGTGACGTCATGGAACGCGGAGCTAAGCTGGTCGTGATCGAGCGCATGATCGCGCCACCCAACGAAGGCACGGAAGGAAAGCTTTCTGACCTGAATATGCTCGTCAATGCGGGAGGCCGTGAACGCACACAGAATGAGTTTGCCGCGCTGCTGCATGCCGCCAACTTCACGGCAACAGCCTTTATCCCGCTGCCGAAATCCAATCATCTGATCGAGGCGATTCCGACGTGAGGACCCATTCCTGGAGCTAGCCCAGAGGCTACTGAGATCTGATTTGCTACTCGAGCGCAGGCGGTAAACCAAAGTGCCGATGACCGCTTCGAGGCGATTGCAGAATCTTCGGGATGCGGGTTTTGTCATCGGTGTGACGGGGGAACATCGACAGGAAGAGTGGTCGGCTTAAAGACCCACACCAGCCAAATTGCTCGAGCGTCTCAAATTTGCTCTCCCCGGATCAAGCCGGCTCGGCCTTACTTTTGCTGCCCGTGTTCAGCCTTCCGAAAATAATTTATTCACCATCCGGACCTCCACCCGCCTGGATCCCGCGGCGCAAGGCTGCAACGGTCCTATTTCTGATTTGCCATGTCTGACCTTGCCGCTTCTCTGCAGCTATCGGTGATCACCTGCTGTTATGGCTTGAATAGTGCGCCAATTCGGAGTGGCTGGTTTTCGCTATATTCTATCAATATCGCAATGATCGTGAGCAGACGCTCGAAATAACGCGCGCGGCAGCATTCTTACACCCGCTCACGTTGAGAGCGCGCGCCATTTGCACATTGTATTGACGGTCAATGCCTCGGATTTTCTTTGCCAATGACGGCGAAGCACCTCAAGCTCGCGACATGGCTACGTCCGACCAGTTGAAAGCTCTCCTCAAGGCTCATGCCTCCGGCGATGAGGCTCAATTCACGTCGGTTGCCATGCAGATCGCCGCCGGTGAAGCCAAAGCTGGTCACGGCAAGCTGGCTCAAGAGCTGCGGGCCATCATTGACGAAGCAAAGGTCCGGGTGCCGCTGGCGTCGCCGAGCCCCATTCCCCTCGCAAAGCCGAAAGGGGAGGTCGTAGATCTCCTCACGGTGAGTTACCCGCGCACCAGTCTGAACGATCTGGTGCTTACCCAAAGCACCAAGCGGATTCTTCAGCGCGTTCTCAAAGAGCATAAGGCGATTCGAGACATCCGCGCCCACGGGCTCTCGCCACGCAAGAAGCTCTTGCTGCTCGGCCCCCCAGGCACGGGTAAAACGCTTACCGCTTCGGCTCTCGCCGGAGAACTCGGACTGCCCCTGTTCGTCGTGCGCTTGGACCGGCTGATCACGCGTTTCATGGGAGAGACAGCCGCGAAGCTCCGCCTGGTGTTCGATGCGATTGCGAACACGCGTGCAGTTTACCTCTTCGATGAGTTCGACAGCATCGGATCGGAACGTGGCCTGAGCAACGATGTCGGCGAAATCCGCCGTGTCGTGAACAGCTTTCTGCAGATGGTGGAGCAGGACACCTCGGATAGCCTCATTATTGCAGCGACCAACCACGCCGCAATATTAGACCGGGCGCTGTTCCGGCGCTTTGACGACATTATTCACTATAGTCTTCCTACCCAGCAGCAGGCGGCGGCCCTTCTCAAGGCCAAGCTCAGCAGCCACGTCGTCGAGCGTGTTGCATGGGCATCTTTTGCCAAGATGGCTGCGGGATTGAGTTACGGTGATCTTACGCGTGCGACCGAAGACGCGATTAAACACGCCATTGTAGAGCAGCATACCGTTTCCGAGAGTGACATTTCCGCGGCGATTGCCGAGCGGCAGCTGGCCTCCCGCGCCGTAAAACCAAAGAATAGATCTAAGCAAAAGTAGCTACTCCCGTGCCCCGCTATCTTCACCTTACGGTGCCGACGGCGCCGGAAGCGCTCCGCTATACATCACCCAAAAGTGGCGGAAGCAAATTCAAGACGCCGCAACGTGATCGGGGCGAACACGCGCGCAAACTGATCGGTGAGCTGCAGGGCGCCACCGAAGGCGGGGGACGCCAGGAACGCGTCGGCAATGGCTTCTACGAGGTGAACGACCTCATCGTCACGTTCGAGAGCGAGCCGAATTTCCAGATCGCATTTGAAAGCCTTGACCTGCCGAAGAGCGGCATCAATTTGCTAGCGGTTTCAAACGATGCGGATGGGCGCAATCTTGCAACGGTGCGCGTTCCTCACGACAAAGTTGGGTTGCTGCTCAGAAAGCTTGAGGCCTACCGGGACAACGGTCCTGACCGGGTTCTTGCAGAGGGTGAAAAACGCGGCCGGGACAACCGCAAGCTCGTCGAGAGCATCTCCCAGATCAAGCGGGCGACCCTCCGACAGCTGTGGACTGATCCAGCTGCGGATTATCCAGCCCCTGAGACGGTCACTCAATGGGAGGTATGGCTTCGGGGTAGGAATCCCGCGGAAGACAGAAGTCCGGACGCTGTGCTCCGGGAGGCAGCTGCCGACTTTGGCTATCGGGTTTTTTCTCGAACTCTAGAATTTGTCGATCGGAGTGTCGTTTTGGTGGAGGCCACGGCCGAGCAGTTGGCGCGCAGCGTCGATGTTCTGGGCGTGATTGCCGAGGTTCGCAAGGCGAAGACGGCCGCCGCGTATTTCGACGCCCTTGGCGTAGACGATCAGCACGCCCGAATTCAAGAGCTGAATGGCCGCGTCGTCGCTGCTGAAGGCGACGCGCCCGTCGTGGCACTCCTCGATACCGGTGTAAATCGCGCGCATCCTCTGCTCGCGCCGATCCTCCCTGACGGTGACCTTCACGCCTACAACCCAGCCTGGGGTGTGCACGACTCCTGGCCGCATGGGACCGGCATGGCCGGCCTCGCCATCTTCGGCGATCTGGCCCGGCTGTTCGAAAGGAATGGTCCGGTCGCACTGCGCCATCGACTTGAGTCCCTGAAACTGGTGGAGCGAGCGCAGCCCCACCCGGAAGAGCTTTATGGTCTCGCGACCATTGAAGGGATATCGCGGCTGGAGGTCACGCCTCATGGCCGTCGTCTGTTTTGCATGGCGATCACGACTGACGGCAAGGATCGGGGCCGACCGTCGTCCTGGTCGGCGGCGCTCGATAACCTCGCCGCAGGGGTCATCAATGACACGCGTCGCCTTATCCTCGTCTGTGCGGGGAACGCCCCCGATGGAGATTATCCGGCGGTCAATCTCACCTCCTCGGTCCAGGATCCGGCACAGTCGTGGAATGCGCTCACGGTCGGTGGGATGACCGATCGGACCGTGATCGATGAACGGCTCAATCCTGGTTACGTGCCCGTGGCAGAGCGTGGCGATATCGCGCCCGCCGCTACAACGTCTTTGGTTTGGCCAAAATCGCCCAAATGGCCTTTCAAGCCGGATATCGTGATGGAGGCCGGCAACAAAGGCCGTGCCGCAAACTCGGATCCCATGTACCTGCCAGAGCTGACATTGCTGACGACAAGCGACGAGTTTCTTGACGGACATGCGCCCTTGATGGTGTTTCATGACACCAGCGCCGCGACCGCTTTGGCCTCGCGCCTGGCCGCATCTCTTTGGTCGCGTTACCCTGACTTTACGCCGGAGACGGTGCGCGCCCTGATGGTGCATGCAGCGCGATGGACGCCAGCGATGATCCGGCGCTGTACCGCGCCGAACGGCCTCCTGGACATCAATCAGCTGTTGCGGACGTTTGGCTACGGCGTTCCCGACGAAGCGGCGCTTTTCTCCAGCGCCACCAATGCGTTGACGCTCATCGCGCAGAGCCGCCTGCAGCCATTCGTCAAGGAAGGCAGCGACATCAAAACCAATGACTTGAATATGCATGCGTTGCCTTGGCCGACCGCGGTGCTGCAGGGTCTGCCTCTCGACACCAATGTCCAGCTTCGCGTCACGCTTTCGTATTTCGTTGAGCCCAGCCCCGGTGAGCGCGGCTGGGACAAAAAATATGGCTATGCCTCTCATGGCCTTCGGTTCGCGGTGCAGCGGCCGACTGAAAGCGTCCAGGAATTCAAGGACCGCATAAACAAGCATGCGCGCGAAGAAACCTACGCGGCGATACATCAGAATGATGCGGGGCGATGGACGTTGGGCACCGACACGCCGCCCAACGGCTCGATTCACTCAAACATCTGGACGGGCACGGCAGCCCAGCTTGCGAACCGCTCCCACATCGCCGTGTATCCGACGCAAGGCTGGTGGAAGACACGGCCCAAAGAAAACCGATATGAGCGGACCGTGGATTATTCCTTGGTCGTCGCGCTAGAGACGCCTGACGAGGCAACGGATATCTATACCCCTGTCGCTCAGCAGATCGGCGTTCCCGTTGAAGTCCTCGTCTAAGGGGGAGCAAGCAAATAGCATTGTCGCACGATCGCGCTGGAGCAGCGGGGCCACTCTCGCCGTGCGCTTGGTAACGCGCCTCTTGCTAGCGGATAAGCTGACGAGGCTAGTCGCCGCGCTCGTGCCGATGGGAAATCAGTCGATTTTCGCCTGATCAGCTCGATGGCGGGTATTGGTAGCGACAATTGCACCGAGGACGCGGCTCACCTGCAGATCACTGTGCGCCAACAACGCCGAGCGCAGCGCCGCCATCAGCAACATGCTGAAGAGCGGCATGCCGTGGGCAACCATCGTGGAGGCGACGGGCGCGAGCCGGTCAACGCTGTCGCGGCTGACGAAGGCCTTGAGGTCTTAGGCGGCGGCCATCAACAGTTCATCCAGCGCGAGCGATTGCTCATCGGTCAAACGGCAGCCGCTAGAACCGTTGTTCATGCTTTGGCTGTCAATCGGCCTTGAATCGGCCCCCCGGATCGGCGCGCAAAAAGGGGTCTGACGCAGTTTCGATGACGCGGGTGCTCAGGCCGGGCCGAGCAATCGTGCCTGGAGCAGGTCGAGCTTTCCTCGTCCATACATCTGCCGTCTGACCAGCTTGAGCTTGGTGATCTGTCCCTCGGTCTGACCGTTCGACCAAGGCTGGGTGATTGCGGCGCGGACAGCGCACTGATCCTTTGCGATGCCGTTGGCGAAGGAGGCTATGAGGCTGGCGCCAGCATCGATGATCCATTGATCGAACCCGGTGGGGATCTTGCATCGTATCATCGTTTGAAACCTGTCGACCAAGCGGCAGGCTTGCGCCAGCATGGGCGTGCTGCTCTCAATGGCGGCAATCGTTACCGCATCGGCTTTGCTCAGATGATCCCGTGCCATGGTCATCAAGCGGGCGATCGTTCTTGCGGAAGGCACCTTCTGCAGTTGCTGATCCGACGCCCGTTCGGCGCGGCGGCGACGGGTCGCCCACTCGCTGACGACGCGCAACGATCCGCGAAAACCTTTCGTCTTCAGTTGCCGCCAGAGTTCAGCTCCATTGCGACAACCCGAGGTCCACAGCGCGTCCAGTATGGACAGATAGGCGTCCAACGAGTTCTGACGCACCCGGAAAACATCGGTTCTCTCGCCACGGATCACTTGGCGGACAAACCTACGGCTGTGACCGGTGCGGCGGACGATTTCCTTGATCGGCATACCGTCCTTGGCCTGCGACAGGATCGCGGCGTTGGCTTCCTCACGCCGCAGATAGCCCTCATATTGCAGTTTCTCCGCACAGGTGAGCAGGTTGGGATCGATCTTCGTCGCGCCGATCGCGGTTCGGATCGAGCGCATGGATTTGCGCACCGCGTCGAGGAATGCTGCGCTTGCATTCTCCATCAAATGCCAACGATCGGCGACTTGGATTGCTCTGGGCAAAGCCTTCGCTGCCGCTTCACCGTAACCACCGCCGCGATCGCATGCCAGGATCTGGATTCCTGGATGCTCGGCCAGCCAGGCTTGAACCGTTGCGATCTCGCGATCGGGCAACAGCGTGACGATCCGCCGCCGCTCAAGATCACAGACAATGGTGCCGTAACGGCGGTTGCGTCGAAAGGCCCAATCATCAATGCCAACCACAGTCAAAGCTTCCGTGCGCGGTCGGGCTCGGCGTCGCACAACCCTGAGCAAAGTATCATTGCTGACCGGCAGCATCAGCCGCTTGGCAAAGCCGGCCCCTGGTCTGCCGCCCAACGCCAATCCGAGATGATGAACGATACCCTCCAGCCGCGACGTTCGCCGGCAACGCACGGCAACAACGCTGTCACCGAAGCGTTCGGCAAAGATTTGCCTTCGGCAGAACGGAGCTTGGCAAAGAAAACGTCGCGCCAAGAGGCGAAGCTCAATCCTTTTACCAGCACAGGGCAGATCCGAAATTGTTCTGACATAGCGGCTGTGGACACGGTTCGACGGTGTTCCGCATAGCGGGCACGCCCCTTCTCGGGTTCCAGCACGCGCCGAAACAATGATCGCTCTTTCGCTCTCCGCGATATTCTCAACAATCAGCCCAGGCGGGGCTAATGACGACAAACGTGAACGAACTGCCATGCCCCTGATTCCCATCGGAAAACAGAGTCACCTCGACAGCGAAAATCATCAAATGTGAGTCAGACCCCGTTTGCACGCCGATCACCCCAATAACGGGGCTTATTCCACGCCGAAACACATTGCGAGGAAGGCAACGGTCGTGGCGACGTCTGCCGGCGCGCCAAAACGGCCCAAGGGAATGAGACTGCGCTGGACGTCCGAGAACTCACCGTCAGCGGGGTTCATGTCGGTGTCGGTTGAGCCCGGCTGGACGAGATTGGCCGTGATGTCGCGTGGCCCAAGCTCGTGCGCTAGACCTCGGGTGAAGGACTGCCGCGCGGCTTGGTCATGCCCTGCGCGTGAAGCCTCGATCGCCGCCTCCAAACCTTTCAGCCGATCGGCATGTTTGGCGCTCAACACAGAGACCCACGCTGAGGCATGCGGGTCAGGTCCTTCGCCACCTGCGCCGCGATGTCGGCCTGGACGGTGGCGAGGTGCCTGACGATCTTGCGCACGGTGCCGGAGGCGAGCCGCTGCAACACCATCTGGTGACGCACATAGGGCATCAAAGGTCTGTGTGGTTGGTATTGTCTCCACACCCAGATATCTTGCCCAAAGGAATGACTGCATTCATTTGGCGGACAGATCGGACACTACCATTCTAGCGATCAGGCCACGTGGGCTGCCTGAAAGGAGCTCTATGGACCCCTGGTGAGACCGCGCAATCTCTGACACGATGGACAGGCCAAGACCGAAGCCTGATTTGCCGTCGGTGCGCGCGGAATCTGCCTTGAAGAACGGCTCGAAGACGCGCTCACGCAAAGAAGGCGGTATTCCAGGGCCATCGTCGCACACGTTGATAGCAAAGCCGCTAGGTTCTTGGCTGAGCCGTACCTCTACCGTACTCGCGAATTTGACAGCGTTGTCGCAGAGATTGGTTACCGCCCGACCAATGGACAAGGGGCGGCAATTGGCGATGAGTTTGTTCGGGCCAACATATCGAACCGCAAATCCGACGTCAGAGAAATCGCAGCAGACGGTGCTTAGGATACTTGCCACGTCGACGCGCTCGATTGTCTCGGTTGTGTAATCGTCGCGCAGGAAATTTAGGCTCTGGGTGAGAAGCTTATCGATGCGATCTATATCGGAAAGCAGTGCGATGCGCACACTTCCCTCATCCATCCGCTCAGCCCGCAGCTTCAGCCTCGTCAGGGGCGTGCGAAGATCATGACCTATGCCGCGAAGCATCCGGGTGCGTGTATCCATCATGGTGCGAATGCGGTTGCGCATTCCATTCAATGCCCGCGCTAGCGCCACGATCTCATTCGTCCCGCGCTCTTCAAAGATAGGCAGCCAGTTCTTTAGATCGGCTTCCATGGCGGCATCAGAGATCCTCCTGATCGGCTCGGTGATCGCTAGCATCGCAAAGATAAAAAAGAAAACGAACAGAACTACGAGCGCAACGAGATAATACGATCCCTGCCCCAGGAAAGAACTCGTCAGCATGGCGTCCGGCAGCCCGCTAAATATGAGAACCGCCCCCTCATCAATGGGCATGGCGACCACGCGGATGTCATGGAGAAAGGTGTGCCAGCCTCCGAGTGGTGGAACGCCGCGCGGGGGGAAGAACCAGTCCAAAAACGCCTCGAACTTGGGCTGAAAGGCCGACGAACTGTGGATCTGCTCAACGATCGAGTTGGGGACCAGCGACACACGCCAGCCGGCGCGGCGCGCGATTTGCAGAACGATCTGCCTTTCCTCCGCCGACGCGGCGTTCATCAGTCTGGCAACGGCCGAGGCCTGCTGACTCATGCTCGCCAGGTCTGGAGAGGGAAAGTCGCGCTTGAGCCATTTTTCTAGCGGGCCGACTAACACGAACACAGTCACAAGCGCCATAACAATGACGATGGTGATCTGCCTCCTGATCGTCATCCCATTCCAGTGTAGAAAGCTAATTGTAGACCTCATCTACTGTCGCTGCGAACATGTATCCGCCCAACCTTACAGTTCTTAGCAAAGTTGGATTGCGTGTGTTTGCTTCCATTTTTTGCCTTAATCTGCTAATATGCACATCGATACTCCGTTCAATTGGTCCGGCGAGACCTGCGTGCGTGACGGCTAGCAACTCTTCCCGCGTCATCACGCGCCCGGGGTTCTGGCAGAAGGCGAGCAGCAGGTCGAATTCGTGAGTGGTCATTGCCACGCGCGCATTGCTCGGATCGTGCACCTGGCGGCGGATAGGGTCGAGCTTCCAGCCATCGAACCTAAAAAGGTAGGGACGCTTGCGCATCTCCGAGGATTGGCAAAAGCTGGACCGGCGCAGGAGCGCCTTAATCCGTGCAATCAGCTCTCTGACGTTGAACGGCTTGGTGACGTAGTCGTCCGCGCCGATCTCCAAGCCGACGATCCGATCGACATCTCCTCTTACGGCTGTCACCATCAGGATAGGTATGTTGCTGATCGCACGTAGACGCCTACAAAGGCTGAGGCCATCTTCGCCCGGAAGCATGAGGTCGAGCACGACGAGATCGAATTTGGTGCTCTCCATTCTGGCCGACATCGCCACGCCGTCCGAGGCAATGTCGGCCAGAATGGAGTGTTCAGCCAAGGTGTCGCGCAGCATCTCTGCAGTCTGGCTGTCATCCTCGATGATGAGCACTCTTGGCTTATCCGCCAAAGCCCAGCCACGGCCATCCGCTACCAAAAAATCGCTAGTTACCAAAGGATCGCCCTCTTTCACCGCCCACGCGCTTCTCAAGAAACGCTTTCATTGAGACATCGCTATGTCTCGCCACCGGGCGGGGCGCACGGACAATGTCTGAGGGTTGCGGCAGTCTAACGGCGATGCTCTGACAACCAATATTAAGAAATGTTGCAGCGGAGGCTGCTGCGGACCTTTTTCGAAACATTTTTTAACATCATGCAATCCAAGCCCCGCACGCGCAGTGACAAAACAAGAAGGTCTCGTGCGGCTGCCGGATCGATCTCGAACGGTACTCGCACTTCCGAACCGTTGGAGAATTCATGCCTGCCCACATCTACAGAACGGCTTATCCGTCGCTGCTGCTCGGCGTCGCACTGGTATCGGCATTCACCTCGATCCAGGCTGTACGCGCGGCCGACATTCGCAATGAGGCGGCAAAAGAGGATGAAGCAGAGGTTGCATCGCATCCTTCAGATGCCTCAACGCTTGGCAGTGTCAGGCAAACCCTCCACGATTGGCATGTGATCGTCGGGGCAGGGGCCATATACAAGCCGAAGTTCGAAGGAAGCAGCGAGTATGAAATTTCGGCGATCCCGTTCATCTCGGCGACCTTCTACGACCGCATCACTATCGACCCGACCGGCGTGACCCTCAAAGCCTACGAGAAAGGGCCTTTCTCGATACATGCCAAGGTGGGCTACGACGGCGGGCGAGAGGAAGACGATGCCGATCGGCTTCGAGGTCTTGGTGACATCGACGCAGGTGTGACGATCGGCAGCAAGGCGACGTACAACCTGGGGTCGGCGGATGTCTTTATGTCCGTCGACCAGACGCTTGGCGGCAGCGAGGGACTGCTGGCCACGGCTGGCATTTCGGCAGAACGGCCCATCTCCGCGAAGGTGATCGTTGGGGCAGAGGCTTCGGTCACCTATGCCGACGACAATTATATGCAGGCATTCTTCGGGGTGAATGCCGGGCAGTCTAGCCGCTCTGGGCTTGCCGAATTCGAGGCAGAAGCTGGGATTAAGAGCGTCGAATTATCGTTTTCTGCCACATATCTGGCCACTGATCACTGGGTCATCAAGGCTAAGCAGACCGTGGGGCTGCTGACAGGCGACGCTGCCGACAGCCCAATCACCGAAGACAAGATTCAATCGAAAACGCTTTTGCTACTCGGCTATCGTTTCTGATGATTGCCGAACGCAAGCTGCGGGATGCCTGACTTCTACCCCCTCGGAGATCAGGCATCCCGGGGATCTATATACGGCTGCAAGATGATTGCCGAATGGGCGGCCGATTCATTGACCACTGTAAATCTTTACACAAAAGGAGATGACGATGAAAGCAGTGCTAATGATTCTCACGCTTTGCGTTTTCGGAACCGTGACTTATGCCCAGTCCGATGCAGAGGACAAGGCCGGCTGCCGGAACGATTACAAGAAATTCTGCTCAATAGTTCCCCAAGACAAAGTCCAAATGATCGTCGAGTGCCTCAAGCAGAATATGGACCAGCTTTCAGCGCAATGCAAAAAGCAGATTGAGAAGCGATAGCTGTCTTCATAGCGCGGATCGTTATTAAGCTTTAGCGGGGTTATCGCCGCCACATCGACCGGCTGCTGCTGCCCTCTCACAGACCAATGACAAGCGGCGGCTACCGCCGCTGTCGCTTCAATGCCGCCGTTGGTAAACCCTCCGCATAAAGGTGGTCATAGCTCCAAAGCCGAGATCTGCCGGCAGGCGATACCTTTAGGTCGCCTCGGAGTAGAAGGATTGGCACTTACTGCTCACGACTATCCGGGCGAACTCCGGGTCTGGCTGCGCAAAGAGTCTGCCCCAAGCCATCGCGCGAGTTGGAAGAAACGCCTCATCGTATTCAGCCCATCGGGATAAGTCGACTTCACCGGCAATCTCTATGCCGACCGGCAAGCGCTGCTTGCTTTGCTGCCGCTGCTCTTCCACATGCTACGTGGGCGCCCTAGGCCCAAGACTGATGGTATGGCGTCCGCGCGCGATCATCATTACGTATGTTACGAATTTAGCTTAAACACATCCGTGTCTAATCACACCTGCGACACCAGCATCGCAAGGGCGAAGGTTGCGCGCGCTGAGCAGGGGGCCGGTGTTCACCCGATAGCTGACCAGTTGTGCGCGCAGGCGCCCGGCTCTTTGGCCCTGAGCCGAAGATCCGGCCTGGCCGCTGATCGGCGGCAAGGCGGTGTTTGCTGACGTGGGATTGTGCCGGCCGCTGCGGCCTTGTAGACGTTGCTCTGGGCAAGGCCTTACGTGAGGTAGGCGGCGAGCGATGATTGACAAATCGAAACCGATTTTGCGGGGAGCTCGAATTGTCTTGCGTCCGCTGACCGGATCTGACGCCGATGCCATGTACGCCGCCCTCGATGAGCCCACGTCGAAACGTCTGACTGGCACCCACGCGAACTACACCCTGGAAGACGTCCGAGCACATTGCATACGGATCGAGAATGCGGACGACCGGTGGGACTACGGCATCACGATTGCTGGCGAACTCATCGGGGAAGTGATTCTTAATGACCTGGAATGGCCGAATAAGTCAGCGTCCATGCGGATCGCGATTTGGGCGCCATCACAGCGGAGTAAAGGGTATGGGGGCGAAGCGGCAGCCCTGCTCGTCCAGTACGGGTTTGAAACGCTTGGACTCAACCGCATTGAACTCGAGGTCTATTCGTTCAATCCTCAGGCAAGACATGTCTACGAAAAGCTCGGCTTCAAGCTCGAAGGTACAAGACGAGAAGCGTTAATTTGGGATGGCGAGAAAGTCGACTCCCATATCATGGGTTTATTGCGCAGTGACTATGTCAGTAGGACCGGAAGGGATTGAAAACAGGGGTCCCCGGTCGTCAACCATATAGATTTCCTTTATGACACGAGGGCTGATGATCGACCTCGGCTCGCAAGCGGCGGGTGCTCACCCAGCTCCGGACCACCGTAAATCGCAGACGGATGTCGCATGCTGGCCCGATTCTGCCGGTTCGTAACTTTCCGCTATCGCTGCGGTGGAGTCGGCCGACTGACCGTCGAGTTCGTGATCGCCTCATGAAAGGTAAAGGTCGGGTCCACCTCCGACAGAAGACCGACGGCAAAGAGCCCGATGACTCCCGACTGCGCTGACCCGCAAGTCAACCTCTCTGCCGAGTTCGCCTCCAAGCCGACCTCGGCAGGGAGTCCGCCTGCGATGAAGCGCTGCCATGCCCAAAGGGGCCACGGCGCCTCGCGGCCCCTCTCATGTATCAATCGGAAAGCAACCCGTCACTGAGAAAGCGGACATTTATGGTCGGGCGAGGTGGCGTGCAACGCTCTTTCTGGACACGCGGCGCATCGGATTCCGGCGCACGCCGCGCTGCGCAACAACCCGCTTGCTATCTGGCCCGTCTGCACCCATTGCAGTGAATGCCGAGCTGCGGCTGGTACCTTGCCGGACGAACAGCCGGCAAGGTCCACAAACCGCGCTGAGGTTGATCGCCAATCGTGCGCTGTGATGCTTGATCGGTAGAACGGCGTAGAATTTTTCGATCATTTTCACGCTGGTGCGGCGGTTCTTGGCACCTGATAGATCTCGGCGGCTAAGGGGCCACCCCGCTTGTTTGTGTTACGAAGTGGGTAGCGTTTTCCTCCACAACGTCGCAACGGGTGCAGAGACCGGCGACCAGGAAGAAGCGGGCGTCGCGTGCTTTGAGTTCAAGACCCTTCCACGTCTGGGCAGGCGTTAATGGGGCTTCGCCTTCCGGATTCACCGGAACTGTGGCGGTCGAATAAATCATGATGATGGTCCTTGTAATCAGATGGCTACTGCGTTTCCGTCAGGCGGCGGTAGCGACTTCCAATGCGAAGTCACGATATGAGCGCAGTGGACGTCCGAGCAGCGCAGTCAGGCGGTCGACGTCGCCCGCCTCAGGCAGCATCCCGTCGGTCAGGAAGCGCTCACCCATCAAGCGCATGTCGTAGGCCATCCAAGCGGGCGCGAACCGCTTCAGATTTTGCTCGAAGCCTTCGATATTGTCGCCGCCGTAGTTGATTGGGCGGGCAAGCACGTCAGACCAGATGGCGGCGATATCCGCCCCAGTCAGCGTCTGTGGGCCGACGAGGTTGATACGGCTAATCGGACGCGGCTCTGCGGTCTGTTCGCGGCGCAGCAGCTCAAGGGCGGCGATCTCGGCGATATCACGGACGTCGATCATGGCGAGACCTTTGGCACCGATCGGCATTGTGTAGGTGCCGTAGCCGGTGATGACGTCTTTGACCATCATATCGTTCTGGATGAAGTAGGCCGGACGCAAGATCGTGGCCTTGAAGTCCATCTGCTCGATCATTCGTTCGACGCCGAACTTACCCGCGAAATGCGGCACGTTCACATAGACGTCGGCGTGGATCACCGAAAGATAGACGATCCGCTCTATGCCGGCGGATCGGGCGACGTTCAGCGCGACCAAAGCCTGGGTGAATTCGTCCGGCACCACTGCGTTGAGGAGGAAGAGAGTCGACACGCCGGACATGGCGGTGCGCAGAGTGTCGATGTCGAGAAAGTCGCCCCGCACGACGCTGACGTCCGCCGGCAAATCGGCCTTCGACGGGTCGCGGACGAGAGCACGCACATCAGCGCCGCGTTTGACGAGGTGTTCGACGACTTGGCGGCCAACATTGCCTGTGGCGCCGGTCACGAGAATGGTCATGCTATTTTCTCCGTGTTGGATGGGTTGACACGGGGAATGTATGTGGTTCACGGATAGTCCGGCAGACGACAATTCTAGACACACCGTCTCACTAGTGGAACACTAATGGATCTTCTTGCGCTTGCCGATTTCAATCTGGTTGCCCGCCATGGCGGCTTCGGCAAGGCGGCAAGGGCCACGGGCCGGCCAAAGGCAACCCTGTCGCGGCGTGTCGCCGAGCTGGAAAGCAATCTCGATCTGCGGCTGTTTGAACGGGGTGCGAGGAACCTGAAGCTCACCGAAGAAGGACGAGCGCTTTTCGAGCGGACGGGGGCGTTGCTCGCCGAACTGGACGAGACTGCCTCGGCGATTGCATCCGGCGGCCAGAAACCCAAAGGGAGATTGCGGATCAGCGCACCTTTACATTTTTCCCAGATCGCGATGGGGAGGATCGCCGGAGGTTTTGCCCTCAAATATCCGGAGGTGAGACTTGAGGTGACGAGCGAGGACCGTCCTGTCGATATGATCGAGGAAGGCTACGATCTGGTCATCCGAGTCAATCCAGATCCCGACGAAAGCCTGGTCGGACGGGTGTTTCTCCGCGACCGCCTAGTGGTTGTGGCAAGCCCTAATCTTCCCCGGCCGACCGGTGGACTTGCCGCTCCTTGCGTTGCCCGAGGGGCAGGCGAAGCGCAAACATGGCACATGAAGACACCCGGCGGCCGGTCAACGATCAAGATCGAACCGGTGCTCAGCTTGGGGACGCTTATCATGGTCCGAGATGCGGTGCGCGCCGGCGTCGGTGCAGGACGTCTTCCCATTTCGCTGGTGAGCCACGACATGGCTGACGGCACACTGATCAATTGGGGGGATATCGACGGCCCAGAGATCGCTCTATGGACGCTCTATCCTTCTCGGCGGTTGCTCAGCGCGCGAGTATCGGCGTTCGTGGACTTTCTAAAACGGACCTTTCCAAATGGGACGCCGGAGGAGCTAGCCGCCTATATCGGCAGGTGAACCGCCGGCTCTATCAGAGGTGAAGCCAACGATCAGGCGTTCCAGCGCATCCGCGTGATCGAGGGGCAGGAAGTGATTGCCCCTACCCACCGTCTCGACTGCCACGTTCGGAATGAGCGAGCGCGTTTCCTCCCGCGCCGTCTGCGGCGCCCAATCCTCGTCGCCATAGATAAGCAGCACCGGGACCTGGATATTGGGGTATTCCTTGCGCGCAAGAGGCCACAGCCGCTCATGAGCAAGTAAATTCAGAAAGCTGCGGTAGTGACCGGTTCGATTGCCTATCTCATAGAACTCGTTCGCAAACGCATCAGGCAAGGACGTGGACGACGTTAGACCGCCCTGGAGAATGCGGTCTGATACAAGCCGGTTCCGCAGGCGCATGAACGTTGCGCCCAGGATGGGCACCTCAGCGAAACTGAGGACCAGCCTGGCGGTCAGCGAACTCTTGCGGACCCCGCCCACCGCCGGCCCATAATCGTAAGGATTGACGGCAATGACCTTGGCGACGTGCGCATTATCACGCGCGGCGAGCACGAGTGCGATCGTCGCGCCGATCGACACTCCGACAACCGTCGCCTGTCGGATATCGAGCGCGTCGAGGAATGCGGCCGTCCACTTGTAGAAATCCTCAGGTGCGTAGTCCGCCTGGGGAATGTCGGACCATCCATGCCCCGGATAGTCGTAGGCGTAGACCGTAAAGTGACGGGCAAGCTGCGGTATAACTCCCCGGAAGATATCGAGATGGGTTCTCAGCGTGTGCAGAAGAACGAGGTTTGGGCCAGTTCCCGTCTTGATGTAGCGGACCTTTACGCCACCAATATCGGCGTAGTGAATCGGCAACTCGGGAGCCCAGCTCAACCTTTCCGGCCGCTTTGGCACCGAGCGCATCGCTTCGATGATGTATGACGAGGCAACGAGCCCAGCGGGCCCTGCCAGAACACCGGCCAATGCCGCACTCAGATTCATGATGATCTCCTCCATTTTGGCTTAAAGAGTGTGTCGGGCGCGACGTAGCGAAGCGATTTACCGGCGGCGTCGCGTTTCGCCCCGCCCCTGAAAGGTACCGTCACGGATTTGCTGGGAGGTGCACTGGACCAAGAGCCCCCTCCCCCTGAGCCGCATCCCGCTTGATTTTTCAACGGAAATCACTAGCAGCGGGTGAGAACGTGAACCGTCTTCTCTCCGACAACAGAGTCTATTCGGCAGCCGTTGCGGTTCGCAGATTCATTGGCTCCTCCGAAGAGGAGTGCGCATGGACGTCGTCTGCCGTTGGTTTGATCCCGAACCACACGGCGTAGAGCGCAGGGAGGAACAGTAGGATTAGTACCGTGCCGACCGCCGTGCCGCCGATCAGCGTATAAGCCATCGATCCCCAGAAAACGGAATGTGTGAGGGGGATGAAGGCCAGCACGGCGGCAAGTGCGGTCAGGATCACTGGCCTGGTGCGCTGCACCGTGGCTTCGATGACGGCGTGATAATTATCAAGACCTGCAGCACGGTTTTCGTTGATCTGTTCGGTCAGGATCAGCGTATTCCGCATCAGGATGCCGGCCAGGCCTATCAGGCCCAGGATGGCGTTAAATCCGAAGGGCTGGTTGAAGGTGAGCAGCATAGGCATGACGCCGACGAGGCCGAGCGGTGCCGTCAGGAGAACCATCCCCATCGTCGAGAAAGATCGCACCTGCAGCATAATAACAATCAACATGGCGGCAATCATAGCCGGGAAGACCTTACCGAGCGCGACGTTGGCCTTGGTTGCCTCCTCGATCGATCCGCCCAGTTCGATGCGATAGCCGGCCGGAAGCGATGCGATCAGCGGCTGAAGGGCTGTCATGACCTGCTTGGAGACCTCCGGGGGTTGGGTCGCCTCATTGATGTCCGAGCGGATCGTGATGACAGGGGTGCGATCGCGGCGCTTTAGGATGGGCTCTTCCAGGCGGATCTCTGAATGGCCGATCTGGTCGAGTGGAATCTGCCGGCCATCCCGGCTCATCAGTGAGAAATCGGCCAGGCGTGTCGGGTCCAGCCGCTCGGCGCCGGCACTGCGTGCCACGACGGGAACATTGCGGATGTCCTCCCGGACCTGCGTAACCGCGATGCCGGTGAGGAGGAACTGGAGCTGCTGGCCCACCTCCGCCGGCGATAGGCCGATGAGGTTCAGCCGATCCTGGTCCGGGACGAAGCGGAGCACTGGCGTGCGATTGCCCCAGTCGCGGTTGGCCTGACGCACGTCCGATACGCCCCGCATGATGCCAAGCGCCTTTTCGGAAATACCGTACAGTTGCGCGGGATCGGGGCCCATAACTCGGAACTCGACCGGGAATGGCGTGTAGGGACCGAACACGAGCTGCGCGACGCGCACGTTGGCCTCAGGGGCAATCCCCTGTGACACCGCCTCGCGCAGTCGGTGCTTCAGAGCTTCCCGTGCTTCTGCGTCCGGTGTGAGGACGACGATCTTGGCGAAGGCGGAATCAGGCAGCTCCGGCGCCATCGCGAAGAAGAAGCGGGGTGCGCCCTGACCGACATAGCTCGTGACGATCTTGGCTTCGGGCTGGTCCTCCAGCCAGCGTTCGAGCTTTTCAACCGCGGCGGTCGTCGTCTCCATGCTGGTGCCTTCTGGCAGACGAACCTCCACCAGCACTTCGGGGCGGTCCGACGTCGGGAAGAACTGCTGTTTGAG
>Ga0075367_10000098_pt1 | contig 24350 bp, 25 predicted proteins | sample EndMethybrTD3032_FD_71399 | JGI IMG/M metagenome (GOLD analysis project Ga0075367, IMG submission 71399) | Populus endosphere microbial communities from Tennessee, USA - Endosphere MetaG P. TD hybrid TD303-2 | ecosystem: Host-associated > Plants > Roots > Endosphere | place: USA: Tennessee... | reverse complement strand
CCGCGTTCGGTGGGCGAGGGCTCCGGCCGCACCTGGTATGCGCCCTGGTCGTCCGCGTCCGCCTATGGGCTGATGATCGAAGCCGGCGCCAAGATGACGCAGATGGAAAATCGCATCGTGCTGGCGCGATTCAAGGATGGTTACGGCCCGGTCGGCGCCTACTTCCTGCACTTGAAGACCTATACGCAAAATTGTCTGGGTGAGGAGTATGAATCCAAGTGGTTCCCCGAACTTCAGAAGATGGTCGGCAAGGAATATCTGGACCCGGAAGTTTCGCACTTGACGCATAGGCCGATCCCGACCTGCTTACGCAACCACTGCATCATCAGCGAGGTGAATGCAGGCCGCGGGCCGATTCACATGGTGACCATGAGAGCCTTCCAGGATCCTCATCTGGAAGAAGTCGGTTGGGAAAACTTTCTCGGCATGACAGTCGGCCAGGCGGTCCTCTGGGCTTCGACGGACGTGGATCCCAAGAACGAAAACCCGGAGCTTACGACGTCCGAGCCTTACGTCATGGGCTCGCACGCGACCTGCTCAGGCGCGTGGTGTTCGGGACCTGAGGACGTTTCGCCGCCCGAGTATTTCTGGGGCTACAACCGGATGACGACGATCGACGGCCTATTCGGAGCCGGTGATGCAGTCGGCGGCACGCCGCATGCCTTCTCGTCCGGCTCGTTCACCGAAGGCCGTCTCGCTGCCAAGGCCGCCTGCAAATACATCGACGACGGCAAGGCCGAAGGCATCGTCGTCTCCGACGAGCAAATCGATCGCCGCAAGAAGCAAATCTACAAGCCACTCCAGCACTACAAGGTTTATCGCAACGAGATCGTGGCGGGCGACGTCAACCCTCACTACATCAACCCCAAGCAGGGCCTGGATCGTCTGCAGAAGCTCATGGACGAGTATTGCGGCGGGGTGACGGTCAGCTACATGACCAACGAAAAGCTTCTGAATATCGCGCTCAAGAAGCTCAAGGTCATGGAGGAAGATCTCGAGAGCCTGGCGGCAAAGGATATTCACGAGTTGCTGCGCGCGTGGGAATTGAAGCATCGGCATCGCGCCGCGGAGTGCGTTACGCAGCACACGCTGTTCCGCAAGGAAACCCGCTGGCCGGGCTACTACTATCGCGGCGACGCCATGAAGGTGGACGACGCAAATTGGCATGTGCTCACGGTTTCGCGTCGCGATCCGAAAACCGGTGAATACACCATGGAGAAGGCGCCTTGCTATCACCTGGTCGGTGAGGGCGAGTAGCAATATCCCGGGCAGCAGTTCGGGTTGAACGTCCGCCCGGGCGCAAGAGAGGCCAGCATGTCGATCATCACGCGTCCCAAGGAAGCGATCTCCAAGGATCATCGAGTGACGGACGTGAGCATTGTTGGACAGACCGACCAGGAAATAAAGGCGATAGCCGATCCCTTCTGGCGCGATCTGGTGAAAAATTCCAACGAAGGCAAATACGGAGAATTTGTCAGGAATTTTTCCAACGACTTGGCGCGTGCCATGAATCAAGTCGAGGCCGGACACCAGTTCGCAAACAGCGACCTGGCCAGGAACCTGTCCGACGACTTCGACTATCTCGGCATTATCCGTCGGGGCGAGCACGTGACCGTTCTCTATCGGCAACGGAGCACGAAGAAAGCCGGCGAATGGCTGGGCAGGCTCGTCCTCGGCTACGAAGACGGAAAGCCCAAGATCTTCAGTGCGTCCATCTTCTGACCAGTTGGCTGGGATTTGACATGAGTGAAACCATCCGGGACGGCAAGTTTGTCGAACTCACCTACAAGGTGACCGACAAAAGATCGGGCCATGTCCTCACGACGGTTGAATTCCCGCTGGGCTATGTTCACGGGCACAATGAAATTCTGGCTCCCGCAGTCCATCGGGAGCTGGAAGGGAGGTCGCCCGGCGAAGTCATTGTTGTGCCGATCGACGGCAATCGCATCTTTGGCGTCAGGGACGAGTCGCTGGTTTTTACCGATCGCATCGAGAATGTGCCGGAGGCATATCGACAGGTCGGCACTTCCATCCTCATGGAAAACGACAGGGGCCAGACCCGCAGCTTTCTCGTGACCTGGATGGACGACGAGAAGCTGACGGTCGACGGAAACAATCCGCTTTGCGGAAGAGAGGTCGTCTTTACGCTCGAGATACTGGCTGTGCGGGACGCAACCGATGAAGAGACACAGGCGGGCGGGGCGATTGTTGCGGAGGCGAATGTCGATCCGTCGCTAACCAGAGCTATCTGAGCGGCAAGTCGACGCTCTTTCTTTGGGAATTCGAGCATCACAGCAAAGGTGACGTATGAGCGAGAAAAAACCGGCCCCGACCAAGGTTCCTGACGGCAAATCGCGCTTTGTGACGACGCGTCAGAAAGAACCGAACGAAAAAGGGTTTGTCGGTTTCGAAACAGTTTGGGAGCCGTTTCAGAAGGAAGCCGAATACAAGATCCCGAAACGGCCGTGAGTAGGCGAGCACCCGCTCGAGCCAGGCGGTGATCGGCAATTATTTCCGGCCGGCACGGTGACCCAGGCCGGCTTTCCGATCGAGATGCGTTATGGCGGCCCGCACGATCCGAAGGAGCACATTTCAATTTCCGGCACGCAACAGCGATGCTCTTGAGCAACGCGGAGAGCCGGCCCGAGTTCATCCGGCCGGAGGCGAGCAATCGACAGCATGATCATCGCGCAAATCTCCGATACCCATATCGCCCTTGATACGCAGGACGCCGATCAGAGACTATCGGACCTGGCGCTCACCGTTGCGGACATCAACGAGCTCGACCCGCTTCCCGATGCGATCGTGCATACGGGGGATGTCGTTCACAACGGACGGCAAGACGAATACGCCCTGGCCGCAGCCGTCCTCGCAAAGGCACGTGTGCCGGTGTACGTGCTGGCCGGGAACAAGGATAACAGGTCGAATTTGCGCGACGCGTTCTCCGGGGGCGGCTATCTGCAGCGCGATTTTGACTTCATCCAGTACGCTGTCGATTGTTATTCAGTAAGGCTGATTGTTCTCGATACACAAAGTCCCGGCAATAAGGGCGACTTTTGTGGCGAGCGGCTGAGGCATTTGACAGACTTGTTGGACGCCGACACCACCAAGCCGATTGCAGTATTCACCCATCATCCACCCTTCGAGGTGACAGAGGGGCCGGACGCAGTTCACTTTGAAGATTTGCAAATTATGGCGAGGCTGCGCAGCGAACTGCATCGAACAGGTCGGGTCGTCGCGATCTTCAGCGGTCATGTCCACCGCGCGGTTTCCGGCGATGTCTCTGGCATCTCCACGATGGTGGTGCCGGCCATCGCGACGACGCTGCGTCACGGCCGGTATCCGGCTCATTTGCTGAGCCGGCCCGTCTATCAGCTTCACCGTTTCGATCCAATTTGGGGTTTTGCCTCCCAAACGCGGATCATCAAAGGGCCGCCAGTTAGCCATTGCCTGCACCACGCCATCGCAAATACCCAATTTGGGGACTGAGCTGGTGAGGGCGGCCCCATGCTACATCACCAGTCACTCAGCTCATTTCTTCTTGTCTTCTTGGCGAGACTGCAGTGTCGTCTGCTGTGCGGCTGACCTTGCTGAAGTGGCAACCTCAGGGACCACAGTTTGCTCAACAGCCAGCATCTGCTGGGGCTGCCTCACCTCGACATTTCGCGTTGCGATGTGATCTCGTCGACTCATATCAAGCATTGACGACGTGCTCATAACCTGAAGGTCGTAGGTTCAAATCCTACCCCCGCAACCAGTCTTTTCTCAATTAAATCATATAGTTAGAGACGCTCTTCCGACGTCGCTCACGCGATTCAACCTCGTTGCGACGCCCATCTATTCCCGATACTTTTCAAAGGCTTACCCCATATTTTTCGGTCCATCTCCAGGGCCTACAATTTTCTCCATGGCACATGGTTGGCACATGAAACGGGGTCCAGATCACCCTTTGTTCGGGGCTTGACCTTCCCACGATGGGAAGCCCTAGGCTCAGGATCTCATGAGGTCTCTCCGGCGTTCAACACCACGAATGATGACCACGGGACGAAAGAACGGCAGCCTACTGCTCGCGAGCCTCGTGCTCGCGATGCTGGCGTTCATTCCGGCCCAGGCGTTTGCCCATCCGGGGCATGGCCATGACACGGTCAAGGCAGACAGCGTCAATGTAATCCCCTCGATCAAAGCGTCCGGAATCTCTGCAACACGCTCAGGCGATCACGCAGGCCTGGCAGGTTCGCGAGACCTCCGTTCCGATACCGGCCTCGCCAAAGGGAAGGTTTGCACGAGCGGTTGTTGTCAATCGGCCGGACCTCATTGTTGCCCTGCCTTTGTATCCAGTGATCCCGGGGTGTTTGAAGCGCCCTCTCGGGCACTCCCGCTCGCCCCCCTTGTGGATAGAGGAGCCGGTATCAATCCCGGCGCGTTATCCAAACCACCCAAATCCCTGGCCTGAGCTAGGCGCGGACACGTTTCCGCGCCGCGGTCCGCCATGCGCGGGCGCGGAACACGTCTGTTCCATAACTCGACCAAGGGCTCTTGCCATGACATGTCGTTCTCCGCTTATCCAGGCGGTCATCCTTTTTATCCTGCTTCTGGCAGTGCCTGCGCTCGCGCATGAAGGGCATGATCACGCGGATCAGCCAAAGTCATCTGCGCAAATCGGCACGACGCCGCGCCTCGAAGCAACCTCCGGTCCCTTCGAACTCGTCGCCGTGATGCGCAACGGCGAGCTCGTCATTTATCTCGACCGTTTTCAAACGAATGAACCCGTTACCGGCGCGAAGATCAGCGTCGAGACGCCCAAAGGATCGCAAGATGCCAAGGAGAGCGGTGGAACTTACCGGCTCGATGCGTCCTGGGCGAAGGATGCTAGCGTTGACCTGATCTTCACGGTTATGGATGGCGCTACGACCGAAGTTCTCACAGGCACCCTAATCCAACCGGGCGCACGCGATGGTGCGCGGCAAGGATGGAGCCTTTTCTCCCCGGCATTTGCGCAGGGCCTCAAAGACAAGATCACGTCGGGTGGCGTCTGGATCGTTGCGCTCATCACGTTTGTCCTGGGCTTCGTGATCGCCCGTTTCACCGGACGCAGCAGCCGGATTTTGACACTCACTATACTTCTGAGCCTGTCGGCCATCGCGCCCAACTTCGCGTTGGCACACGAAGGCGAGGATCACAGCGATCCTAAAACGCCGGTCGCGCTTATCAGCGATACCTCTCAGCGTCTCGCCGATGGCTCGCTGCTGGTGCCCAAACCCATCCAGCGCATCCTGGCCATTCGCACGCGCATGACCGAGACCTCCACGCACAAAAAAGTGCTGGAGCTCCCCGGCCGCATCATACCTGATCCAAACGCGAGTGGATTTGTGCAGGCCTCGGTAAGCGGGCGACTCTCGGCGCCGTCCGGTGGGTTTCCCAAACTTGGCACGGTTGTAAAGGCGGGAGACCTACTGGCATTCGTGACGCCTCCGTTCCAGGCCATAGATGTCTCCGACATGCGCCAGAAGGCAGGCGAACTCGATCAACAAATCAGCATCGTTGAAAAGCGCGTGGCCCGTTTTGAGCCGCTTGTGCAAAAAGGCGCCGTGGCGCGCGTCAGCCTCGACGAAGCTATGATGGAATTAAAGGGTCTCAAAGAGCGTCGCGTGGCACTCGATCGCACACGCGGTGAATCCGAAAAGCTCATCGCGCCTGTATCGGGTGTCATCGGCGCCTCCAATGCCGTTGCCGGGCAGATTGCCGAAAGCAACGCCGTCGTTTTCCAGATTGTTGACCCCGAGCGGCTTTGGGTTGAAGCGCTCACCTTCAATCTCCTGCCCGATGCCGGAGCGGCAACTGCACGCACCAGCGAGGGTGCAAAGCTGGCACTCAAATTCCAGGGCGCGGGACTGACCGATCGCAGCCAGGCCATCCCCGTACACTTTGCGGTGGAAGGTGCTCCCAAGGGACTTCGTGTTGGCCAGCTTGTGACCGTCATGGCCGTCACGGGAGAAGAGGTGAAAGGCCTCGCCGTTCCCCGCACGAGTGTTCTGAGGAGCGCCAATGGGCAGACCATTGTCTTCGAGCATGCGGCAGCCGAGCGCTTTGAACCGCGCCTGGTCAGGGTCGAACCGCTGGATGCCGAAAATGTCCTTGTGCTCGATGGCCTGACCGAAGGTAAGCGCGTCGTCGTGCAGGGCGCCGAACTCCTCAACCAGATCCGTTAGGAGCGGCCCCATGTTCAGTTTCATTGTCAGCCAGTCGCTTAAGAACCGGACGCTCATCCTGGTGGCAGCCCTGGTGCTGGTCGTGTTCGGAACGCTTACCGCGCGCAAGCTGCCCGTCGATGTGTTCCCCGATTTGAACCGGCCCACCGTCACGATCATGACGGAGGCTGAGGGGTTCGCCCCGCAAGAGGTTGAGCAACGCGTCACGTACCTGATTGAAACCCAGATGAACGGCCTCCCGGGCGTTAGCCGCGTGCGCTCCGTTTCCGGCGTTGGGCTTTCCATCGTTTACGTCGAGTTTGCTTGGGGCACGGAAATCTTTCGCAACCGCCAACAGGTGGCTGAGCGCCTCACGATTGTTCAGCCGCAGCTGCCGCCCAACACGACCCCGCAAATGGGGCCGATCAATTCCATCATGGGCCAAATCCTCCTCGTTGCGCTCACGGCGCCCGAAGGCGTCACGGCGATGGAGGTGCGCGAGGTTGCGGATTTTGTGGTCCGCCCCCGGCTCTTGACCATCCCGGGCGTAGCACAGGTCATTCCGATGGGCGGCGAAGTCCGTCAATACCGCGTGTCGCCCAATCCTTCAGCGCTTCGCGCCTTTAACATTACCTATGAGCAGCTTGAGAAGGCGCTCTCGCAGTTCGGCGTCAATACGGGCGGCGGCTTCACGGAGCAGTACGCCCAGGAGTACCTGATCCGCAATATCGGCAAGACGCTGAAGCTCGAAGACCTTGGCAACCTTGTTGTCGCCAAATCGGGCAACCGTCCCATCCACCTGCGCCAGGTTGCGGATGTCAGTTTCGCAGCGCGCATGAAGCGCGGGGATTCCGGCTATATGGGATCGCCCGCGGTCGTGGTCTCCGTGGAGAAACAGCCTGAGATCGACACCGTTCGCCTCACCAGGGAAATTGAAAGCGCGCTCACCGAACTCACCAAGACGCTTCCCAAGGGTATCAAGGCGGACAATATCCTGTTCCGCCAGGCCAACTTCATCGAGACCTCGATCGAGAATGTGACGCGGGTGCTTTTTGAAGCCATCGCGGTCGTTGCCGTAGTGCTCTTTGCCTTCCTTCTCAATTGGCGAACCACCGCCATATCCTTGACGGCCATTCCCGTCTCCATCCTTTCGACCGCCATCATCTTTCAGCTGATGGGCCTTTCCATCAACACCATGACGCTGGGCGGCCTTGCCATTGCTATTGGCGAGCTCGTCGATGATGCGGTGGTGGATGTGGAGAATATCTACCGGCGCCTGCGCGAGAACCGCGAACAAGGATCGCCGCGCTCCACCTTTGACGTCGTGGTCTCCGCTTCGAATGAGGTGCGGTCCGGCATCGTCTACGCGACGTTGATCATCGTCCTTGTTTTCGTTCCGCTCTTTGCTCTCACCGGTATTGAAGGCCGTCTCTTTGCGCCGCTCGGCGAAGCCTACATCATTTCTATCCTGGCGAGCCTCGTGGTGTCGGTCACGCTGACGCCCGTGATGGCCTACTACATGCTGCCATCCTCCAAGCACCTTGCCGCGCATGAGAGTTGGCTGGTCCGCAATCTTAAAGCCCGCAATCGAAGGCTACTGGACTTTGCCTTTTCGCATCAGCGCGCAGTCCTCCTTACGACGGTTGCAGCCGTCGTACTCGCCGGCATCGGGGCGCTCACGCTACCCCGCGCGTTCCTCCCACCCTTTAATGAGGGCACCTTCACAATCAATATGCTCTTTAATCCGGGCATCTCGCTCGCGGAGTCCAACCGGGTTGGATTGATCGCTGAAAAGCTCATTCTTGAGGTGCCTGAAGTCAAAGCGGTTGGGCGCCGTACGGGCCGTGCTGAACTCGATGAGCATGCCGAAGGCGTCCACTCCTCCGAGCTTGAAGTGGATTTGAAAAAGCAGGGGCGCCCCAAGGATCAAATTGTCGAGGATCTCCGTGCGCGTCTTTCCGTATTGCCTGTCGTGCTCAACGTGGGACAGCCGATCTCGCACCGGCTGGATCACATGCTTTCCGGTGTCCGCGCGCAGATCGTCGTTAAATTCTTTGGCGAAGACCTGGATGTGCTGCGCGCTGTAGCCGAGGAGGCGAGGGGACGTTTTGCAGCTATCGAAGGCCTTGCCGACTTGCAGGTGGAAAAGCAGGTCCGCATCCCGCAACTCGAAATCATCGTGGATTACACGCGGGCCGCGCTTTATGGCCTGCAACCCCAGGCCGTCACCGAGCAGCTCGAACGGCTGTCCAATGGCCGCGTGGTTTCGCGCCTGTTTGATGGGACGAGCCGCTTTGACGTCGTGATGCGCCTCAATGACTCTCAGCGCACCACGTCCGCCCTGGCTGATCTTTTGCTTGAGACGCCTTACGGCTGGGTCCCTGTCCGCCACATTGCGGAAGTGAGGGAAGCGGACGGTCCAAACCGGATTTTGCGCGAGAACGGCAAGCGCCGCGTGGTTGTCCTTGCCAACGCTCAAGGGTCGGCTGACATGGCGCGGCTGGTGTCGGGGATGCGCCGTGAACTCGCGGGCATGAAGCTGCCGCAGGGCGTCTTCACGGGGGTTGAGGGCACCTTCCAGGCTCAAGAAGAGGCGAGCCGAACCATTTCGCTTCTCTCGCTGCTTTCGCTCGCGACCATTTTTACGATCCTTTACAGCCGCTACCGCTCGGCAGCACTTGCCTTGATCATCATGGGAAGCGTGCCGCTTGCTTTAATTGGGAGCGTCGTCGCGCTTTGGGTTGCAGGCCAGCCTTTGTCGGTTGCCTCCATGATCGGCTTTATCACCCTGACCGGCATTGCTTCTCGCAATGGCATTCTCAAGATCAGTCACTACATAAATCTCGCCGTCCTTGAGGGTATCCCTTTTGGGCGCGAGCTTGTGGTGCGGGGCAGCCTTGAGCGTATGACGCCGGTCCTTATGACCGCGCTGTCTGCGGGCTTTGCGCTCCTTCCCCTGATGATTGATGCGAGCGCTCCCGGCAAGGAAGTTCTCCATCCCGTCGCCATCACCATCTTTGGTGGCCTGGTCAGCGCCACGCTGCTCGATGCCATTCTGACGCCAATCCTCTTCCTGCGGTTCGGCGAAAAACCGCTCGCGCGCCTGATGGAGGAGGCGCGGGCGAAACTGCCGGACGGTGAATCCCGCCCGACCCACGCCTACTAACCAAGGAGCTAACGATGAAACGACTACTCATTCTTGCTGCGGCCCTGTTGGTCTCGGCCAGTGCCTATGCCCACGGCCCTGCGAAGGGGCCCAACGGCGGACCCCAGGTCGATGCGGGCGACTTTCACGTTGAGATGGTGAGCAAGGAAACCTCTCTGGCCGTCTACATCAGCGACAAAACGGATAAGCCGGTAGATGCCAAAGGCTCGAAAGGCACCGGGATCTTCGTCGTGGCCGGCAAGCCGCAACGCATTGAGCTAAAGCCCGAAAGCGCAAACAAACTGACAGGCACCGCCTCCGTTCCACTGCCTGCAAACCTGAAAGGTGCGGTGCAAATCACGCTGCCAGACGGCAAGAGCTTTCAAGCGAAGTTTGAATAACCCCAACCAAACCAGGAGTACCGATCATGAAGCCTCTTCTTATTCTCTCCGTTGTCGCCGCCGTTGCGTTCGGCGGAGTGGCTATCGCACAGACGATGCATGACGCACACGGCTCAACAGCGTCGGCGAAAGATACCGCCGCCACCAAAGCTTACCGTGCGGCGAACGAGAAAATGCACAAGGACATGGACCAGCGCTTTTCAAACGACCCGGATGTGGATTTCATCCGTGGGATGATCCCGCATCATCAAGGCGCCATCGACATGGCCAAGGTGGTCCTTCAGTACGGAAAGAACGAGCAAACACGCAAATGGGCGAATGACATCGTGCGCGAGCAGGCGCGCGAGATCAGCGAAATGCAGGCGTGGCTAAAGGCTAACAAATCTCAGTAAGACGTGCTTGAGCGTTTGCGCGATCCGTTCGCGGGCTTCGGTTTCGCGGGTTCTTTTGCGTGACAGGCGGGCCCGTGCCCGGATTCCAGCTCGTCGATGATCGGACAATCCGGCCGATGGTTGCCTTCGCAGGCGTCGGCCAGGTGCTTTAGTGTGCGGATCATGTCTTCGAGCTGGGCCGCGCGAAGTTCGAGCTCGGCGATGTGTTCGAGTGCGACCTTCTTGACGTTGCTGCTACTCCGCCGCTTGTCGCTCCACAGCTTCAAGAGTTCGCGCACCTGGTCGAATGAAAAACCGAGGTCGCGTGCGCGGCGAATAAAGCGAAGGCGGTGGATATCGCCCGGCGAATAGTCCCGGTAGCCGCCTTCGGTCCGGCCCGCTTTGGGCACGAGGTCAATGGTCTCGTAGTACCGGATCATCTTGGCGGAGATGCCGGAAGCCTTGGATACCTGGCCGATATTCACGTGCTCGTGACCTTTCTCGGTAGATGAGGCTTGACCTTACCATGTTGGGAAGGTTCAGGGTAGCTTTAAGGAGCCCAAATGGCCGCACCTCATCAGGAGCACTACCATAACCACGCCGCCTCGCACGCGATTGCGCGCGCTGGTCATCGAGGCGTGTCGCGTGGGGTCACGCCGTCGCGCCTCGTTACCACTAGGGAAGGACACCATGTCTGATCCTCAAACGACGCCTGCAAAGACGAACAAGCTCCATGCGGCTATTGGCGGCATGCATTGCCCGAATTGTATCGTTGCCGTTGAGCGCCGTTTGAAAACGCTTCCCGGCATCCTGGATGTGCGCGTTGATTATCCGCCAGGGCGCGCCACCATTACCCATGAGGGCGAGATTGATGTTGCCGCGCTTGAGCACGCACTCCAGGGCGACGGCTACACGATCAAGGTCGTGGGACAAGGGGAGGCCGATCCCGAGGCAAGCGGGCGCCACTATCTCGAAATCGCGGCTGCTTTCGCGATCCTGATCGGCGTGGCGCTCACGCTCCAGCATTTTCAGCTCATCCCGCGAGGCTTCAGTGTCAGCGATCAGATGAGCTATGGACTTGCCTTTTTGATAGGCCTCGTCGCATCCGTCTCAAGTTGCCTTGCCGTGACGGGTGGTCTCCTGGTGGCGCTGGCTGCCAAATATAATGAAGCCAATCCCTATCTCACCGGCCGTGAGCGTCTCATCCCGCCACTCTATTTCAACCTTGGCAGGATCATCTCCTACACGCTCCTGGGCGGCGCGATCGGCGCCCTGGGCTCTGCCCTTACCCTGACACCGGTGGTGAGCGGGGCGCTCACTCTGCTCGCTTCGCTGCTGATGATCATGCTGGGCCTCAACATGATCGGTGTGCTGCCCTCGATTGGCCGATACCTGCCTTCGCTTCCACCTGCCTTGTCGCACCGCTTGCATGATGCGGCGGCCACCGAGACCAAGGGCGCCGCCTTCCTGCTGGGCGCCGCCACTTTCTTCCTACCTTGCGGCTTCACGCAGGCCCTTCAGCTTTACGTCTTGAGTAAAGCAAGCTTCACGGTAGGCGCGCTCACGATGTTGGCCTTTGCCATCGGTACGCTTCCCGCACTCTTGTCTCTCTCGGCCATCTCCAGCCTTGCCAAGGGCGCGTTCCAAAAACATTTCCTGCGCTTTGCAGGAGCCGCCGTCATTCTACTCGGCATCTTCAACATCCAGTATGGCCTGGTTCTCACCGGCAGCGAGACGACGAAAGCGGCGAGTGCAGAATCCAACGCCGTTGCCGCGGAAATGCAATCCGACGGCGCTTTGCAACGGATCACCATGAAGGTGGTCGAACTCGAGTACACGCCTCACCAGTTCACAGTGAAGCAGGGTGTTCCCGTGCAGTGGTGGATCGATGGCAGCCAGGCGGCCGGGTGTGGCCGAGTGCTGCTGGCACCTCAACTCGGCATCCGAAAACTCCTCTCCGACAGCAGCACGACCCTCATCACCTTCACGCCGAAGGCCCCCGGCGACTACGCCTTCAATTGCGGGATGGGGATGATGACGCCGGATTCGAAAATCACCGTGCTGCCCAATTAGAGGATGATGCCGTGACCGCCATGTCTGCTCCAGACCGTTTTGCCTCTCACGCGGGTGAGACAAAGGTCAGCCATTTTGAGATTGGCGGCATGCATTGCGCGGCCTGCGCCAACCGCAACGAGCTTGCACTCAAAAGACTGCCGGGCGTCATTGAGGCTGCGGTCAATTTCGCGATGCGCAGTGCCCGGGTTGAGTTTGATCCCTCCAAGGTCACCGAACGTGCCCTGCACGAGGCGGTCGTTGAAAATGGCTTTCAGGTGCTCTCCAAGGAGTTCGCGAAAGAGAATAAGGCGCGCGCCGTTCAAGAACTCGGTGAAGCCCGGTTTAGAGCCTTCACCGCGCTGGCGATGGCGGCTCCCGTCATGCTCCTCGCCATGTTTGAGGTCATGCTTCCTTTCGACATCGCGGGCCACAATGCGAGCCTTTGGATTCAGGCGATCCTCAGCAGTGTTGTCATCCTAGGGTTGGGCTGGGAATTCCATCAGGGCATGGCACGCCTTGCCGTTCGCGGCACAGCCAATATGGACACGCTCATCTCGCTTGGCACGCTTTCCGCGCTTGCGTTCAGTTTTTGGGCGCTCTTTGCAGGCGAGCCGCATTTCTATTTCGAAACCGGCGCCGTCATTGCAGCGCTCATCCTGCTCGGACGCTATTTCGAGGCGCGAAGCCGGGGGCAGGCGAGTGCCGCGATTGAAAAGCTCATCGACCTCGGCGCCAAGACCGCTCGCCTGGCGCGGGGCGGCGTGGAGAAAGAAGTACCGATCGACTCTGTCCAGGTCGGCGACATTCTCCTGGTGAAGCCTGGTGAGAAAATCCCGGTGGATGGCCGTGTCGTCGATGGCCGGTCGACCGTCGATGAAGCCATGCTGACAGGTGAAAGCATGCCGGTCGGCAAGAGTGCGGGCGACAATGTTTTTGGCGCTACGCTCAATCTCAACGGCGCGCTCCGCATTGAAGCGGTGAAGGTCGGGGAAGATACGACCCTTGCGCAGATTGTAAAACTGGTCGCCGCCGCGCAAGACAGGAAAGCTCCCATTCAAAAGCTTGCCGACCGCATCTCTGGCATCTTCGTGCCGATCGTGCTTGGGATCGCCGCTCTCACCGTCCTCGGCTGGTATCTGGCCACGGGCGATCTTTATCAAAGCATCATTCCGGCCGTTGCCGTGCTCGTGATCGCTTGCCCCTGTTCCCTGGGCCTTGCCACGCCAACGGCGATTATGGTCGGGACGGGCCTTGGTGCCCGGCGCGGCATCCTCATCAAGAATGGTGAAGCCTTGGAGCGCGGCGAAAAAATCAATGTCGTCCTCTTCGACAAGACCGGCACACTCACCGAAGGCAAACCTAGAGTTGTCGCCTTGTATGCGGTGATGGGCGGCGAGGATGATTTGCTCCTCACGGCCGGGAGAGTCGAGCAAGTTTCCGGGCATCCGCTGGCATCCGCCATCGTTGATGTTGCGAAATCGCGGGGCCTGCCTCTTCGGCACCCGGAAGAATTCGAAAACCTTGCTGGCAGAGGCGTACAGGCACGGATCGATGGCGCAGCCGTCATCATCGGAAGTCCTCGCCTCATGAAGGAGCAGGGCGTTGCCTTTTCTTCGACGGACGACGCGGTCTTGGCCGCGAACGAAGAACGCGGACATACCGTCATTGCGGTTGCGAGGGCGGGCAAGCTGCTGGGCCTGATCGCCATTGCCGATACGTTGAAGGCGGATGCGGCCCAAGCGATCCAGTTGCTCCGCGCCCAGGGCCTTCAAGCCGCAATGATCACCGGTGACAACCGAAAGGCTGCCAAAGCCATTGCCGAGCAGCTTGGTATCGGACAGGTTTTCGCAGAAGTGCTTCCCCACGAGAAGGCCGAAAAAGTCCGGGAGCTTCAGGCGAAGGGGCTACGCGTTGCCTTCGTCGGTGACGGCATCAATGATGCGCCAGCGCTGGCTTGTGCCGATCTCGGCGTTGCGATCGGTACGGGCACCGACATTGCGATCGAGGCCGGCAACATCGTTTTGGTGAAAGGCAGCCCCCTCAAGGTCGTTGAGGCCTTGTCCCTGTCAAAGCTCACCTTTCGAACCATCCGCCAGAATCTTTTCTGGGCGTTCTTCTACAACATCGCCGCCATTCCGTTGGCCGCCCTTGGCATGCTGAACCCGATGATCGCCGCGGGTGCCATGGCGGTCTCCAGCGTGAGCGTCATCGGCAACAGCTTGAGGATAAGAAGTCGACATCAAGTCGAGATCCCGGCGAGATGAAGGAAGGCGCTTTCGAATGTCAACGTTGCGTGGAGAGTTTGGGCAAAATGGCGCTTAGGGCTTCTCAATCACGCGAGCTGCACTAAGTCGCTCCTATGGAGACGTGATGATGGAACAACATAAGAATCACCCAAACCCGTACGGCCTCCTGGCCGGCATGATCGGGCTGTCCTTCATTGCCATGTATATTTTGATGTATGCGATGGTGGACACGTTTGGAAACGTCTTCAACAGCATCAATCAGGTCTATATGGCGGGCTTGATGGCAGCACCCATGGTGCTCATTGAGCTCGCCTTGATGCGTCGTATGTATCCGGACAACCGCCTTAACGCCATCATCGCGGGGGTAGCCGTCGTCGCCCTGATCGGCTTTTTCCTCGCCATCCGAACGCAAGCGCTCGTGACCGACACACAGTTCTTGCGCTCGATGATCCCGCACCACTCAGGCGCGATCCTCATGTGCTCGAAATCGTCCATTCAGGGCAAAGAGCTAAAAGCGCTCTGCCAGAACATACTCAAAAGCCAGGATGAGGAGATCAGGCAGATGCGGCGCATGCTTGAAAAGTGACCCGTATGCAGCTCTTCGGCGAACCCCGTTTTGCCCATCAACGCGCGGTGCGCTTGAGGGCGTCCAGGAGCTCCGTGACCTTGCGCGCCCGCTCGGCTGCGTTGCCGCTGACAGCAGCGTCCTCGACGCACTGGGAGATGTGCTCACGCAAGACCTCCTCTTCAACGCGGCGAAGCGCGGCGCGGACGGCGGCAATCTGCGTGACAATATCGATGCTGGTGCGATCTTCCTCAATCATGCGGGCAAGACCGCGAACCTGACCCTCGATGCGGCTCAGGCGCAGGATCGACGACGCTTTGGCCGTTTTGCTCATCTTTGATTTATACCCCCCTGGGTACTTACAGAAAGAGACGGATCGTCATGACGCCTTCAGAGACTCACGTCCATGCACCGCATGGCGGGCACGATGCGCATGCCGTTGCGGGGCAGGGCGTCAAGGACCCGGTGTGCGGCATGACGGTCGACCCGCACACCGCCAAGCATCGCCACACACATAACGGGCTCCCGTACTACTTCTGCTCGGCGGGATGCCGGGAGAAGTTCGTGGCCCATCCCACGCAGTATCTGGAGCCTGAGCCTCGGATCGCCGTGCCTGTCCCGGAAGGCACAATCTACACCTGCCCGATGCATCCTGAGATCCGGCGACCCGGCCCCGGCTCGTGTCCTATCTGCGGTATGGCGCTTGAGCCCGAACTTGTGTCGGCCGACACAGGGCCCAATCCTGAGCTCGCCGATATGTCGCGGCGGTTTTGGATCGGCCTTGCGCTGACGGTGCCGGTGTTCGCGCTGGAAATGGCCGGGCACCTCACGAACCTCCATCAATGGATCGGCCAGCAGACATCGAACTGGATACAGCTCCTGTTGGCGACGCCTGTCGTCCTGTGGGCCGGGTGGCCGTTCTTCGAGCGGGCCTGGACCTCCCTCAAGACGCGCAATCTTAACATGTTCACGCTCATTGCCATGGGTACCGGCGTGGCGTGGATTTACAGCATCGTCGGAACCCTGCTTCCGGCCGTATTTCCGGCGGCGATGCGTGGCCATGACGGCTCCGTGCCTGTCTACTTTGAGGCAGCCGCCGTCATCACCGTGCTCGTTCTCCTGGGACAGGTTCTCGAACTGAAGGCCCGCGAGCAAACCAGCGGCGCCATCCGCGCCCTCCTTGATCTCTCGCCAAAAATTGCCCGCCGCATCCGGCGTGATGGCACCGACGAAGATGTGGCCCTCGATCAGGTTGTCGTTGGCGACTTTCTACGCGTGCGGCCCGGCGAGCGCGTGCCCGTCGATGGCGAAATCACCGAAGGACGCAGCGCGATCGATGAATCCATGGTGACGGGCGAATCCATGCCGGTCACCAAGGGCGTCGGCGAGAAGGTGGTTGGCGGGACCATGAACCAATCGGGCGGCTTCGTCATGCGCACGGGCAAGGTCGGCCGCGACACGGTGCTTGCGCGGATCGTGCAGATGGTGGCCCAAGCGCAGCGGAGCCGCGCGCCCATTCAGAGGCTGGCGGATCAGGTCTCGGGCTGGTTCGTGCCCGCCGTGATTGTCGCGGCCTTTCTGGCTTTCGTGGTGTGGTCGATCTGGGGACCGGAGCCGCGCTTCACCTATGGACTGATCGCAGCCGTGTCTGTGCTTATCATCGCGTGCCCGTGCGCCCTTGGTCTCGCCACGCCCATGTCGATCATGGTCGGGGTCGGACGCGGCGCACAATCGGGCGTGCTGATCAAGAGTGCCGAGGCCCTGGAGCGACTGGAGAAGGTCGATACCCTGGTTGTCGACAAGACCGGCACGCTTACCGAAGGCAAGCCGAGCGTCGTTGCCATCAAGACCGTGGCCGGCGTCGACGAAAATGAACTCCTGCGCCTAACCGCTAGCCTTGAGCGTAGCAGCGAACATCCGTTGGCCGCTGCCATCGTGCGTTCGGCGAGTGCGCGTGGCCTGCAACTGGCATCTGTCGAGAATTTCGACTCACCCATCGGCAAGGGCGTCACCGGAGACGTGGAAGGGCGCAAATTGGTGATCGGCAATCTGCGAATCATGACCGAAGCCGGTATCGATACGAGCGGTCTCGCCAAGATGGCCGATGAACTTCGCAGCGACGGCGCCACCGCCATCTTCGTGGCTATCGACGGCAAGGCCGCTGGCGTCTTCGCTATTGCTGATCCCATCAAGGTGACAACACCGGCCGCAATCTCCGCCCTCCAGGCGGCTGGCATACGTGTTGTCATGCTCACGGGCGACAATCTGACTACAGCCAAGGCCGTGGCACGGAAACTCGGGATTGAAGACGTCGAAGCCGAGGTCCTGCCTGAGGACAAGAGCAAGGTCGTCGAGCGGCTCCGCAAGCAGGGCCTTGTCGTGGCCATGGCCGGTGACGGCGTGAACGATGCGCCCGCCCTTGCTGCGGCTGATGTTGGCATTGCCATGGGTACGGGCACCGATGTCGCCATAGAAAGTGCCGGTGTCACGCTTCTAAAAGGTGATCTCAATGGCATCGTCCGTGCGCGCCGTCTCTCGGCGGCAACCATGGCCAACATCCGCCAGAACTTGTTCTTCGCCTTCATCTACAATGCGGCTGGCGTCCCTGTAGCCGCAGGCGTGCTTTATCCTTTCTTCGGCATCCTGCTATCCCCGATCATCGCCGCTGCGGCCATGGCGCTCTCTTCCGTCAGCGTCATCGGCAATGCCCTGCGCCTCAACCGTGTGAGGCTTTGACGCCGTGAACAAACTTAGCCGCTCCGTTACGATCGAGGCGCCCTCCGAGCGTGTGTTTGCCTACGTCGACGATATCCGAAACCTCGCGCGGCACATGAGCGAAAGCCGCTCGATGCCCATGATGGGCTCCAAGCTCAAACTGGAAATCATGACGCCCGAGACGACGGGTGTCGGTGCCCTCTACCGGTACTCCGGCCGGATGATGGGATTGACGATCGACTTTTCCGAGACGGTCACCCAATACGTTGCCGGCCGCGAGAAAGCTTGGCGCACGATAGGCGAGCCACAATTGCTGATCATCGCCGGCTATGAGATGCGGGTCTTGGTGGAGCCGATATCACCAGGGTCTTCGCGCCTCACGATCAGCATCGACTATGAGCTGCCGCGCTCTGGCATCTGGCGAGCCTTGGGTTGGGCTCTCGGTGACACCTACAGTCGCTGGTGCCTGACAAGCATGGTCGAAGGTACCAAGCTCGATCTCGAGCGAAGCGGTTCCAATCTATGACCAGCCATTCGGCGCATCGAGCCGTTCGGCTTAAGGCCTTACGCCGCTATCTCGGTGTGTCAGTGGTCGCCAACCTTGTTTGGGAGTTTTTGCAGCTACCGCTTTACACCCTCTGGCAAACGGGTACGCGCAAAGAACAGGTATTCGCGGTTCTACACTGCACGATCGGCGACGCCATGATCGCCGGCTTCTCCTTGTTGGCGGCGCTTGGGCTGTTCGCGCACAGAATGTGGCCGAACGCTCGTGTCGCTCCTGTTTATGCGGCAAGCCTCGCCTTTGGTGTCGCTTACACCCTTTTCAGCGAATGGCTAAACACCAGCGTGCGCGGGAGTTGGGCCTACTCGGATTTGATGCCCGTTGTGCCGGTGATCGGAACAGGGCTCGCGCCGCTGATGCAGTGGCTTCTGATTCCAACACTGGCGCAGTGGATCGCGGTGGGCCGCCCGCCGTGGGTCGATCGGGAATTTAGAGCGTTCGAGACGGCAAAAGGAGAATGACATGTCAGGATTCAAAACGTTTCTCGGCTCGACGCCGGGACTGTTCACCTGCCTCGCCGCCGCTGCCCTCGGCGTCTACCTGCTGGTCTATCACCTGACGCATGTTGCTCTCGTGCTGCCTTACCTCGTTCTGTTGGCCTGTCCGCTCATGCACGTCATGCATCGCGGCCACCATCATCACGGTGCCAACAAAACGGATTCAGGCACACCTTAGAAGCCTGAGCATGCACATGGAGACATCATGAAGCCCTCCGGCAATCCCTGGACGCTATCGTCCATTCTCCTGGCGCTGACTGGAACCACCCTGGTTGTCGCGGGCCTGTATTTTGTTTTACTCCGGCCACCACTTCTGCCCGAAGACGTGCGTTACATGAGTTTGTCAACCGTGGAACTCGATGCCGTCCGGCCACGCCTGGAGGCGTGGCTGACGCATGTGTTCCGGGTCATGGGCGGCTACGTGATCGCAACCGGCGTGCTGACGGTGACCCTGGCGGCAACGTCGTTTCGCGCTCACCATCGGGGCGCAGGAACAGGCGCTCTCCTTGGTGGTGCCGCATCGATCGGCTGGATGGCCGTGGTTAATTTCATGATCAACTCGGACTTCAAATGGGTGCTGCTCGCCATGGCGCTGGTCTGGGCGGCGAGCCTTGCCGTCTTCTGGTTTGAATTGAAGGGTCAGGAGCGCCCGCAGTAACAATCCGTCTAGACGACAAACACCGGCGCGAACCCGCCGCCGGGAGTCCTGAAGTTCGTCGTCTGTCCCTGGTAGAGGCGTGCTGCCGTGAGCAGTATCTGACCGTCGTAGACATAAAGGCGCACATCCGCCTTGCGAGCCTGGAGAGACCCGTCAAGTTTGATCATCCGCTCACTCGGCGCGGCAAATTCCTGAGCGACATAGCCACCACGAATGATTTCTGCCCAGACACCCTTCGTCACCTTATCCCCGCGATAGACAGCCTTGCCGCCATGGCCGCCGGCCGGCTTGAAGAACAGCGTCTTGCGGCTTTCCCAAAGGTGTTCCGCATTTTGCGAGGTGACGAGCACCGTGTGTGGCACTCCGGCAAGATCGCGAATCATCTCGGGTGCAAGCCCCCACGACTGAAGTGCCACCTGATCGGATAGCAGTATCAGATTGCGCTTATCGGCATAAAGCGCATGCGCGCGCGGGTTCGGCGTCACGACGACAGCGTCAGCGAGATAGGCAGCGCGCAACGCCGCGTGCTCGGGACGCTCCAGGGCAAAGTCGACCAGCCGGTTATAGACGAGATCGACGGGCTGGCCCTCGGCCAAGAGCGCGCCGCCCTCGTACCGAAGGTCCCCGGCATCGGCAACCACTGCCTCCATGCCGTACTTCAAAAAGAAGCGCTGCGCCAGGAGGAACTCCGGATAGAGGTACTGCTCCAGGGGTCGGTCATCGACGATGGCGATCCGGCGTGGCGTCCCATCCCTGTGCTGGCGCGCCCACTCCTTCTGAAACATTTGCAGCACGGCCGTATCGAAATCATCCACCCCGGATTGGGTCAGTGCCTCCTCGACTTCGGCGCAGCACGCACGTTGGGCGTTGGCGAGCAGACCGTTCAGGAAGGCGCCACCGGCGTTGGTATTGACCTCGATTAGCCTCGGCCCCCGTGCCGCAAGATGGAAGTCGTATCCCATGAAGGTGCCAAGCGGCCCGAAATCACGCCGCGCGATTTCCGGCGCCCAGGACAAAACGGCCTCTCGATATCCGGGCAATCGCGCCGCGGCCTCGATTGCCCGCACCACACGAAGCATCGCGGCTATCTCGGATTGGGAAAGAAAGACCGGAGAACTGGAGAAGAGGTGGGGGTGGGTTTTGATGAAGGCCGCCCCGAACTCTGGCTCATCGAGTTGTTGCTCCAGAGCCTTATCCAGCGCCGTACGATCGAGCGTTATGCAGAAACACCCTTGGTTCAGACGCTCCGAGACCGGTCGACCACCCTGAAGAGGAGCATCCTCGATCGCAGCCACGCATTCGGCTTCCCCTGGCTTTCTGACTTGCATATCGATCTCCTTATTGGCGCCGACCGCAGCCAATGAGCGAAGCCTACCACGCCAGCGTGGCGTTCTTTCTGTTCTTCATGGCGAAAACGCCCCATGGCATGACGAGATCGAGCAAGTGCGCCGCGTGGTAGGACCGTACCGCGCCCGCAACGTCTTAGGACAGACTCGAACGGCCGACTGGCCGGGCTGGGGCAGGTGCGATCGACACGTCACAAGATCGTGGTGACGACCTTCAAGAAGGTTGCGATGGCCGTCACCAGCCATGTGAAGTAGGTCGAGAATAGCGACCCGAACAAGCACCAGACCTGAGGGCTCGGATCGGTGGATGACGCTTTGCACCCGTCATATTCGTAAATCCATGTCGCGATGAAACCGACAATGATTAGCCATACGACAGCGCTTGCTATCTGCCTTGTTCCACCGGCCACGTTTTGCAGAGCGCGCATGTGCCACCTCATCGGCTTGTTGAAAATGGAGCAGAATTGACGAGGACGCTCAGGTAGAACCGCGCCGTAACGACGGAGAGCTTCAACACCTCCCGCTTCAGCACCTCCCCGCACCGGATTCTCCAATCGGGAATCGTCCGGGCATCGCAAATCTTCTGGGCTTCAGCGCGAAGCGCCATGTCCGGCATCGTCTTTCCTTCGTAGTTGATTATGTCGACAGCATCCCGCGGGCTACGGTTGACGACTTTCCAGCGCAGCGCATGTGCCGGATGTCCTTGCGTCGCAACGAGCAACCGAACCAACACGCCGGTGGTCTCTTCAAGGAATTCCTGTTTCTCCGCGTCAGACACGAAGCGCTTTTGGCCAAGCGCGAGCGCATCGATGCGCTTGTCATATTCAGCCCGGTTCAGAAGGTCGCGCTGCCGGATGATCTCATCATCAAGCGCCTTCTGTTCCTTCCGCCTTTTGTCCTCTTCAGCGGACCTCTTCTCCTGACGCTTTTTCTGCTCGGCATCGCGCGCGGCATCCCGGGCCACCATGCAACGTGCGCGAGCTTCGAGCGACATCCCCTGGACATCGCAGTTCAGCGTTGCGTCCGGGTCTCTTTGCTCGACCACGCGCGGCGCCCGCCCACCCGCACGCTCGAAAAAGCCCGCGATGCAGGCGTAGGCCAGAAACATCACAACGGCAGCGCCGATGAATCTGAACTTCCATCCGAGCACCGACGGCCAGGCGGTACTGCCTTCAACCCTCGGCGGGCCACGCCCACGCAGAGGCACGGTGCCGTATCCAGCTTGCGGTTGATCCGCTCTCTGGAAAGCGGCATTGGGGAAGGCCGCAGGTCGCATCTCGGGTCGCCTCATGTGTTCCGCCCTTGCTTAGAAGCACGAGCGGAATCTAACCGAGCGCTGGCAGCTCTTGATACGCACCGCGCAGCGTCACGACTTACGGTTTTCGAGCGCGCGTTTTCGGTTTGAGACGTTCCATTTACGAGGTCGAGCTCTATGGCTCTCGCGGACACTCGGCACGCTTGGCATCAGCGCCTAAAAAACACGATGCTCCTCAATGCCGAAGCCAGCGGCAATGAAGAAGTCGAGTTGGCCGCGAGGTTTTTGGATGGGTAGGCGAGGAAAAGAGGCGGCCGCCCTTCGAGGCTTGGGATCTGTGATACGCAATACTCCCACTCGTACGCAGAACTGGCGGGCGGCTGGCCCATACAGTTGCCCCGGTCGACCGGGTTGCAGCGAGATTGTCCGGCGGAGGGATGCCCGTCAAGAGGGTGTGGCTCGGAAGCGCCAGGCGATGCGGGCAGCGCCCCGCGACGCTGCCCGCCCGCTTGCAAGTTGTTCCCACGGGCCAATGCTCAGGAGAACCTGCGCGACCGGTGCGCGCGTCGTCGACGAAGACAGGTTGGCATCATAATTCGGATAAGGACCTCCGTATCTTGGGATAACGTCGCCGATACCGAAGCGGCAAGCGGAACAAGTGATGAGTAGTCCAAGCGTGATTTTGAAGAAGCATGCGCGAGGCGAGTATGAGATCGGCATCCATACGGACGACGGCGCCGTGGTTGCCCGCGTGTCCGTCTGGGATGGCGTCGGCATTGACAGGCGCAGCGAAGCCGAACGAGAGGAAGCCGCGTTTGAGAAAGCCAGACGGCTTGCCGAGGCTTTCAGCGCCGCGATGACGCCGTAACGCCCAGGCTCTTGGCGCCACTGCGCGTGCCGCATAAAGCAGTTCGGGGAGGTGACGATGGACAATGCGACGCCCGTCTTCTGGATCTGGATTGCCGTCGTGGTTCTGTTCGCAGTCGTGGTGACCGCGGCCTACCACTTCGCGAGAAAAGCGTGGAGGCGGCTCGCGAAACGCAACGGCTCGACGTGACCACGCCTTGGCGCCAGGTCACGCTGGTAACGCGCGATTGTTGGACCTCCGATCACGCTTTCTAATCTCGACGCACGGTTCAAGGACGGTGTGGCTGCGAGTCTCCAGTCAGAGACAAATTCGCGCGAGCGAACGCTGCTCGTCATGATGTGGGCCAACCAGCACCGGAGCGTGCGTGTTCCAGTTGGCGGGTTGCGGGGCACGTCATGCAGGTGGGCAGCGGGACTGAATCGATCCGTGTACCGGGGCGGGTGATCGATCTCGGCATGTGGCTGGTGTTGCTGGGAAAGGAAGAGAGTCCCTCCGCGCCCTCGGCCCGCGGGGACGAGATATGGCGTGCGCGGATGCGCCTTGCGCTGCGGGTGCAGGGCTGGTGCGAAGATGTGGCGATGACCGCACTTATTGAGGCAACGCGTCTGCGACTTGCGGCATGGGCGGCAACAGTGGCGCGCGTCCGTTCGCTGGCCGAACTCCAAGAGACCACAAGCGAACTCGAGCGGGGCTGGGCGTATATTTTCGACATCCTGGGTTCGACCACGCCTGTGTGGCACAAGGCCGGCTATCGGCTGGATGAGGTCGTGCTCTGGAATGCGTTTGCGGATGTACTGGTGGCGATACTTCCTCTTGCGATTGGCCCGGTTGGGGATGTTGGGCAGGGCGCCATGCTCGCGGATCAACGAGCGCACGCTGTCGGCATCATACCCTTTGTCCGCAATCACCGTCGTTCCGGGCTCGAGCCCCTCGAGCAGGGCTGCGGCGCAGGTGATGTCGTGGTCGTTGCCGGGCGAGATCAGGAGGCGGACCGGCCGGCCTTTGCCGTCGACGCGCGCGTGGATCTTGGTCGTGAGCCCGCCCCGGCTGCGACCAACACAACGAACTCCACTCTTTTTTTGACACCGGAGGCATGCTGATGAACGCGCACGATCGAGCTGTCGATCATCTGCACCTTGCCATCGTGGGCCTTGACGATCGCGTCCATCATCCGGTCCCAGATGCCCGCTTTGCGCCAGCGGTTGAAGCGGTTGTAGACGGTAGTGTAAGGACCGTAGCGCTCCGGCAAGTCGCGCCAGGGGCAGCCCGTGCGCAGGATGTAGAACATGCCGTTGAGGATTTGCCGGTTGTTCCTGGGCTTCGGCCCACGGCGATCCATGGGAAGCAAAGGCTCGACGACGCTCCACTCGAAGTCCGTGAGATCGTAGCGCATGATCCAAGCTCCGATGTTTCGCAGCTTGAATCACTGTTCGCCTCCCATGCCTAGAGAAAACTGAGTACAAGGCCTAGTCTCGCCC
>Ga0075367_10000097_pt1 | contig 24356 bp, 25 predicted proteins | sample EndMethybrTD3032_FD_71399 | JGI IMG/M metagenome (GOLD analysis project Ga0075367, IMG submission 71399) | Populus endosphere microbial communities from Tennessee, USA - Endosphere MetaG P. TD hybrid TD303-2 | ecosystem: Host-associated > Plants > Roots > Endosphere | place: USA: Tennessee... | reverse complement strand
ATCGACTTGCGTCTCGCCAGCGGTGACATCATCCGCTTTCAATGCACCATGCTGCCCGCCGGCGGGCAGCATGGTGCATTGAAAGCGGATGATGTCACCGCTGGCGAGACGCAAGTCGATCGGCCCGGCGTCACCTTTGCGAACGTGGGCAACTCGCTCCTCGATGTAGGTGTCCAATGCAACATCGGGCACGGCGTAAGCATGAGTGTCGCGCCCGTGATGCAGCAGCGTCACGAAGGCTGGCCTGCTGTCCGCCGTTGCGTCTGGCAATCGCCACATGGCTCGAAAGGCACGGTTGATGAACCGCGCGCGCAGACTTGCGTCGAGAAGGACGATGCCCAGGGGAACTTCGTCCAAAGCCACCCGAAGAGACAGGAGGTCGCCGCGCAGCGACGTCGTGGTCGTGGCGCTAGTCGCTGTCGCAGGTTGTTCTTGGGGCGAGTCAGCAACTGCCGACCGGCGGAACGATACGCCAATCTTGTTTTGCGCCTTCCAGACCACGTCACAACCTCGAGCGGTGTTTTCGCCTTCCAGAATCAGGTCGAAGAATGCGGGCACGCCGACGGCTGTCTGGACCTGAAGATTGGCTCCCTCAGTCGACAGATTGCGTACGGTGCATGTGATCACCGACTGCTTGTTGTTGAACAGGATCTTGCCGCCTTTCAAGCTGCGGCTGCGCTGTATGTTGCGACGTTCCTTCATGACCAGCACCGAACCTGGGAGCGCACCAGATTCCACCGCAATCGGTTACCGCGCACTTAAGCTGGTGTTGCTTGAGGGTCAAACGGTCAAGGGTTGTCGTGTGCGCAAAGACGAACATGCTAGGTGCGGGTGTCACCATTCGGTGCGCGACGACAGCCGGCCGAGCGCCTCGTTTGCAGCGCTAGTTTGCTTCCAGAAGCCTGTAGACTGAACTGCGAGCCATTCCCAATTCACGGGCAATTGCTGCGGGCCCAAGCCCGGTGCCCGACAGCTCCCTGACACGTTCCCGGTCGAGCCGCGCCTTGCCGCCCTTGTACACGCCCTCCCGCTTGGCCATGGCGATGCCTTCCAACTGCCGCTCGCGCCGGACATCGGTCTCGAAGGCCGCGAAGGTGGCCAGCATGCCAAAGAACGCGCGGCCCGCTGCGCTTGACGTGTCGACGCTCTGCTCGAGAACCTTGAGATGCGCCCCTGCCTGCTCGATCTCGTGAGCGATGTTGGCCAGGTCGCGTAGGGAACGGCCCAAACGGTCAAGGCGAGTGACAACCAACGCATCGCCCCTGCCCAGAATCGAGAGCACCTTCTGCAGCTCGGTGCGGCCATCGCGTTTCGTGCCGCTCGCCTTCTCCTCGAACACGACACCAACGCCGGCGCACCCGAGGGCTTCACGCTGTACCTTCAGGTCCTGGTCGGTTGTTGACACTCGGGCATAGCCGATCACCTTGCCCGACCTTGGCGTCGGGTCCGTCGTCGCGTTCTGCCGCGTCCTCGCTGCCACTGCCTTCGCCTCTCAAGTGTCCGAACAGGATATGGTCGATGCGATATGTCTCATCCATGATCAAGTCAACCCTGATCGGACGCGTTTCGGCGTCCCATTTACATGTTCTCTCTGGGTGTACCCTGATCAGGCGCCGAAGAGTGTCTTATGACTGTGCAGGTCGTAACTCGCATCGGAGGCATCATCCGACTTCTGCAACCTCCGACGCCTAGCCGCGACGCGCGCGTGAGGTGGCCAATAACAGTGCCGGAAAACCGTGCCGCCACAAGCCGATGGTCATTGATAACAATGGGGGTGTTTTTCTGCGCAGTACGCGCGCACGCGCGACGTGCTCACAAGTCGGCCCTTGACCGGCCGGCAGGTGTGGGCTCATCGACCATGGCTTGCATGCTGGTGGCTTGCGTGAGACCCTGAATGTGCATTTGGGCGGGTCGATGCCCGAGACGCCGGTAAAGCCTCGCCATTGAATGTCCGGTCGCCTCACGCGCGCGGGCATTGGCGCCCTCAGAATCCTACCCCCTTAAGCCCGCTGTCCGTCCACTCCTCAGCGACCCGAACATAGCCGGCGAACGTCTCGGCGGACCGATGCCGGCTGCGGCGCCTCGCCTTCCACTCCGGCACGCCGGCCATCGCGGAGGCAGTGCAGTATCCTGCACGCAGGCTGTGACCGCTACAGAGCTCGGCGATCTGGTAGGCGTCCGCCTCGCTCCTGCCTGCAGCTATGGCGCAGGTGCGAACCTCTTTCTTGATGATCCGAGCCACGCTGCGGTCTGAGAGGCGCTGGGCGCCGATCTCGCCGCCCTTGTTGACGGAGCGGAACAGCGGGGCGCCTGGCTGGACGCTTGCTCGCGAGATCCAGTCGGCCAGCGCATCGCACGCCGTCGGCATGTCGGCGCAGGGGATCATGATCTCCTCGGGCTCGCCCTTGCCCGTCTTGGTGTTCAGGAGCGTGATAACCAGCCCCCGATCGTCCCGCACCAGGAAGCCGGTCCCGTTGCCCCGCTCCTGCCAGTCGAGGCCGACCAGCTCGGATCGCCGGAGCGCCGCTGCGAAGCCCAGCGCGAACAGCAACCGGTCCCGGGCGGCCCTGTGGCCGTTGCCGAAGCCCGACAGGATCGATTGCAGGTCGGTTGCGACCAGCGGGCGGGCCTTGCGCTTGGCGCGCGACGTCTCGCGGCGGATACCCTTCAGGTCGTCCTTAATGCAGGCGCGGTCAAACGGCTGGCCGGCAATGCTGTGCGCCGATGCGAGGGCCGCCACGGCAGCGTTGATGGTGGAGAGCGCCGCCCCGGCATCGGCCATGGCGGCCACGTAGGCGCGGAGCGTAGCAGGCGCGGTCGGCATCGGCTGCGCACCGGTTTGCTCACACCAGGCCGCAAATCGTGCGTATGCCCCGCGATATGCTCTCCAGGTGTTCGGTGCTCGAGAGGCGCGTGCGTAGTGGTCGGCGCGGTCGGTCGATACGTGCGGTGTCAACTCGCTCGGCTTGACCACGACCGGCAACAATTGCCCCCGTTTCGCGCTCTTGTTGTGCTTCGGCATCACGCCCCAGAAGGTTGTTAGCGTCCGATAACCTCCATTATCGGACCTTAAAATACGCCTGTTTTGGGATCTTCGCAACCCGCGAAATGTTGCCGGACGCTTCAGCGCTGTGGCGCTGTGCCTGCACAACTATGGAGAGGCCCAAGCTGCATTCTTCCAGTTGAACTATGCAATGAATAGCACTGCTTCACGGTGCTTCGCAAAAATGTCGGAACACGACAATGGCCAGGCGCCCCCACAAGTCACGGAAGAACCGACCTCGCCGCCGTCAGCGCGACGAAGCGGACGAGAGGGAAATGGAGGCGGCCGTCCTGGCGGCCATGCAGAAGGCCGATCTGCCTCCGGAATTCTCCTACGCCTACAAGAAAACCGGTCTCCTGGGACTCGCAGAAGACAAGAGCCTTTGGCCGCCGGAAAGCATCAAAGAATGGAACGATGCCGTCGACGAGTATCGAACCATTCAGGCGCGACAGGACAAGCCCGAGGGCTGGAACACCCAGATCGCTGAGCTACTGATCTCACCGTTCACCCAGCAAGATCTCGAGCAAGTGCGGGAATGCACCTTGGCGATAGCGCCCATCGAGGCCCGCGGCATGAAGGTCGTGACGCGCATCGAACTGGCTGCAGCGCTGCTAGCCTCTGCCTGTGACCACGCCTACGTCAGCGGTGAGGAGGACGCCAAAGGCGATGGCCCGAAGCTTTTCGCGCTGACGGAGGAGTTGGTCCTGCGCCGCGCCCGAGAGATCTACGCGCAAGGGCACGGCTGAATGACCTCGGATCGGTGTTGCCCATAAACACCTAGGTCCGCAAATCCGCCTCCGCGGCACCTTCGCTCCAATAGCTCGGTGCTATGACATTCCGCATAAAGTGTGCGGGGATTGTCGGTGCGTGGATGTGTGTGCTTGGGTGATCGATGATCCTGGTATTGACTCAGTGCTTTCCGCCTGACGTCGGCGGCATTCAGATACTCATATACGGGCTGGCTAAATCAGCACTAGACAACGGCCACGGCGTCAAGGTGATGGCGGACGCCTACAAGGGCGGTCGCGAGTTTGATGCGTCGTCAGGCATTCCTACCGTTCGCTACGGCGGTCTGAAGCCGATACGCAGGTTCCTCAAAGGCCGCGCCGCACGGCAGGCGATTCTTGAGCAACGCCCGCGCGCTGTGTTCTGCGATAGCTGGAAGAGCCTCGAGTATCTGGACCCGCCGCCCGGCACGCCAGTTGTTGTGCTCGCCCACGGCACCGAATTTCCCAAGGCTCCGGCGCAAAGCAAAGTTGCGCGCATGCGGCGCACGTTCGCCAAGGCAACCGCCGTCGTGGCGGCGTCGCGATTTGCCGCTGACCTCGCCCGGCCCTACCTGGCCGACAGCGCCTGTGTGCGCATTGTCAACCCGCCGATCTCTCCTCTGCCGAAGGCTTCGCAGCATGAGGTCGCCGCGCTCCGCCAGCGCTACGGCGGAGGCCCCATTCTGGCCGGCCTCGCAAGGCTGGAGCCGCGGAAAGGTTTTGACCGCGTAATCGAAGCCCTGCCGGATCTCGCCCAGCGCCACCCCGGCGTCGCCTTCCTGATAGGTGGAGACGGAGAGGACAAGGCACGGCTTCAACGCCTCGCAGCGGATCTCGGTGTTGCCGATCGTGTGCATCTTGTCGGAAGAGTTTACGGGAAGGACAAGACGGCACTCCTCAGCGCTGCCGATATCTTCACCATGCCCACCCGTCGTCACGGCAGCTCGGTCGAAGGCTTTGGCATCGTCTATGCGGAAGCCGCCTGGTGCGGCGTGCCGTCGCTTGCCGGCACCTACAGCGGAGCTGTCGACTTCGTGGACGACAATGTCACGGGCCGACTGGTCGACGGCGAAGGACCCATTTCCTCCATCCTAGTAGACATGCTCTCTGATCGCGACGGCCTTGTAGCGATGGGGAAGGCCGCCCGAGCGAAGGCCTTGGCTTCGGGGATGTGGGAGACCGGCTTCAATAAGTTCATGGATGCCGCGCGGGGCCGACATCCCGTTCTAGTCGCCGGTGGCATAGGCGAGTGAGGATAGTTCGAGGGAAGCATGAAGAAAGCGCTTGTTTGCGGTGCAGGGGGCTTCATCGGATCGCATCTGGTCAACCGACTGAAGCGCGAGGGCTTCTGGGTGCGGGGCGTCGACCTCAAGTACCCCGAGTTCAGCGAGACCACGGCGGACGATTTCATTTTGGGCGATCTACGCGATCCTATGGTCGCGCGTGCCGCCATCGACACGCGCTTCGAAGAGATTTACCAGCTCGCTGCCGACATGGGCGGAGCCGGCTACGTTTTCACGGGCGAGAATGATGCGGCCGTCATGCACAACTCCGCGCTGATCAACCTCAACATTTTGGAAGCCTGCCAACGGCGCAACTCCAAGCGCATCTTCTATTCCTCATCGGCCTGCATTTACCCAGAGTACCAGCAGCGCGACCCGAGCAACGTCAGTCTGCCAGAGGACTGCGCGTATCCGGCCGCTCCCGACAGCGAGTACGGCTGGGAGAAGCTGTTCAGCGAGCGGCTGTACATGGCCTTCCAGCGCAATCACGGCTTCACCGTGCGCATTGCGCGCTATCACAACATTTTCGGGCCCGATGGTGCGTGGAATAACGGGAAAGAGAAGTCCCCAGCGGCACTCGCTAGGAAAGTAGCCATGGCGCAGGAAGGCGGCAGCATCGAGATTTGGGGTGACGGGCAGCAGACCCGGTCTTTCCTCTACATCGACGAGTGCCTAGAGGGCACTGTGCGGTTGGCGCGATCGAATTGGTCGGGTCCGGTCAACATTGGCTCCGACGAGATGGTGACGATCAACGGTCTCGCTGAAATGTTTATGCAGATTGCCGGCAAACCGCTGAAACTGCGGCACGTGCCGGGCCCGGTGGGCGTGCGAGGACGCAACTCAGACAACTCATTGATCGAAAAGAAACTGTCGTGGCGTCCACGCGAGCCTCTGAATGCTGGCCTTCGCAAGCTCTATCCGTGGATACTTGGGCGAGTGCAGGCTATCCGGCAACAGGGTATGCGTTAGAGCCGTATCGTATTTCTTCGGCAACCGAACCGCGAAATTCGGACCGTTTCTCGACTGTCGAATTGAAGCGGCGCACCTTGTCGACCAGCACCTGGTGCTAGCGGCCCAGATTGATGGAAGCGATCTGTCTCCGTAGGGCCTCTTTATCTACTAAACCATGCATGTCGCGCTTTAGCCACTCAGACATTGGCGAGCGGGCGTAACCATCGTCGTAAAGCTTCACGCCGTCATTGAGAATGGCAGCAACGTAGCTGAACGAGCTTTTGGACATGACGAGTATGTCTGCCTCAACCAACTCGCATAGAGTGTCTCTGGCAGGTACATCCAGGCAAAGTTCGCAACCGGCATCGCGGAAGTTGGCGAAGTCCTTATCGCTGCCTTGAGAAAACAGCCGAATGCGCGCGGACATTCCCAGTTCTTCCAGTAGCTCTCGAACCTGCGCAATTGAGTTCAGCACGACCGCATCGTTCGTAAATCGACGTGTTGTCCCAGGGTCATCGGCCGATACGTCGCCGCGGCGCAAATGGACGCAAACCTGCACCGTTGATGAGGGCGGCCTTGATGGTGATCCGCGACGATATTTTGTTCGGAGCTGTTGGATCACACCCAGGTAGGCATCCGGCTCTTGGTCTGTGAACCGGACAAAATGTTTTGTCGTGAGCAGGCATGGAGACGTCCGCCAATGCGGATTGACTATGAACTCCTCGACGTTCACGCGGGGCAAATGGCACTCTGCGGCTTTGATTTCTCCGTGGCCTAGGTTGAACAATCGTTCCCACGAAGCTGCGTACTCGTCAGGATCGCCCTCGACGTGCTCCATCGCGGCAAAGGGCTCATGCACGTAGGTTAAGTTGCATGCTTGCGCCAGACAGATAGCGGACATCTTCGCCATTGCTTGTGCACCAGCGCCATCGCCCCTCTCTGTGGTGATGTGGCACTGACTCCCGACAAGTCTGGCTTTCGCGAGCCTGATGAATTCCTCGGTAAGAAAAGCGTGGTCGCTTCCGGTGGGTACGCGAAGCGCGCGCTTTACGCTCAACCACGCCAGTCGCAAGCTCCGAGCGCGCGCGAGGGGAAAGGATCGAGCAAAATGCCCCACACGCCTGAGCCAAACTCTGAAACGGCGTTCGAGCGGTACCGATGACCGACGGGCGAGGGTAATCTTCCCAATTTCGCCTGGAACTCCGTAGGTCTCGCTCATTGTGCGTCAGTACTCTGAAAGACATCCGACAGACAACACAGCAAACCATTTATCCGCAGGCCACGCAAGCAGGCCAGGCTTTCGGGCATGGCGGAACAGACGCCAGGTCTCGGGAAGGCAGCTTCGCCACGCCAATGCATCGGGCAGCAGGTTCAATTGGACGAAGGTAGCAGGCATGCCGCGCGGCAGGCGCAGGCGAAATTCCTCAGGATACCGGGTGACTGCTGCCATTTCGCGAACTCCGTGTTGTGGCACGTCGATGCCGACAACGTGTGCCTTGTTCGCGAAGGCCTGTCAGAAGTGAAATTGACCGATAGAACCGATAGGACCGATACGACCGATACGACCGATAGGACACCTGTATCCGGAGCGGTCGTGTTTTTTTAGTCACAGCAGAGCAGGTTGACAAGGTGACCTTGTCGCCTCTCCCCACCCCACAGCGGAGATAGTGGGTCAGTTTGAAATCTTGCTGTCCCGGATCAGTGCTTCCATGGCATCCAACAACTGCTGACGGGTTGCAGGCTTCGATAGGAAGGGCGCGTGCTTGCACGCGTCATCTATTGAAGCAACTCCGCTGTACATAAGGTACGGGATACCTAGTGCGGTCAGGCGCTCGCATATGTTGGTGCAAGCACCATCCGGCAGAGCGTGATCTAGGATAGCGGCGGTCAGGCCGTCGTGCTCAACAAGGATCCTGGCGTGCTTGATGGTGTTGGTGGTCGTCAAAAGCGCGCCAGCAGTCGAGAATGCCGTGATGATTTCCATGGCAATCAAGGGCTCGTCTTCGACGATCAGGATGCTGGCACCGTTAAGGTGAGGATGTGGCAAGTGAAGGTCCTTAGCGCGGCTAGGCGCAAGTGACCTGAGGTAGGGCGACCTATTTGTATCTGGCCGCGAAATCCCAAGCGCCGATCAATCCTCAACACGCAACAAGCGTGATGATCGACTGGGAGGCAAAGCCCGCGCAGCGACAGCGGGCTCGGTGCTGCGTGCGCCCAAGGTATCACCTAAGGTGACTTGCGCCTAATTAGTCGATTGCAGCCGCTTTCTGTAGGGCCGACGCAGCGTGGGCGCTACTGCGGCTTCCTTTCGACCAGCGCCACGGACGGGTTCTTTGCTTTACCGTCCTGCTCGCGCAATTAGTTGCCAGCTTTCCCGAGATGCTTTCCCGGAAATTCCCCGGCAACTTTCCGCTATTTTGGCTGGTTCTGAAGCTTTTCCGCACCCTCAGGCTTTGAGGGCAATTCCCCGGGCAATCGCCCCGCCATCTTTCGGGCCGAATGCCGCTGGTCATGGCACTCAAACGCCAATGCTTCGTTACGCTCTGGCAGCTCCCTGGCGGCTGGTCGCCTCTGCCTATCAACGGCAGTCGCGCTATGAACCGCGCCAGCGGTCTTATGCTTTGGCCGAATTTGGTCCGACGCGCCGACCGTGCTTCACCCTTTCAGGGTTCTTGTGCACGTGGGTATAGGCATAGTCGACGCCCATGCCGTACGCACCCGAGTGCTCCTGCACGATTCCGATCACCGCATCGTAGGTGTCTTTACGCGCCCAGTCGCGCTGCCACTCCAGCAGAACCTGCTGCCAGGTCATCGGCACCACGCCTGCCTGCACGAGACGGTCCATGGCGTACTTGTGAGCGTCGAGCGACGTACCGCCGGAGGCATCCGCCACCATGTAGATCATGTAGTCGGTGTCGTGCATGCAGGAGAGGGCGAACGTCATGTTGCACACCTCTGTCCACAACCCCGAAACCACCACCTTCTTGCGGCCCTTGGCGGCGTTTGCCGCGAGCGCGTCACGAACGTTCTGATCGTCCCAGGAGTTCATCGAGGTGCGCTCGAGCAGCTTGTTCTCGGGAAACACCGCCAGCAGCTCAGGATAGGTGTTGCCCGAGAAGCTATCCGTCTCGACGGTGGTGATAGTTGTGGGGATGTTGAACACCGTGGCCGCCTTCGCCAAGGCCACGACGTTGTTCTTCAGCGCTTGGCGGTCGATCGACTGCACACCGAATGCCATCTGCGGCTGCTGGTCGATGAAGATCAGCTGGCTGTTCTGGGGGGTGAGCACTTCGAGGTACTTTGTCATCGCATTTCTCCAGCCCAATGTCACAGGTACAGTCAGCCCGAGACCTAGATCGATCCTCCGAAGATATCGGGTATCTCGCCAAGGGTGGCTTCGGGTTATTACTGATTTTCTGCAGCGATACCTGAGAGATCATTCAAGCCGACTGCGCGACCGCTGACCATGACAAGGTCGGAGAACCTCGATGGGACTGCTTGTTGATGGCGTCTGGGTAGACAAATGGTACGACACGAAAAGCACGGGGGGACGCTTCGTGCGCAGAGCGTCCGCTTTCAGGAACTGGGTCACTGCCGATGGGGCTCCGGGCCCGACCGGAATAGGAGGGTACAAGGCAGACCCCCAGCGCTATCACCTTTATGTTTCGCTCGCCTGTCCCTGGGCGCACCGGACGCTTATCTTCCGCAAGCTCAAGCGCCTTGAGCACATGATCAGTGTCTCGGTGGTGCACTGGCTAATGGCCGAGAATGGCTGGACCTTTGCTGACGGGCCGGGGGTGCTGCCAGACACCATCCACGGCGCACGGTCGCTCCATGAGGTCTATACCCGGGCGCAACCCAAATACACGGGCCGCGTCACAGTGCCGGTGCTCTGGGACAAATCGACAGACACAGTTGTGAACAACGAGTCGTCCGAGATCATTCGCATGTTCAATTCGGCCTTTGACACATGCGGCGCCGCGCCCGGCGATTACTATCCAAAGGAACTAAGACCGGACATCGAAGCCTGGAACGCGCGCATCTATGACACGGTGAATAATGGCGTTTACAAAGCGGGCTTCGCGACCAGCCAGGACGCCTACGAATCGGCTTTCCGCGAATTGTTCGACACACTCGACGTCCTTGACGAACACCTTGGCAGACACCGGTATTTGTTGGGGCAACGCCTCACCGAGGCAGACTGGCGCTTGTTCACGACGCTGTTGCGGTTCGATCCGGTTTATGTGGGCCATTTCAAGTGCAATCTGCGACGCATCGTCGATTATCCGAATCTGTCCGGCTATCTACGCGATCTGTATCAAGTGCCTGGTATAGCCGACACGGTCGATATGCAGCACATCAAGGGGCATTATTACCAAAGTCATCGCACGATAAATCCAACTGGCATCATTGCCGCAGGGCCCACGATGGATCTCACCCTTCCACATGGGCGGGACTAACCTGTTCTCACGAGAGCGTTGAGAGATGGGCACGATTTGGCACTGGCGGGGCGCTCATCGCAGTAATGCTACGATGATGGAGCCGGAGGAAAGGTCGACTTCCGCGGTGCAGCGATTTCGCCTGCTATCAGGGGCTTTGCCGACATCAAACGCCCCTCTAAGCCCGGACGCCTAACGGTTACAGTCGCTTCGCCTTTTATGAGTTCACGACCTAGTTCGCCGTAACAAATCATCTGGGTGAGGTCGGCGCCTCAGGCGATCGGACACCGGCCCACTCCTGCACCTGCTGGTCCTGCCGCAGTCGCAGCCGCCTCCACTCCAGGGCGGCGAAGACGTCATCGGTCGAGGCGCCACTGCCCACCGGCAGTGCGGCCATGGTCTCCCGCTCGAAACGGGTGCGCAGCGCGGGGTCGGCCAACCAAGCGGCCTGCCACCAGGCAATAATGCTTTCCCGCGCCCCGGCTAGGGCCGATGCGGAGGGCAGGCGATCGCGCTTGAGATGCTGGTTCACGTGCGGCAAGGCCGGGAGCAAGTTCCATAGGTCCCCGCAGGGCCAGGCCGACCAAGGTGGCAGTGATCGATGTCGAGCGAGTCGGGGCGAAGCGGTCTCCCGGTCCAGACGCAGCTCAGCCTCTGCCCTCTGTCGAGCATCCTCTTAGCCACCGAGCGCGCGAGCTGAGTGTCCCTGGCCGGGTCGAGCCAGGCGAGCGCTGCCTCGACCGTCCCTTGAACGATCAGCTGCCCCATGCGCTCGCCGTAAGACCGCACGAGGCGCGCCCATTCGCTGACCAGCACCGGTTCCACCCAGGACCCGAGCCGCAGGAGCGTGCACCAGACATGGCCCGGAACGGTGAGGCTACCGAAGGCGCCAAGCACCTCGCCATCGAGGCTCAGCTCGCTCGGGAAGTGGGATGGGTCGCGGATGTCGCCCTGAACACCTTGGCGTCAGAGTTCGGGAAGCGCGTGTAGTTGGCGGGCATGGCAGCGATGGTGCGTCCGGCCTCCGACAGGGCGCGGGCCAGGCCGGCGGCGCGTTCGCCCGCGAACTGGGCGCCTATCCGAAGATCTTGGCCGGCGACGTTGTTGGCCATTAGTGCGCGAAAGCCCTCCTTGGCGAAGCTGAGCCCGTCTGGCCCTGAATTACCGGGCATCTGCGGCAGTCCCGCCGTGACGAGCGGGAGGTACATGCGGATCCAGTTTAGAGCGATAATCCCGAGGGGGATGTCAACCGCGTGCTCGTTTAAGCGTGGGGTGGCGAGCGCGGGTGTCGTGTCAGCGACCCGAGCCACCGCCCGAAGCAGGCCGAGCTTATAGGTTGATGATTTCTCGTCGTTGAGGATGACGCCGCGCAGAAGCGGCAGGGCTTCGGCACCGTCGTCGGGGAGGCGCAGGCACATGCCGGTCCAGAGGACATCGGCGCGACCCAGCGGATCCGAGGTGGTGACCGACCGCAGGACCGCGAGGCCGTGCGTGCGGGCGAACGCCTCGATCTCGCCGGCCGGCGCCGGCCACATGGGCCGGTCCGGCTCCGACGGGCCCTCGCGCAGGCTCATGAGGATGACGCCACCGGGCTTGAGTAGGGTGGAAAGCTTGCGAAAGGCTCGGGCCCGGACACCTGGGGGCACGTGCATCCACACGGCGCTGAGCAGGATGAGATCGAATGCGAGCCCGAGCCGGTGGACGCCGGTTAGATCGGGCAGGCGGTCATCTAGCCAGCGGATGCGCGGATCGGGGTGGCGCCGCTGCGCCTCCAACCGCATGCCCGCGGCCGGCTCGGCGGCGACCACTTCGTAGCCGAGGGAGGCTAACCAAGCCGCGTCGCGGCCAGAGCCGGCGCCAACATCGAGCGCGATCCGGTCCCCACCGCGAGGGATGAATGCCCGCAACGCGGCGTGCACAGCCTCGGCCGATGTGCTCTCGTAGCGCGCTGCCAAGGTGCCCGCTTGGGCGTCGTATGGGCTGACGGTGTCGCTCATTCGGCTTCGGTAACAGCGAGCGGCGTACGGCGCAAACCAAGCCATGGTAGAGCTGCTTAAGCTGGTCGACCGTCATCTCCTGCAGCTGGCGGATGGTAGCCCTCTCCTATATCGACTGTTCCCAGATCGCCGTGCGTTTGCTGAGCAAGTGCGCGACGGTGCTGGGCTTCGCTGCGCAGGCGTTGGGCAACCGCAAGCGCCCGGCTCCCCGCCTGATCGCCCAAGATCAAAAAGCGCAGCTCAGCGCGTGACGACAGCGCTCGGCTTTGCACCGCACACGCGGGGATGCTTCGGACATGCTGGAGGCCGCGCAGAACGCGATCCCCCACTGCCACCAGCTGATGTGATGTCAGGCCGCACTCCGGGAATGGCCTCGCCGACCTTCCTTTCCCGGAGACACAAAGGGGTTGTAGGCGCGCGTTTGGCCTTTCTCGTCCTCTATGACGATCTTCTCCCCTTTGGCGATTGCATCGATCAGGTCCTCAAGCACGACAAGCGCAAGGCGAACTACGGAGCTGTTAGATTCCAAACGTGTAGTAGTAGCAAGGCGCTCAAGCCTCTCACTGACGTCAGAAGAAAATACAAAGCTCTTTCGCTGGACGCTCATGGACACCCTCACATGCTTTCGCTGAGCGGCCACTCACCAAGCATACGCTGACCGCACCGCACCTCTTAAGCACGCTACACGTCCATCGCGTGTGGCATTTTGTGCGCTTTCCCCGGTAGAGGAGCGCCATCCACAGCCTTGTTGCGCCATGAGTTGTAATTTCGGCATGGATGACATATGTCCTGCTCATGACCACATACAAATCTGAGTAATGACATACGAGTGGTGTTATTTTGTTGGCGCGGCACCGACCTGCTGCGCCGCGTCGCCGACCTAGTTCGGTAGTTCCCCAGAGTCCCGCGTCGAAGTGGTGCTGCGTCAGCTGCCTGCTGCCGAAGTCGTATCCGTGCGCCTGTACGGATGCTGCGCGGTGCAGCGGGCATCACGGCAAATGCGGAGGACCGATGGTCTGCAAACACGATGAACGTCACGCGTCTCGGAGGCACACTTGGGGCAAGCGCCTCCGGACAATCGCCGCCATCGTCTCGATTGTAGCTGGAATACCTGGGACGCTGGCAACAATTGCTTTCTTCGCAAAGCCGCCTCCGCTAGCGCAGAAAATGCCGGAACCTACCCCAGAGCGCATCCGCGTGGGACCCGGTCGATGCCCGGTTTTTCACGTGTTTCGCGATGGCCAATGCCGTGACGTGCGCTGAGCTTCGTCAAAGACCGCAGAGAAGGAGACGGGCCATGGCAATGGGCTTCATCCCTACCAACGATTGCGTCGATGAGCAGGGCAACGATGGCGCCGATCTAAGCAGCGCCAGTCAGAGATGGATCGATTCGCAAGCAGCCGAGGCCTTAGAGATCAACATGCTGCTAAAGGATTGTCAGGAAGCCTTGCTCAACGATGTGCGCAGATACGCACATCAATTGGAGCTCATCGATCCCGACCGCCACAACTCCGCGCAGGCCGTCAGCGAGGTCGTGTTGTCGCTTAGCTACGCCGAGACCGTCCAAGAGCGACTGGAGGGGCTCATCAGTGAAGCTCAACGCCTCATGCTCGCGGTTGCTGAAGTCAAGCGCCAGCGCGGGGATCCCAACCCGCCCACCAAGCGCCAAGCCACAGAGCCCGCTAAGCTCCTCATCAACTTCCGTCGCCTCGCGCCAAACGTTTTCGATGCTCTGCTTTGGGGGAGCATAGTTCTCTTTGTGCTCGTCGCTAGCTGAAGGCCTGGCCGTTCGCACGCTACACAAAGTCCGTCAGCTACCAGGGGTAGAGCCGACGCCTCCCTAGTTCGACTGCTTCTTCCACGTTTCCGCGGTTAAGTCCCCAACGTCCTTGCCGGGCCTGCGGTTGGCTCTACCTTCCTGGGTGGGTGTCGGCCGGAGGCCGCCCGCGCCTCCGCAGCCCTGGGCCGACCTGCCGAAGGTGCTGGAACTCGCCAAGCGCAAGAACGCGGTGATCAAGGTGAGCGGCGCCTGCTCACTGTCCCAGGAACCGTATCCCTTCCCGGACATCTGGGAGCCTCTGGCCCGCGTGTTCGATGCCTGGGGTTTCGACCGCTGCCTGTGGGGCACGGACTGGACTCGCGCGTTCGCAGTCGTCAACTACGAGCAGGCCGTTGAGCCCTTCCTTCAAACTGGCTGCCTGAGCGACAGTGAGCGGGCGATGTTGATGGGCGGCGCGTGCGCCAAGGCTTATGGCTGTCCCCGAAGAAAGGTTAGGTAGGGCATGAACGTGCGTGTCTGCGCGTCACGCCGAGGCGATCAGCTATCGCCCGCCTCCTCGTTCGTCAGCGGTGCCACCCTCGTGGGCATGACCGGTCTCGCCTGGAAGCAGACATGGAATCAGCGGCAGCAGAGTATCCTCGCGCGCTCTCGCCACCGTGGGACAGTCGCTCGGGATTTCTGCCTTACGTAAAAAGCGGTTTGGTCGGTAGGCCAGCGGCTTAACCGACGAGAATCCAATTATCCACACTACAGCAATGGTTGCTTGGCGCGGCAGGCTTCGACCTCTGGATCGCGTGACCACGTCTCCCTTTGCCGGGCGGCACCCCCAGGGTCGTGACTTCGGCCAGGTGGCAAGGTCTAGATCTGTCGATCATCGAAAAGCGCCGTAGCACGGTGCGATTCACCCAGACCAATTAGGGGCGAGGTGTTGTGTGGCCCCTATGTGTTCAGCGTCGCCTTTTGCCTCTTGTGTCGAGAGATTTTGAAGAACTAGGGCGATGTCGGCTCATGGCATGGACTCGCGGAGGGCCTCGAGCAAGACGATGCCACTGAAGTAGTCGACGTATTCATTGCCCTCGACGTCCCACTTGTGCGCTCCGGACGCGCGTGCGGCATAGATCGGGGGTAGGGCAACAGCGTAGGGCTGTCGTGCGTCAATCCGGTGGGAATGACGTCGCTGTGAACCTTTCGCGCCCTCGCCGCGTCTCATCATGTGACGCCCCTGTCGGGGTGCATCGACCATCGAATGGGAGGAGAACCATGATTTACATTGCACGATGCTCGGCGCGCGCGCGTTTAGTGTCCACCGTGTCTCTGCTCGCTCTTATCCTCGGCGCAGTACCGGCCAGCGCCGCCTGTTATTCCGGCGGTGTCATCGCCGGAGGCAACAAGTCTGCAGTGACCAAGCACAGGGCGCAGGAGAAAGCGCGCGCATCCTGGAACCACAAGGCGCAATCGCTGATGGGCACATCCCGTGCCAACTGGGGCAATTCGAACAACCGCTCCTATTATTGTCATCACTCATTTGTCTGGCATTGTACGGCGTATGCGCGACCGTGTGTCTGAGGGGGTCGGAAAGGACGTGCTGCCGGTCTGAAATAGCCCTGGCGGGAGATCCACAGTCGCCGCCGTAAACGGTGGCGCCCGGCCCTTAAACATTCTCCCCCAGGACCGGGCGCCGGCCACTCGTCCCCAGAGGCAAGGGACGGCGGCACGTGAGTATCGTGCCCCTCCCGAGCCTGGTCGCTGTTCCTTGGGTAACCGTTTATGGCAGTGCGCAGGATGCGCGACGTGCCCGAGGCGGCCACGGCTAGCGTGCATTCGATCCTCTGTTGCTCGACATTAACCCAAGCAAATGGCATTGCCAGACGCCATGGCAGAGATGATCCCACGCACGTTGCCGGCGTCGAGCACGGCCGGCGAGAGGCGTGTCTTCGCGGCGCTGGGGCGGCTTCCGGACGATTGCCTCGTCTACTACGAGCCAGTGGTGCGGCGGCGCTATCCGGATCTGATCGTCATCCTTCCGGAGGTCGGCGTACTCGTTATCGAAGTGAAGGACTGGCGGCTCGCCGAGCTTGGGAACATCAACCCGGACACGGTCACGTTCACGCGGCTTGGTGCTGCCAAGGTTCTGCCGCATCCGCTCCGGCAGGCGCGCGGGTATATGCTGCGGCTAATGGATCAGTGCCGCAGGCACCCTCGGGCCGGCATGCTGATGCAGAACGAAGGCCGTCATGCCGGCGGCTATGCCTTCCCGTTCTGCCACATTGCGGTGTTGTGCAACATCAACCGCAGTCAGATCGAGCGCGACGCACCGGAGCTTGCCCTCCTGTTCCCATCCGGCACGACGATTACCCGCGATGAATTGGCCATCTGGGATGCGCTTGAGCCGCAAGCCCTGTTGGCGAGACTCAAGGCCTGTTTCAATCCTTGGTGGGCCTTCCCGAAGCTGACGCCAGAGCAAATCGACATCTTCCGCAGCATCGTCCATCCGGAGGTCGTCATTCGCGCAAGCGAAACCGATCTCGCGGTGCTCGATCTGCGCCAGGAGCGCAATGCGCGTGCGCTGGGGGAGGGCCACCGCATCGTCTAAGGCGTGGCCGGCTCGGGCAAGACCGTGCTGCTGATCGCCCGGGCGAAGCTGCTCGCGGAAGAGCCGGAAAAGCGCATCCTGATGTTAAGCTATAACCGGCTGCTCGCGCAGCATCTGGCACTGGCCCTGGCCGACCATCCCGGCGCGATTGTGACGACCTTCCATGGCTGGGGCGTCCGCTGCGGCATCGATTTCCGCAAGGGTGAGGATGACGGGGTTTTCGGCGAGCGCATGCTTGCCAGACTGCAAGGCGACGCGGGCTTGCGCGGTCGCTACGACGCCGTGCTGATCGATGAAGCTCAGGACTGGCCTTGCTCCTGGTTCCAATGCGCCAAGCTGGCGCTCAAGGAGCCGGAGACCGGCGATCTTCTGATCGTCGGCGATGGCAGCCAGTCGCTATATCGCAAGCGGGATTTCACCTGGGCCGATGCGGGCATTCATGCCAGTGGCCGCGTGATCAACCGCAAGTTCGATCTAGACCGCAACTACCGCAACACCGCCGAGATCCTCCGCGCCGCCCGTCCGTTCTCCGTGCCGCCCGGGCGCGGAACGCAGGGTGTACTCGCCCTCCCAGTCGAACCGAACACCGCCATCCGCTCCGGGCCTGAGCCCTGGTTAGTCCGGCTCGACGATGCGGCGAGTGAGATGCAGTACGCTGCGGCTCTGATCGAGACTTGGCTGCGCGGCGGCATAGAGATCGCCGGACGACGCCAGCGCGTGAAGCCCGGCGACATCGGCGTGCTCTATCCCAGGCGCCGTCCGGATGCGTCTGTGACGGCGCTCTGTGACCGGCTGAACGGCTTCACTCGGGCGGTGCTACCGGCGGGCGACAAGCGGACTGGCACGTTGCGCGACGAGGCGGTGAAGATCCTGCCGATGCATAGCGCACGCGGCCTACAGTTCCGCATCGTTGTGCTGCTGTGGGCCGATCTGCTGCCCTCGCCTTTCAAAAACCGCGACGACGTCGATCGCGGCCTACTCTATGTCGCCATGACTCGGGCCGAGGACATGCTGGTGATCCTGCATTCCGGCAGTTCCCCATATGTCGAGGAGCTCTACCGCGCGTTGGGAACAGTGCCTGCATAGTGGCAAGGTGCAACGGCCGACCTTCACGCGCCTCACGACTGAACGTCCCCTCCTGGCGCGGTCTTGCCGTTCAACGCTGGGCACGCGGGACCTCACCGCTCCACCTTTCAGCTGGCAAGAAGCCCCCGCTCCGACGCGGACATCCGGACAACCCGGACACCCCTATAGGGGTGTGTCCGGGTTGTCCGGTTAGTGTCGTTGAACGTACTGACAGGAATTGTCCGGCGTTGTCCATCTTGTCCGACCATTGATATTGCTGGGCTTTACTGCTGCGCACGATTGTCCGGCCATGTCCGGTCAGGTGCTTGGAGGCCGCGATCGCAGCTGTCCGGTTGTCCGGCCTTAGTGGGTCAGGCAGCCTCGGCTTCGTCCTGGCCATCGCTGCCGTTCGATGGCCTGAATCGTCCCGTACGCGCAGAGCTGCGCTCCCTAACGATCCAAACCTTGTTATCGGTGATGCCGATCCAGCCGCTGGCTTCCAGCCACGTCTGGGCCCTACGAAATGCTTTGCTCTCGCTGTCGTCGCGATTGTCCGGATGGCTGCCCGGGCAGAGGCCCTTGCGCTTACAGCGATTGCGCCAAACCTCAAGTTTCACGACGTCAGCGTGGTCCGGAATGCCACTGTAGCCAACGACCCGTTCGCATTCCTTCTCAATGATCAGCTCCTCCAATTGCTGAAGGGCCTTACCGGCAGCTGTCTCAGGCTTGGGGCGCTGCCGCGTGCCTTTGGCGCTGCCGGTATCCAGGATATCCACGACGCAGGTGCTGATCGGGTCACCCTCATCGTCGATGCCCAGGTCCATCCGACGCAATGCGAAGCCGATCTTGTCGCCGTCTGGGCCATCCTTGTTCTTCTCAACCGTGATGGTCTTAGCGGCATCGACCTTCATCACGACATCGACAGCGCCCAGCAAGGAACTCGAGCCACGCATGCCACGGTCGGCATCTTTGCCGCTGTGATGCACGAGGAGGACAGCGACACCCGTTTGGTCCTGGATGGCCTTGAGGCGCGCGATAAACTTGCCCATCTCTTTCGCGCTGTTCTCGTCATCGCCGGCCATGGCACGCCACACGGTATCGATGATGACGAGCCCAACGTCCTGACCAGAACTTTCACGTAGGTTGCCAATGGCGTCGATCAGGAGCTTCTGACCCGCCTCGCCGCCTTCATCCTGAGACAGGAGGATCGGTCGGCACATGCGAGCGAGCCTCTTGCCGAATGCGCCCATCTCCTTTCTGAGGCCCGCCATTCGCCGGCGCATACCGGCCTCTCCCTCGAGGCCGACATAGAGCACGGGCGATACCCTCGTGCGGTGACCAGCAAAAAGAAGGCCCAATGCAATGCAAGCGGCGAGGTATAGGGCCACAAAGCTCTTGCCGCTCCCAGGCGGACCATAGATCACACCCAAGTCACCTCGTACGAGAAGGTGTTTGATCAGGTAGTCCGTTTTCAACGACAGCTGCACGTCGTCGACGAATTCTAGGAGCCGGCCGGGCTGTTGCGCTCGGTCGGTCGTGTTGTCACCGGCTGGCTCACTCTCGGCCCTCTCGGAGGCAGGCTCCCATGCCCTCGCTTCCGCGAGTATTTGGCGCACGGTTTCGATGCCACGTGCAATGAGCACATCGTTGAGATCTTTGATACCCTCGGGTAGCTCGGCGATGCGAACATCCAAACCGCGTTCCCGGTAAGCCTTTGCGGCCTTTTTCACCCCAGCCCGGCCGGCCTCGTCATTGTCCCCAGCAAGAATGACGCGCTTGGATTGCGCGGCCAGTGTCAAATTCTCTAGCGTTTGCGCGCCCATCTTGGCGACAGCGGGAACGCCTGCCGTGACTGCGCAGAGCGCATCTTCGACGCCCTCCGTGATGACGATCGTGTCTCCCGCTAGATGCTGCCCAAGGAAGATGCCTGCGCCTTCCATGACCCCGCGCAGCCGCTTGTTCTTCTTGAAGGGCTCGCCAGTCCTGGGATCGACGATGACCGGTTTCGTGTTAACCGTCCCGTCGTCAAGGCATTCAAAGGCAATCTTAGCAACCGCCCGAACTTCTCCTTTCCCTGCAATCGTGGCGGCACCCATCAAGGTCGGGTACCGGCCCACCAGCTGATAAGTGGGTACGCAACCCTCTTTCTCGATGCGAACGTAGTGGGGGTGGGATTGGTCATACCGCAACGAAGGTTCTTCGCGGTCCAAAGTAATCTTGCGCGTGTTGAGGTAGTCCTCTCCTGGCGTATCGAGAACCGGTCCGCCCTTCTCCCATTCCTTCTGTGCGCTCTTGATCCTCTGTTCGGGCGACTCCTCATTGCCTGCTGTAGCTGAAGTTCTATCCTGCGCTTCCGGCCGGGCTCCTGGCGTGTGATGTGAGCGGTTGTTGCCTTCGGAGCGCCCGTTGCTTGCCGGTCTTTGCGCCTTCCCATCAAGGTATGGGATGTCGACGCCGGCTTCGTCTGCCGCAATGCGGGCTGCCTCGGCGAAGGAGACGCCGTCGCAGCGCTGAACAAAATGCAGGATGTCACCGTCGTAACTGGCATCTCCTTTGTCGCAAAAGAGACCCTTGGCCGGGTTCCAGGAAGCCGAGGAGGTTTTCTCACCACGATGCGTATTCATGATGCGGACTTCGCGCGCACTGGGGTTACCGACAATTTCCATCCGCTTGCCGATGATCTCGAGAGCTTGCGGGTTCACCAGAGCCTTGAGGCGAGCAAGATCAATCCGCGCTCCATCCGAGCCAGCTTGATCTCGCGGCGAATTTCCTTCATGAGTACGCATCGAGACGGCCCTCCAGGCCGATTTCTCAGATCTGATGCGCCCTTCTCGTGCCAAGCGGCCGGGCGGATCCAGAAGCAGCAGTTCCTTCGATGAGCCCGCCGCGACCACGGCGGGCTCTGTCGTCTAGGCTTCCATCATGGTCCCCGTCACGCCCTCAGTCGTTGATGCCCGCTACGGCAAAAAGAGCCGACACACGGAGCGATTTGCAGGTAGGGCGCACAAGCCGGGCACGTGTGGGTCCGAGTGACCTGAGCGCCCCGTTTCGCGACGTGTGTCGAGAGATCCCCGCAATCAGCCACGGTTGCGCGTTCCCTTTTCAATGTTGACTTTGAGGCGGGCCGCCGCGAGCTCGCGCTGTTCCTCCCCCATCTTTCGGTTGGGGTTCGTGCCAAACCGGAAGGGGTATAGGTCGCAGGTGGTATGCGTGCAGTCCCTCACCTCCGACTTGCAGCCGCCGGAGCAGTCGAGGCAGCGGCGCCTGATGGCTCTCAAGACAGTACCGCCGTCTGCATAGAATTCGGCGACCGTCATGCCGTCCTCGAGCGGATGCATTTGGTGGTTACCAGCCTCAGCTACCATCGCCGCTGTTGGCTTACGTCCCAGGCGGTATCCCCAGTGGGGGCATGACTTTGCGGGGCAGAGGCGGACCTCGATTCCCGAACCGTCGCAACACCACAAGCAGTGCTGGTGCAGGGCCTTGAGTGGACGTAGCGTGTTAGTGAGTTCGGGGCCTGGCTTGACATTGGCCAGTGGGTTGGCGTCGTCGCTGACCATCACGCGCCCTCCCCGTCCAAGACTGGCCGATGTGCGCCAGCGGGTCGCGTTCTAGCGACCGAGGGACCAACCGGATTTTCGGGAGAACGTTGGAAGACGCTTATCCGAACATCCGAGGTGTCATTTGTCGCAGTGTGGGCCTGTCGGGCCTGCATCCACCGATCCAGCGCTTCCCTGGGCCACATACGGGCGGTGCCGACGGTGAAGGACAGGCCCAGCAGCTGGGCGTCTTCCTTCAGCAAAAGGTAGAATCGGGAGCGGCCCACGCCGATGTGGTCGGCGGCCTGGGCCGCACGCAGTGCCCCTGGAGGCGCAGCCGCAGCCAGCTCCTGGCGAACGGCCTGGCGCACCAAGTCCGTCAGGGCCTCCAGCATGGGGCCGGAGATGCGAGATAGATGAACTTGGGGGAGAAGGGGTTCTTCAGACATACACAGATTCCATCCCGCCAACGACCCGAAGGCCGGGCTGCTCAAATTGCAGCTGGGTGATGGAACGCTGTGACCGGAAGACTACTGGAAACACCATTGGACGTGATTCGCCGGCGGATTCAATCCCCCGTAGTCCTGGGATTATCCGGCGCAGAAGTCGGCCCAACGCTGCATCAGGTCCCGGCGCTCGTCGAGGTAGGTCGACCGCCGGTAGGCCGCCTCGGTCTTGTCGCGCACGCCGTGCGCCAGGGCGGCCTCGGCCACCACCTCGCGAGTGCGGTCAGCCTCCGTGCACCAGTCGCGGAAGCTGGAGCGAAAACCATGCGCCGTCGCCCGCTCGGCCAAGTAGTTATCGCGCAGCACCTTGGTCAACGTCATGTCCGACAGTTCCCTGCGCGTGCGGCCGCCTGGAAACAGCAGATCGCTCTCAGGATTGATAGCGCGCGCTTCCTTGGCGATCTCCAGGCAGCGGCGCGACAGCGGCACGATGTGCTCCTGGCGCCCCTTCATGCGCTCCTTCGGGATCACCCACACAGCCTTCGCCTCGTCGATCTCTAGCCACCGCGCGCCGCGCGTCTCGCCCGAGCGGGTGGCAGTCAGGATCAGCCACTCGAACGCGAGCTTCGTAACGGGCTCGGACGGACACGCATGCAGCAGTCTGAAGAAATCCGGCACCTCCGTGTGGGGCAGTGCTCGATGGTGCTCGACGTCTCGATGTCGGACGCCCAGCTCCTGGGCGATGCCAATGCAGGGTGATGCCCTTTCGCGCTGTCCACGCAAGATCGCCGACTTGAACACGGTCTCGATCCGCTGCAGCACGCGCTTCGCAGTCTCCGGTCTCGCAAACCAGATCGGTTCGAGAAGCTCAAGGATGTCGGCATGCGTGACGTCACCCACCGGCCTGCTGCCGATTTTGGGAAAGACGTAGGTCTCCATTGTCGCTGGCCATTGGTTCAGGTGTTTGGCATTGGACAGCCCCTGTCGCCGCAAATCGAACATGGCATCGAACGCCTGCCTGAACGTGGTCGCTCGGGCCGCCTGCTCGCGGCGCTCCTGAGCGAGATCGCGCCCCTCACGGGCGGCACGTCGAATGTCGATGGCACGGTCGCGAGCAGCGTCCAGTGTGACGAGGGGATAGGCACCAAGACCGCGGTTGTTGCGCTTGCCGCCGATGGTCACCCGCAGCACCCAACGGCGCGATCCGGTGGGCTCCACCACCAGGCGCAAGCCGCCGCCGTCCTCGTGCACGCCCGCCGGCAGCCTGTCGATATCCTTGGCTTTAAGCCGCTTCTCCGCTCGTACCCGCCGCATGCCTCTGTGTCCCATTCCGTGGCCCTATCGGCGCTGGACTACGGTGGATTCCAGTGGACGGCTATGCACCACAAAAGCCCCGCAACCCCTTGAAAGAGCTGGGCTTGTAGCACGGATGAGCGAGGGATTACAGAGGCATAAGGGAGGGTATTGGCGGAGAGGGTGGGATTCGAACCCACGATACCCTTGCGAGTATGCCGCATTTCGAGTGCGGTGCCTTCAACCACTCGACCACCTCTCCGGAACCGGTCTTAAGGGGCTTTTCTTGGTCCATCCGTACGACCGGTTAATTCGGGCGGCGCTGGAGTGACACGAAGAGACGCAAAACCCCTCCTGAACCCATCGCTGAGTGGTTGCAGATCAGCTAGGCGTTCAGACGGCGCGGGGGTGATAGCAACCGCTGCCAGAGGGCGCAAGCGAGCGACCGCCCTCCTGGCAATAATATGGGTCCGGTCCAAACCACCGGTGGAGCGGGGGAGCTTTGCCGGCGGGACGCCTTTGCCAAAGCGCCTGGCTAGTGCGTTGACTTTGGGGCGCATGTCGAGGATATTGCCGCGCAACTGGGCGCGGCGCATACCTCGGCCAGCGCGCGTGTCCGCTATTCCAGGCGGCGTCGAGGAAAAATTCGCTAAGGAAATCAACGATGTACGCTGTCATCAAGACCGGCGGCAAGCAGTATCGTGTGGCGGCCGAGGAAGTCCTGACGGTCGAGAAGATCGCCGGCGATGCGGGCTCCACGGTCGAGTTCACCGAGGTGCTGATGCTGGCCGGCAGCGGTGAGCCCAAGGTCGGCAAGCCGCTCCTGTCAGGCGCCAAGGTCACCGCCGAGGTCGTCGAGCAGGGCCGCGCCCGCAAGGTGATCGCCTTCAAGAAGCGCCGCCGCAAGAACTCGCGCCGCAAGCGTGGTCACCGGCAGGAGCAGACCACCATCCGCATCAAGGAAATCATCGGCGCCTAAGCCCGCCGCCGACAAGGACCAAGCACATGGCACACAAAAAGGCAGGCGGCTCATCGCGCAACGGCCGCGACACGGCAGGCCGGCGTCTCGGCATCAAGAAATACGGCGGCGAGCACGTGCTGTCCGGCAACATCCTGGCCCGCCAGCGCGGCACCAAATGGCACCCGGGCGCCAACGTCGG
>Ga0075367_10000096_pt1 | contig 24367 bp, 26 predicted proteins | sample EndMethybrTD3032_FD_71399 | JGI IMG/M metagenome (GOLD analysis project Ga0075367, IMG submission 71399) | Populus endosphere microbial communities from Tennessee, USA - Endosphere MetaG P. TD hybrid TD303-2 | ecosystem: Host-associated > Plants > Roots > Endosphere | place: USA: Tennessee... | reverse complement strand
TGCCTCTGGTTAGTACGTTCATGACGTCTCCTTACTTAGTGTTGACGTCGTGATTGTACGTATAGTTACTGATTTTTTGCTTTGTCTAAACTGAAAATTGGCAGTAAGACCGTAAAGGTCGTAAGTTGATCCGGCGCGCTGCTGACGGACAGCTCGCCTTTATTGAGCTCGACGATTTTTTTCGCGAGCGCGAGGCCAAGGCCGTAGCCCTTTTTGTCACCGCCCGTGCGTGAGCTGTCGGCGCGATAAAATCGGTCAAAGATATGAGGAAGGATTTCTGCTGGGATACCCTTGCCTGTATTGATGACCTCAAATCCGGCCATCCCTTTTCTGTGCAGTGGGTTGACGGTCACTTTAGAGCCTTCGGGGCTGTACTTCAGGGCGTTATCGAGCAGGATGGAGAGGAGCTCCTCGACGCTCGAGGTATTGGCAAGAACCGCGTGCGGCTTGTCTCCGCTAAAAGCAATGCGATGCTCGGGCTTATTGAGCCGCTCCACTACGCCCACGATCGCTTTCGTGAGGGCAACTTCCTCCTGGGCGATGTTGTCGTGGTCGAGGCGCGATAGCTGCAGGAGCATGTGCGAAAGACTACTAAGCTTGTTTACCTCTTCAAGGTTACTGTCCAGAAGTTCGCGCATCTCTGTTTTGCTGAGATTGGGGTCACGAAGGGCAACTTCTATTTCCGTTTTCATGCTGGCAAGCGGCGTACGGAATTCGTGGCTGGCATCGCTGGTAAATCGCGATTGGGCTTCGTGGGCTTCTTCTATCGGCTCGAGCGTTCGCCTGGCCAAGTAGTAGCTGCCAATGCCGCCAGCAATCCAAATGCATATGTTGGTAATGACGAGCGACGTGATGAGGTTGGCTTCTGCCTCGTGGATCTGCGCGTCGCGATAATTGTCAAAAACGGTGCGGTTATTGATATTAAAGCTGTACTGCGGCGCGGCCTGGAAATAGCCGATCCGGTTCCCTACTTCCGACGAGGCGATGGAGTAAATGACCACGCTGAACAATAGGCTGATCGCGATAAGGATACCTAGGTACCAAGCCGTTAGTTTTAGCGTGGCCGATTTGAACACTGCTAGTTTGCCGCCTGTAGTTTATAACCGAACCCACGGACGGTATGAATAAGCTGTGTCGGGAACGGCTGGTCGACCTTGGCGCGAAGGTACTTGATATATACTTCGACCGTGTTGGGTAGGATATCGGCGTCGTAGTCCCATACATGCGCGATGATGAGCTCTTTTGGCAGCGGACGGTCCTGGTTGCGAAGAAGATATTCGAGCAGGGCGAATTCTTTTCCGGTGAGCTGGATGGTGGCGTCGCCGCGCTTGACCTCGTAGGTGACGGTATCAAGGCTAAGGTCGCCAGCTCGCAAGATGGTCGACTGCTGCTCTTTTGGCCGGCGCAGTAGCGCGCGGACACGAGCTAACAGCTCTTCGAGCGCGAACGGCTTTACCATGTAGTCGTCGGCGCCGCTGTCTAGTCCTTCGGCGCGGTCCTTGACGCTTCCGATAGCGGTCAAAATAAGCACGGGCGTGTGGATCTTGGCGTCGCGCATGGCTTTGATGATGGCGATACCGTCGTATTCGCCAGGGAGCATGCGGTCAATAACGGCAACGTCATACGGTTCGGTCGTGGCCATGGCGTACCCCTCGTCGCCGTCGTAAGCGACGTCTACGGCATAGCTTTCTTGCTCTAACGCTTTTTTGAGCGCGCGGGCAATCTTGTGTTCGTCTTCAATCAGTAAAATTCTCATGACTGTAACAGTGTAGCTAAATTAGCTGAAATATATCTTAAACGACATCGGGCGCGTATTTTTCGCCCCAAGCTTGCATGTCGCGGAGGATAGGCAGGAGTCCCCGGCCCTTTTCGGTGATACTATATTCGCAGCGGTTGCCGCCGGCCGACAGCTTGGTAATGATGCCGGATCGTTCAAGGGAGTCGAGTCGTGCCGACAAAGTGCGAGGGTTGATGCCGCCCGCTAGGTCTTGCAGCTGGCAAAAACGGACCGTATCTTCGTTCAGGAAAAAACGCAGCAAAAGCGGTGTCCATTTGTCACCGATGATGTCGGTGGCTGCCTGGACGCATCCGATATGCTCGACCGTTGTATTCATAACATATACTATACATTGTCTAGCACATAGAGTCAAACCGCTTATTGTCGTCGCGCCCGGAATACGTTACACTGGCTGTATGACTAAGCGCACAGCTAAAAAACAGACAAAACACACGACTAAAAAAGAACAGTTCGAGCCCAACAAAATGACCTTTGCTATCGCTGCCCTCGCCGCAGTAACATTGGTACTGTTAGCGGTTATCGTTACCTTTTCGTAGCCTTAGGCCTTGCGCCTAAGGACTTCTTTCATGCTGAGTTTTCGGCTGTATTCGAGCGCGCCAAAGCGGAAGATACGTACGCCGATGCGAATAGTGACCAAGGTGGTCAGTACAAGCAGCGCGAGCGAAATCAGCGCTGGTATCAACTCGAGGTTGCCAACGGCATTCCTTAGGAGCAGTGGTATCGGAGCTGTGAGTGGAAAGTAGCTGAGTATTTGTACGATAAGCGAATGTGGCGCCGAGATGAATAGCGGTGCGGCATACAGCGGCCCGAACGTGAGCGCCATGACCGCGCCAAAGAATCCACCGGCCTCTTTGGCGGTCGGCATGGCAGCACCAAGCGTCATAAGGATGCCGGTGTACATCAGGTAGCTGACGATGAAGATGGCCGCGCCAAGGCCGATAGCCACGGGGTCAAGCGGCAACGACGACAGGTCGAGCGATGGCAGCGACAGCTGGCTCTTGAATATGAAATAGCCGCTGATGATCGGAATAAGGATGACGAGCATTTGGATGAATGCCAGCACGATAAGCGAAAGGAGCTTCCCGACCAAAAGCGTCGTCGGCTTGATGGTAGCCAGGATCATCTCGATTACCCGGTTTTCTTTTTCCTCGGTGACACTGGTGAGGATTTGGTTGCCGAACGTGGCGATCATGAAGTAAAACAGCACGAGAAAAATGCCCGGCGCGATGAGCTTCAGGAATCCTTTGTCGACTTGGCCGTCCGTGTAGGTCGTCGCGTCGAACTGGACGTTGTTTTGCAAGATGGCGCGCAGGCTTGGGTCGGTCTGGGCCGCCGCCGACTGGACTAGGAGCTGGTTGGCAAGCTCTTGGTAGCGGCTATCTTTGAACAGTCCGACCTCCTTGCCATATACCTCTACCTTTTGCTTGCTGATATTTGCTGGGTAGTAAAAGTAGGCGTCGATCTTGCCGCTTTTCGCAGCCTCGATACCTTCTGCTTTGGTTGCGAACGGCTTGGCTTCGACTGCTTTTAGAAGACCCGGGGCCACCAAGTGCGACGAGTCGGTCACGCCCAACGAATATTGCTCTTTTGCCAGGTTTTGGCTTTCGGTGTCGGTAGTTTTGTTCGAGAAAAATATAATAGCGCCAATGGCGGCTACGATGACAGGAACCGCCAGGGCGGCGATCCAAAAACTACGTTTCTTGAGGGTGCGGACGATTTCGAACCGGACGACAGTACCTAAGTTATGCACGGTTTTCCTCCTTAGCGGCGTGGCCATAAATGCTGACAAAAATATCATCGAGGGACGGACGTTTCAGCTCGAACCGATCGCAGGCGACGCCCGCGGTGGTGAGCGATCGCTGGATGGCAAGCAGGTCACCATGGGGTTCAAGCGTGACTACCTTGCCTTCTTTGCGCTTGATGGTGTAGAGCTTGTCGTTGGCGGGTACTGGGCTATTCGAAACGATTTCCAGTACTTTGCCGCCGAACTCCTCCTTGACTTCATCGATGGTGCCGTACAGTCGGCGCTGGCCATCCTTGAGAAGCATGATTCGGTCGCATAGGCGCTCTACTTCTTCCATCTGGTGCGTGACAAAAATGACGGTCGCGCCCTTTTGCTGGTGTTCCTCGACGATATCCATCAGCAGGCGTCGGTTGACTGGGTCGAGCCCTTTGGTCGGCTCGTCTAATATCAAAAGGTCGGGGTTGCTCATGACGGCAATGCCCAGCTGTACTTTTTGTTGCTGTCCGCCCGAGAGCTTATCGAGCCGCTCGTCCGCCTTGTCGCCTAGCTCGACACGCTGCAGGTAGTCGAGCGACCACTGCTTTGCTTCACGGCGCCCCATCCCCTTCAGGCGGCCAAAGTACGTCATGGTGTCGACGACGGTTTCTTTTTTGTAGAGGCCTCGCTCTTCTGGCAAGTACCCCAGGCGCACGGGGCCGTCGACTTCGTATGGCTTGCCGTCGATCAGCAACGTGCCGTCGGAAGGCTGGTAAATACCGAGCAACGCGCGAATGGTCGTGGTCTTGCCCGAGCCGTTGCTGCCAAGGAAGCCGAATGTCTCGCCTTTTCGCACGGTGAACGAAAGGTCCTTGATGACGGTCGTCTTATCGAAGGTCATGCGGAAATTATCTACGGTAACGAGAGAGTGTGAGGTTGTCATATAGCCTATGGTATCACGCTAACGGTAGTTGATAAACTGCAGCGGAAAATCGAAATCGCTTGCCTTGAGGAGCGAGATGACAGCCTGGAGGTCGTCCTTGCTGCCGCTTGTAACGCGTACGGCATTACCCTGGATCTGGGCCTTTACCTTTGGTGTCTCGTCGCGGAGCAGCTTGGTGATTTTTTTGGCGTCGTCTTGGCCAAGGCCATGCTTGAACGGGATTTCCCAAGTGGTTTTCAGGTTGCTTTCGACCGGTGTCTTGGAAAGGTCGAGTACTTTGGCGCTTTGTTCGCGGCCGGCGAGTTTTTTGCGGACTACATCGACGATGGCGTCACACTGCCACTGGTTGGCGCCGATGATTTTCACGCCGGTCTTGTCGCTGTTCAGCCACTCGATCGCGGCTGGGGTGCCCTTGAAATCGTAGCGGTTGCCGATTTCGCGTTCGGTACCTGCGAAAATATTGTTCATCTCTGCTTTGTCGTATTCTGAAACGATATCGAATGAAAATGTTGCCATGAAATAATTTCTCCTCTTTTCAGTATACTATGCGCACACGGCCGAGGCGTATACTGAAACTATGAAGAAGTGGCCGTTCATCGTTGTCATTGGGTTCGTCACCGTGGGTATTGCCGCGTGGTGGCTGCAGGAGCGAAAACCGGCCGCCGCCCCACCACCGCGTCCTTCGTATGTCGACACTGTGCTCTCCCGAATGTCACTACGGGATAAGATAGCAAGCTTGCTGATAATGAATATCAAAGGCACCGACCCGGCAGTACTGGCCTCGTTCGTTACGGCGAACAAGTTAGGTGGGTTCATCCTGATGGGGCCGAACATACCTGGTACCGATGCGGCGCTCCGACGGGAAACAGCGGCGCTGCGTGGCGATGATGAGCGCCTGCCTCGGCTGGTAGCTACCGACGAAGAAGGCGGGACGGTCAAGCGACTCCCTGGCGATGCGTATGCGAGCGCCTTGACGCTTAAAGACCAGCCGGTCGCATCGACGGCCAAAGCGTTTGCCGATCGTTCGGCTTTGGTGCGGTCGGTCGGCATAACGCTTAACTTCGGTGTCGTCGCCGATATGACGGACAATCGCGATTCGTTTATCTATGATCGCGTCTTAGGCGCGACACCGGGCGCTGCAGCCGACCGTGTCGCCGCTGCCGTACAGGCTAGCAAAGGCATGACCCTCACGACGCTCAAGCATTTTCCGGGTCATGGTGAAACGGCCGAAGATTCGCATCAGGTCATTCCTTCCATACCGCTTTCGTACGATGTATGGGCTGCCAGGGACGCGCCGCCGTTCGAGGCGGGAATCGCCACTGGCGCCGATGTGGTGATGATGGGGCACCTACGTTACGACGCGGTGGACACTATGCCGGCGAGCTTATCTAAAAAATGGCACGATATACTTCGCGATAAACTCAAGTTCAACGGTGTCGTCGTTACCGATGCCATGGGAATGCTGCAGGCGTCAGGCGATCCGGCATATGCGAGTGCTGTCCGTAATGCTGTCTTGGCACTCCAGGCTGGCAGTACGATGCTGCTCTATGCGACCGACCCTGTCCAGAATCCAACTGTTTTGATCGACGGCATCGAAGCCGCGGTCAAGAAGGGTGACGTGACCGAAGCGCTCGTTACGCGAAATGCTCGTGCGGCATTGGAGCTACGCGCCAAGAGCGCGGCGTTTCTAAGGTAAGCAAAAGAAAGATGCTATAATGGCGACTATGAAGACACGGATTGAGATAGACACGAAAACCTTCGTACGGTTTTGGATGGTAGTGATTGGGTTTGCCTTCGCTATCCTGGCAATTTATAGCGCACGCACCGCCTTGACGCTTATCGGGATAGCCTTTTTCTTGGCCCTGGCGCTCAACGCGCCGGTTACCTATCTGGCGACGCACTTGCCTGGCAAGAGCCGCGTCGGAGGAACGGCGATCGCGTACGTGCTGGTCATTGCCGCGCTCGGTGCGCTTACTTTTCTTGTCGTGCCTCCTATCGTGCAGCAAACAGCCAAGTTCAGCCAGACCGTTCCTAGTTTGATTGATGGCGTAACGACGCAGTGGGACGGCATCAGTACGGTAGTGGAGAAATATCACCTGCAGCCGCAGGTAGAAAACGTCATCAATTCGGTCAAGCACAATGCCTCGGGCTGGGCGACCGATATCAGCAAGAACCTACTCTCTGGCGTAGGGTCGGTCGCGGCCGGATTGGCTTCGATGGTGCTGGTGCTGGTACTTACCTTCCTGATGCTTGTGGAAGGGCCGATGTGGCTGGAGCGGCTATGGGGTGTCTACAATAACGAAGGGCGTATGAAGCGCCACCGCAAGCTCGTGCACCGCATGTATACGGTCGTGACAGGATATGTAACCGGGCAGCTGATCGTCTCTGGCATAGGTGCGACGCTTGCAGGACTAGTCGTGTTCATGCTGAGCCTGTTCGTCCCAAGCGTGCCAAGCAATCTGGCGCTGCCAACGGTAGCGATTGCCTTTACGCTGTCGCTGATCCCAATGTTCGGTGCGACCATCGGTGGCATTATCATTTCGCTGCTACTTGTTCTTAACAACCTGACGGCCGGCATCGTTTTTGCCATCTATTTCATCGTGTACCAGCAAATCGAGAACAATTTCATCTCGCCGACGATCCAGTCGAAAAAGCTGGAACTGTCCGCGCTGACCGTCTTGGTATCGGTAACGATAGGGTTGTACGTGTTCGGCCTGGCCGGTGGTATCATTTCGATCCCGATTGCTGGATGCATCAAGATTCTCCTCGACGATTATCTGGAACGAGCGAAGGAAAGCCGTCAAAAAAGCGAGCGCCCGCTGACAAAAATCGTCAACAAACTACGCAACGAAGAATAATTCCTGTTGATATAAAATACCCCGCTTGTTGCGAAGCGGGGTATTTTAGTTGGGCTGCTCTATGCGCTAGGTTCGGCGTATTCCCAGACTGAACCCGTGGCGGTATCGCGTATGACGATTCCCTTTTGCTTTAGCTGGTCGCGCAGTTGGTCGGAACTCGACCAGTCTTTTTCGTCGCGGGCGCGTTCCCGCTGGATGATAAGCTGCTTTGCCTCGTCGTCGATGTCAGGCGTGGTGCTAAGGAGCTGGAGCCCAAGGAGCTGGTCGATCGTCTCGAGCAGCTCGTTCAGGGCATGGGTATCAATGTTGTCTAGGCTGTGCGACTCGATGTGCGAAAAAACTTCATCGATGATACGGAGCGCTTCTGGCGTGTTGAGATCGTCGCTTAGTGCTTCGCGCAGCAGGCTGGTGACGGCGAGTGACGGATCGGTCTCGTCATGCTTGCCCTGCGAAAGCGTGTCGTGCGCCTGGTGCCGGAGGGCGGCGACATTTCGCCAATGATGGAGGCGGTTGCGGGCGCCAGCGAGGTTTTCGAACGTGAAGTTACCTTCGTTCGAGTAATGGCCCTGCAAGATGAACATGCGGTAATCGAGCGGGGTGTATTGCCTGCTCGCCAGGTCGTCGAGCGTAAACCCGTTGCCGAGGCTCTTGCTGATCTTGGTGCCGTCAACCTTTAGGTGGTTATTGTGCAGCCAATAGTGAGCGAAAATCTGGCCGCTTGCCGATTCCGACTGGGCGATTTCGTTCGTATGGTGCACGGGGATGTGGTCGATGCCGCCAGTATGGATATCGATGGTCGATCCAAGGATGCTCATCGCCATGGCCGAACATTCAAGATGCCAGCCCGGGAAGCCCATTGGCTTTACTGTGTCCTGTTCGTTCTTGGCGTTCGAATCCGGCGCTTCTAGCAGGTCGCTCGGGGTTTCCCATTCCATGTCGCGCTTTTCGCCCGCTGGCGTGAACTTCCAGAGCGCGAAATCGCTTGGGTTACGTTTTTCTTCGTTGTAAGCAACGCGTGCGCCAGCTTTTTGTGCTTCCAGGTCGAGTCCGGCAAAGTTGGCGTACGTCGGGAATTTGCTGGTATCAAAGTAAATGCCGTCGTCGATTTGGTAGGTGTATCCCTTTTCTTTTAGGGTTCGCACGAGGTCGAGCTGTTGCGGGATGAAGTCCGTGGCACGCACGACATGCTCGGGCATGATAAGCCCAAGTTTTTCGATGCCGGCCAAAAAGTCTTCGGCATAAAATTCGGCGACTTCCCATGCGGTCTTGCCTTCGCGGTGGGCGCCCTTTTCAAGTTTGTCCTCGCCTTCATCGGCATCGCTGACGAGATGTCCGACGTCGGTAATATTCATGACACGGTCGACATCATACCCATTGGCGATCAGCGTGCGGACAAGCGTGTCCCAGTAAATATACGCCGCCCAGTTGCCAACATGCAGGCGATCGTAAACCGTAGGACCACAAGTGTAAAGCGTTACCTTGCCCTCAGTAGTGGGCGTAAAATCCTCGATTTTCTTGGTGAGCGTATTGTGAAAACGAAGGGTGGGGTTACGCTTCATGGTGCTTCAATGCCTTTTCGGTTGCCGTTACGAGTTCTGTTACGATTTTATCGTATTCTTCGTAAACCCGGAAACCTGCAGCGTATTTGTGACCGCCGCCGCCAAAATAACCAGCGATTTCTTCGGATACCGGGAGGTTGCTGCGGAGCTTGCCTGTTGCTTTGCCATCTGGATACGTTTTGATGGCAACGCCGATCTCGACGCCTTCGACTAGGCGCATTTCATCGAGTACGAGGACGCTTGGATTGTATTGGTCGCTATATTTTTGGATGTCTTCCCATGGAATGTGAATCAAGGCGAGCTTGCCATCCAAAAAGTATTCGATGCGGCCGATGAGCTCGCCTTTGTACGCGAGGATTTCCGGCGATTTTTTCATGAACTCGCGGCGGCGCTCTTCGATGACCGCGTTACTGGCGCCAAGCTCGGTTAGTTTTCCGGCAACGAAAAAACTGTTCGGCGAGACGTTCGGCGTCGAAAGTCCGAGGCTGTCCGACATGATGGCAATCAGCATGTTTTCGGCTGCTTGCGGGTTTATGGCCCAGCCAGCTTTTTGGGCGAGCCCATAGATAATCTCGCTTGTCGCCACGGCCTCGTCGGCGAGCATTTCGTGCGGGAAGCTGAGATTCGATTCGGTCGTATGATGATCGATGACGAGTACGGGATGTGACTCCAGAAACGATCGGACGCCAGGCGTTTCAAGCGCCTTGCTGACCAGCACGTCGGCACTGGTATCGACGATAATTGCTAGGTCGGCATTGGTCGCGAAGTCTTGTGTCGCACGGTCCCAGCCTTTGATGTAACGCATGTATTTTGGCACGTCAGTGGCGCAGTATATAACGACTTCCTTGCCGATGTCGCCAAGGATTTCTTCGAGGGCGAGGCTGCTGCCGAGACTATCGCCATCGGGGTTTTCGCCCTGGATGACAATTATTTTTTTAGCTTCGTTTATGAGTTCGATAGCTTTTTCGTACATTATAGTATTCTCCGCCCTTCGAGCGCGTGCGTTAGAGTGATTTGGTCGGCGTACTCCAGGTCGACACCGACGGGAATGCCGCGAGCAAGGCGGCTGAGCGTTACCGAGTGATCCGACTCTTGAATGTGGCGTTGCAGGAACAAAGCCGTCGACTCGCCTTCGACGCTGGCATTGGTCGCGATGATGATTTCCTCGACGCCATCGTCTTGTATGCGCTTCAAAAGCTCGGGAATATGCAGCTGTTCCGGTCCGATGCCGTCGATGGGTGAAATAGCTCCGCCTAGGACGTGGTACGTGCCGTGGTATTGCCCGGTACGTTCGATGGCAACGATGTCAAGCGGCTCCTCGACGACGGCAACAAGCCGCTTGTTGCGGCCATTGTCGGTATAGAGCGACGAAACGTCTTCGTGTACATCGATAAGAGCGAAGGTGACCGGGCAAGTTTTTACCCCGCTATGAAGCTCGGCAATGCTGGACGCCAGCTTGTCGGTCGCGTGGGTGTCGGCGCGCAGCAAAAAGTACGCGTAGCGCTCGGCGGTACGCGCACCAACGCCTGGCAGCCTGCCAAGCTCGTCAATCGCTCGCACGAGCGCTGCGGGAAGGATTTGAGCCAAGACGAGTTCCTATAGCCCGAGGTTGCCCAGGCCGCCCATGAGCGGCTTCATTTTCTCGGCGGCGACTTCTTGTGCTTTGGCCAGGCCGTCACGAACAGCGATTTCGATCCAGTGTTCGAGCTCTGCGATATCGTCGAGGTCAACCATCGCAGGGTCGATCTTGACGCTCTTGATCTTCAGCTCACCGTTGATCTGTACGACGACGGCGCCGTCGCCTGCTTCGACTTCGATGATTTCTTTTGCTAGGTCTTTTTGCGCCTTGCGCAGTTGATTCAACATCTTTACTTGGTCAAATGCCATGATAGCTCTCCTCTTGAATTACCTATACAGTATACGTTATTTGTCAGCTGTTTTATAGATGTAAAGCCGGTCTGCGTCGTGCGATGTGCTATCCGTGACGATTCTGTAGAGCGCGGCCGGGTCGGTGCCGTGCGCGGCGTGGGTGACGATCACGGTTTGCGCGCCTGGTGCTACCGATCCGACGGGCACCGTGTTCATGGCGGTGACGTTTTGATGGTGGCTGGCAACGACGGAATAAAACGGCGTTTCGTCTGCCGCCGCCAATATGACGGTAGCTCCCCTGTCCTTGCTGGCGAGCTGTTGGTCGATCATTTGCAAATCATGCGTGAAGTTGCCTGCCGTACGAGGATCGTAAGTGTAGCCGTACATGTAACGCCCCACGCCGGAAAGCACGAGCCCGGCAATAAGAATCGAGAGTGGCAGCAGGCCTGCGAATCGGGCATACGGGTTACGTGGAAAGAGCTGGTACCAACTCGTGAGCAGCATGCTGATCCCCATGGCAACGAGCAGCATGACCGGTACGAACGTGATGCTGACGTATCCTGGATTGATAAGCAGCACGGGCGCGAGCAGTACGATCCACGCGGTAATGATGTAACTGCGGGCCGTGTATTTGGTGGTAACGAGCTGGACGATGCCAAGCGCGATCAAAATAACCGTGCCAAGGCCGTAAATCGGCGTCATCATCATGCCGCTGCTTGGCGTGACGAAGTCGAGGTACTGCCGCAAAAGCTGGAGTATGTTTTCTTTGATGTCTGGCTGGTCATGCGGAATACCTAGAAGCGTCAGGCCGATCGATGGTTGCCGTATTACCGCATAAACAAGCGGGGTGATAAGCACGAGCGCGACCAAAAAACCGGCGGCGATCTTTATCTTGGAAAGCCGTCGTATCAGGTAGCGTAGATGTGGGTGGAGCGCGATCGCGCTCGCCAGTGCGATGAGTATGTACGCGCTAAGCGGCGTGTAAACACTAAGGGCGGCGATGGCAAAAAGTGCTATCTTCCAGATGACAGTGTGGCGAGCTCGCCGCGAAATCATCATAGCTGAAACAAGCAGCCATACCGACCAAAAAACGTACACGATGCTTGGCGTGCCATTTTGAGCGACGAACAGGAACTGGCCGGTAGTAATAACGATGATGGCCGTCAGTACAGCGACGTTCCTACGGAACCATGTTCGAAGCAGTATGAAAATACCGAACGCCGAGAACGCGCCCAGGAGGAGTGACGGCAGTTTGATACTTAGGTTGCTGACGCCGAAGAGCGACAAGCTGGCCCGTTGCAAGATATGGTACGGGAGGTCGATGATCGACTCCGGGCGGAACGATTCCAGCGAGAAGGATAGCGTACTGCTGGCAACGACCGAATTCATCTCGGCTTTGCTGAGGCCGCCGGGAATAAAAAGCCCAGCAATGACAAGCAGGCCGATGATGGCGACTCCAATGAGCCCGTATCCGATAAGATAACGCTGTCGGTAGAGGAAGTATTCGGTTAGTTGTTTGCCCATAAATTACTTACGATTATAGCACGTCCGGTTAATCGTGGCGTTTGTCGAGCGACATAAAGCGCAGGCGCTCCGGGTGGAAGTAGAGCTCTACCTTGCCCACGGGGCCGTTACGGTGTTTGGCGATGATAAGGTCGGTGATGTTCTCGCGCTCCGTCTCAGGGTTGTAATAAGCTTCGCGGTAAATGAACATTACGATATCGGCATCTTGTTCGATCGATCCTGATTCACGGAGGTCGGCTAGCTGCGGGATTTGTGGGCTGCGGCTTTCGACGGAGCGGCTTAGCTGGCTCAGGGCGATTACTGGCACGTTCAGCTCGCGGGCGATCAGCTTGAGGCCACGCGAAATCTCACTCACTTCTTGTACGCGGTTGCCGTTATCCTTGCCGCTTCCCTGCATGAGCTGAAGGTAGTCGACGATGATAACGCCAAGCGGCGCGTCGTGGGCGGCCCGGCGGGCCTTGGTGCGCATTTCCAGTACGCTGAGGCCTGGGGTGTCGTCAAGGAAAATCGGTGCTTCGGCCATTTCGCCCATGGCCTCGCTAAGCTTCGAGAAGTCTTCGTCGCTAAGGTTTCCGGTACGAATGTTCCAGGCGTCAACCCCGCTGGCATCGGCAAGCATGCGGTCGACGAGCTGCTCTTTGCTCATCTCGAGGCTAAAGAACAATACTGACTGTTTTGCGACGGTGGCGACGTTGTAAGCGAGGTTGGTCACGAGAGTGGTCTTACCCATGGCCGGTCGGGCAGCTAGGATGATGAGGTCGCTGCGCTGCAGGCCGGCGGTCATGTTGTCGAGGTCGCGCCAACCGGTACGCACGCCGCGTAGCGCCCCTTTGTTGCGGTGCAGTTCTTCCATACGGTCAAAGCTGTCGGTCAAGATTTGCTCGATGCTCGTGAGGTCTTGCTTGAGTGACTGGTCGCTGACGCTGAACAGTTCGGCCTCGGCCTTTTCTAGCAGCTCTTGGGTCGTCGTGTCTTCGTTGAAGCCGAGCTCCGATATTTCAGCGCTGGCCTTGATGAGGCGGCGGCGAACGGCCTTTTGCGCGACCATTTCGGCGTAGGCTTCAGCGTGAGCGGCAGTCGGCACGTAGTTGGTCAGTTCGGTCAGGTATGCCGCGCCGCCAATGGCGTCCAGTTCGTCTTTTTTCTTAAGTTCATCGGTAAGCGTCAACAAATCGACGGGCTTATGTCGTTCGTACAGGCGCATCATGCCGCCGTAAACGGTTTTGTGGCGTTTGTCGTAGAAGTCTTTTGCAGTAACATGTTCCGAAATGTCGGCGAGGGTTTCCTCGTCGATCAGCACGGCGCCAAGCAGGCTTTTTTCGGCATCAATACTTTGGGGTGGGACTTTTCCGGCAGGAACTTCTTTTGCTGACATATACGCTTTTTGCGGGACTACGCGTCCACGCTTACCTCTTCTCCACCTCCCATAATAGCAGCAACGGCCGCCGCAGTGCTATCTTTTGGTGGCGGAGGGGTGCCGATAGTCTCGATTTCTGGGTCGCCCGCGCCAATCGCTTTGAGCGACATGGCGATATTGACACGATATTTCGCGTCGTCGAGTTTCTTCTTATAGAAGTTATTGACGGTGTAGATAATAAGCTTGTCGCCGTCTACTTCGTAACCGCATTTGGAAAGCACGCTATAAATGGCCACGTAATTTTGGTGGGTGTAGTCGATGAAGGCTTGCCAGTCGAGGGCCTGAAGGTTGGCGGGCCCTCGCTGTTTCGGGGGCTCCGGGCTTGCTTGCTCCGCTGCCTTGCGCTCCGGTTGCTTGGCGACAGGACGGTTTGATTCGGGTGAAGGCGAAGCGGTGGCGCGAGGGGCTGGCGTCATCTTCTTGAGTTCTTCGACGGGTGCGCTTACCTCGGCCGGAGCCGACACGAGCGCGGCAGTCTTTGGCTTTTGCGCGGCGTGTGATGCGAGCGTGGTGAGGAGTTTCAGGCCGGGCTGGGATGATTTGGCGACATCGAGCAATTGGTCGAGCAGCGGTAGGAGCTGCGGCTTTTCGGCGATGCGGTCGCGCACGGTCTGGATGAGCTGGCTAACGAGCACGCTAGGTTGGATGCCGCTATGCTCGCCCTGGTCGATGAGCGAGACGATGGCTTTGATATCTTTGTTCTCGTATGCTGCGAGCAGTTTTTCGACATGTTCGATCGGCGCAAGGCCGAGTGATTCTTCGACGAGCTCCTTCGTGATGCCCTCTTTGCTGTCCGCCAGGCTACGAAGTTGGTCAAGCAGGCTGATACTGTCACGAAAACTGCCATCACCGCGGCGAGCGACGATTTCGAGCGCTTCGTCGGAGATCGTGATGCCTTCCTCCTTGGCAATAAACGCAAGGTGCGCTTTGGCGTCAGCGGGAGAAATAGCACGAAGACTGAAACGCTGCGTGCGGCTGATAATGGTAGCCGGCAGCTTATCGGCATCGGTAGTGGCCAAGATAAACACGGCATGTTCGGGTGGTTCCTCGAGCGTTTTAAGCAGCGCGTTAAAGGCTGCCTTGGAAAGCATATGTACCTCGTCGATGATGTAGATCTTCTTAGCGCTTGAAACCGGCGCTATCTGTACTTTTTCGCGTAGATCGCGTACATCTTCGACGCCGTTATTGCTGGCAGCGTCGATCTCGATGATATCTAGATGCGAGGTTTCTTCGTCGTACGGCAGCTGGTTGATTTCGTGTGCCAAAATACGGGCGATCGACGTTTTGCCGACGCCGCGCGGGCCGGTCAGCAAATATGCGTGCGCGATCCTTCCGGCGGCAAGCGAGCGCGTCAAAATGTCGGTGACATGTTTTTGCCCCAAGATATCCGCTAATGTGCGGCTGCGATATTTACGATACAATGCTTTTGACACTGTTTGTTTCCCCTCACGTTTCTGTTTCTATTGTACGCTGCCTGGGCCTGTTTTGGTGTTGTTATTTTTCATCAAAAAAGCGAGGCTTGGCGAGCAGGCAGTCGCAGCTCGGACCGGTCGAACGAAAGTTCCACGTGGTAGCCGACGTACTTTTTGAGGGGCAGGTACACCGATGTATCGTCGTACTGGCAAAACAGCAGCGAACCCAGGCTGCCGATTACCGTTCCGGAGATGGCGTTTTGTTCATGGGTGGAGATACTGTCCGACAACTTGGGCGTACCCTCCGGGAAAAACAGCAAGTCTAGATTTTGTACCTGGGTGCCTGTAAATTTCACCCCTAGGGTTTCCTCTATCTTTTGCTTTGCTTCTCGTAGTTCCAGCTCGCCTTCCGTGTGGTCGTACGGGCTCTCGATGAGCGCGAGCTTCTTGCGAAGTTGCAGCGTCTCGACGATGCCGGGCAATGCGGCGATTTTTGCTTCGTACTGCCGGGCGACGTGCGCCGACGAAAAAGTATCGAGGACGACCGCATCGCGGGCGCCTTGCTCAAGCAGGCGTGAATTGCCGCGCTGCGCGTACGAGATGCCGACTTTTATGACGCCTTGGCCAAATCTCGCTAGGTATAAGATGTGAGGCTCGTTATTGCGTGCCTCTTGTTGCGACGAGACGCTGTTGGCGTTGTAGAAAGCCGGGTTGAAGCCGGTGCGGTTTTGGCAAGCCGGGCATTGTTCGTACTTGGTCTCTATGGTTTGGGCGTCAGGACAGGTAAAAATCTCGCCCTTGGTGATGTCGCGCCATCCTACGCAAAAGCGCTCCGTGGAGTCCATCCGGAGCGTCAGTTCGGTGCCGAGTGGTTCGAGCATGCTGAAGATGCCGTTTCGTTGGAACGTCAAAACAGGCTTTTCATCCGCTGAAAAGCCGACACCGGTCAAAAGATACCTGCCCGCCTCAGGCATGAGGCCTTAGAGTGCCGCTTCGACGGCCGCCCAGGTGGCCTCAGGGTTGTCTTCAGGGACGATGATCGTTACTTGATCGCCGATGTTGATTCGGAAATACGTGACACTAGCAAGAAGGATGCGGTATTCGCGGCCGTTGGCTTCGACGTAGTAGGCGCCGTCGTGTTGGACGAGCGTGCCGATAATCTGCCGACGCTCGACAGGGCCGATTTGCTTGTAGATGAATCCGCCGTCATCGGCGATCGTTAGCTTGAGGATATCGCCTTCGACCAGCTTTGATTTGCTGGCGTAGTTGGCTGGAACTGGGTAGCTTTTGCCGTCTGGCCCGATCATGATTTGGCCGTCAAAGACACCTTCGACGATTTTGCCGCTGACGTCCTCTTGGCTGTTTTTCGGCGTTACGACATTGCCATCGTCACCAACGATACTGATAAGCAGTTCTTTGGCGGCTGCCAAGTTGGTTTCCGCTTCCTGGATGAGCGACCGTAGGCGCTTGACTTGTTTTTCGGGTAGTTCAGACATGGTAACTCGCAATTTCCTTTGTCTATTTTTGTGTAATATTACCTTATATATAACAGCCCGTCTAGTATGTGTCAATGCTTAGCTATGTACCCAGGTTTGCCAGGTGTTAGCGGCGTACATGCCGGATGATACGAGCCCCATGCTGAGTTTCGTGTTGCAGATATTGGTCCCGCTTGAAAAGTCGGCTTTCACGATGGTCGTCGTCTTGAAGCCGTCTTGGGTCATCATATATACGCTGCCTGATTTGCTAAGCGCGACGAGAGCGTACGATTTGTAGTCGGTCGTGTTGATACAGTAGACGTAGTTCACGACGGTAGTGACGTCGTAAGCGTTCTTGGTAGCGGTAAAGTTAAGCGACTCAAGGTCGGGCGTTTTGTTGCGGGGAAATTGATGGGCCGTCGACGTACTGACGCGCCAAGATTCCATCAGCCCGGAAGCATTGTCGAGATCGGATTGCACTGCCGAGTCGTAGCCGTTGTTTTGCAGTGAGTTGTAGGTAACCAGCGTGATGGCGGCTAAAATGACGATGACCGTGATGACGATCAGGAGCTCGACTATTGAAAACCCTTTGCTACGCATAGTATCTATTCTGCTCATGCTTTTCGTTCATTGTAGCAACAGTTTGGCGTAAGCTCAAGCATCGTGTTTTTCCACATATATTTCTGGGGTGGCAATAAAAACGTTGTATATTTTGTATGTTAGCGCCACACGGCAGAAAGCGAATCGTTGCGCCCCGTGCCTACGACGGCGATCGCCTCGTCCGGATATGCTTTGGCTATTTTTCCTAGGCCGGCGATGGCGACGAGCGTCGTGGGCTCAAGCGGCACGAAGCTCGGGTACTTATGAAGCTCGCGGTAGCGGATCTCGTCCTCGTAATCATCGGCAAGCGCGCGGACCTCGTCGTCACTCGCCCTCCATAGGCGCATGTTGGGCAGCGTTTGGTAGGCTTGCAGCGTGTGCCTGCCGGTTCGTTTGACTGCCGAGCCGCCGTACCGGAGGTTGGGTTGGGTCGCGGCAATGATTCGGCCTGCTTTTACGCTTTGCGAGGCACTGTCGCTACCCTCTGCTTCGACGGCATGCACGGTAATCGGTAAGCCGCGTTCCTCGGCCCGCTTCGCGACGCCGGATGCTAGTCCGCCACCGCCGATAGCGACGACAAGGTGACGGACGTCGACTCCTTGCATGATTGCCGCGTCGATCATGTCGTCGACGATCGTTCCCTGACCCTCGGAGACAAGCGGGTCGTCGAATGGGTGCACCAGCTCTCCGAGGTGCTTGTTCTCGTTGGCGTATGCCAGGCTGTCGTCGAAGGTGTCGCCAACGACATGAAGCCTAAAGCCTGGCTCATCACCCCAAAGTTCGAGCGCGCCTTCTTTTTTGGCGTTCGGCGCGCTGGTTGGCACGACCCCGTGGATATTCATGCCAAGCACTTTTGCGGCCATGACTGCTCCGCGCAAATGGTTGCCCGCCGATGGCACGACGACCGACTCGACGCCATCGTTTTGTAGCGCTGCCATTTTGTTAAGCGCCCCGCGCCATTTGAACGTGCCGGCGTGGTTATTGGCGGCATCCGCTAGGTAGAGCCCATTCGCCCCGAGCCGGTGCATGAAAAATGCAAACTCGGTATCGAGTGGGCGAAGCTCGAACTCCTCGCCCATTTCTTCGCGGTACTTATCGATGATGCCGTATGCCTCGTCTCCGGCATCGGGGGTGTGATTGGTACTGGGTCGCTCGAGAGTAACGGTCATGAGAGTCCTTTCTTAAAAAACAAAAAACTCCGGCTTGGCGGCCGGAGTTGCTCGTTTCATGTGGTTATATGGCTATGAGCAATCAGCGCCGCGGCGAAGCGGAATAATAATGCTGATAATAATTTGCTGACGGGTGCTCATTAGTTAGCCAGTATACTCGCCTGCTTTTTTCTTTGCAAACAAAAATGCCACATACGAGTATGCGGCATTTTGTGATTGGTTGACTTCGGTCGGTATGAAATTAGCTGAGTTCGACGGTTGCGCCAGCTTCTTCGAGTTGCTTCTTAGCAGCTTCGGCGTCGTCTTTGGTAACCTTTTCCTTGATGGCGCTTGGAGCGTCGTCAACGAGGGCTTTTGCCTCACCAAGGCCAAGGCCGGTGATTTCTTTGACAGCTTTGATGACAGCAACTTTCTGAGCACCTGCGTCCTTGAGGGTAACAGTGAATTCAGTCTTTGCGTCTTCGTCAGCAGCGCCAGCGTCAGCTGGAGCGGCAACAGCAACGGCAGCTGCAGCAGCTGGCTCGATGCCGTATTCATCCTTAAGGATAGTTTTGAGGTCGTTTACCTCGAGTACAGTAAGCTTGGTAAGCTCTTCTGCAAGTTTCTTAATATCAGCCATGATTGACTCCTTGAAATTCTAGTAAAAATTGATTAGCTGGTTGCTTTGGCTTCAACGCCGTCAAGCAGTGCATGTAGGTTGCCCGACAATGCATTGGTAACGTCGTGAACCGGTGAAAGCAGTTGCGATACGACTTGGCCGATGAGCTGGTTCTTGCTAGGCAGGCCAGCAAGCGCCTTGACTTCAGCGGCAGAAAGAAGCGCGCCTTCGCCAGAAAAAGCGCCAGCGAACTCAAGCGCAGGGTGCGTTTTTGCAAACGCTTCCAAAACTTGGGCTGGAGCAACTTCGTCCTCAGAGCTGATTGCGTAAAGCAACTGGCCCGTCAGTGGCGAGGTGTCGGTTTCTTTGTACGTATCGGTTGACGCCATGGCGACGCGCACGAGGCGGTTCTTGACCACCTTGATCACGACTCCGGCTTCGCGGGCCTTGCCGCGGAGCTCTTGGACGTCAGCAACGCTCAAGCCCTGATACTGTGCGAACACAGTCATCTTCGCGCTTGAGAGCGTCTCACTCATTTCAGCAACCAAAGTGTTCTTTTTATCGCGTGAAATAGCCATAAAAACCTTTCTTTAGTTACGTTTTTCCGACCGAATTGTCAACGTGCGGTAATGAGAGTTTCGCGGGCTTTTTCGAAAAGAAAAAAGTCTTTGATTCTCGCATTACCAAAGACTTGACTCGAAATGTTTATTTCATTCCTCGGTAGCATGATTAAGTGACTGGTCACCGCTACTGTCTCTGGCAATGTCTAGGTGTAGTGTAACAGACAACCTGTCAAAATGTCAACATTCCGAACGCGGGGAATTGGTATATATTTTCAAACAATACAAATTGTGATATAATATTTCGTCTCATGCGGGATAAACTCACAAGACATCCTATCATACGCAGCGAGCGCCCGGAATATGGCGCTGTTCCGTTAGAACCCTGGGCTGCCGTGGAAGAGCGCCGTCAATGGCTGCGCAAAAAGCGAGAGACGTATCTAGCGGCCTCGGTCCTTCGGATTCAGGGGCGCATCGATACGGCCTTCGAGGCTTCCGTCGAACGGTACGACTGGATCGAGTCCCCTGACCTACTACCTGATCTGCGCGAGCTGATCGAGACGTCGCTCTACGACTCCCAGCGCCGACGCATGGAGTTTAACCCGGGCATCTTAGGCAGCGGAATGGTCGACATGGACGATGAACATGTCGAGAAAGCTAGGACTGGTACGGCCTCCCCGTACGAACTGCTTCACCTTTTGATGGACTACCCCAAGCTTGGCTCGCTGGAACTTGCTAAGCTATCTCACCCTTTGGACGGTGATGCCACCGAAGAGATGGATAGCGAGGTGATGTACGCGCTTGGCCGGAAGCATTTTGATTTTGTCGATAAGGCCGGGCGGTATAAGACGAAGACCTTGCGGCCTGACATACCCGCGATGACGGTGCTACGAAAACAGACGGTTGCCGAGCTTGACCTGCCCGATGGCCTACTGCAAGTCGTCCAGCGCAAAGCATTTCTTGTGCGAGGAGACGAAGAGGCGCGGGCGGAAAACGACGTTCATCTCGACCGGCTCGTGCGCAATCCCGAGCGGCACGAAGAGTTGTACGAAAAAATAGAAGGCTGGTATCCGTATGCGAGTGCTATTCCCCTCGAGCGGAACCGGTCGCGCAAGTGGCTGCAGCCTTTGGCGACGTCGTACTACGCAAAGTATGTCGACGCTACTGAATAACCTTCGCTTCTTTTAAGTGCCGCATGATTCGGTTATGGACATCTTGTATGCTGCCGCCCGCCGAAACATGACAGCCAGCGTAGCCTTTTTCTATGATGAGTTTTTCCGCGGTTTCGTATCCTTTTAACAGATCTTGCTGGAACTGGCTGGGCTTGGACTCGAAATAATCTTTTTCGCTCGTACCCCGCGTATCGAGCATACGCCGACGCTGCGTGGCGGGTACGTAAAGCAATATCGTGAATGTCGGCTGCATGTAGTCGTCTGGCAACCAGCGCCTGGATTCTTCGAACACCCGCTCGACGCCTACCCTGTCTGCCGCGCCCTGATAAGCGACTGATGATAGCCAATTGCGATCGGATACGATTGTTCCACCGGCAGCAATGGTTGGTTGGATGGCTTGTAGGTATGTCTCGACACGAGCAGCCGTGAAAAGCAAGAAGTTAGCGATGGGGCTTCTGACGAGGTCGCGGTTCTTGATGAGCGTCTCAAGTCCTTGGCCTATGGCTGTTTCGCCTGGTTCGTGCACGTAGCGGCAGTTGCTGCCGTCTCGTGCCAAGGTCTCGGCGAGGAGCTTGGCGTGCGTTGTTTTTCCTGTGCCGTCCGGCCCTTCGATAACGATGTACTTGCCTTGCTGTTCCAAACGCACCCTCCTAACATTTGTTTACCGATGGCCCTCTACCGTTTACACTGTAATTATATAATGTACGAATCAATTTTAGGAGAGGTATTACGTGCGTACGATATCCGGCCGGAAAGAATCCATCGGCCGCAAAAAGGATACCGTAATGAAATCTGGCCCGTCGAAGTCGCGGACGGCGTGATTCGTAACGTTACCTTTTTCAAACGCGAGGATGGTATCGTCGATCGGGTCAGGAGGGCTGACAAAGTATCGGAGTTCCTTGCGGATGCGGGGTTTCCTTCCCGGCGCAGGATCGACTCGCGATTGCTGCGAATCAAAACGCCCGCTGCCGTCCTATACGCCGGCGCGTATACGTACCTGCCAGGCAGCACGATACCCTGGGAAGCATATACTATGGACCACCTGAAGCTGCTCGGCAAAGCAATGAGCGACATGCACTCTCTCCTTGAAGCCATGCCCGCCTCCGGCCTGCCGTTAGTTTATGACGAGTATCGTGCTATTTTGCAGCGGATGGAACGGTATTTTTCGGACGCGCAGGTGACGAGCGCGATTTCCAGGAAACTCCAGCTAAAAATCGACCCCGCCGTTTTTGCTCGTTGTGCCGCAGTGCTGGACGAATGCCAAAAAGCCGGCGGACAACAGGCGCTTCATATGGATTTCGTTCGTGGGAATATTTTGTTCGGCGGGCCGTCCACGCCGGATTTCACGCTGCATGGGACGGTCCTAAGCGGCGTGCTCGACTTCGAAAAAACCGCGCAAGGCCTTCCGGTCGTCGACGTGGCTCGTACGCTTGCCTTTTTGCTGGTCGACTGCAAATACAAGCCAGAAAAAAAGGTATACAAGTATTTTTTACATTCGGGATACATAAAGCGGGGCGAGGCCTCGGCTGCCATAAACGAAGTGCTGCTAGAAGATCTTATGACCCTCTTTTTGTTACATGACTTTTACAAGTTCCTTCGGCATAACCCGTATGAGTCGCTTCGTGCCAACGAGCATTACGTGCGCACGAGGGATATACTACATAAACGTAATATGATACGCTACCTATAGCATAAAAACGAGGTTGAGGGAAGAATATGTCGAGCTGGAAGAAGCGACTGATCTCGCAGAGTGACTTGATGGTACTTGGCGAGAAACTGAGGGAGAAAAATAAAAAGGTTGTCTTTACGGCCGGCTCATGGGATCTTATCCACGCCGGACAATGCCGCTACCTTGAAAAAGCAAGCGAGAACGGCGATATCTTGGTGGTTGGAGTGAGCAGCAATAATGCCATCAAGCAGGTCAAGGGACCCAACAAGCCGATTCTAGACGAGAAGATCCGTGCCGAAATGCTTACCTACCTTCGCTTCGTCGACTTCGTTACTATCTTGCCCGAGCCGAGTTGCCAGCCATCGCTCGGCCTGCTTCGTCCCGACGCGTATGTCACGGTGAAAGAAGATTGGACTGATAACTACAAAGATTCGCGCGAGTATAAAACCGTCGTCAGCTATGGCGGCGAAGTACTCGTCGTTGATCGCCAGTCTACGGCGATCTCTACGACGCAGATTCTTCAGCGCGCCATTGGCGGCCACCTAAGCGAAGTCCTCAAGGATTTCATGCAGTATCGTAAAGAACCGCTAAAAGAAAAATAATGACCGACGAAACCAAGCGCAAGCAAGAACTGTACCGCGACGCCAGGGTAACCGGAAAATACGACGAAATCTGGCAGACCGTCGGCAAGTGTGTTTTTTGCGACCTAAACGATAAGTACGTCATCTACGAAGAGAATGGCATCGTCATGACGGTTGCCTTGTTTGCCTACATAGACGGGCATTTCATGATCGTGCCGCGTCGGCATGTGCGCTCGGTAAAAGACCTTACGCCGTCCGAGTGGGAGACGATTCGCAAGTTCATGTACATCGCCAAAAAACTCATCCGCGACGTCCATGGCATCAAGGGCATGCAATTGGTCGAAAAAGAGGGCTCGGTTGCCCAGAGTACCGTTACCGATCACCTGCATTTTCACTGCGTGCCGTTCGACGCGCCTGATCTTTCGGTTTGGAACTATCGGCAACTGAAGAACACGCCGCTCGAAAACGCCAATTTGTACAAAGCCGCGTCCAGTAAAATTACCAAGCTGAGCCAACGGTTCGAAGAGAAGTACCAAGATGAAGGCTGACTTTGACTGGAGCGACCTGGCGTTCGCCAGTAAAAAACCCATCCGCGAGCTGAATGCTACGTTCATCGCTGCTCCGCGCGAGCTTTCGGCGCGGCGGCTGGCGCAGTTGGTCAAGCGGTATCTCCCCTTGGGCAATATCGTCATCGGCGTTGCCAAAGAGCCGTTCGTGCTTGGCTTCGAGGGGCAGCCGCAGTTCAGGATGCTGCAACTGGAAGACCTTGCCGAAATCGTCGGGAAGGTTCGCGTGTCTTCCTCGCCGAACAAAGTCTACGTTCTCGGCTACTCGCAGCGAGAACAAAAATACTTGTTCGAAAAAAATGGCTTCAAACGTGCCGTGTTCGTCAACGGTTCTTGGAAATTCATGTTTCACACCAGCGAGACATTTTATGCTTTGACGCGAGCTGGCGTGCCGTACGAGCAGGTGTCACCTTTTGCCGACGAGCAAGAAGCGCGCGACTACGAAGCGGCAAGGCAACCGGAGCTAGCCAGCTTGGCAACGCCTGCGGCAGAAGGGCCCTTAACCGAAGCCCAGATGCTGCAAGCTGCCAACCAGGCGAGCAAGGCCTCGTACGATCATTCCTATCAGACGGGCGTCGTGCTAGGCAGAAAAGCGGACCAAGGCTACGATTTCGTTGCCTCGACGTTCAACAAGGTCGTCCCTTTCCAGACGTACGCATGGCATAACGGCCCGTCCCGTGAAGTCAACTTTTCGCCCCCGGGTGACCTGAACCACTACGATGCCGTTCACGCCGAAGTAGAACTTATCGTCAAGGCAGCCGATGAAAAAATTGACTTGGACGGCACGACACTGTTCATCAACCTCTTGCCGTGTCCATCGTGTGCCCGTATGTTCTGCGAAACGAGTATCACAGAGTTCGTTTATAGCGAAGATCAC
>Ga0075367_10000094_pt1 | contig 24410 bp, 27 predicted proteins | sample EndMethybrTD3032_FD_71399 | JGI IMG/M metagenome (GOLD analysis project Ga0075367, IMG submission 71399) | Populus endosphere microbial communities from Tennessee, USA - Endosphere MetaG P. TD hybrid TD303-2 | ecosystem: Host-associated > Plants > Roots > Endosphere | place: USA: Tennessee... | reverse complement strand
TGGGTCGAGAACCCTGTCCGCGAGACGACGGTCCGCCTTGCCCGGGACGGCCTGGCGTTCGTCCGTGGCGGCTACCGCAAAATCCTTCGGCTTCCGCGTCGCTCGCGATGACACGCCCTCGGTGTCGAAAATAACTTCCTAATTCCGTTCCTGTCGAACGCGCCGGCCTCCCGCCACGGTGCTCGCATCCCGCCGCTCGTTCGCAGCGGCAACCAGCGAGCACACGGAGGTGCGATCATGGCCGAAATAGCCGCCAGTATTCCGCAGCGCTATCTCAGAACGCAGGAAGCCGCGCGGTTCCTCGGCCTATCCGAGCGCACGCTCGAAAAGCACCGTACCTACGGAACCGGCCCGACCTATCGCAAGCTTGGTGGTCGCGTCGTCTATGCGGTGGAAGACCTCCAGGCCTGGGCGGACCAGGGTCTCGTGACCTCCACCTCCGATCCACGCGCAGGCACTGTTCTGCCCGCCAAGCGTCAGCCGAAATCTCCCGCCACCGCCGGCGGGCGCTTTCCGCGCTGAGACGGCGCGCCATGCCGTCCCGCCACCAGCATCGCGATGAGCGTGCGCAGCTCGATCTGTTCCGGGCGCTGCCCGGCGATCTTGCGCCCCGCGATGCGCAGGACCTCATGGCCTATCCATTCTTCTCGCTCGCCAAGTCGAAGCGCCTGGCGCCGATCGACTTCAAGGCAGGCTCGGTGAAGATTCGCGTCGAAGCCGTCGCCGAGCACGGCATGGCGACGATCTGGGACGCCGACGTCCTGATCTGGGCCGCCTCGCAGATCGTCGAAGCACGCGACCTCGGCCTGCGGCCGTCGCGCCTAATGGCGACCACTCCCTATGAAATCCTCAACTTCATCGGTCGTGGCGTGTCGCTGCGCGATTACGACCGCTTGAAGGCCGCACTCGATCGGCTTCAGTCGACCACGGTGGCGACGTCCATCCGTCAGCCGACCGAGCGGCGGATGCACCGCTTCTCCTGGATCAACGAGTGGAAGGAACGCGCCGATCACCGAGGCCGCCCGCTCGGGCTCGAACTGATAGTCCCCGACTGGTTCTACGGCGCCGTGCTGGACGACGCGCTCGTACTCACGATCGACCGAAACTACTTCGGCCTGACCGGCGGGCTCGAACGCTGGCTCTACCGCCTGGTGCGCAAGCACGGCGGTCGCCAGGAGTTCGGCTGGAGCTTCGACTTCCCGCATCTCCATTCGAAGTCCGGCAGCCTCTCGCCGCTCAAGCACTTCGCCTACGACCTCCGCGACATCGTCAAACGCCAGCCGCTCCCCGGCTACCGCCTGACCATCGAGCAGGGCGTCGGCGGTCCGGAAATCCTCTCCTTCGTGCCGACCGATCCGGATGCCCTCGGCATCCCGCGCCGTCGTCGCCGGACCAAATCTCACCCTGGGGATAAGCTGTGAATAGTGTCGTGCTATCAGGGACCGGCACTATCGTGCCATCGGGGACCGGACTCTCGTGCTATCGGGGACCGGAATCGTCGATTCCTCGCGCTGAATCAGCAGCTTGCGAGCCCCGTAACTTATCTAACCTAGATTCCTACGGAATCTTTCTAACGCAACGGCCGTTCTCGGCCGCTGTGGACGAGTCCCCGATCGCCGGGAGACCGTCATGATCGTCGCCCTCCTCAATCAGAAGGGCGGTGTCGGGAAGACGACGCTCGCCCTCCATCTCGCCGGCGAATGGGCTCGCCGTGGACAGCGTGTCACGCTGATCGACGCCGACCCACAGGGCTCGGCCCTCGACTGGTCGCAACAGCGCAGCCGGGAGGGGCTGGAGCGGTTGTTCGGTGTCGTCGGCCTGGCCCGCGACACGCTCCACCGTGAAGCGCCGGAGCTGTCCCGCGACGTCGACCATGTCGTGATCGACGGCCCGCCCCGTGTCGCGGGGTTAATGCGCTCGGCGCTTCTCGCGGCCGATCTCGTGCTGATCCCGGTTCAGCCGTCGCCGCTCGATGGCTGGGCGTCGGCCGAAATGCTGGCGCTGCTCGGCGAGGCCCGCATCTATCGCCCCCAGCTCGCCGCGCGCTTCGTGCTGAACCGGTGCGCTGCCCGCACGATCCTGGCGCGCGAGACCGCCGAAACGCTGGCGGATCACGACCCGCCCTTGCTCTCGACCACAATCGGCCAGCGCATCGTCTTTGCCGACGTTGTGCAGACCGGCCGGCTCGCCGCCGAGCAGGACGAGGATTGCCCTGGCGCGCGCGAGATCGCCGCGCTCGCGGCGGAAGTCGCGAGGATCGGCGCATGAGCGAGCGGTCCCCGAAGCGCAGCTTTGCGGCGCGTCCCGCCGATCCCGAAAGCTGGATCAAGGCGCCCGATCGCCACGCGCCCCGCGGCCAGCCCGCCGAGGATTTCTCGGCCCGGCTGACGATCGACGTAACCGCCGACATGCGGGGCCGCATCAAGATCACCGCCTTCCAGCACGGCCAGACCGTCGCCGACATGCTGCGTGCGCTGTTCGAGCGCGAATTCCCACCCCCGTCAGGAGAAGGACAATGACCGGCCTTGTCGCCGCGCCAAAACGCGTCGGCCGTGCTGCCGCCGAGCCGCCGCCCGAAGCGTTCACCCAGGTCGAACTCGTCTGGATCGAGAAGCAGACGGAGCACTGGGTCCGCTTCGGTCGCGAGCGGCGCGAGCAGATCCTCGACCGCCGCCGCCGCATCCTCTTCTTCCCTCCCGGCAGCGTCCTCGCGCTGGTGCGCTGGGCGGCGAACGAACACGGCACCGTGGTCTCGCGCCTCGACATCCTGCGCACGGTCGAGTGCGACGCGCCGTGTCAGACCGTCCCGACGGTGACGCCCGGCGCAGAGGTCCTGCTGCACGTCGATGGCTGGCCGAAGGTGGAGCGCATGCTCCAGCTCATCGACGCCATCGAGGCGCGCGGCATCGACCCGATCGAGGTCTCGCCGGACCATTGGCGCCATGTCCACAACCGGATGACCATCGGCGAAACACCGCGCGCCTATGGTCCTCGCCAGCATCGCGCCTTTCTCCTGCGTCGGGAGATCGGCGCATGACCCGGCTTACCTACGCCATCGTCACGACGGCGGCCGTCTCGCTTATCGGCGTGGCTTCGATCGCTTCGTTCGCGCCGCGCCTAATCTGGAACGCGTCCGCCAGCACGCCGGTCGGCTTCTACACAATCGGCGATGTGGGCGCGCTCGACGTGACCGATCTGGTGGCCGTCGACGCGCCCGAGCCGCTCGCAACCTTCCTGTCCGATGGCGGCTACCTGCCGCGCGGCTCGCCGCTTTTGAAGCGCGTCGCCGCGGTCCCGGGTCAGCGCGTTTGCCGAACCGGGCTCGCCATCACCGTCGACGGCGTGCCGATGGGCGACGCGCTCGATCGTGATCGTCGCGGTCGCCCGCTCCCCGTGTGGCAGGGCTGCCGGTTGGTCGCGAACGGCGAGCTGTTCCTGATGAACTGGCAAGTCCGCGACAGCCTCGACGGTCGCTACTTCGGGCCGCTTCCGGCCACCGCCGTGATCGGCCGGGCCACCCCTCTCTACACCGACGAGGACGGCGATGGCCGCTTCGTCTGGCGCGCGCCGACGCGGTGACGGCGCGCCCATGACCCTGTCCACCGCACTCTGAAGGAGACGAGCAATGCCCGTAATCGGACAATTCATACGCGAAAATGATGGCTTCATCGGCCATCTGACGACGCTGTCGCTGCATCAGGACATCATCATCGTCGCGGCCGAGCCGTCCGACGCTGAGAACGCGCCGGACTACCGCGTCCATGTGCTCGACACCATGAGCAACGAAACCGGCGCGGAGATCGGCGCGGGCTGGAAGCGCACCGGCGAGAAGGCCGGCGACTACGTCTCGCTGCAACTCGACGATCCGACCTTCGACCACCCGATCCGCGCCAACCTGTTCCAGTCGGCCGACGACAAGTCCGCCTGGAGTCTGCACTGGAATCGACCGCCGAAGCGCGGCGAGCGGGACTGAGCGATGCCCGCCGCGCGCATCAAGCCTGTCGTCGGAGGGAGGATCGCCCTCCGACGTGCAGCCCTCTTTCTCCTTTCCGGCCTGATCCTCGCGGCACCGGCCGCAAGCACTGCCTACGCCCAGCAGGCGCAGGTCGAGCGGCCATCACGCAGCGATCCCTATGGCACTTACATCGCCGAGGCGGCGCAGCGGTTCGGCATTCCAGAAGCCTGGATACGCGCCGTCATGCGCGTCGAAAGCGCAGGCGATGTGCGCGCCATCTCTTCGGCTGGCGCAATGGGCCTGATGCAGATCATGCCCGCCACTTGGGCCGAACTGCGCGTCCGGCATCGGCTCGGCGGCAATCCCTACGATCCGCGCGACAACATTCTGGCCGGGGCTGCGTATCTGCGCGAAATGCATGATCGCTACGGATCGCCCGGCTTTCTGGCGGCCTACAACGCGGGCCCGGGCCGCTACGAAGAGTATCTCGCGGGCCGCCCATTGCCGGCTGAAACGCGCGCCTATGTCGCGACGCTTGCCTCCATTGTCGGCGGCGGTGAACTCACCGGACCCGTCACGGTGGCGGCCGCCGATCCGCTCGCCTGGACGCGGGCGCCGCTCTTCGTCGTGCAGTCGGCCGGCAGTGGACCTGCCGTGCCGTTGCAGTCTGAGGGAGAGTCAGACGCCACCACGACGGCGGCCCCGGAGCGCGATCAAGGCCCGGTGGCTTCGCGCCCCGATGGCCTTTTCGTTGCCCGAAGCGTCTCTGGTGGCCCGCGATGATCGCGTTCGCACCTCCTCGCACTGTGGCGTGTTCTGGCGGACGAAAGGCGGTCCGGGGAGGAGGAGCAGTCAGCACAACCGCACGATGGCGAGATAAAAGCCGGCGATGTGCGGCTTGGTGCGGTCGTGTGTTTTCAGGGACTTATGACGCATTTGCGCGAGGTGCGCCTGATCGGCGCAGCCTGCGCATTCGCCATTTCGCCAAGAATTTCCGCGCGATTGCGCGGTGTGCGGGGCCTCGGCGATGAGCGGCGAGGACGATTTCCGCATCCGGCCTGGCCGCATCCGCTCGACCCGAGCGCAGCAGGCACGGCCCTTCATCGCCCAGGCGCTCGCGGCCGCACAGCGGGCCGGCGGACGCGTCTCACGCTCCGGCCAGATCAGCGCGGGCAATCGCTCACGGTTCGGACGCGGCCAGCGCGCGACCGTGCAGGCCAACCGATTGCTCACGAGCCGATCGCGCAACGTCGTCATCAAAACGCGCGTCGTCCGGCACACCACTCGCTCGGCGCCGCTCAGCGCCCACCTCAGCTATCTCCGGCGCGAGGGCGTGACCCGGGATGGGGAGAAGGCTCGGCTGTTCGGTCCCGAGACCGAGGACGCCGATCCGAAGGCCTTCGCCGAGCGAACCCAGGACGATCGGCATCACTTCCGCTTCATCGTCTCACCCGAGGACGCGACGGAGATCTCCGACCTCAAGACCTATGCCCGCGACCTGATGGGGCAGATGGAGAAAGACCTCGGCAGTAGGCTCGACTGGGTCGGCGTCGATCACTGGAACACCGACAATCCGCACGTCCACATCATCCTGCGCGGGCGCACCGATGACGGCCAGGACCTCGTGATCTCCCGCGACTACATCAAGGAGGGCATGCGCGCCCGCGCGCAGGATCTCGTCACCCAGGAGTTGGGGCCGCGCACCGAGCAGGAGATCCGGCGCAACCTGGGGCGTCAGGTCGAGGCGGAACGCTGGACCGATCTCGATCGCCAGATCGCCCGCGACAGCTATCGCACTGGCGTCGCCGACCTCGCCCCACATCCCGATCGGCAGCCAGACGAATTCCACGCGCTGAAGGTCGGTCGGCTGCGCAAGCTTGAGACACTCGGCCTCGCCGATCAGGTCGGTCCCGGCCAGTGGGTCGTATCGGAAAATGCCGAGAAGACGCTGCGCGCGCTTGGCGAGCGCGGCGACATCATCAAGCGCATCCACCGCGGCCTGACCGAACGCGGCATCGAGCGCGGCGCCGCGAGCTACGTGCTCGCTGGCGAGAGCATCGACGATCCGGTCATCGGCCGGCTTGTCGATCGCGGTCTCGATGACGAGCTGAAGGGTACGGCCTATGCCGTGGTCGACGGCACCGATGGGCGCACCCACCACATCAGACTGCCCGACCTCGATGCCGCTGGCGACAGCGCCCCAGGCTCGATCGTCGAGCTGCGCAAGTTCGATGACGCGCAGGGTCGGCGCCGCGTCGCTCTCGCCATCCGCTCCGATCTCGACATCGAACGGCAGATCGGTGCGGTCGGCGCCACCTGGCTCGACCGGCAGGCGATCGCGCGCGATCCCGTCGCGCTCGGAAGTGGCGGCTTTGGCGCGGAGGTGCGTCAGGCGATGGACCGCCGTGCCGACCATCTCATCAGCCAGGGCCTCGCCGAGCGGCAGTCGCGCGGCGTTAGCTTTGCTCCGGGGCTGATCGACCAGTTGCGCCAACGCGAGGTCGAAGCGCTCGGGGAGAAGCTCACTGCCGAGACCGGGCGGACATTCACGAAGGCCGGAACGGGCGACTATGTGGCGGGCACCTATCGGCAGCGCTTCGCGCTCGCCTCGGGCCGCTTCGCCATGATCGACGACGGCCTCGGCTTCCAGCTCGTGCCCTGGTCGCCATCCCTCGAACGCCAGCTCGGCCAGCACATCTCCGGCGTCTCGCGCGGAGGCGGCGGCGTCGACTGGAGCTTCGGCCGCAATCGCGGCCTCGGCATGTAGCCCAAACAAGAAAGGAGTGCCCCGCCATGTCGGCGACGAAGATTCTTTGGGGCCAGATCCTCACCGTCTTCCTGATCGTGTTGATGACGACCTGGGGCGCGACGCAATGGACTGCCTACCGTTTCGGTTTCCAACCCCAGCTCGGGCAGCCATGGTTCGAGCTCGCCGGATGGCCGATCTACTATCCGCCCGCCTTCTTCTGGTGGTGGTACTTCTACGATGCCTATGCGCCGCCGATCTTCGTCGAAGGCGCCTATATCGCCGCGTCGGGTGGCTTCATCTCCATCGCGGTCGCGATTGGCATGTCAGTGTGGCGAGCACGCGAAGCGAAGAACGTCGAGACCTATGGTTCGGCCCGCTGGGCGCGCCCTGACGAGTTGAAGGCCGCGGGCCTGCTCGGTCCAGATGGTGTCGTGCTCGGCAAACACGAGCGTGACTATCTTCGACATGACGGCCCCGAGCATGTGCTGTGTTTCGCGCCGACGCGTTCCGGCAAGGGCGTGGGCCTGGTGGTGCCCTCGCTCTTGACCTGGCCGGGCTCGGCGATCGTCCATGACATCAAGGGCGAGAACTGGACGCTGACCGCCGGCTATCGCGCTCGGCATGGCCGCGTGCTGCTCTTCGATCCAACGAACGCGAAGTCGGCCGCCTACAATCCGTTGCTCGAGGTGCGACGCGGCGAATGGGAAGTCCGCGACGTGCAGAACATCGCCGACATTCTGGTCGACCCGGAAGGTTCGCTCGAGAAACGGAACCACTGGGAGAAGACGTCGCACGCACTTTTGGTCGGGGCAATCCTCCACGTCCTCTATGCCGAGGCCGACAAGACCCTCGCCGGCGTCGCCGCTTTCCTGTCCGATCCGAAGCGGCCGATCGAGTCGACGCTCGCGGCGATGATGAAGACCGCCCATCTCGGCGACGCGGGCCCGCACCCGGTGATCGCCAGCGCGGCGCGCGAGCTGCTCAACAAATCCGACAACGAGCGATCCGGCGTGCTGTCGACTGCGATGTCTTTCCTCGGCCTGTATCGCGATCCCGTCGCGGCCGAGGTCACCCGGCGCTGCGACTGGCGCATCGCCGACATGGTCGGCGGCAAGCATCCGACCACGCTCTACCTCGTGGTCCCGCCATCCGACATCAACCGGACCAAACCACTGATCCGGCTGATCCTCAACCAGGTCGGACGCCGGTTGACCGAGGATCTCCAGGCCAAGAGCAACCGCCATCGGCTGCTACTCATGCTCGACGAGTTTCCCGCGCTGGGCCGCCTCGACTTTTTCGAGAGCGCCCTGGCGTTCATGGCGGGTTACGGCCTGAAGGCGTTCCTAATCGCTCAGTCCCTGAACCAGATCGAGAAGGCCTACGGTCCGAACAACTCGATCCTCGACAACTGCCATGTTCGGGTCAGCTTCGCGACAAATGACGAGCGGACCGCGAAACGCGTTTCGGATGCGCTCGGCACCGCCACCGAGATGAAGGCGATGAAGAACTATGCCGGCCACCGGCTATCGCCTTGGCTCGGCCACATGATGGTGTCGCGCTCTGAGACCGCCCGACAGCTTCTGACGCCGGGGGAGATCATGCAGCTTCCCCCTTCCGATGAGATCGTCATGGTCGCCGGCATTCCGCCGATCCGGGCGAAAAAAGCGCGATATTATGAGGATCAGCGGCTTCAGGAGCGCATCTTGGCTCCGCCGACCCTGACGAAGCCGAGGACAGGTCAAGCCGACGACTGGAGCAAATTGGCGCTGCCGTCAGCGCCCGATCTCCACGCACCGATCGCCGCGCAGGAGGCGTCGGACGATGATCCGACAGAATCCGAGCGTCGCCATCAGCCCGAACTCAGCCGAACGAAGACCGTCGAGCGCAAGGCAGTCATCGAGAACGAGTTCGAAATCGATCCTCGGGATGACGTCGAGGAGGATGCCGCGCGCCTCAGCCGCATGACCCAGACCATGCGCCAGGTCGCCCGTCAGGCATCGCTCGACCCGGGCGACGGGATCGAGTTGTAGGGGGCGGCCGTGACGAAGCCTCTCAAGAAACAGCGGCTGTCGGTCTATCTCGATCCCGATGTGATGAAGGCGCTCGCCGCGCACGCCGCGCGGCGAGACCTATCCCTGTCGCTGGTCGCAGAAGCAGGCATCGCCTCCTTCTTGTCGCCTGATGCCGCGGAACGGCAAGAGGCGGCCACCACTAAGCGGCTCGACCAGCTCGATCGTCGCATCGCGCGGATGGAGCGCGATCTTGGCATTTCAGTCGAGACGCTCGCCGTGTTCATTCGCTTCTGGCTGACGTCCAATCCGCCACTGCCAGAGCCGGCACAGGTTGCGGCGCGCGCCAAGGCCGCCGAGCGCTACGAAGCTTTCGTCACCGCCCTTGGCCGACGACTCGCGCAAGGACCGAAGCTCAGGCAGGAAATCGCGGAAGACATTCCCGCGCGCGACGCGGAATAATCACTGATCTACGCATCGCAAGTATTCGGGCGTTCCGCCGTTTCCCTGTCTTTGTACGCCACAGTACGACGACCACATTATGGTTGTTGTCAGGCCATGATTTCTGCCTCTTCTACTCATCCCCGATCCAGGGCCGCATGTCGCGGTCCCGCAAGAGAACGGGGACGACGTGGCGGCCACTCACCAGAAATCGGAAGCGATCCTTCGCGGTGCGCGCATGCTGCGCACAGCCCTCGGGTCCGCGATCGCCACGTTTCTGGAAGATCCCGCGATCGTCGAGGTGATGCTCAACCCCGATGGGCGGCTCTGGGTCGACCGGCTTTCCGAGGGGCTTTCCGATACGGGTGAGCGACTGTCGCCGTCAGACGGCGAGCGCATTATCCGCCTCGTCGCCCATCACGTCGGCGCCGAAGTTCATCCGGGTGCCCCGCGTGTCTCGGCCGAACTGCCCGAGACGGGGGAGCGGTTCGAGGGGCTGTTGCCCCCCGTGGTTTCCGCGCCGGCTTTTGCGATCCGCAAGCCGGCCGTCGCCGTGTTCACGCTCGACGACTATGTCGCCGCCGGGATCATGGCGGCGGCTCAAGCCGAGACCTTGCGCCAGGCGGTTGCCGATCGGCGCAACATCCTCGTCGCCGGCGGCACCTCGACCGGCAAGACCACGCTCACCAACGCACTGCTCGCCGAGGTCTCCAAGACCTCGGATCGCGTCGTCCTGATCGAGGACACCCGCGAGTTGCAATGCGCGGCACCCAACCTCGTCGCGATGCGCACGAAGGACGGCGTCGCCTCGCTCTCCGATCTCGTCCGTTCCTCGCTTCGCCTGCGCCCCGACCGCATTCCCATCGGCGAGGTGCGCGGCTCCGAGGCGCTGGACCTCCTAAAGGCCTGGGGCACCGGCCACCCCGGCGGCGTCGGGACCATCCACGCCGGCACCGCCATCGGCGCGCTCCGCCGCATGGAGCAGCTCATCCAGGAAGCCGTCGTTACCGTCCCGCGCGCGCTGATCGCCGAGACGATCGATCTCGTCGCCGTGCTCTCCGGCCGGGGCGCGTCGCGCCGCCTGGCCGAACTCGCCCGCATCGAGGGCCTCGGCCCCGACGGCGACTACCGCGTCACCCCCGCAAGCCAGCCCGTCACAGGAGAACCGTCATGATTAAGCATGCCCTGCGCATCCGCCGCCACATCGCCACGGCGGTGTCGGTCACCTTCCTCACACTCGCCCTGGCGCCGGCCGCCCATGCGTCGGGTTCGTCGATGCCGTGGGAGGCGCCACTTCAGTCGATCCTTGAATCGATCGAGGGGCCGGTCGCCAAGATCATCGCCGTGATGATCATCATCATCACCGGTCTGACGCTCGCCTTCGGCGATACGTCCGGTGGCGCTCGTAAGCTGATCCAGATCGTGTTCGGCCTGTCGATCGCCTTCGCCGCGTCGAGCTTCTTCCTGTCCTTCTTCTCGTTCGGCGGCGGGGCGCTCGTCTGATGGCCGACGGCGCGGATCATGGCGGCGAACTGCCGGGCTTCTCAGTCCCGGTCCACCGGGCGCTGACCGAGCACATCCTGCTCGGCGGCGCGCCGCGTTCGCTGGCCATCCTGAACGGCACTCTGGCCGCCGCGCTCGGCCTCGGCCTGCGCCTCTGGCTGGTCGGCCTCGGCCTCTGGGCCGTCGGGCATTTCGCGGCCGTCTGGGCCGCCAAGCGCGATCCCCAGTTCGTCGACGTCGTGCGCAAGCATCTGCGCATCCCCGGCCACCTGTCGGTCTGAGGAGCGACGCGATGATGAACCTTGCCGAGTATCGCAACCGCAACACCCGGCTCGCCGACTACCTCCCTTGGGTAGCGCTGGTCGGCGAAGGCATGGTGCTGAACAAGGACGGGAGTTTGCAGCGCACGGCGCGCTTTCGCGGCCCCGACCTCGACAGCGCCGTACCGGCCGAGCTGGTCGCCGTCGCCGGCCGGCTCAACAATGCCTTTCGTCGCCTCGGTTCCGGCTGGGCGATCTTCGTCGAGGCGCAGCGCCATGGCGCCGCCACCTATCCGGCCAGCATGTTCGCCGACAGCGCTTCCGGCCTGGTCGATGCCGAGCGCAAGGCCGACTTCGAGGAAGCCGGCGCGCATTTCGAGTCGAGCTATTTCCTGACCTTCCTCTATCTGCCACCGGCCGAGGACGCCGCCCGCGCCGAGACCTGGCTCTACGAGGGTCGCGATCATGCCGGCGTCGATGCGCACGAGGTACTGCGCGGCTTCGCAGACCGCACCGATCGCATCCTTCAACTCATCGACGCCTTCATGCCGGAATGTGCCTGGCTCGATGACGGCGAGACGCTGACTTATCTGCATTCCACCGTCTCGACGAAGCGGCACCGCGTCCGCGTCCCCGAGACACCGATGTATCTCGACGCGCTACTCGCCGACCAGCCGCTGACCGGCGGGCTGGAGCCGCGCCTGGGCGATGCGCATCTTCGCATCCTCACCATCGTCGGCTTCCCGACCGCGACCACGCCCGGCATCCTCGACGAGCTGAACCGACTGGCCTTTCCCTATCGTTGGTCGACCCGCGCCGTCCTCCTCGACAAGACCGACGCGACGAAGCTGCTGACCAAGATCCGGCGGCAATGGTTCGCCAAGCGCAAGTCGATCGCTGCCATCCTCAAGGAGGTGATGACCAACGAGGCCTCGGCACTGGTCGACACCGACGCGGCGAACAAGGCAGCCGACGCCGACATGGCGCTGCAGGAGCTGGGCGCCGACTATGCCGGCCAGGCCTATGTGACGGCGACGATCACCGTCTGGGACGACGATCCGCGCATCGCCGCCGAGAAGCTGCGGATGGTCGAGAAGGTCATCCAGGGCCGCGACTTCACCGCGATGCCCGAGACGATCAATGCGGTGGATGCCTGGCTCGGCAGCCTGCCGGGCCATGTCTACGCCAATGTCCGGCAACCGCCGATCTCGACACTGAATCTCGCCCATATGATCCCGCTGTCGGCGGTGTGGGCGGGACCGGAACGGGACGAGCACTTCGACGCACCCCCACTGCTTTACGGCAGAACCGAAGGCTCGACCCCGTTCCGGCTTTCCATCCATGTCGGCGATGTCGGCCATACGCTGATCGTCGGCCCCACCGGCGCCGGCAAGTCCGTGCTGCTGGCGCTGATGGCGCTGCAATTCCGGCGCTATGCGCAATCCCAGGTGTTCGCGTTCGACTTCGGCGGCTCGATCCGCGCTGCCGCACTCGCCATGCGCGGCGACTGGCATGATCTCGGCGGTGGGCTTACCGAAGGATCGGACGACAGCGTGTCGCTCCAGCCGCTGGCCCGCATCGACGACGTCGCCGAGCGGGCCTGGGCCTCCGACTGGCTGATCGCGATCCTGGGGCGCGAGAGCGTTGCCGTCACGCCCGAGGTCAAGGAGCACCTCTGGTCGGCGCTGTCGTCGCTCGCCTCCGCACCGATCGCCGAGCGGACTCTGACGGGCCTGTCGGTCCTCCTCCAGTCCAACGACCTGAAGCAGGCGCTTCGACCCTATTGCGTCGGCGGTCCCTACGGCCGGTTGCTCGACGCCGAGACCGAGCATCTGGGCGAGGCCAATGTTCAGGTCTTCGAGACCGAAGGTCTGATCGGCACCGGCGCTGCCGCCGCCGTGCTCGCCTATCTCTTCCACCGCATCGAGGATCGCCTCGACGGTCGCCCAACCCTGCTGATCGTCGATGAAGGCTGGCTCGCGCTCGACGACGAGGGCTTCGCCGGCCAGCTCCGCGAATGGCTGAAGACCCTGCGCAAGAAGAACGCCAGCGTCATCTTCGCCACGCAGTCGCTCTCCGACATCGACGGCTCGGCGATCGCCCCAGCCATCATCGAAAGCTGCCAGACCCGCATCCTGCTCCCGAACGAACGCGCGATCGAGCCGCAGATCACCGCCATCTATCGCCGCTTCGGCCTCAACGATCGCCAGATCGAGATCCTCGCGCGCGCGATGCCCAAGCGCGACTATTACTGCCAGTCCCGCCGCGGCAACCGGCTCTTCGAGCTGGGTCTGTCGGACGTAGCGCTGGCGCTCTGCGCCGCCTCGTCGAAGCAGCACCAGGCGCTGATCGCCGCGGTTCACGCCCGCAGCGGCACGGATGGTTTCCTTGCCGAATGGCTTGGCGAGAACCGGCTCGGCTGGGCCGCCGACCTCATCGCCGACCTCACCAACATCACCCCCCAAACCGATCCGGAGGCACGCCCATGACCCGTTCCGTTCGTTCCCGCTCACGCGCGCTGCGCATCGGCGCCGCGCTCCTTGCCGCGCCGCTCGCGCTGTCGCCAATCTTCGCCCCGCCGGCCGCCGCACAGTGGATCGTCTATGATCCGACCAACTATGCGCAGAACGTCCTGACGGCGGCGCGCACGCTCCAGCAGGTCAATCAGCAGATCACCCAGCTTCAGAATGAAGCGACCATGCTGATAAATCAGGCCCGCAATCTCGCGAGCTTGCCATACTCCTCGCTCCAGCAGCTTCAGCAGTCGGTGCAGCGCACCCAGCAACTTCTCGCGGAGGCGCAGGGCATCGCCCTCAACGTCCAGCAGATCGACCGTGCGTTTCAGACCACCTATGGCAACGCGTCGATGTCGGCGTCCGATCAGGCGCTCGTCGCGGGAGCGCGCGAGCGCTGGCAGAACACGGTCGGAGGCTTGCAGGACGCCATGCGCGTGCAGGCCGGCGTCGTCGGCAACATCGACACCAATCGCGGTGAGATGACGGCGCTCGTCGGCCAAAGCCAGGGCGCGACCGGCGCGCTTCAGGCGACGCAGGCGGGCAATCAGCTTCTCGCCCTGCAAGCACAACAGCTCGCCGACCTCACCGCCGTCGTTGCCGCCAATGGCCGCGCACAGAGCCTCTCCGAGGCCGAGCGGGCGGCAGCGGCCGAACAGGGCCGCGAACAGCGCCGCCGCTTCCTGACGCCGGGCACGGGCTACCAGCCCGGCAACGCCCGCATGTTCCCGAACGGCAACTGAGGACATGGTCATGGACGGCAAGATGCTCGCGCGGCTTGGCGCCGTCGTGTTCGTCGCGGTCGCGGTCACCGCGACCGCGATCGAGATGACCCGCAAGGAGGAAGCGCCGGCGGCCTGGCCATCCGGCCGCTCTACCCAGGCTCAGGCCGATCCCCTGCGTGACGAATTGATCCGCTGCCAGTCCCTTGGCGAAGCGGGGCCGCGCGATCCGGGGTGCCTCCGAGCCTGGGCAGAGAACCGTCATCGCTTTCTCGCGCCCGGCGCTCGTCCGATGGAGCGTCTCCCCGAACCGCCTCCGCCGAATGCGATTCCGCGCGAGATCCCCGACAATCCGATCCGCCGTGAAAGCGCGCCCCAGCCCGACGAGGCACGGTAGTATCATGGGCGGCACCGGCGTCATCGACCACTTCCTCGAGGTCTTCACCCGCTACATAGACAGCGGCTTCGGCCTGCTTAGCGGCGAAGTCGCGTTCATCGCCACAACGCTGATTGTTATCGACGTGACGCTAGCGGCGCTGTTCTGGAGCTGGGGCGCCGACGACGACATCATCGCACGGCTGGTGAAAAAGACGCTGTTCGTCGGGGTCTTCGCCTACATCATCGGCAACTGGAACAATCTCGCTCGGATCATCTTCGAGAGCTTCGCAGGCCTTGGCCTGAAGGCCAGCGGCACGGGCTTCACGACAGCCGACCTTCTGCGCCCCGGCAAGGTCGCTCAGACCGGGCTCGACGCCGGACGGCCGCTGCTCGATTCGATCTCCAGCCTGATGGGCTACTGGTCGTTCTTCGAGAACTTCATCCAGATCGCCTGCATGTTCCTGGCCTGGGCTCTGGTGCTGCTCGCCTTCTTCATCCTCGCCATCCAGCTCTTCGTCACACTCATCGAGTTCAAGCTGACGACGCTCGCCGGCTTCGTGTTGATCCCGTTCGGCCTGTTCGGCAAATCCGCCTTCATGGCCGAACGCGTGCTCGGCAACGTCATCTCATCCGGCATCAAGGTCCTGGTCCTCGCCGTCATCATCGGCATTGGCTCTACGCTGTTCTCCGAGTTCACATCCGGCTTCGGCGGCCAGAACCCATCTATTGACGAGGCTATGGCGATCGTGCTCGCCGCTCTGTCGTTGCTTGGCCTCGGCATCTTCGGTCCCGGGATCGCGAGCGGCATCGTCTCCGGCGGTCCTCAACTCAGCGCCGGCGCCGCCGTCGGCACAGGCCTCGCCGCAGGCGGCATGGTGGCGGCAGGCGTCGGCGCGGTCGGCGCAGCCGCGTCCGGCGGCGCGGCACTCGCCGGTGGCGCAGCAGCAGCCGCCCGTGGCGGTGCTGCGCTCGCAGGCGGGGCTTCCACTGCCTACAGCCTTGGCGCTGCCGGGCAGTCCGGCGCGACAGGTGTCGCCTCGGGGCTTGGCGGGGTCGCTCGTGCCGGTGGCAGCGCTGCGGTCTCACCGCTCCGCCGTGCGGCCTCCCGCGCCGCCGAGAGCATGCGCTCCAGCTTCAACGCCGGTGGCAAAGCCGCGTTCGAGGCGACGGGCGGCTCCTCCACCATGGGCTCGATCGGCGGTGATGCCGCCGGTGACGGCGCCGCGTCCTCCGGTGCCGCCAATGCCGGCGGACCGCCCGCCTGGGCGCAGCGGATGCGCCGCTCCCAGCGCATGACCCATGCCGTGCAAGCCACGGCCCATGCCGTCCGCTCCGGCGACGCCCACGGCGGCGGCTCCTCCGTCAACCTGTCCGAAGGCGATCGCTGATGTTCAAACGACCCACCACCCATTACGGCAAAGCCGCCGAACCCGAGACGCCGTATCAGCGCGCCGCGCAGGTCTGGGATGAGCGCATCGGCGCCTCTCGCATCCAGGCCAAAAACTGGCGGCTCATGGCCTTCGGCTCCCTGATCCTCTCCGCCGGTTTCGCTACCGCGCTCGTCGTGCAGTCGGCACGCGGAACGATCGTGCCGTGGGTGGTGCAGGTCGATCGCGTCGGTCAGGCTCAAGCCGTGGCGCCGGCCGAGGCCGACTATCGTCCCACCGATCCGCAGATCGCCTTCCACCTGGCGCGCTTTATCGAGCAGGTCCGCTCGATTCCTGCCGACGCGATCATCGTGCGACAGAACTGGTTGCGGGCTTACGACTTCACGACCGACCGCGGCGCGATGGCGCTCAACGACTATGCGCGCTCGAACGACCCGTTCACGCGGGTCGGTCGCCAGCAAGTCGCCGTCGACGTCTCGAGCGTGATCCGTGCCTCGCCCGACAGTTTCCGCGTCGCCTGGGTCGAGCGCCGCTACGAGAACGGCCAGCTCGCCGAAACCACGCGCTGGACCGCGATCCTGACGATCGTCGTGCAGATCCCCCGCAATGCCGACCGGCTCAGGGCGAACCCGCTCGGCATCTACGTCAACGCTATCAACTGGTCACGGGAGCTTGGGCAATGAAGCCGTCTTTCCGTAAAGCTGGAAATCCGGCTTCACACACAATCGTATTCGCAGCTCTCCGCAGAGCCGCAATTCCGATGGTCCTGCTGGCGACGACCGCGCTCGCCGGCTGCGCCACCACGAACCCACCGCCCGAGATCTCCTACGACAACGCGGCGCCGGCTGTGCAGACAGTCGATCCGCCTGCGCCCGTCACCGTGGTCGAGCTGCCTAGGCCGCTGCCGCTACCCGGCCAGTTGCAGCGTGTGCCGGAGACGCGACGCGCGCCCGAGCCGACCAACCCGACGGCGCGCGTCAATCAGGCCAATGAGGCGGCCCGCGTCCAGCCGGTGCGCGACGGCTTCATCAACTCCATGCAGGTCTATCCCTGGACGCAAGGGGCGCTTTATCAGGTCTATACCGCTGTCGGGCAGATCACCGACATCGCGCTTCAGCCCGGCGAGCAGCTCGTTGGCGCCGGTCCGGTGGCGGCCGGGGACACGGTCCGCTGGATCATCGGCGACACCGAGAGCGGATCGGGCGCGACGCGCCAGATCCATATCCTCGTGAAGCCGACGCGGGCCGACCTGATGACGAACCTCGTCATCAACACCAACATGCGCACCTATCACATGGAGCTGCGCTCGACCGAGCGGACCTATATGGCATCGGTCTCCTGGCAGTATCCGCAGGACCAGCTCATCGCCCTGCGCCGGCAGAACGCCGAGGCGCAGGCCGCCCAGCCGGTGGCGAGCGGAGTCGATCTCGCCAACGTCAACTTCCGCTACGCGATCGAGGGTGATCGCGCGCCCTGGCGGCCGCTGCGCGCCTTCGATGACGGCCGCCAGGTCTTCATCGAGTTTCCGCGCGGCATCGGTCAGGGCGAGATGCCGCCGCTCTTCGTCGTCGGCCCCGAGGGCAATACCTCCGAGCTGGTGAACTACCGCGTTCGCGGCCACCACATGATCGTCGACCGCCTGTTCGCCGCCGCCGAACTGCGTTTCGGCTCCGGTCGCGAGCAGAAGCGCGTCAGGATCGTCCGCACCGACGGAAGGCCGACCTCATGAGCGAGAACCCGCCCCGGAATGAGGAAGTGCCCGACGACGATGGGCAGCCCTTGACCGGCGAGCCGGTCGGGCCAGCGCCGATGCGCCTGCGCGCCGAACCGCCCCGCGTCACCCGGTTATCGCGGAAGGTTCTCGCCGGCCTCGGTCTTGTCGCCAGCGTTGGGCTCGGCGGTGCGCTGATCTACGCGCTTCAGACACGCGACGGCGGTCGGCCGAACGACGAACTCTATTCGACCGAGAACCGCTCGACCGCTGACGGACTGGCCGGCCTGCCGCGAGATTACAGTGGCGTGCCGCAGCTCGGTCCGCCACTTCCCGGTGACCTCGGGCGGCCGATCCTCAGCACCCACGATCGCGGACAGCCGGTGCCGACACCCGGAATCGCCACGCCCAATCCCGGCATCAGCCCGGAAGAGCAGCGCCGCCTTCAGGAGATCGAGACCGCGCGGACCAGCCGCCTTTTCTCCGGATCGGAAAGCCGGGGGGCGCCCGCTGCGGCGGGAGGTGTCCCGGCACTCCCGCCCGCGCCGGATTTGACGAGCCTCGGCCTCGCGCCGCCGCCGGCCACACCCTCCGCGCAGGATCGCCAGAATGCCTTCCTCAACGCAGCGGCCGATCGCCGGACGGTTGCGCCCGATCGCGTCGTTGCTCCGGCGTCGCCGAACATCCTTCAGGCCGGCGCAGTCATCTCGGCGGCGCTCATAACCGGCATCCGATCCGACCTCCCGGGACAGATCACCGCCCAGGTGACGGAGAACATCTACGATAGTCCGACAGGCCGCATCCTTCTGGTGCCCCAGGGCACGCGCGTCATCGGCCAGTACGACAACAACGTGCAGTTCGGGCAAAGCCGTGTGCTGCTTGTCTGGAACCGGCTGATCTTTCCGAATGGCCGCTCGATCGTGCTCGAGCGCCAGCCCGGTGCCGATGCCGAAGGTTTCGCCGGCCTGCAGGACGGCGTCGATTACCACTGGTGGGATCTCGCCAAGGCGGCGGGACTTTCCACGCTGCTCAGCGTCGGCGCCGAACTCGCCGTGGACAATGATGATCGCTTGATCCAGGCGATCCGCAACGGCGGACAGGACACGCTTAACGACGCGGGTCAGCAGATCGTCAGACGGCAGCTTAATGTGCCACCGACGCTCACCGTCCGGCCAGGATTCCCTGTCCGGGTTATCGTGACGCGCGATCTCGTGCTCGAACCATATGGGGGATGATAATGTCGAAGCTCAAGCTGGGGCCTATCGCGGAAGAAAAGCCGATCAAAGTTCAAGTCGAGTTGCCTGCTGCTCTTCATCACGACTTGGCCGACTATGCCGATCTGTTAGGGCGCGAACAAGGGCAGCCTGCGGTTGATCCGGCTAGGTTGATCGTTCCTATGTTGCAGCGGTTCATCGCGACCGACCGCGGTTTCGCAAAAGCTAGGCGAGCTACGACGCAAAAGACCGAAGATTAGCCAACACTCCTCCCCTTCGACCCTGAGAGGGTGTCGAGACATTTCAGCAGCAGTGGTAGGGCGGGATTGTCGTTGTCGCAGGATGAAATCGTAGCAGCCGTGGGCGCTCGGGCCGATGAAAGCGGGACCAACGCGATGTCAGTTTGGCGAACCAACGTCGTGATGGTCAAACCGAAGCCCTGCTCGACCATGGTGAGGAGTGTCTCCCGGCTGACCTGTTGAATGGATAGTTGAACCTCTCCTTCTACGGCTCCTACCATGCGCTTGAGCAAGTCAGAGAGTTCACGTCCGGCACCGTCGGAACGAACGAGGAAGACCTCGTCGCAAATGTCTTCCCAAGCCAATTGCATTCGCGACGCCAACTGGTGACGCTGGGACAATGCCACAAACAAAGTGGGATCGCAGAAGCGTCGAATGTGAAACTGGCGGTTGCTGTTTGTGCGAAGGCAAATTGCGGCATCCAGTAATCCCCGCCGCACCCGCGATGTATTCTCTTCTGACGTGCCTTCCTCGAGCTTCACCTCGATAGTCGGATATTGATGTCGAAAGTCCGCGAGAAGGTCGATGATTGGGCCCGCCGGAAACGCTTCGAGCATCCCAAATCTGATAAGCCCGGTCTTGAGGTTTCGTGTGGACCGGATCTCCGTCGCAGCCTCGCGCAGGTATCGCGCTCCTACAGCCGCGTGCTGAAGAAAGCGTGCTCCCTCGGGCGTTAGCGCGGCACCTGTTCTTGTGCGCTCGAACAGCGAAACGCCAAGCTGACGCTCTAGCATCTGCACCCGACGGCTCACGGTAGATTGGGAGATCGCAATGCGTTCGGCCGCCCGGCGAAAGCTACCTGCCTCGGCGACCTGGATCGCGTATTTGAGGTATCGCAGATCAAGCGTCAGATCGGGCATGACGCCCCTCCGTGGCTGCCGCCATTCAAGCGCACGAGCAGCGCGCGAAATTTTAAGCCGCCAGTGGACGGCGCATCTCTTTCGATCTCAGGCGAGGAATCCGAGCCGAGTCCTTCGGTGAGCATGACCATCTCCGAATCCCAGAAATGTATGCGGCAGTCATACATCTTCGGACACTTGATGTCTATGCGTCACGCATATATCGTAGACGGATGGAGCCGGCGGCAGCCAAATATCATTTTGGTGCACTAGCGCTCGCGGTGGCTGACAACATCGCGAGTGCCTCAGCCTCGCTTTCGCCGAGCGGACCAGCGGCTGCGCTGATGATCCTTCTTAGTGTTGAGCCTGGGGTGCCTATCGGCGTCCTAGCTAGCCGGCTTCGGCTTTCCCATGCCGGGACGGTGCGATTGATCGACAGGCTTGAAACCGATCATCTGGTCGAACGGCGGCGACACACCGTCGACAGACGGGCGCGTTTCATCCACCTCACCAATTCCGGTGAGGAGATGACTAGAGCTTTGCTCAGAGCGCGCGAGCAGGTGATCGCGGCGTGGGTCTCGCCCCTATCACCCATGGACCTGAACGACCTAGGCGCGTTGTCCGAGCGGCTTCTCGAAAACGGGTTGAACAAAAATGAGCTCGCAAGCCTCCGGCATCTGGGCGGCTACCCGAGGCGACGACCTACTGAAAGCGCAACGCCGCCAGCCCGCTCGCCACCCCGGCGTCCTTCGAAGAACGACTGACGAGAAAATGAATCAGGCTTGATACCTTGGAATCCATCGCGTTCGACCTTCTCATATGCATGCTGGCATTCTGGTTCGGATATTCCGCAAACCGAGGTGGAACATGTCTGGTCGTAGCTGCTCACGAGTTGCAGAAACGACGCCCACCAAGAATGTTCGTCGGATTTGTTGCGGCGTCTGCAGCGGCGGGCCTCGTTGCTATTCCGCTCGCTTGGTCTGGGACGCTGAACGCGACCCTTGCACCCTCGACGAACGTCAACGCCTTTCTCCTAATCGGCGCCATCGCCTTCGGCTTTGGGGCGCTCATCAATGACACTTGTCTGCTTGGATCGTTGGCACGGTTAGGCGATGGGGAAATGCGACTGCTAGCTCTTCCTGTGGGACTAGCAGTCGGGATCTTGATTGCCGATCATGGTCGGCCCGGCTCTCTCGTGACATGGACAAGTCTTATCGCGAGCCCAAGCATCTCTGGGGCCGCTACGGTTCTCGCCCTTGCGGTTGTACTAGCGCTGGCGGTGATGTTCGTATCGACGAAGGGCGCATCGCGAAGAAGACCGGGTTGGGCGTTTGGCGCCTCAATGATTGGCCTCGGTATCACTGGTGGACTTCTTTACGCCCTGTCACCGGCATGGACGTTCGCTGACCTGATCCAACGCGGCCTTCCTCTTCGAATGACGCCAACAGGCGAGGTCGCACTCGTTGCGGTCATTGCCTCTGTTGCGGGAGCAATCACGGCATCCGTGCGTCAGGGACGTTTGCGTTTTCAACGGCCGACGGTTGCCGGCATTCTGCGATCGATTGTCGGCGGAGCGTTGATGGGAATAGGTATCGGCCTCATACCCGGTGGCAACGACGCTTTGATCCTCGCCGCAGTGCCTACACTCTCTCCGGGCGGCATAGTTGCCTACCTCGTGATGACGACGACGATCGTTTTCGGATTTGCAGCGCGTGACAGGCTTTTCAAGAAAGGCCCATCAGGCCACGGGAGAGGGTAGATGGTCTTGGGCCGATCATGAGACCCGTGAATATCGACTTATCAGGTAATACGCCTGCGTGGGCCCATCCCTCTGATTGCCGTCTCGAAGGATAGTGCGTCGAGCATCCGGTGGTGTCATGATAGGCGTGGTCACGGCAGGAATGAGTGTCTGTCGCCTGATACCCCAGCTCCGGCGCGAGAATCTGAGGTTTCAGACATCGTCGGTGCCTACCGGCCCGCCTTCGCCCTCCAACCGATTAATGGCACGCACGTCCTTGGCGTTGAACTTAAGCCTCACGCCCGATCCCGCGCGATGATCCTCATCGATGAAGACGGCGCCGCCCCGTTCGAGCGCGTCACGCAACCGCATCAGTTCCGAAGCTGCAAGCACGCTACCGCCGGCCTCGAACCGAGCTAACGTCTCCTCGTCCAACTCAGCGATCTTGGCGACATGTGATCGCGGCCACTGAATCAGGGCTCTCGCTGCGCGCGCCAATGGTCCATTCATGCTCATCGATGCTTCCTTTTTTGGAAAACCCACCTTTTCGCCGAGTGACGACTTTGCCGGCACTCGATCGGCTATATGAGCTTCGCCATTGCGACCGCGGTATCCGCCATACGCGTCGCAAAGCTCCATTCGTTGTCGTACCAAGCAAGCACGCGAACCATCCTGCCGTCGACAACATCTGTCTGGGGAAGTGCGACGATTGAGGATTCGGTCCGATGGTTCAGATCGACCGACACCAAGGGCTCCGTCGTGAAGGCAAGCACCCCACTCATTGCACCGGCGGCAGTCTGACGGATGGCGTCGTTCACATCGTCTATCGAAACCTCACGCGACGTCGAAACAGCCAAATCTATGACCGAGACGTTCGGCGTTGGGACGCGGATCGACGAGCCATGAAGCTTACCTTTTAGTTCCGGCAGCACGCGGCCGATCGCGTTCGCAGCCCCGGTGGACGTCGGGATCATTGAGAGTGCGGCTGCGCGGGCGCGGTAGAGATCCTTATGGACGGTATCCTGCGTCGGCTGGTCACCGGTATAAGCGTGAACCGTGGTCATATAGCCTCGCTCTATGCCACAGAGATCGTTCAGTACCTTCGCGACAGGCGCGAGGACATTGGTCGTGCATGAGCCATTTGATACGACGACATCGTCAGCGGTCAGCGTGTCGTGATTGACCTTGAAGACGATCGTCTTGTCTGCCCCATCGCTCGGCGCGGAGACGAGCACGCGTTTTGCTCCCGCACGAATGTGCGACTCGGCCTTCTCCCTGGATGTGAAGAAGCCCGTGCATTCGAGCGCCACGTCAACACCAAGCTCATCATGGGGCAGGTTTGCTGGATCGCGTTCCGACGACACCCTGATTTTACCGGACCCGACATCGATCCAGTCTTCGCCGAGGTCGATCGATCCACGAAAGGGACCATGAACCGAGTCGTACCTCAGAAGGTGCGCCAAGGTAGCGACCGGCCCGAGGTCGTTGATCGCAACCACTTCGACGTCCTCTCGACGTAGTTCGACGATCGACCGTAAGGCTAGTCGCCCGATCCGACCGAAACCGTTGATTGCGATCTTAACCGTCATGCCTGTCTCCCCTGGCTCGCCTTACTGACTGAAGCATCCGCCATTCGCTCAGTGAAACATGGCGCACGAAATCGGCTCTGGCGGCGTGTGCGCACCAACACATTATGTATGCGTCACGCATAGACTTATCTGCGTGGGCACTCGGGGTCAACGCGGCAGTGTCAGCACGGACGATCCAGCTTGCGCCGTCCAAACAAGCAGCCGTTCTTCGGGGGGGCTGCGTGAAACGCGTTCAAGGCCTACGCGTCCCCAAGACGGATAGGGGGTTTGATATCCATCTGCCGGCTGGCTGCGGCTAAAGCACGGTCGTGGCTGACCAAGGTGAGTCGGTTGAGGTGGGACGCAGAAAGCGAGCTCCCAGGCCTGCCGATAACATTTGGCCACAACGCGTAGCTGGCGCTGGAACGATGTGATTCGGCGCCAAGGCAGCCGAAACCACGGCAAACGACACCGATCTATAGCCGCCAGGTATCGGCAGTCCGTGCGCGCCATGATCTAATTGCGGAGTTTCAATCTCCCGCGTCATCGGCGGAACGTCGTAAGCCTCTGGGAATCCGGCCTTTTTTCCTCACGCTTGCCGACCCGCACCACACGCGTATGACTTGCTGTCTATGCTTCGCGCACATATAGATGTGACAATGGATGGACCTCGAGATCGAAATATCTTCGGGGCGTTCGCACTCATGATCAGCGACGACATCGTTCGCGCTAGTTCATCGCGGGCGCCGGAAGCTGGACCCGCAGCATCGGCCCTGGCGTTGATTGCGCACATGCCTGGGCTCTCGATTCGCATGCTCTCCATCGGCGTCGGCCTCTCCCATGCAGCGACTGTCCGTTTGGTGGATCGGTTAGCTGCTGAGGGATTGGTCGAACGCCGTGAGCATTTCACGGATGGTCGCACCCGGTCTCTCTATCTCACTGCGGCGGGCAAGGTAGCGAGCGACGAAGTCCTTTCCTCACGCGACGAGGTGATCGCTGAGGGGGGTCACGTCCGTCAATGTGGTGTAATTTCGGTGCTGGCCATCGGGCTGCATTTTCAGGCGGCCTTGGGTGTAATCTGTAGCGGCTGAACCTCCTCGGTTATGGGTGTGGCAAGGGCGGC
>Ga0075367_10000093_pt1 | contig 24511 bp, 26 predicted proteins | sample EndMethybrTD3032_FD_71399 | JGI IMG/M metagenome (GOLD analysis project Ga0075367, IMG submission 71399) | Populus endosphere microbial communities from Tennessee, USA - Endosphere MetaG P. TD hybrid TD303-2 | ecosystem: Host-associated > Plants > Roots > Endosphere | place: USA: Tennessee... | reverse complement strand
CGGATCGACCCGCCCTAACCGTTTTGGCATCCAGCCAGCCGAATGGATCATGCGGCTAAGTAAGGAACACCCCGAAGCAATCTTCGAGTTTATCGATCTGGAAAAAATAAACCTGCCTTTTTTGGATGAGCCTCAAGCACCGTTATTTGGTAATTATGTCCACGACCACACCAAGGCCTGGTCGAAAATGATCGATGAAGCCGACGGCTACATTATTATTGCGTCCGAATACAACCGCGGGCCGGCAGCATCACTCAAAAACGCCATCGATTTTGCCGCCAAAGAGTGGTTTTATAAGCCGGTTTCATTTGTAAGCTACGGTGCGAACGGTGGCGGGGCACGTGCCGTAGAGCAGCTGCACAACACTTTCACCTGGCTGCGCGCCTACAGTATGCACGACGAATTGCACATCCACAACTACTGGAAGCAGATGGATGAAAACGGGAAGTTCATTCCTACCGAAGAGCAGGAGGAGTCCGCCCATCGGCTCATAAAACACCTGGTGTTTTGGGCAGACCGGATGAAAGGCCCGCGCGAGGAGCTGAAAAAGCTGGAAACCGAGGAAGAGACAGAAGCCTAGAACAACAAGGCGAGCAGTCGCTTCCTCACTCAAAACTTCGCATCAAATAAAGAGGCTTCAATCTCCTAGGAGCCTCTTTATTTTACTTGACTTCGTGCTTTTGGGCGCCTTGGCAGCACGACCTTAGCCCGAACGACAGATACCGACAGCCAGCCGAACGACCGGCTGTCGGTACTTCTTGCCGGATTGTCGCCAACCAGAAAAAGCCGGCCGTCCTGTATGCGGGCGATCCGCTTAACTTTTTCCAAACCGTCATGCAGAATAACCACGACATCGCCTGCGCAGAGCGAGCTAAAGCGCGAATACCCCAGGACAAGCGTGCCGGATTTATACGTCGGCAGCATACTCTCGCCCGCCATGCGACGGACAATAAACACGCTAAGCTTTTTTGGTTTCCCAGAAAATCTTGGCAATTTCATCGATCATGTCCAGAAGTTTTTGGCCTTCTTCAGGTTCTGTGTGATGCTTGCACTCCCCCGCTTGCTTGGTCGCCTTCCAGAACAGATCGTGCAAATCCGGATATTTTTCCAGATGAGGCGGCTTGAAATAGTCTGTCCAAAGCACCCATAAATGATGCTTAACCAACTCCGCCCGCTGCTCCTTGATAAAAATCGCCCGGATTTTATTGGCCTCATCCAGTGCATCATACTTTTTCATAATCTCGTGCACGCTCTGGGCTTCGATGCGTGCTTGCGCTGGGTCGTACACACCACACGGCAAGTCGCAGTGCGCATACACCGGTTTAATAAAGCTGAATTTCATCCCCGTTCCTCCTTATTCTTATGTATTATAGCCTATCCAGAACTAGCTGGCTCATTGTGAGCGGCGTCGTTCGTAGCGGTCAAGTACAAGTGTTTCCGTTTCACCGGCGACAAACTGCTTCATCTTGACTATATCCTCTGGGGTCATTGCATTGTGCAGGGCGCGATATAGTCCCTTCACGCGGCTTTGAACCAGGCCATCCCCTTCGGAACGCACAATGGATGCCATGGCCTCGCCACTACAATACCTACGAAACGAGGATATGAGATCCCATGGTTCTTCTACAGAGCTCCTGATAAGAGGCTTATCCAAGTATCTAATACTGAGTGCCTCGACAATCGCCGCCTGCTGGGAAGTAGTGGTTTCGTTGTACAGTTCAAGCACTTCGGGGGCTACCTCTTCACCCAGCAAAATGTGTCCAAGCGCGAAGGTCAGATGTTCGCGCTGCTGGATTCGAGGTTCTAGCTCTGGCAGCACAAGCGGCCCCATCGCTGCAATTGCCTCCTGAACGAGTTGTTCGTGCGCTTCAGGATCGCGCCGTATTGCATTTGCCAGCCAGGTTGTGTCTGTCTGGACAGTCTTATATTCGAGCCCTAACGCACGGGTAAGGGTTCTCCGGTCAAGGCCCGTGGATGCGACAGCTACACGCGCTGCTCTGTTCCTGACATACTTGCCATGCATCCCGAAAAGGCTTGCCATCAAATTCCAGCCTTGCTCGCTTGTCAGGCGGTTGGAGTACACGGCCTCGTCGGTGGCGAGCCGTAGTAATGTGGCCAACGTTGGAGATACGTTAGGCTCATTAATTTGTGTGCCCACCTGCCGCAATAGAGGCACGGCTTTGTCGGATGAGATTGATGACTCGATGTTAAAAGCCACGCGCACGAAGGGTCCGATCGGATCAGGCGCTTCCGGATCTACGGGCCGCCATGCATACGCCTGCAAGCCATCGGCATCCAAGGCACGAAATTCGCCTATTCGAAAACCGATCGGCGAGGGGTTGGGGGAATGTTCTGCAGAAGGCCCGGGATGTCCCGAGCCTTCGTTATGGGTTGATGGCATTGGTTAACTCTCCGTTACTGTTGGGGGCTTCTTGGGCTGGGCACTACGCGATTGCTGGCTTCGCCACTTTTTTATTTTGGCATGATGACCGCTGAGCAGCACTTCCGGCACGCGCCTACCGCGGAATTCTTCCGGCCGCGTGTACTGCGGAAATTCAATGTTTTTGTCATCCTGCTGGAACGACTCGATCTCGGCACTGGTTTCGCCGCCCAAAACGCCCGGGAGCAGCCGCACAACGCTGTCAATAATTATCATGGCCGGCAGCTCACCGCCAGTCAGGACGTAGCTGCCGACACAGTACTGTTGGTCGATCCAGTCCGTAATCCGTTCATCATACCCCTCGTAGCGGGGACAAACCAGAATAATACCCCTGTCCGCAGCCGCAAGAGCTTTTGCATCAGATTGCCTATACAATTTACCGCGCGGCGTAGGCAGCAGCACAGTAGCCCCAAGGTCACGCTCCTTAGCCAGCTCGATAGCCGCCACTAGCGGCTCCGGCTTCAGTAACATGCCGTCACCACCTCCGTAAGGTGTATCGTCCACTTGCTTGCGTGGCCCCAGCCCGAACTCACGCAGATCAATAAAACTGAACTCTACTGCGCCGCGGTCTTGTGCCTTCCAAAGCATACTGTTATTCAGCACACCGGCAAACATATCCGGAAAAAGCGTAATTATCTGGACTTTCATTGCTACTAATATAACAGATGCAGCGCCAATACCATATCGGCCCACAGTGTAGCGCGGCAGGGTTTACAGGATGGCAGGAACCGACAGGATCGACCCCTCGTTAGTTGAGCATACAATTTCCAACACTGCACAAAACAGAGAGCAGAAACAGAAAGACCGGCTGTAATAGCCGGTCTTTCTGCCACATATAAAGCTCCCAAACATCTCTTATTACAGAGATGAATGGCTCGCATTGAGCTTATCGGTTTTTGTTTTTTGGAAATGTTCGTCTTTTAAGGACTAACGACTACTATACATCGAGGTCGTCTAATTCTTCAAGCTCTTTGCGTGTTTTACTTACAACAGTGCTGTGGGAATCATCGCTCTCGTCTGTACTGTCGCTGAGGGTATCATCGCGGTTGTCATCTTGATAGCTGCTGCCACCAACACCATTATCTACGATCTTTAGATTATAACGTGCGTCGTTCTTAGTGCCAAGCGCCCTCAAAAGTGTGCGCAGACTCTGTGCGGTTGCGCCCCGCTTACCGATCACACGCCCCAAGTCTTCTGGATCGACTGTCAGTTCTAACAGGACACCCTTTTCATCGATACGTCGTTCAACACTAACAGCATCAGGGTTACTAACCAGAGACTTGACGATGAACTCCACAAACTGTTGGTCGATACTATTCATGCCAGGAACTCTCCTTCCAATTATTGGTTTACGTATTATAGCAAAAAGAAAAGCAGCTCCGCATATGAGCTGCTTTATTGACAAACACTGTTAAACTATGCTTCCTCTTTAGTCTCAGTGTCGGCCTCAGCAGCGGCCTCGGGCCCCTGTGCTTCTTCTGCCGAGGCAGGAGCTTCCCGCTCTACATCAGGTTGCTCAGGATTTGCCTCTTTTGGCTGGTTCTTCCGCAACTTTTCAGGGTTGCGAAGTTTGCCTTCTTTGCTTTCGCTTAAGCTCACCCATTTAGGGAGCTTAACGCCCTCGCCTTGCAGCAGCCGGGCTGCACGGTCCGAAGGGCGCGCGCCGTGCTCCAGATAAAAGGCTGCTTTTTCTTTATCGAGGATGGCAACTTTGCCGTGCGGATCGTAGCTGCCCAGGTTGGCGACTACTTTACCGCTGGTTGGCGTAAGGCGTGACTCCTGTACGACAATCCGGAACATAGCGTGTCCTTTGCGACCGGTGCGTTGCATGCGAATTGCTAACATAGGTTAAATTAATCTCTCTTTCGTCTCTTACTAAAGATTTCTAACGTAATCTTGCTATATTTTACAGATAAGCGCCTCTGATGTCAACTACTTACCGGCGTTAAATGTAAATATCCGCATTGGAAGTATTGCTTTTTACATAGTTTTATGATATTATAACGCTCATGAGTGTAGCAGAGAAAATTGTATATAGTGTGGCTGCCGCCGGCGTAGCGTGTGGCGGATACCAAGCCGTAACGAGTAGTATTGAAAGATCATCTGTTGATGACGCCCTGGAAGCCTCGATTGAGCAGGTAGCTCAAGTTGAAGCCCAGTACAAAAAAGAAAATCCAGAAGCAACACAGATGCCTGTGGATGTTCAGGAAGGACCGGCCGAATATAGATCTCTGCTCCTACAGCAGTCGGACGAGCTCACAAGTGACGCGCAGCTTGGTCTCGCATTTGGGGGTATCTGGGCTGGCGTCCTGGTAGGTGGGCTGATGCTTGGCTACCGACGGGCTGCGCACGACGCCCGCGATACATATATAGATGCTACCGCAAAAGCCGATGCGAGGTGGAGGGGTATTCAAGTTCTTGAGGACGAGATGAACAAGGAGCACTTTGCAAAAGTGGCAGAGCTTTCAGATGCGCTGAAGGATGTTGAAGCTTACAAGGAGCGTATATCCACAATATGGGATGAAGCGGCAGAACGTAACCTTGCTGAAGGCGCAGCGCTAAAGCTTGCTATCCAACAGCACGTATCTGAAACTGGCACACCACAGGAGAAAATCCTTGAGACTGCCGACGAAATATATGCCCTACTTGTGAGGTACCGCGAGAACCCTGAAGCTTTCCATCCTGATCTGGACGCAAAAGAAATTACCCAACCAGACGTACCGTCTACTCCGACCGCTGAGGCACCTGTCGAAACCGAAGAGTCTACTCCAGCAGTAGTGTCAGTGGCCGGAGAAGAGCCAGTGGAGCCTGCTGCCACATCAGCACCTGCAGAGCAGTCCGAGACCACGGCATCACCTGTCACGACCGAGACTTCTACCCCACAGCCAGCGCCCGCGACTTTTGCGGTTCACCGCGCACGCCACCGTCGCCCCCGGGGCTAAAACGTTCTACTTGTAGTGGAGCAGCGCTGCCTCGGCAGCTTTTTGCTGACCGTGCTGCTTACTTGGGCCGATACCTTGGCCACGCAGATCGCCACCTACGAACACGCCAACCGTAAAGGTTTTATCGTGGTCGGGACCTTCCTCGTGAAGGACTTTGTAGACGGGGGTGTGGCCATCGCGGCTTTGGGCCATTTCTTGCAGGTGCGATTTGGGGTCCATCCACGAGCCGCTTTTTAGGATTTGATCAAATGTGCTCAGGATACTTTCTGTAATAAATACCTTGGCCGCTTCGTAACCCTTATCAAGATAGATTGCTCCGACAACCGCTTCGTAGCTGTTGGCCAGAATCTGTGCACGGGCGCGGTTAGTCCCGCGCTTTTCGCCCCGGCTGAGCCTGAGAAGCGGCTCAAACCCATGACGTGCAGCAGCCGCGCTGATGCTCTCGGTGCGCACCAAAGCGCTGCGCCAGTTAGTCAAAATCCCCTCCGGATCGCCGAAATTACCATACAGATACTCGGTGACTACTAGCTCCAGCACGGCATCGCCCAAAAATTCCAGGCGCTCGTTGTGCTCGGGAGCGGTTTTTTTATGCTCGTTCACGTATGAACGGTGAGTAAAGGCCAGCACCAGCAGACTGATGTCGCTAAACTCTATTCCTAATTGTTCTTTTGCAAATGCTTGGTAGGCACTATAGTCTTGCATCTCGGATTTTTTTCATTCCTACTAGTATTAATTTTCCAATGTCGTCGTAAGCGATTTTGTCGATGGCTTGATTGACAGAAAACCATCGAATGTCATTCAGCCAGTCCTCGCCGTTCAGATCGTTGGTATCGCCCAAGCCTTGCACAAGATAGATGTGCATCGTCATAAGCACCAGCGTTTGGCCGCGGCGGTAGCGGAAGTTCACCTTGCCCAGCCAGTTAAAAACCTTCATCTCTTGCAAGCCGGTCTCTTCGCGGATTTCGCGCTCGGCAGTGGCTTTTGGCTCCTCGTCTTGTTCGACGTGGCCTTTGGGAATCGTCCAGCGGTTTTTGGCATCTTGAATAAGCAGGATTTCAATCCGGCCATCGCGTGCGGGGTTACGGCGGAATACGATTCCTCCCGAGGTTGTCTCACGTACCACTTCCTGAATCGTTGGACGTCTGCCCGGTATGAACCGGCGGATTCCTTGGATTGGTTTAGGTCGTTTCATGACTGTATCTAACCTTCTTTCTGTGGATCCTCGGACGAATCATCGGAGTCATCGTCCTGAGACGGGTCGTCAGGTCTGTCGTCCTGGGGCGAATCGGTCGATCCACCCGTCCCTCTGTCGTCACCATCGCGCTGTCTTAGCGCAGTACCCAGCACGCCATTTATGAACTTTGATGAGTTCTCGCTGCCAAACGCCTTAGCTAGTTCCACTGCCTCGTTGATAACAACTTTCGGTGGAACATCCGGCTCGTGCGTCAACTCGTATAAACCCATGCGCAGTACTGTCCGGTCCATACGCGCAATTTGGTCAATCGGCCATTCGGGGGCTATAGGTTGCAGCCCGGCATCAAGCTTCTTGTCGTTCGCATTTACGCCGTGGACGAGTCGTTCGATAAAAGATTTATCTTCGACCGTCCCTTCGTAGCGGGCAATGTTGCGCGCCAATATGACGTCCAAATCGACGTCGTTATCTCCCGCCCCTAAACGAAAATCATATTCGTAGAGTGTCTGTAGGGCGATGATGCGACCGAGGTGACGATTTGATGCCATATTGTTAAGATTTCCTTTATATTTCCAGTATACTCACCTGGAAGACGTAAAGCTAGGCTGCTTTAGCGAGTTTTTTACCGGATTGACGCTTGGTAGTGCGGGCCTTTACCGGCGACTTGGCGTTGACCATACGGGCCAGCTTGAGTACCAAGTGGCTGCGGCGCATACCGCTACGGCGCGCTGATGTACGTTTCTTTGGTTTACCCATGGGGAGAGGGACTCCTTACCTGTTGATCTGTTATTTCTTAATAACTTGGTTGGTATTATACCCGATTTAATGAACAATCTCAAGGGGTCGGCGCTTAGCCCTCTCGAAAACTGTGCTTTTAGCGTACAAACAACATCTGCAAGCAGGCTGAAGAAGCGGACTTATGCTACAGTTATATCCATCCAAGTTCTTGCAGTTTATTGCTTCGCTCTGGACTCAGCTGGCCATACGGATCTTTTAAGTACTCACGGATAAAGCTTTGGACGATCGGCGAATTCAAATCGCGGATAAGCCCCTGCTTCTCTGCCAGCAGCGTGAAAAGCACCGCGTTAAACAGTGTCACGTCCAGTGGATTGTTATGATCAGCCTCTTCGAGTATCTGAGCCAGCCAAACATTTTCCTCATCCGAGATGTCCAGGCTTCGACGGGCAGCCTCTGCGGCACGACCGTTCTCTATTGCTTGTTCGGCACGTGCTACATCTTGTGTTTCTTTTTCTCTGTACTTTTGTATCAGTTCCAGTTCTACGATTTTAAGTTTATCGAGCTTTTCCTGTGTGTATTCCCTCGTCAAGGCGGTTCCCTGCGGCAGCTTCGTTTCAGCCGCAATCCGTGCATGCTTATTTTGAAGTAGCGCAATAATCATGCGGAGATCTTCGCCCTGAACTTGAAGCGGCCCGTTCCTCCCCTGTCTGCTGATGTCCGGCTGCTGGCTTCCAATCGACCGGACGTTCATATTAAGCTGCCGCTCAAATTCGCTCAGATGCGCTTCGATGTTTGGATCCTCTCTGGAAGTCATTACCCGGCTCGCAGCGCGCTTAAGTATGCCGCCCAAAGACGCAGTAGAGATGGCATTATCGTTCACCGCATCTTTGAATCTCTCGTACCTTTGATAAAGATCAGGCAATGCCGTCTGAAGGGTTGCGATAAAAGTATCAGGGTCACTTGTTTCGTGCGCTGAAGTGATAAACTCGGCGAACGCTTTTTTTATGGCAGCTTTCTGCCGGTAAGCTGCCGCGGCCTCCTCGGCGTTGCCGGGAAGATATATGTACGGATAACGTAGGTACGTCTCTTGCGCTTCGGTTAGCGTATGGAGCGGCCGGTTCCGATAATTCATCTTAGTAAGACGGTTGTAGAAGCCGTACACACTTGTAGCCCACTGTCTTACATTTTCCGGCTGGGTCGGACACTGGCTCATATGCCGAAGTACCTCCGGAACATAGGGCTGCCTTCTGGGAATGAGTGCGTCTATGAAATGAACAACCCGCATACTGGAGCTTACGACGATTTCGGTACTCTGAGCAAACAGCGACATAAGGGTATGGATTTCCAGCTGGGCCATAGCCTGTTCTGCTGGTGACAAGGCTGCCATTTGACGGACAAAGTCGGGAACGACATCTTCAGTGGACAGCTCATGATGCCGGTTTGCTGCCTGCAAATGCAAACCGAGGTTCTGAAGCAGCTTAGCTCGATGATACGCTCGAATGTTCTCTTGTACCGCCTGAGGGTCACGCTCATACATAGCATCCAGGCGGACACTGAGATTCCGATCGTTTACGGAAGCTACTAGTAGGGGCGTTCCGTCATCCGCCGGGTATATTTTCCAGGTGGCTTCGTCATCTGGAGTAAGTGTGGTCTCTCGGGCCAAGCCAAGGCTGGCGGCAACCTCCATCATGGTCTCGCCCCAGTTCTCGTCCATGTCTTTGGCATTCCGTTCCAGCTCGGCTAGTCGCCCCTCGCTGGCCAATGTCTTAACGTCTTCTCCGATGGTTTCTGAATTAAACATCGCAGCGCTCACACTTGCTAATTCGAAAGAAGTGGGCTGCTCTTCGTCCTGATAGTATTCCTCTGCTAGGTAACGCTCTTCTATGCCTTCGCCCAACGACGACCAGAGCGCAGTTCCGAATGTTGCATGTGTGTGCTCGGCGCATTCCCGCAAGTCAGGCGGGCGTACAAACTCAATCGGCGGTGGTGGCGATGCTGTTTCTCCTGTCATCAGTCCTTTTTATATCACGAGATTGACGAGCTTGCCAGGAACATAGATGCTTTTCTTAATCTCGTTTTCAGAAAGATGGGCCCGCACCTTGTCGTTATCTTTTGCCGCTTGTAACACAGCTTCTTTTTCCGTACCAGATGGCAACTCCAGCTGGGCGCGCAGTTTTCCATTTATCTGTACGACGATTGTCATGGTATCGCTTGCCAGGTACTGCTCGTCGTATGCGGGCCACTCGCTGGTGTGGATAGAGTTTTCGTGGCCCAGCTCATGCCAGAGCTCTTCGGCAATATGGGGGGCGAACGGCGCAATCAGTTGCGTGAGCGTCTTGGCCGCCCACTGCCAGGTGTTGCCGTGCACCCCCATGGGGTGGTGCTGCGGAGCTTGTACAGCTCGTTCATCGCCTCCATAAGCGCGGCAATGGCCGTGTTGAAGCTGAGGCTGTCCAAATCCTGGGTGACTTTTTTGATGGTCCGGTGCATGGTGCGCTTCAGCTCAATGTCGTCCGAGGAAGCGTCTTCCCTGCTCTCCTGAGTCTGCTCGGTCACTTCCCCTACCACTGTCCAGACACGCTGCAAGAAACGGAACGTGCCTGCGACACCTTCGGGACTCCACGGCGTGGTTTGATCGTAGGGCGCCAAAAAGGCGATCGACAAGCGCACGGCATCAGCGCCGTAACCGCTGTCAATAACCTCTGATGGGTCGACGATATTGCCTTTGCTCTTGCTCATCTTGGTGCCATCGGCCGCCAGGATAATACCTTGGCCGCGGCGTGCAGCATACGGCTCCGGCGTCGGCACCAACCCCTGGTCATAGAAAAATTGATGCCAAAACCTTGAGTACAGCAGGTGCAGCGTGGTGTGCTCCATGCCTCCCAGATACAAATCGACAGCGCCCCAGTAGTCCAGCTTTTCGCGGCCGGCGAATGCGTGGTCATTGTGCGCGTCGAAGTAGCGCAGGTAGTACCAGCTGCTGCCAGCCCAGTTGGGCATGGTATCGGTTTCGCGCTTGGCGGGCTTGCCGCAAGTCGGACAAGTGGTTTCTACCCAGTCGGTGATGTCTGCCAGAGGGCTTTCGCCAGTGTCTGTCGGCTCGTAATGATCAACGGCTGGCAGAGTTACGGGCAATTGGTCATCTGGAACCGCCACGGCGCCATGCTCGGGACAGTGAATAATCGGAATCGGCTCGCCCCAGTAGTGCTGACGGCTAAAAATCCAATCACGCAACTTGTAATTGATGCGCTCCTTGGCTTTGCCCTCTTCGACCAGCTTGTCGAAAATACGCTGGCCGGCCTCTTTGTTGAGCAAGCCGTCGTAACCTTCGCCCGTGTTGATCTGCAGGCCTTCGCCGCTCCAAATTTTATTTGACGTAACATCTTCATATTCTTCCGGCACCTGCGTTGTCAGAATAATCGGCAAGTCGTGCTTCAGTGCAAATTCGCGGTCGCGCTCGTCGTGGCCACCCATGCCCATAACCACTCCTGTGCCATAGCCCGCCAACACGTAGTTGGCCGCGTAAATCGGCACAGCTTGCTGGGTAAAGGGGTTCTTGGCATATTTGCCCGTGAACACACCTGTCTTCGATTTGTCTTCCTGGCGCTCGACATCGGTCATGCTGGCAGCGTGCTGCCGATAACTGTGGACCTGGGCTTTGTGCTCTGCGGTTGTCAATGCGTCGATATGCTCGGATTCGGGAGCCACAACAATGAACGTCACGCCTGGAATGGTATCCTTGCGCGTGGTAAAGGTCGTGATCTGGTACCCGTCCTCGTTGCCATCTTTGTCACATACTTCCCAGGTGATTTCGGCCCCGCGGCTGCGGCCGATCCAGTTGATTTGCTGGTCGGCAATGCGGCTTGGGTAGTCCACGTCCTTTAGTCCGTCGATCAAACGGTCAGCGTACTCAGTAATCTTCAACATCCATTGTTTGAGTTGCTTTTTCTCGACCAAAGTATCACAGCGTTCGTGGCGGCCATTGACGACTTCTTCATTAGCTAGCCCTGTTTTACAGTGCGGACACCAGTTAATAGCAATATCGTCCTGGTACGCCAGCCCCTTGTGGAAGAACTGCAAAAACAGCCACTGTGTCCATCTGTAGTAGCTGGGGTCAGAGGTCCTGACACTACGACTCCAGTCGAAGCCGTATCCCAGGCGCTCCAGCTGGTCCTGGAAATTCGCTACGTTTTTCTCTGTTGCTTCCTGCGGCGAGATCTTGTTTTTGATGGCGTAGTTTTCAGTCGGCAGGCCGAACGCATCGTACCCCATCGGATACAGCACGTTGTAGCCGCGCATCCGTTTATACCGGGAAATAATGTCGCCGTACGTGTATTCGCGTGTGTGCCCGATGTGGATTCCCGCGCCCGACGGATACGGAAACTCTGTCAGCATCACAAACTTGGGGCGCTCGTCAAAATCCTGCGCCTCGTATATTTTGCTGTCCGCCCACTTTCGTTGCCATGTAGGCTCTATCTCTTTTGGATTGTACCGTTTCATATGCCCTATCTTATCAGTTTATTCCCTGGATAGCGTAGCTTTGTTTTGCCACGCGCTTTTTAGTTGCTAATTTTGAGTATAAAAATATGCGCCCTACTGGGCGAGGAGAAGTGTGAGGCCGAGGTTGCGATTACTCATAATGATGTGATTATAGCACATTATACGAGACAAACCACCAGTACCGCCACCGACCACGTTTCACGCGAGCGGCTTTTGGCCGTTCGGCTGCACTAGGCTTTATGGTCCGTGGCGGTACTGGTGGTTTGTCTCTGATCAAATACTAGCGCGCACGCCCAAAATACTGCCCCCGGTCGCCCGGGCTAAGGTCCAGCAGCTGGCTGACCGTCACAAACTGGTACTGCGGCTTCAATTCAACAATGATCGGCTCCAGCGCGCCCACCGTTGCCGGATCAATATCGTGCAACAAGATGATGCCGCCCGGTTTCACGTGCCCCATCACATTTTGATGGATTTTGGCAGCATCCTTATGGCCCCAGTCCTCGGGGTCGATATTCCAGCGTATGACCGTCATGTTCGCGCGGGCGGCAACCATGCTGTCGATAGCCCCATAGGGCGGCCGCAGGATTGCCGGTGCAGGCACACCCGCCCCGGCAATCGCCTGTTGCGTAGCGTTGATCTGGCCTTCGGCATCCGCAGGCGAAAGCTTGGTCAGGTCGGGATGGCTCCAGCTATGGTTGCCGATCTCGTGACCTTCATGGAATTCGCGTTGCAGCAGGGCTTCCCGTCCGGCAACGCGCGACCCTACAACGAAAAACGTAGCCTTAATCTGTTGCCGCAGTAAAATATCGAGCACTTGGGGGGTGACGACATCGTGCGGCCCATCGTCGAAGGTGAGCGCCAGGCACGGGCGCGCATTGCAATCCGGACGCGGCAAGCGTTCCTGCATGGGAGCCGGTCCGTAGCCACCACCAGCCAACTGCGCGTACGAAGGCGCTGCAGGCTGGGCGCTTGCCTGCCGTGCCACGCCACTTAGCGCGCCGGCGCACAGACAAAGCACCACAAAACATATCACTGCCTGCGGGTGCCACATCCACCTGAGAGATCCCTGACGCATACCCATCCTCTGGTTAATTGTGCCAGAAACTCCAGCTAAAAGCCAGCGGACAGTAGGTGTCTAAATATCTGTATGTGATGCCAGTAACTCGGCCGCAGCTTCACGCGTCGGCAGCTCACGGCGGGAAACCTTCAGCGCCGCAACAGCGCAGGCGAAGCGTATGCTATTCTTGATGCTCATGCCTTCCTTTTGTGCCGTAATGAATCCGGCATTAAAGCTATCACCTGCACCGATGGTGTTTATTGCATCGACCGGAAAAGCCGGTACGCGGATTATCTGGCCGTCAATCAGGGTAAGAGCGCCGTTGGTGCTGTCTTTTACTACGGTGATGGCGTTCGATTTCTCGGCGACAAACCTCAATCCTTCTTCGATGGATGAAACCGACCACAGCTGCTGGAATTCGTCTCGGCTGGGAAAGTAGTAGGCTGCCTGCCCGATTAGTCCGTGCAAAAATGCCTTTTCTTCAGGAGTAGTACCTTGCGGCAACCGGCCATGGTCGACAACAAGCTTGGTATCCGTGGCCTTAGCGGCCGCGGCGACATGCTGCAAAGCTGGCAGCATCATCTTCAACTTAAAGACGCCTCCCAGCATAAAAAATTCCGTCTCTGGCAGCAGCGAGGTGATTTTGGCCTCGACTTCCTCAGGGGTCATACGAAACTTGGCGTTGCCGGCCACTCCCATAATAGATTTGCCGGCCGGGCTGACGAAGTTAAGCCCCATATTCGTCGAAGCCTCAGGGTCGACGATAAGTTCCGGGCGGACGCCGGACTCTTTTATTAGTTCGGCCAGAAGCGCGGCCATCTTGTCTTGGCCGACCTTGCCTACGAACGCCGTATGCAGGCCAAGGCTGGCGCAAAAGCGGACAAAATTGAGTGCAGCACCGCCGGGAACTACCTCGTAAGCCTCACCTACTACTTCTGTTTCGGGTAAAAGTCCTTCTTCTTCGTCAAAAGGAAAATGGGTGCAATTGATGTCTACATATGCGCTACCGAGCGCTAAAAGGTCTATCGTTTTTGCCATACCATCAATGGTAGCATGAAGAATAGCTTGAGTTCTGCTGATAAGTGATCGCCAGGGGTGGCAAAGCAGGCTATACTGGGCACATGAAAACAATTATTGTACTCGCAGGCGGCATCTCGGCTGAACGAGAGGTCTCGCTGCGATCCGGCCAGGCGGTTGCCGGAGCACTCGAGAGTAAGGGGTACCGCACAATATTACATGATCCGATCCATGGCATGGACAGCTTACCCGAAGCAGACGCCATATTCCCGGCGTTACACGGTGAAGGCGGCGAAGACGGCAGCGTGCAAGCAGACCTGGAAGCTGGTGGCAGACTGTATGTGGGCGCCGATGCGGCAGCCTCTGCCCTGTGTTTCGACAAGCAGGCTTACAAGAAACTGCTCGGGGAGCGTGACTTTCCCTTGGCTGGCGATGAAATTGTTACCAAAGAGAGCATCTGGCAGTCGCCGCTTGCCTCGCAGCCCTTCGTACTTAAGCCGGTAGGTGGTGGCTCCAGCATAGATACGTACATCGTCCGCGACGTGGCGAAAGCGCCGAAAGCTGCAATCGAAAAAACTCTTGAAACATATGGCGAAATGCTGCTGGAAGAACTAGTTGAGGGCGTAGAACTTACGGTGGGAATTTTGGGGGATACACCTCTGCAAGTAATCGAGATTATCCCTCCCGCCGGAGGTGAGTTTGATTATGAAAACAAGTATAATGGCGCGTCTACTGAGCTCTGTCCTCCCGAGCACCTTGATCAGGAAATCCAGCGTCAGGCGCAGGAGCTCGCCCTGCAAGTGCATGAACTGACTGGTGCACGAGACCTTTCCCGCACGGATATGATCGCTACGCCAGATGGCCGCCTGGTCATCCTGGAAACCAACACCCTGCCCGGCATGACGCCGCAGAGCCTTTACCCTAAAGCTGCGGCTGCCTCAGGTATTGATATGGCAGACTTGGTTGACCAGCTGGTAAAGATGGCGCTGGAGCGCAAAAGCTGGAGCGCCTACGCCCATAAGGGCAAGAACGGTTCTGGACTGAGCGCAGCGAGGGAAGCTTAGTGATGCCCTTATGGGCGTAGGCGCCAGCGTGAGCTAATCCTCACTCCTTGAACTGACTCGCCTTAACGCCCATCCAGTATGCCGACTGGCGGACAAGTTTGGATTCATCGGCCTTATCTGCCAGGAGCGGCTTAAGCGCCTCCTCGGCAAATACGCCGTTCTGTGAACCTTTGGCCAAGACGACCGCGCCTTCTTGCAGCTGCTTACGTACGAATTTACCGGCCTTATTGGGGTCCAGGAATGTCTTAACTCGGCAGCCGCGTTCTTTTGCGGCTGGCGCAAGGTAATCTTTGGAATCTTTGCCGACCGTTATGACCCAGTCAAGCTTGCCCGGATCGCAGTACTCGCCGACAATGCGGTGCGCCTCTGGGCTGTAGTCGCCCAGCTCGTTCATACTCCCCAGAATCGCGATACGCTGCGGAGCGTTTCCGCCGTATACCACATCCAGGGCGGCAGTTGCGGCAACCGGAGTGGAGTTGTAGGTATCATCTATGAGCGTGCTGTTCAGCTGACCATACAGCACCTGCATACGTCCTGCGAATGCACTAACGCCGCCGACCCCCTTTTTAATATCCTGGGCAGAAAGTCCGAGAAGGTGCGCGGTCGCGGCCGCGGCCAAAGCAATTTTGGCGCCCTGCTCGCCGAGTAACGATATTTCAAGAGTAAACGAGTCCTTCTTTCCCAGCCTAAAGACAACTTCCTGTCCGCGCAGATGCGTGCTTTTGCGCTCAGTAATACCGTAGTCCGCAGCCTCGTGCGTCCCGTAAGATTTGTATGTACGGCCTTCCAGATAGTGCGCTGGCGTATCATCAACGTTGACCAGGGCGATATCGGAGAAATCCAGGGTGCGCATCTCTTCTTCGGCGACAGCATCAAGTGTCTTGAAATACTCCATATGTTCGTGCGTTACCGCAGTAAGCACAATGAGGTCCGGCTTCACATATGCAAACTCTTTGGTAAGTCCGGGGTGATCGGTGCCCATCTCTACCACCACATATTGGTACGGATAAGACTTTCGGATTATCCGCGCATTTTGCATAAAAATTCGCAGCCATGCAAACGCATTGAATAGCGATGGCTCGTCGTGTCCAAAGAAAATAAGGGGAATCGTGACCCGGTCGTTATAATTGCCCTCTTGCCATTGCACCTGATGCGTTGCCTGCAAAGTCCGTGCAATAGCAATTTTGGTAGAGGTTTTGCCGATACTGCCAGCTACCGCCACTACCTTGAACGAGTGACGCCTCCGAAGCCTTTTGACTTGATGCTCCAAAATACCGCACACGATGGCACGTCCCAGCGCCTTCGGATGTCCGAGCATCCACACTGCCCGGCCCAAAGGCATCACATACGCCAGCACTAATGGATACGAGACCAGTGCTGCGGCGGCGAACTGCCATCCGCCCACTAGGTCGCGGTAATGCCATGCAAGGATCAACAGTGCTGCGGCGGCTATCTGTGCGCCCGTCCAGGCATACAAAAAACGCAGCGCGAAGCGCTCCTGCGGCGTCCATACCTCATTTGCCCCGCGAGGTAGCGTGGCAAAATTGTCGGTCTGCCAGTAGCTCCTAAAATACGCGCGTAGACTGGGGTGCTGTCGCCACAAAGAAACCAGTCTGGCTGGATAGCGCCAGGAATAGAGGCTGATGAGTCCGCGAATCATGATGTAATTATATGCCTAGAGCAGGAAAAGTACTACGATTGCCACAATAAGTATGAGGGCGATTCCGGCCAAGACAATAATGGTCTTCTTGTCTGCGCCATGCGGATGTGCGGGCACAGGTGCCGTTGGCGAAATACCGCCCGTCTGCTGATCGGGAGCTGGAGTGGAAACCTGGCCGGATACACCAGGATCGGTGCCGATGGAGGGCAGCGGGCTGTCGGTTGGTGAAGCGCTGGTAGCGCCGGTTATAGAGAAGCCGGGCGTAGTTGGAGCGCCCGGAGCAGGAGTGGTCGGGTCTGGCAACGGAGTGGCTGGGTCTGCGGGTGACGAAGTAGCAGGATCAGCAGGCAAGCCGGATTGCCCGACTCCGGCATCTTGTGTGGCACCAAAGGCTACGTCTGTAGGGTTTGAACCAACTCCTGTAGAGTCCGTAGGGCCAGCGCCGGTCTCGCCGCCGATAGACGGCATAGCACCCGGATCACTGCCGAGACCCGGGACGCCACTAGTAGCAGAATCAGTTAGGTTAGATGCACCCCCGGCTCCCGAAAGATCCACCTCAACGCCCTGTGACTGCGGGCCACTCTGGTCCGAACCCGCTGAGGCACCGCCTACCGAGACATCCGGTGGTGCTGACGGTGACCCGTCAAAGCCAGGATTCTGCGTGCCATCGCCCGGAACACCCCCATTATTTTGTGCATCATTGCCATCTTGTGCATTGCCATTGCTTGAACTAGCGTTATCTTTTGGATCCATACTACAATTTCCAGCTTATATTTGGTAACTACTTTCGATTATACATAAGCGGGATGGTTTGCCAAATTATTACACCGGTTTTATCGCTGTAGGATGAGGGTTGTTAAAGGCAATGGTACGCAAGTTTGAGGCTAGGCTTCCCTCGCTTTGCTCAGTCCAGAGACGCCTCAAACTTGCGTACCATTGCCTTTATAGCTTATCGTCCAGCCGGAACTGTAGCTCTTCAGCTGATATGGCATTTTTTGGCACCGACGCCGTCAGGGGGATATCATAGCCCGAATAATTCTGCACGTACCCTTGACCGTTATCGGCGCGGACAAGCCGGTGCGACACAGCATCGATGGTCAGCTTGACGCTCAGTGTGGGGATGCTGCTATAGGTGTTAGCATCGACTTTATCCAGCTCTGCCAGGCCGAGCTGCTGGCCAAAACTCTGCATCAAACGGATATACAAAATGGCCTGAATTTTGACATCGTACGTATACAGCAGCCGTCCGTTTTTGCGTTCTTTTTTGACATGCTTGTAGTCCGGCTGATACACGCGTTCGCTTTGGATGCGCTCCAGCAGCTCTTGGCGTTCGCGCGGCTGCAACTGACCTATCGGCACCGGCGTACTGCCGATGGGCAGGCCTACGCCAAGTGTCGACATAGCATACAGCTGCTGAGCATTAGTAGTGGTTTCGCTTTGGGCGGTACCGTCGCTTTTGCCCCACACGTTAAGGACATTAGAGGTGTCGGCCGGCTTTCCGCTGGCATCTTTTTGGTCTGAATGGATGGCCAGAAAACGCGTGTAATCCGTACTCCGCGTGCCGATTATCTCTTTTTTAACATGCGTGCTGCCCTGCTTAAGCTCTAGGATAGACTGCGCCCGGGCAACCTGTACATCGGTATGGATGAGCTGCCTCAGGCTATTTTGCCCATCCGTACTGGAAGCTTCGGTTGTAAAACTTCGCGTCGAGAGGCTGTTTGCCAACATACTACGGAAGACGTGCGTGGGTGCTGTATAAAACTTGGCCCACCACAACCAGCCGGAAAGTAAAAGAACGACCACTCCCGTAACATAAAAATGCCACAGTGGCCGTTCTCTTAAAAATTCAGGGATTCGCTGCTCGGACAGAGACATGCTGTCATTGTATCAGCAATTGCTGCTATTGGCCGCCGGCGCGTTTGCCGTCTGGAAGTGCGGATTCGTCCTCGCCAAGATAGGTAAATTCCCAGGGGCCAGTTTTGACTTCCATCTTTTTGCCGAAGCCAACCCATTTGCCCTTAAGGTGTTTGCGGTCTTTGTCGACGATCAGCTGGGCAGCACCATGGTAAATCGTGCCCTGGTAGTCGCCTTTGAGCGACGTAACTTCTTGCCAGCTGCCAGTGGCGACATCGCCATCTAGCCAAAAACGGGCTACAAGATATGATTCATTGGCGTCTGCCACGCTTTCGACGACGAGTTCGCCCCCTTTTGGATACATCCGGACGTAGTGCTGGCTTTGGAAATCTGCGCCGCGGTCACTGTTATTATAGGTGTAGTCGCTTCTCCATACTCCAGTTAGTTGATGTTCGGTAGAAATGTCTTGGGCATCTTTAAAGTCATTCATCTTTTTATTGTAACACGCATAAATGAACTTTATTGGCCTATTTGTTTACTTTATTGCAAACTTATCCAGCTGGCGGGCAGTTTTGATTTTATTCACCTTGCGCTAGAATGAAATAAATCAGGAGTAGCATGGCCGGACCAGAGTCAGCAGTGGGAGAACCTCAGCATATGTATCGAACCGTATCGATATCCGAAGTGCATTACGTAGGGAAGCGTCGCAGGCCATTCCTGCATGTCGTAAGGCAAGAGATTGAGGCCCTGAGTCCATGTCGAAGTTTCCCCTTCTACTTTGATACCCGTAATGTCGTAGGTGCCTTTCCCGAGGAGGGGTGCAGGATCAGCGGCTACCGCGGGGTCGGCGGTATGTTGCGCGCGGTTGATGTGACATTCCCGCAGGAACTTCAGCCCGGAGAGCACGCTGCGGCGACCATAAGATGTAGCTGGGTAACGCCTCGGATCGCAGGCTCTATTTCGATCCATGAACCGGAATGTCGCAGGCAGGTCGGCGACCAGGCCATCGGCAGGATAACCATGGCCGTAAGCTTTCATCAGGAACACGTGCCGAACGCAGTATGGGCAGCCGAATGGAGCAATATCCACTCTGGCACATCAATGCAGGACGAAAAGGCTGAACTGGTTTTTGCCCAGCCTCCCGCGAATGACCAATTCCAAGAGACACTCTGGGCAGTCAGGCATGTTGAAGATGTGCAGCCGGGGCGGGTGTTTGGGATTGCTTGGAAGTGGTAATCAGTCCCGAAACACGGGGAACGCTACGGGCACGTTGGGACAGAATCGCATATCCAAAACAACCCCATTTAATGCGTCAATCAGACGCTTGTGGAATAGTTCGGTTCGAGTCTTAAGAGCTGTATCTTCTACATTGACTCCTTCGTGATGAAGCGCATCCAATAGCTCCTGGACAATACACTCTAAAGGGAAAATAGACTGAACAACAGTTCTACCACCATACTTCGAAGTCTCTATGAGATCTAATAGAAAAGCTTTAATATACTCGAAGCTCCTACCCTTACTGCGCTTTGGGTGAGCCATGGAGTCGGCAATATCCCTCAGCATACTCCTTCGGGGGAGGCCTTCTCTTAAGTAGATAAGTAGCGCGACTACTTCCGCACGCGATACTTGTCCGTACGATATCGCCTGCGCGATACGCTCTGCATCGATGCGATCACTGCTTTTCATAATCAGAATCTTAGGGGATATGGAATCCGGGTTCCATCGACAAGCATAAGGAGCCTAGTGTGCACGCAACGCGCGAGCCTGTCGGATGATGTGTTGCTGATCAGCGTGTGCGCGTTTTGTGGCGCCTTTTACAGCACGCTTGGCGGCAGCAGACGGCTTAGATGATGCGACATCGCTAAGGGCTACAAAGAGCCCGGCAGTACGTTTGCCGGGTTTAACTATCTTTATCTGTTTGGTAAATTTGGTGGAGCTACAGGGACTCGAACCCTGGACCTCTTCCATGCCATGGAAGCGCTCTAGCCAACTGAGCTACAGCCCCACAGGTCGTCGCCCGCAATCATGCGAAATGCAAAAGTAACGAGCAAACAATAGAGCCTATTCTACCAGACCACCCCTGAAAAGTAAATCTAAAACAGTCGCTTTGCGCGCCCGACCATAAATGTAACGATCAAAATAAACGCGCTCACCAGCACCACGAACACATATGCCCATGGCTGGTGCTGGAACGGCAAGTTAATGTTCATGCCGTACATTCCAAATAGTACGTTTGGCAAGGTGATTAGCACAGTTGCACCGGTCAGGATTTTCATGGTGCGGTTTAGGTTGTTGGAGCTGATCGACGAGTATGCTTCGCGGATGTTAACGATGGATTTGATGTTCGAACTACAAGCTTCGATTGACTGTTCGTTGTTCAAAAGCAAATCTTCAATAATGTCCTGGTCTTCCTCAAACAGAGGAATATAGCGGCCGCGGAGCAGACGACGAAGCGTGGCATTTGTCGGCATCAGGGCGGCAAGGAATTCGTTCAGCTCGTCTTCGATCAACACGAAATCGATAAAATCCTGGTTGCTGATTTCGTGGCCGCGCAGCCGCGAACGGATCAGCTTAATCTGCTTGCTCGTCCCATTAATGAACGTATCGTATTGCTCAACAATTTCGTGTAAAATTTGAAGCACCAACTTAGCGCGCTGCGTGGTGGTAAAGTCAACTTTGCCAGCCAAAAACTGGTCGACAACCGGCAAATGAACAAGCGAAATGGTAATAACAAGGTCGTCGCTAAAGATGAAAAGCAGCGGCATCGTAACCAGCTCGGCCTCGGCGTTTTTGTAGGCGTAGCGAACAAAAATGTAGCTGGCATCGCCTTCTTTTTCCAGGCGGGGCATCTCGTCTTCGTCGAGCGCGTCCTCTAGGATGCCCGGGTCAAGATGGAACTTGTCAACCAGCTGCTCCAGCTCATCTTCGGTGGGAGCTTCGACATAGACCCACGTCCCTCGCTTGTATCCAGACAACTCCTGCACCTGCTGAGTTCGCAGGCTTTTGTAGTAGTACTTGATCATATCGTTTCCTTTTTGCAAGCACTTAGGTTTCTTGAGGTTATTGTACCATGTTAACCTACGGCAAGGAACGTCGTCGAGCGAGGCACCTACGTACATAATCCACCTACTAGCCCTCCCTCGCTTTGCTCAGTCCGGAGACGGTCGTTGGTTTATGCGCGTAGGTGCCTAGTGACGCTACCAAGCTACATACCGTTCAAAAGAACTGCCCTAGGCGAGCAGTTCTTCTCTTCGTGCGCGCCCACCCGGCGACGCGTGTTTTGAAATGGTGTTTGTTTCACGCGCCGCTTCGAGCGCACGATTACCTTAAGCATAACCGTTTGTGACTGTTTGTCAAGCCCCGATAACAGCTAGCTACTGGGCTATTTAATTGCAGTTCCGGTAGGGAAATACCGTAGCCTAAAGCCGGATTTACGAACAGGCTTATACGAATAGGCTTACGAGTCCAAATACGCCTTCAACATAACTACCGCCGGGTAGCGGTGGCCGAAACGCCGCAGCTCATCTTCTTCCATCTCGGCGTATGTTTTGTCAGAGCCATCCGGAATAAAAATTTCGTTCCAGCCGAATGCAAGACCATTGCTGATGGTCCGCGGCTCCGGCGCAATTGTTCCCTGTACGGTATGGTCAAAAAACCGCACATCCTGCCCATCGTAGAAGGCGAATGTCATCGATGCTGTGGCCCGCTGGTTGGCTAACCGCTGCGCCAGATCGGCCAGGCCATCGGTGCCGAGTGCTTCTAAAAACCATTTGATTTGCGTGCCTGGCAATTGCCCGCCAAGGGCGTCGAACGACAAGCTGACGTCGTCGATAACTACCGGCTCGTGGAGCATTTCATATGCCTGACGAACTTTGTGCCCGGCGACAACATGCGGATCAAGCGATTGTATCTCTTCCAAATCAACTTTTTTGTGGCGGAACGGCCGCCCAAGATAACGCGTTAGCAAGTCAATTTTGTGTTGGTTTCCAGAGATAAAAACAAAGTCGCGCATGTGCTCTCCTATTTACTTTTTAGGCATCTTCTTCTGCGCCCCGATTGGCAGTACTATAAATGAGAGCACCAGCGCGAGCAAGACGGCAAACCCGCACATTATTGAAGGGATGGCCGAAATCGTTTCGGGTTTCAGCAGGCTGGCTGTCGTAGTTGGGATGAGGAATATCGCGTAACCGAACATCAGCGCACCAAGTGCTTTTTTAGTCTTTCTTTGCCGTGATCTGCGAATAAAAGACAGCCCGAGCAGCAGCGTTCCGATCAGCAAACCGTAATAGTACACACCATACAACCCGCCAAAACCAGGCGCGACCTGGAAGATAACATAATTGCCCATGCAGGCATGGCCATCGAGTGAGCGCCCTACCAACGCAAAAAATGCAATGAACAGCGCAGCCAGCGCGTAAGCTGGCCACACCAGCAGTCGCTTTTTGGCTCCCGCCAGCACGTGTACCAGATGGATTCCAAGTGGCGGCAACATCGTAGTAGACATAAATCCGATGCGCGACCACAGCAGCGCATCGCCGCCCAACTTTTGGCAAACCAGATATTCAGCCAGCTGGAACAGAGCCAAAAAGGATAGCAACGCCGTTGCCAGCCACGTTGCAGTGCTTGGTTTGTAGCGTACGATTGCCCAGACGGCCAGCGCAATCTCGATTACGAACGTGGCAATCATGACCGGGGGCGAAAAACAGTAGAATGTATTTCGGTCGTAGTTGCGTGTGGTGTATTTGCGCATAGCACGCAGCATCTAGACTTCTGCCGTAATTTGGTTGGCGACGGCGCGCAGCTCGTCGATACAAACATCAACGGTGGTGTTGTTGCGTAACTTTGCCTCTGTGCCCTCGAACCAGACGGATAACCACTGGCAGTGGTCGCCGTTGAATTCCTCGCTCCACTCCAGATTCGGTTCTTCTTCCAGTATGTCTTTAGCTTTGGCGTCCTGCGGAAGACTTTCCGGCTTGAAGTAAAAATCGACATGGTCAAGCCCAGTGGCATCAGTCGAGCCAGGTCGGCGCTGCATCAATTTGACCACACTGATGCCGAGCGCAAGCGAGGTATCGCGCAGATGGAATGTTGCCAGCCACCGCTCATTCACCCACCCCAAATGTATCTGGTCAGATACGTCACGCAGGTAGGCGAAACGCGCATTAAAATCGTCCAAGTCTTCTGCTTTCCAGGCTACGGCCGTAGGCCGAAGACTCTCGAAGAAGCCCTTGTTTTGCCGCCCTTCCATAAGACTCGCCCACTTGTTTTGATAGCCTGTTACTGCGGTATTGAGTTCCCCTATCATGCCATTCCTTTACATCATTATCGTAACATTTCTAGAAGCTCTGATTCATTAATTTGGGCTGTACCGTACTTTTTAGCCTTTTGCAATTTGGACGCGCCGACGTTTTTGCCCACGACCAGGTATGTCGTGTCTTTGCCAAGGCTGGACTGAAAGTTTCCACCTAAGGAGCGGATCTTTTCTGCCGCTTCGTCACGCCCCATTTGCTCCAGCGTTCCGGTGATTACAAAGTTTTTACCATGCAGCGGACCATTGGCGTGCGATTCGAACACCGGAGTTACGTCCAGTTTTTGGAATTTTTCCAGCAAAGCCTGATTGTCCGGATCGGCAAACCACGCCGCGATAGACTCTGCCACAACCTCGCCAATACCCTCGACCTCCAGCAAGTCATCCAAGGTGGCTTTCTGCAGTTGTTCAAGCGACCTAAAAGCCTCTGCCAAATCAATTGCCGTCTGCGAGCCAACGTGCCGGATGCCCAGCCCGTAGATAAACCGCGGCAAAGGCGGCCGTTTAACTTTAGCAACCGCTTCAACCAGCTTAGCGGCGGAAATCTCGGCAAAACGGTCCAGTTTTATTACCTGCTCTTTAGTCAGCGTGTACATGTCCGCCAAATCGTGCACCAGCTTGGCGTCGATTAACGCAGCAACGTTCTTTTCGCCCATGCCATCGATGTCGAGCGCGCCCTTGCTGGCAAAATGCGCCAAAGCCTGCTTAAGCAAAAGTTTGCCGGTCGCACCCTTTACAC
>Ga0075367_10000091_pt1 | contig 24634 bp, 24 predicted proteins | sample EndMethybrTD3032_FD_71399 | JGI IMG/M metagenome (GOLD analysis project Ga0075367, IMG submission 71399) | Populus endosphere microbial communities from Tennessee, USA - Endosphere MetaG P. TD hybrid TD303-2 | ecosystem: Host-associated > Plants > Roots > Endosphere | place: USA: Tennessee... | reverse complement strand
CTCCTAAAGGGCCTGGACGCGACCAATCTGACGGCTGTGCTGAAGGCCAACCAGGGCCTGACCCTGTTCGCGCCCACCGACGCGGCCTTCGCGGCCCTGCCGCCGGCCGACCTGGCGCGGCTGATGTCCGACCCCTCGGCGCTGCAGAAGGTGCTGATGCACCATGTGATCAACGCCAAGGTCACCTCGTCCCAGATCAAGGGCTCCAAGGGCCCCTGGCCGTCGGTGGCGGGCGATGGAATCGAGCTCGACGGCTCCGGCGAGATGCTGATGGCCGACAACGCCGGCATCCTGCAGCCCGACGTGGCGGCTTCCAACGGCGTGCTGCACGTGGTCGATCACGTGCTCTCGCCGGGCGCGGTCCGGGCGGCGGCCGCGGCGCCCGCCGCAGCGGCCCCGCAAACCAGCGAGCCGCCAAAGCGTTAAGGCTCCAACGGGGGGATCCGCGAACGTCGATCCATCAACCCAGGAGACCTTGACCATGAAGACCACGCTTATGTTCGGCGCGCTCGCCGCCGCCAGCCTGCTGGCCAGCGCGAGCTACGCCCAGACCGCCGCCGTCGGCGCCCAGACCGGGGCCACGGTCGGTGCGGCCGGGGCCACCGGCGCGGTGACCGGCGGCGCCACGACGGGCGCGACGAGCGGCTCGACCATGGGCTCGATGACCACCTCCACCGACGCCACGACCAGCGGGACGGCGACCACGACCGTTCCGGAGGTCGGGGCGACCACCAGTTCGTCGACGGACCAGGGGGCCACCGCGCCGATGGCCAGCTCGGCCACCACCTTCGGCCAGGGCGCCAGCGTCACCTCGACGACGACCACCAACGGCCCGATCCCTGACACGGCCGAGAACCGCAAGAAGTACGGCCAGCCGATGTCCCACGCCGGCAAGCGCTCGGCCGCCAAGGGCAATTGAGCCACTCCGCGCCAAGCGGCGCGGCTTGAAGCAAAGGTCGGCGGGCCCTATAGGTCCGCCGACTTTTTTGCGTCGCGCGAACAGCCTCCCTCATGTCCGACAAACCGCTCTCGTTTCAGGGCCTTTTCCTGAAACTCAACGACTATTGGAGCCGTCAGGGCTGCACCATCGTGCAGGCCTATGACGTCGAGGTGGGGGCGGGGACGCTTTCGCCCATGACGGTGCTGCGCGCCCTGGGGCCCAAGCCCTGGCGGGTGGCCTATGTCCAGCCCTCGCGCCGCCCGGCCGACGGCCGCTATGGCGAGAACCCCAACCGGCTGCACCAGCACCACCAGTACCAGGTGATCCTCAAGCCCAACCCGCCGAACCTGCAGGAGCTCTACCTGGGTTCGCTGGAGGCCATCGGCATCGATCCGTTGCTGCACGACCTGCGCTTCGTCGAGGACGACTGGGAGAACCCCACCGTGGGCGCCTGGGGCCTGGGCTGGGAGGTCTGGTGCGACGGCATGGAGATCACCCAGTACACCTACTTCCAGCAGGTGGGCGGCCTGGACGTCTTCCCGGTGGCGGGCGAGCTGACCTACGGCCTCGAGCGGCTGGCGCTCTATCTCCAGAACAAGGAGAGCGTCTACGACCTGGCCTACAACGAGGAGTTCTCGTACGGCGACATCTTCCTGGCCAACGAGCAGCAGTTCTCCGCCTTCGAGCTGGAGGTGGCGGACGTCTCGGTCTTCAAGCGCCAGTTCGAGGAGATGGAGCGCGAGGTCCCGCGAATCCTGCAGGCCCGCGGCCGGCAGGGCCAGCAGCTGGTGCTGCCCGCCTATGACCACGTGCTGAAGGCCAGCCACCTGTTCAACATCATGGACGCCCGGGGCGCCATCGCGGTCGCCGAGCGCCAGAGCTACATCGGCCGCATCCGCGACCTGTGCAAACAGTGCGCCGAAGCCTGGGTCGCCCAGCAGGCCGAGGCGGCCTGATCCATGCCCCAGCTGCTTCTCGAACTTCTCTCCGAAGAAATCCCCGCGCGCATGCAGGGGCAGGGCGCCCGCGATCTCGAGCGCATGGCGCGCGAGGCGCTGGCCAAGGAAGGCTTCCTCCCCGAGGCCCTGAAGACTTTCGCCGGCCCCCGGCGCCTGACGCTGGTGGTGGAGGGCCTGCCCGCCGCCCAGCCCGACCGGCACGAGGAGAGCAAGGGCCCGCGCGTCGGCGCGCCCGACGCCGCCATCGACGGCTTCCTGCGCAAGACGGGCCTTTCGCGCGAGCAGCTCACCGAGCGGGACGGGGTCTATTTCGCCCATGTCCACAAGCCGGGCCGCGCGACGCCCGACATCGTCGCAGGGATGGTCGAGCAGATCATCCGCACCTTCCCCTGGCCCAAGTCGATGGTCTCGGGGACCAGCAAGCTGCGCTGGGTGCGGCCCTTGAAGCGCATCCTCTGCGTCTTCGACGGCGAGGTCGTGCCATTCGCGGTGGACGGCGTCGAGAGCGGCGACATCACCGAGGGCCACCGCTTCATGGGCTCGCGCCAGCCGTTCAAGGCGCGGGATTTCGACCAGTACCAGGACGGCTTGGCCCGCAACTTCGTCGTCCTCGACGCCGAGGAGCGCAAGGAGCGCATCCTGGACGCGGCCCGCACCCTCTGCTTTGCGCGCAATTTCGAGCTAGTCCCGGATGAGGGCCTGCTGGACGAGGTGGCGGGCCTGGCCGAATGGCCCACGCCCGTCATGGGCGCCATGGACCCGGCCTTCCTGGACCTGCCGCCGGAGGTGATCCGCACCTCCATGCGCGTGCACCAGCGCTTCTTCGCCGTGCGCGACCCGGCCACCGGCTTCCTGGTCCCCCACTTCGTCACCGTGGCCAACATCGAGGCCAAGGACGGCGGGACCACCATCGCCAGGGGCAACGCCAAGGTGCTGACCGCGCGCCTGTCGGACGCCCGCTACTTCTGGAACGAGGACCTGCGCATCCCGCTGGAAGACCGGCTGGAGAAGCTCAAGGGCGTCACCTTCCACGCCAAGCTCGGGACCATGTACGAGCGGGCTGAGCGGATCGCGGCGCTGGCGGGCGAACTCGCCCCCTTCGTGCGCGACGACGCCGAGACGCGCGCCAAGGCGATGCAGGCCGCGCGCCTGGCCAAGGCCGACCTGGTCTCGGGCATGGTGGGCGAGTTCCCCGAACTGCAGGGGATCATGGGCGGCTACTACGCCGACAAGCAGGGGCTGGACCCCGAGGTCGTCGACGCCGTCCGCCACCACTACAAGCCGCAGGGGCCCGCCGATGACGTGCCCGTGCAGGCGGTGGCCGCCACCGTGGCCCTGGCCGACAAGCTGGACACCCTCATCGGCTTCTTCGGCATCGACGAGAAGCCCACCGGCTCGCGCGATCCCTATGCCCTGCGCCGGGCCGCCATCGGCGTGATCCGCATCCTGCTGCAGACCAGGGCGCGCCTGCCGCTGAGCCGGTTCGCCTCGGTCGACCTCCTGGCCTTCTTCGCCGACCGGCTGAAGGTGCAGCTCCGCGAGGAGGGTCAACGGCACGACCTGGTGGATGCGGTCTTCGCCCTGGGCGACGACGACATCGTGCGCATCGTCAGCCGGGTGAACCATCTGGACCGGCTGCTGGGCTCCGAGGACGGGGCCAACCTGCTGGCCGGCTACAAGCGGGCCGTGAACATCCTGCGCTCCGAGGAGAAGAAGGGCCCGCTGCCCACCGGGGCGCCGGCCGAGCTGGAAAGCTCCCCGCCCGAGGAGCTCGGGCTGATCGCGCGCCTTGGCCATGTCGAGATCGAGGTCGGCAAGGCGCTGGAGCGTGAGGATTTTGAAGGCGCCATGCGCGAACTCGCGAAACTGCGCGAGCCCGTCGACGCCTTTTTCGACAAGGTGCTAGTGAATTCAAACGTGGCCGCGGAACGTGACAACCGCCTGCGGCTTCTGGCGGGCGTTCGCGACGTCATGGGACGTGTCGCGGACTTCTCGCAGGTGACGGGCTGAAAAGGGTCTCGATATGACGACGGACACCCTCGTCAAGACGCGCTGGGTCTACGCGTTCGGCGGCGGCGCGGCGGACGGCGACGCCTCGATGAAGAACCTGTTGGGCGGCAAGGGCGCGAACCTGGCCGAGATGTCGTCCCTGGGCCTTCCCGTGCCGCCGGGCTTCACCATCACCACCGAGGCTTGCGTCTACTACTACGCCAACGGCTCGACCTATCCGGCCGACCTCAAGGCCCAGGTGGCCCAGGGGCTGGCCAGGGTCGAGGAGCTCACCGGCAAGGCGTTCGGCGATCCGGCCAACCCGCTGCTGGTTTCGGTGCGCTCGGGCGCCCGGGCCTCGATGCCGGGGATGATGGACACGGTGCTCAACCTTGGCCTCAACGACCAGACGGTCGATGGCCTGGCCAGGCTCTCGGGCGACCGCCGCTTCGCCTTCGATTCCTATCGCCGCTTCATCCAGATGTACTCGAACGTGGTACTGGGCCTGGACCACCACATGTTCGAGGAGATCCTCGACGAGCATAAGGACCGGCTCGACGTCCACGTGGACACCAAGCTCTCCGCCGAGGACTGGGAGGCGGTGGTCGCCGACTACAAGACCGCCGTCCAGAAGGAGCTGGGCCATCCCTTCCCGCAGGACGTGGGCGACCAGCTCTGGGGGGCGGTGGGCGCCGTCTTCGCAAGCTGGATGAACGATCGCGCCAAGTTCTACCGGCGCATGCACGACATCCCCGAAAGCTGGGGGACCGCCGTCAACATCCAGTCGATGGTGTTCGGCAACATGGGCGAGACCTCGGCCACGGGCGTGGCCTTCACCCGCAACCCCTCCACCGGCGAGAACCGCCTCTATGGCGAGTTCCTGATCAACGCCCAGGGCGAGGACGTGGTGGCCGGCATCCGCACGCCCCAGGCCCTGACGAGGGCCGCCCGCGAGGAGATGGGCGACAAGCAGGCCTCCATGGAGGAGGCGCTGCCGGAGGTCTTCCTGCAGTTCAAGGCGGTCGTCGAGAAGCTCGAGACGCACTACCGCGACATGCAGGACATCGAGTTCACGGTGGAGAAGGGGCGTCTGTACATGCTGCAGACGCGCAACGGCAAACGCACCGCCAAGGCCGCGCTGAAGGTCGCCGTCGACCTGGCCTCCGAGGGACTCATCACCCGCGAGGAAGCGGTGATGCGGGTGGAGCCCGCCTCTCTCGACCAGCTCCTGCACCCCACCATCGATCCGGGCAGCCCGCGCGAGGTGATCGCCCAGGGCCTGCCGGCCTCGCCCGGCGCGGCCACCGGCAAGGTGGTCTTCACCGCCGAGGAGGCCGAACGGCTGGGCTCGGCCGGGGAGTCGGTGATCCTGGTGCGCGAGGAGACCTCGCCTGAGGATATCCGCGGCATGGACGCCGCCCGGGGCGTGATCACCGCCCGGGGCGGGATGACCAGCCACGCCGCCGTGGTCGCCCGCGGGATGGGCCGGCCCTGCGTCTCCGGCGCGGGCGAGATGCACATCGACGGCAAGGCCCAGGAATTCCACGCCCGCGGCCGCACGGTCCGGGCCGGGGACATCGTCACCATCGACGGCTCCACCGGGGAGGTGCTGGCCGGCGCGGTGAAGATGGTCGAGCCCGAGCTTTCCGGCGACTTCGCCACCCTGATGGGCTGGGCCGACGGGGTGCGCCGCCTGAAGGTGCGCGCCAACGCCGAGACCGCGCTCGACGCGCGCACCGCCCGCCAGTTCGGCGCCGAGGGCATCGGCCTTTGCCGCACCGAGCACATGTTCTTCGACCCCGACCGCATCGCCGCCGTGCGCGAGATGATCCTGGCGGACGACGAGGCCGGACGCCGCGCGGCCCTGGCCAAGATCCTGCCCATGCAGCGCCGGGACTTCGTCGAGCTGTTCGAGATCATGGAGGGGCTGCCGGTCACCATCCGCCTGCTCGACCCGCCGCTGCACGAGTTCCTGCCGCACAACGAGGCCGATGTGCAGGCGGTGGCCGCCGCCACGGGCCTGGACGCCGCCAAGCTGCTGCGCCGCGCCCAGGAGCTGCACGAGGTGAACCCGATGCTGGGCCATCGCGGCTGCCGGCTCGGCGTCTCCTATCCCGAGATCTACGAGATGCAGGTGCGCGCCATCATCGAGGCGGCCTGCGAGATCGTCGCCTCGGGCAAGCCTGCGCCGATCCCCGAGATCATGCACCCGCTGGTCGCCAAGGGTGAGGAGATGAAGTTCCTCAAGGTTCTCACCGACCGCATCGCCAAGGCGGTGGTCGAGGAGAAGGGCTGCCAGATCGACTACAAGGTCGGCACCATGATCGAGCTGCCCCGGGCGGCGATCCGCGCCGGCGACCTGGCGGAGAACGCCGAGTTCTTCTCCTTCGGCACCAACGACCTGACCCAGACCACCTTCGGCATCAGCCGCGACGATTCCGGGCGCTTCCTCAACGCCTATATCGACAAGGGGATCTTCGAGAAGGATCCCTTCGTCAGCCTCGATCAGGAGGGCGTGGGTGATCTGATCCGCATCGCCACCGAGCGCGGCCGGGCGGCGCGGCCCGACGTCAAGCTGGGCATCTGCGGCGAGCACGGGGGCGATCCGGCCTCGATCGCCTTCTGCGAGACGCTCGGGCTCGACTACGTCAGCTGCTCGGCATACCGCGTGCCCATCGCCCGCCTCGCCGCCGCGCAGGCGGCCATCGGCGAGCGCGAAAAGGACCGCTGATCCATAGCCTCCCCGCGCCAGGCGGGGAGGCGGGACGGCCTGTGGCGCACGAGCCACAGACAGTGTTCGCCATCATTGTGTCGGCGAACCTACAGAACTCCGCCGCGTTTGAAGCCGACCAAGACCAAGCTGGGGGCAGCTGTTCGGTCAGTCGGAGTACAAGAAAAATGAAGTCTCTCATCGGCGCGGCCTTCACGGCCGCCGCGGCGCTCTGCGCGCCCGCTCTTTCTCATGCCCAGGACGCCACCAACCTGACCGGCTTCTACGGGAACCTGGGCTATGCCGACGCCCACTCCAATGGCGTGGACCTGGGCGCCATCCAGGGCCGGCTCGGCTATCGGATGAACAACTACCTCGGTGTCGAGGGCGAGCTGGCCGGCGGGGTCAAGAGCGACCATGTCGCCGTCGCGCCGGGCGTGGCTGCGCGGCTGAAGCTGCGCCACCAGGAGGCCATCTACGGGGTGGGCTTCCTGCCGCTGACGCCGCAGTGGGACCTGCTGGGCCGGGTGGGCTACGGCGGCTCGACGGTGCGGGCCTCGGCCGCGGGCCTGAAGGCCACGGACGCCGACAACTCGTGGAACTTCGGCGCCGGCGCCCAGTACCACTTCGACGGCAAGAACGGCATCCGCGCGGACTACACCCGCGAGGAGTTCGTCGGCCACGGCTCCGATCACGCCAACGTCTGGTCGGTGGCCTACAGCCGCCGGTTCTAGGTGATCGATCCTCCCCCACTGGGGGAGGCGGCCGCCAGGTCGGAGGGGGTTGAAGGCCGCGGATTCGCGGATGGCAACCCCCTCAGTCCCTTCGGGATAGCTCCCGCAGCTGGGAGCACCCCATCAATCCCGCAGCAGCGGCAGGGAGAGGCCCGAGACCGGGCGCGCGGCGAGCAGTTCGCGGCGGAAGCGGAAGAGCTCGGCGGGCCGCCCGCCGGTGTCTGTCTCCAGCCGCCCAAGACCCTCCACCAGTTGCGCCCGCTCCAGCGCCCGGCGGAAGTTCTGCTTGTGCAGCGGGGCGCCCATGATCGCCTCGGCGGCGCGCTGAAGGGCCGAGAGGGTGAAGGCCTCGGGCATCAGCTCGAACAGCACCGGGCGGTAGCGCAGCTTGCCGCGCAGGCGCGAGATGGCGGTGGCCAGGATGCGGCGGTGGTCGGAGATCATCGGCTCGCCCATCGCCTTGCTCAGCGGCCCGCCGGGCTCGGCGCCGGCCTCGCCCCGGTCGCGGGCGGCCTCGGGCGCCAGGCCCGCCTCATAGAGCAGCTCATAGCGCTCCAGCACCCGCTCCTCGTTCCAGGGCGCGCCGTCCAGGCCGAACAGCAGGCGCGCGCGGCCCAGCCGCTGGCCATCGGCGCCCGCCCAGCGGCGCAGCGCCTCGCCGATCGGATCGAGGGCGGCGGGACGGCCGTCGCGCCAGTCCTCCCAGGGGAAGAACCGCGGGCAAGGCTGCCAGTCGGAATCCGCCGTGTGGCTCTCGGGCGCGCGCGGGGCCAGGGCGAGGTAGCCGACCGAGATCACCCGGGCCGCGGCGCCTGACGCCGCCCCGGCGGCGCTCATGTCGGCGAGCGGGGCGTCCCGGCCGCGGTCGCCGAAGGTGTAGAGCTGCTCCACATAGCCCAGGTCGAAGCGCGTCTGCTGGGTCACGAAGGCGCGCAGCGCCAGCTCGAAGGTGCGGTGGCCGGCGGGATCGAAGGGGCCGAAGGGCAGGCCCTGCTGCGGCTGGCCGCTCGGGCGGACGGTCAGCACCACCGCCTCGCCGTCGCGGATCGCCACCACCACCGCCGACAGACCGATGACCAGCGAGGCGGTCATGCCTATTCCGTCTCGAAGGCCGCCGGCGCGGGGTCGAACCCGGCGGCTTCCGACAGGGTGTGGAAGCGCTGCACATAGCGCTGCTGGGCGATCGCCGCGGGCCAGGGGTCGATGACGGGGGCGTAGTCGGCGGGCGGGGCGCCGAACAGCTCCAGCGCCTCGGCCTCGGTGAAGCCGGCGAGCTGCACGGCCTCGAAGAAGGCGCAGACCCGGTCGGCGCGCTTCACCAGCGCCTTGACCTCGGCCGAGACCTTGGCCGGCAGGCCGAAGCGAATGTGGATGGCGCCCTCCAACCGCTCCTCGAAGGCCTTGTAGTCCATGCCCAGCGCCGCCTTGAACGGCGAGATCATGTCGCCGATCACATATTCGGAGGCGTCGTGCAGCAGCGCCGCCAGGCGCCAGCGCGGCGCGATGTCGGGCTGCACATGGGCCACGATCTCCTCGACCACCACCGAGTGCTGGGCCACCGAGAAGGCGTGCTCGCCCAGCGTCTGGCCGTTCCATCGCGCCACCCGCGCCAGGCCGTGGGCGATGTCGTCGATCTCGATGTCGAGCGGGGAGGGGTCGAGCAGATCCAGGCGGCGGCCGGACAGCATGCGCTGCCAGGCGCGGGGACCCTGCGGAGCCCGCGGGGCGCCGGACGTTCGACGCAGCCCTTTCCTCACGCGCGCATTCCTTTCACAGTCAAGGCGTCAGTGGCGGATCGCCTGACAAAGATCAATGCTGGCGCAGGCCCTGGGCTCCATCGCCTGGGCTGAAGGGAGAGCCGATCGATGAGTTGGGCGCGCATCATGGCGCCGTTGTCCGGCGGGCCGCACGACGCGGCCGTGTTGGCGGCGGCCGTCGCGATCGCCGAGCCGTTCGGCGCGGAGGTCACCGGCGTCTACACGCCCGCCGACCTGGCCGATGTCATGCCCTGGATCGGCGAGACCTTCCTGGGCGGGGTGGAGACCACCGCGCTGGAGACGCTCAAGCAGGCGGTGGCCGCCGGCGAGGAGCAGGCCCAGCGGGCGCTGGACGGATGCGCCTACGCCAAGCGGCGCTTCGTATCGCTGCAGAGCCCGGTCTGGACCGCGCTCTGCGCCGAGGGGCGCCTGTCCGACGTGGTCGTCTTCACCGAGGAGCCGGCGCGAGGCCGCGGGCCGCTGGCGCAGACCTTCCAGCTGATGGTCGGGGGCGAACAGCGCCCCGTGCTGGTGGCGCGGCCCGGGCTCAAGGCCGGCGGCTGCGTCGTGGTGGCCTGGGACGGCGGCAAGGAAGCCTCCCGGGCGGCGCGCCTGTCGCTGCCGCTGCTCGAGAAGGCCGGCCGGGTGGTGATCATCCAGGCGACCCGCAGCGGAGCCCGCCAGGCCGATCCCGCACGACTGCAGTCCTACTGCGCCCAGCGCGGCGTCGAGGCCGAGGTGAAGCTGCTGAAGGGCGAGGGCGAAGTCGGCCGCTCGCTGCTGGAGGCGGCGGCGGAGGCGGGGGCCGACATCCTGGTCGCCGGCGCCTTTGGGCACACCCGTTTGCAGGAATTCATCTTCGGGGGCACCACGCGGACGTTGTTGAACTCCGACGGCCCGAGCTTGTTCTTATCCCACTAGATTATTTGAGAGGTTCGACCATGACCATGTCGCGGATCGTCATGCGGCTCGCCCGCAACCCTGGCACCGAGTTCGCCGGAGGCGACGACCATCGCGGCTATTCGCTGGTGGCCCCGTTGACGGCGGATGGCCACCTCGACGAGCAGGCGTTCTCCAAGGCCAAGGCCGACTGCTCGGTGCGCCGGTTCGCGCCCGACGAGGACCCGGCCGATGGCCGCCTGAACCGCCGCGGGTCGCGCTGGTTCTTCGATTACGACGAGAGCGATACGGCGGACGACGAGCCGGTGCATCGGCTGGGCGAGCATCGCTTTGCTGTCGGCGAGTATGTGACGGTGACCGACGAGGACGGCCGACCGCTCACCTACAAGGTCGTCGAGGTGCAGCCGGCCTAGACGCCGCCGTTGCGGCCGACGAGCTTCTTGGCCTCGGCGAAGACGCCGTTGTGATGGCCCTTGGCCTTCACGACGGCGACCGTCAGGGGCCCGGCCTGGGGACCGCCCGCCTCATAGCCCACCAGTTCGAAGCCGTCGGCGGGCGCCTCGCGGCTGATCATGTAGCTGGCGCGATAGCCTTCCCGCGCCAGCACGAAGGGATTGCCGCGCATCTTCACCTGGCGGGCGTTGCGCACCACCGCCCCGCCGTTCCCGGCGTCGACGTGAATGGCGCCGACGTTCACCTCGGCCTTGTCGCCGTGTGCGATCACCCGGATGCCGGGGAGGGAGATGTCCGCGTCGTTGGTCTTGCCTGAGCTCTTGTCCGCGCTGGGGGTCCTATTGCCCTCGCCATCGCCGTCGCTGTCGGCCTCGTCGTCGCCGCCGGTCGCCGGCTTGGCCGCGGGAAGGCCAAATTTCGCCGTGAGCGACTGCTCCACCGGGGTCAGCACCGCATCCGGCCCGGCGGGGACGGCGGCCAGGCTAAGGTCGACCTCGTCGCCGGCGTTATCGGCGTAGCGGCAGGCGCGGCCGTCGGCCGACATCTCCATGCGGCTCAGCTTTCCCGCGCTCGCGGGGCAGTCGAGGCGGGTGCGTGCGCGGGGGTCTCCCGCGGTGTGGCAGCCGGCCAGGGTGGCGGCGGCAAGGCCGCCGGCCGCGACGAGCAACAGGATTCGCATGGGGCAGGGGCTCCGTCCGTTCGCGACTGAATCTGGACGCAAGCCCCCGCAAGATCGAGTGAATTCGCCGTAAGCCTGGCTCAGGTCCCCGGGCGGGCGGTCTCGCGCTTGGCCAGGAAGGCCAGCCGCTCGAAGAGATGGACGTCCTGCTCGTTCTTGAGGAGCGCCCCGTGCAGCGGCGGGATCATCTTGGTCGGGTCGCGCTCGATCAGCACGCTCTCGTCGATGTCCTCGACCATCAGGAGCTTGAGCCAGTCCAGCAGTTCGGAGGTGGAGGGCTTCTTCTTCAGGCCCGGCACCTTGCGCATGTCGTAGAAGATGCGCAGCGCCTCGGCCACCAGCCGCTGCTTGATGCGCGGATAGTGGACCTCGACGATCTCGTTCATCGTCTCCACTTCCGGGAAGCGGATGAAGTGGAAGAAGCAGCGCCGCAGGAAGGCGTCCGGCAGCTCCTTCTCGTTGTTCGAGGTGATGATGACGATCGGGCGGATCGCCGCCTTGATGGTCTCGTTCGTCTCGTAGACGTAGAATTCCATCCGATCGAGTTCCTGCAGGAGGTCGTTCGGGAACTCGATGTCGGCCTTATCGATCTCGTCGATCAGCAGCACGGGGCGCACGGGGCTGTCGAACGCCTCCCAGAGTTTGCCCTTCTTGATGTAGTTGCGGACGTCCTTGACGCGCTCCTCGCCCAGCTGGCTGTCGCGCAGGCGGGTCACCGCGTCGTACTCGTAGAGGCCCTGGATGGCCTTGGTGGTGGACTTGATGTGCCAGGTGATCAGCGGCGCGCCCAGCGCCTCGGCGATCTCCTCGGCCAGCACCGTCTTGCCCGTGCCTGGCTCGCCCTTGATGAGCAGTGGCCGCTCCAGCGCGATGGCGGCGTTGACGGCCACCTTCAGGTCTTCGGTTGCGACGTATTTGGCGGTGCCTTCGAAACGCTGGCTCATCCGGGCTCCTGGCGGGCGCGCCCTCGCCCCGCGGTTCGTTCACATTTGACCGCGCCAAGATTAAAGGCCGTCGCAGGCGTTGCAAGCCGCAAGGCTGCGGCCGCGCCGCCCTAGTCCTCGTCGGGACGGGCGCGCACCTCGCCGCCGCGGTCCTCGGAATAGCCCATCGCCTTCAGATCCTCGTCGCCCACCGCCTTGGACTGGAAGTTGGTGACGTCGTCCTCGCCGCCCTCGACCTCGTCGGCGTCGCGCACCTCGTCCAGCCCTTCGATGTCGCGGGCCGAGAGGTGGTCCTCGTCATAGGCGGAGCCGGGCTCGCCGCCGAGGCCGTCCAGGTCGTCCTCGTGTTCGGCGTCGGAGGCTCGGTAGTCGAGCTCGTCGTCGTCCTCGATGTCATCGTCCCCGATCGAGTCCTCGTCGAACTCGTCGGCGTCCAGGGCCATGCCCTCGTCCTCGTCGCGATCGCCGGCCCGGCTGGTGACGTCGTAGACGTCGGGCATCTCCTCGAAGGAGCGCATGTCCTCGCCGATGGAGAGCGGGGATTCGCCGCCGAGCGAGACATCGCCCTCGCCGCCGACCGTCATGCTCTCGTCGAAGGTCTCGGCCTGATCTTGCGGGTCCGAATCGGTTTCGTAGCTGGCGCCGGGCATGGGGTGTCTCCTGGGGCGCCGACGGGCGGCGCGGTCAGAAGCTCAATTCCCCTGGCTCGCCGGTCGTTCCCCCAGCTGGGCCAGCGCCGCGCCGACCCGCTCCATCGCCGGGCCCCATTCCCCCTGCCGCTCGATGGCGAACACGCGGACCTGCGGGTACCAGGGATAGCGGTCGGGAGATCCAAGCCTTGGCCAAGAGCCCGGGACGGTGATCAGCCAGGACGGCGCGCCGCAGGCCGCGGCGATGTTGAAGCTGGCGTTGGAGAAGCCCACCACCAGGTCCAGGGCGCTGGAGAGCGCGGCGACCTCGTCGAGGTCCTGCTTCAGGTCGATGCCCGGCGGCTGCCAGATCTCCACGCCAAAGGCCTCGCGGGCGCGGGTGATCTCCTCGGCGCAGTCGCCGTACTGCAGGTTGACGAAGCTGACGCCGGGCTGCTGCAGCACCGGCCGCCAGTCGTCGAAGCCGGCGAAGTAGCGGTGGCGGGCGTCCTTCTTGATGCCGCTCTTCCACAGCAGGCCCACCTTGCGGCCGGGAAGGGCGGCCAGCCGCTCCCGCCAGACGGCGACCCGCGCGGGGTCGGCGACGATGTAGCCGGTGCGCTCGGGGAAGTCAGCCACGCTGCGGCGGTGTTCGCGCAGCAGGCTGGCGAGCGGCGTCCACAGGTCGATCGCCTCGATCTCGGGCAGGTCAGGGACCGTGCGGGCCGGGCGGGTTCCCAGCGCATAGGTCGCATGGGCGGTCACCCGGGCCATGGGGAAGGCGCGCTGGAACATGGCCGTCAGGCGCGTCTCCACCGCCAGGATGAGCTTGCCCGTCGGGCCCAGCGCGGCGATCACGTCGGGCAGGGTGTTGGCGAAGAGGATCTCGTCGCCCAGTCCCTGCTCGCCCACCACCAGCAGGGTCTTGCCTGCCAGGTCGACCCCAGGCTGCCAGCGGGGCCGATCGATCAGGAAGTGGGTGATCTCGGAGAACAGCGGATGGAAGCGGGCCTCGTACTCGTCCCAGCCTTCGCCCAGCCGGCCGCCGGCCATCAGGATGGTGGCGCGCGAGAGCCGCATCATCTGCCGCTCGTCCTCGGCCAGCACCCCGGCCAGGGCGGTGGTGGACGCCTCCAGCGCCGCCTTCGGATCGTCCAGCATCAGCAGGCAGTTGCCGAGGTTGTAGCGCGCCTTGGGAAAGTCCGGCTGCAGGCGGAGCGCCTCGTCGAAGAAGATCTTTGCGGTCGCCCAGTCGCCCTGCTCGCCGACGATGGTGCCCATGGTGTTCCAGAGCATGGCGTTTTCGGGCGCCCGCTGGATGGCGGGCTTGAGGATGTCGATGGCCTCTTCCAGGCGCAGCTGCTCGCGCACGGCGCAGGCCAGGTTGTTGGCGCCCTCGGGGTGGTCGGGGTAGCGGGCCAGGAAGTGGCGGAAGAGCTTCTCGGCCTGCTCGCGCATCCCCATCTTGTAGGCGAGGCGTCCAAGGTCGTTGGCGACGTCGGCGTGCTCGGGCAGCAGCTTGAGCGCCATCTCGTAGGCGCCGACGGAGCTGGCGAAGTCGCCGGCCTTCTCGCGGGCGATGGCCAGCAGGTACCAGCCAAAGCCGTTCTTCTCGTCCTGCTCCAGGGCCTTGATGGCGAAGTCGGTGCCGGCCTTGGCGTCCTCGACGCGCAGGGCGTCCATGGCCCGCTGGAGCAGAGGCGCCGCGGCCAGGGCGCGGACCTCGGCCATGGCCGCGTTCAGGCGGGCGAGCGCGTCCTTCGAGCCCGACTGACCGAGTTCGTCGGCCGCGGCCATCCGCGCGGCCTGCGGCGGCTGAAGGGCGAGAGGGGAGATCGCGCTGGACGAGCCCGGACGCGGCATGAACGAGACTCCTTGGCGGATCCCGCCCTTGGTCGGCTGATTATGCTTAATCCTTGCTTAAGAATGCGACCGCAGGTGCGGCAAGACGCCGTTAACCCCCGCCAGCTAAGCCTTTAGGGTGCGCTCGTCCCTAGTGAAGGCGACAATGGGTGAGTCGGGCCGCGAACGCGGTTTGCAGAGCGTTGCACGGGGAGGCGGGATTGCCGCTGAAATTGTCGCTGAAGCCGGGAGAGAAGTTCGTTCTCAACGGGGCGGTGGTCCAGAACGGAGACCGTCGTGGCGTGCTGGTCCTGCAGAACAAGGCGTCTGTCCTTCGCGAGAAGGACATCATGCAGCAGGAACAGGCCAATACACCGGCGAGGCGGATCTACTTCCCCGTAATGATGATGTACCTCGATGAGTCGGGCGCTGAGCGCTACTATGATGAGTTCGTACGAAGGATGAGCGAGTTCATGGGGGTTATTCGAAACCCCTCGGTGCTCGCCGACTGTGTTGATGTGTCCAGATACTGCATGGAGCGCGAGTACTATAAGGCGCTTATGATGTGTCGGAAGCTTATCGAGTACGAAGACGAGAGGTTGGGGAATGTCCCTTCAGGCGTACCAACAGGCGGCGACGAGGGCTGAGAGCCCGCGGGAGACGGAGTACCGTCTCTTCGCGCAAGTCACGCTCGCGCTCATGGAGGCCGCCAAGTGCGAGCCGACGGACGTCCGTGGCCGAATCGACGCGCTCGATTGGAATCGCCGGATGTGGTCGGTGCTCGGCACCGCGTGCTCCGACCCCGGCAACGCCTTGCCCGACCAGCTCCGCGCCTCGATCATCTCCCTCAGCATCTGGGTCGGCAAGCACACCAGCCAGGTGATCCGCCGCCAGGAAGAGATCGAGCCTCTGATCGAGGTCAACCGGATGGTCATGCAGGGGCTGCGCGGCCCCGGCCAGGCGACGCCCGCCGCGGCCTAAAGCGCCTTTCGACGAAGCCCAGCGCGGCGCGGCCGCCGGCCTTCGCTCCAGCCTAAAATCAGATCCAGATCCAGACGCCGCCAGGCTCGTCCGGGCGGGCGCCTGCACGCCTCCGGACGCCGGCAGGCAGTGGGCGGGCAGGGGCCGGCTCGAGGCCCGCTGACCGCTCGCCGCAGGCGCCAAGCGCCGGGCAGCTTGTGCCGGTCGGCAGGGGAGTCACTTCGCCGGTTCGGCGGAGCGGGGCAAAAACACCCGTAAAATCAACAGCATGATTCGTTTACCATGTTGGCCTGGGGCTTGCGACGCAGCAGACGGCGAAAAATCGCCCGCCAGCCGAAGCTGGCTTGACCCCTCCAGAATGGATGAGACGTGATGCTGTACAATTCAGTGAATACGAACGTGGGCGCCATGACGGCGCTGCAAAACCTCAACGCGACCAATACGGAGTTGTCCAACACTCAGACACGCATCAACACCGGTTTGCGGGTGGCGAGTGCGAAGGACAATGGCGCGATCTGGGCTATCGCTCAGAACCAAAGGGCCACATCGCAATCGCTGAACGCCGTGAAGGACTCGCTGCAACGTGGTCAGTCGACCGTCGACGTAGCGATCTCCGCGGGCGAAACCGTCTCTGACCTGCTTCTTCAGATGAAGGAGAAGGCCCTGGCGGCTTCGGACGTAACACTGGACACGAACAGCCGCGTCGCGCTCAACAACGACTTCGTGTCGTTGCGTGACCAGGTCAGCAAGGTCGTCAACAACGCCGAATTCAACGGCGCGAACATGTTGAAGGGCGTCAGCCCCACCAACATCGCCGCCCTTGCGAACGCCGACGGAACCGCCACCATCACGGTGGTGGCTCAGCCGATGGATCTGGGAACGGGAGCGCTGGCTGGGATCGCCAGCACGGATTCGATCGGTACGCAGACGCTTGCCTTCAACATGATCGCCTCGCTCAACCAGTCGATCATCAACGTTTCGACCGCGCTGTCGTCACTTGGCACGGGGTCGAAATCCCTGGCCTCGCATCTGACGTTCATATCGAAGCTGCAGGACACGGTGGATGCGGGCATCGGCAACCTTGTCGACGCCGACCTCGCCAAGGAGAGCGCCAAGCTCCAGGCGCTGCAGACAAAGCAGCAACTCGGGATGCAGGCGTTGTCCATCGCGAACCAGGCGCCGCAGGCCCTGATGTCGCTCTTCCGCTAACGGTCGCAGCCGGGCGGGCCTTCAATGGTCCGCCCGGCGCTTCTTTTTTCAGAGGCGCGCTGGCCATGGGGCCGCGCGAGGGCTTAGGCCCTCAGGACGCGACGGGCCGCGGCCGGCGTCGGGAAGTTTTCGCTTTCGAGGGGAAATTTCTGCCGCCCCGGGGCGGCAATATCTGCAGCCTGACCCGGCAAAAACTGCCGCGGCGGCATAGATAACAGACATATAACGCTGCAATTTCAAAGTGTTGGCGCGACCCGGCAATGACTGCCGAGTTGGCCTCGACCTTGCTGCAAATCCTGCCGGGCAAAACGCCCACGGTCGCCAAGCACAAGACGGCCGTTCCCTTAGAAAGGACTGATTCGTATGCCTTTGAACAGCGTAAATACGAACGGCAGCGCCATGGCGGCTCTGCAGAACCTCGCCGCGACGCAGTCGCAGCTGATGTCCACGCAGAACCGGATCAACACCGGTCTGAAGATCGCCTCGGCTAAGGACAACGGCGCCATCTGGGCCATCGCCCAGAACCAGCGCTCCACCTCGCAGTCGCTGAACGCGGTGAAGGACTCACTGCAGCGCGCCTCCTCCACGGTGGACGTCGCGCTGTCGGCCGGCGAAAGCGTGTCCGACCTGCTGCTGCAAATGAAGGAGAAGGCGCTCGCCGCCTCCGACACGACGCTGGACACCAACAGCCGCACCGCCTTGAACGATGACTTCAAGTCGCTGCGCGACCAGATCACCAAGGTGGTCTCCAACGCCGACTTCAACGGCGCCAACATGGTCAAGAGCGGCGGCGCCCAGATCCAGGCCCTGGCCAACGCGGCCGGCACCTCGGTGATCTCGGTGCAGGCGCAGGACCTGTCGCTGGGCGGCTCCGGCGCCCTGTCGACCATCAGCACCACCTCGTCCATCGGCACCCAGACCCTGGCCTCGTCGATGATCGCCACGGTGGACACGGCCATCACCAACGTCTCGAGCTCGCTCTCGAAGCTGGGTACGGGGTCCAAGGCCTTGCAGTCGCACCTGACCTTCGTGGGCAAGCTGCAAGACACCCTCGACGCTGGCGTGGGCAACCTGGTGGACGCCGACCTGGCCAAGGAGAGCGCCACGCTCCAGGCGCTGCAGACCAAGCAGCAACTGGGCATCCAGGCGCTATCCATCGCCAACCAGTCGTCTTCGATCCTGCTGAGCCTGTTCCGGTAAGCGTCAATGCGCGGGCGCGTTCGCGCGCCCGCGCAGCGTTTTCCGGCGGGGGAGGGGCTAGAGCCCCCGCGCATGCAACAAGATCGGAGCGCCGCGCCGCAAGGCCGGTGACTGACAGATGCAAAGCAAGGTTGCGCCGTTCGCAGCCACGCCCGACTCCACCTACGGACGCCAGACGCCCGCCCCCGCCCATGAGCACGAGCTCGTCGTGGAAGGCGAAGGCGCGGCGCCAGCCGGCGAGTCGGACCTTCGGCTGCTGATCGAAGAGGACCCCGACACGGGGGCCATCGTCTATAAGCGCGTCGAGCGCGAGACCGGTCGCGTGGTCGCCCAGTTCTCCCGCGACACCATCCTGAGGATGAAGGACGACACCGGATATGTGGCCGGCGGCGTGATCCGCGCCCGCGCCTGACGTACCCCCGGCGACCTGCCCGCGACTCATGGCAAACGGCGTTCTGCGCCCCAAGGCGGGCGTTCTTGGTTAACCGGCGGCGCTCCGCGTTAACTTTCTGATTACCATAAATTCCCTAGCCTCTGCTCGAAGCTCCAGCGACTCGCGTCAAACGGGTGCGGAACTGAGTGGCGACTAGGAGAATCCAGCATGTCGATCAGCGTCCATACGAACAAGCCCGCGCTGATTGCGCTCCAGAACCTCAACAAGACCAATGACCAGCTGGAGGAAGTCCAGAACCACATCAACACCGGGCTGAAGATCGCCAGCGCGAAGGACAACGCGTCGGTCTGGTCGATCGCCCAGAATCAGCGGGCCGACATCGGCGCGCTGTCGGCGGTGAAGATGAGCCTGGACCGCGCCAGCTCCATCGCCGACGTCTCCATGACAGCGGGCCAGTCGGTCTCCGACCTGCTGGTGCAGCTGAAGGAGAAGGTGGTCGCCTCGATGGACACCTCCATCGACACCGCCTCCCGCAGCGCGCTGGACTCCGAATTCAAGTCGATGCTGGGGCAGATCCAGCAGATCACGGGCAACTCGGCCTTCGACGGCGCGAACCTGCTGAACGGCTCGATCACCGGCAGCATCCAGTTCCTGGCCAATGCGGAAGCCAGTTCCTACATCACGCTTTCGACCCAGGACATGTCGCTCGGCGGATCGGTCATCACCGTGCCGCCCACCGCTTCGCTGGCCACGGTCACTCTCGCCGGCCAGATCCTCGCCCAGCTCAACGCCTCGATCGTCAACGTCAACCAGTCGCTGGGCGCGCTGGGCTCCCAGGCCAAGCAGATCCAGTCGCACGCCGACTTCGTGGGCAAGCTGTCCGACACCCTGCAGACGGGGGTCGGCAACCTGGTCGACGCCGACATGGCCAAGGAGAGCGCGAGCCTTCAGGCGCTGCAGGTGCAGCAGCAACTCGGCGCCCAGGCCCTGTCGATCGCCAACCAGGCGCCGCAGATGATCCTGTCGCTCTTCAAATAGGCGGCGGCAGGATTTCTTACGATCCGTTAACGGCCTGAAAGCCCTGACTCGGCTAGTCTGCCGTCGCGGGCGTGCGCCCGTGGAGCTGGACCGATGGTCATTGGGATCGATACCAGCGTCCTGCTGGGGTACTACCAGGCCAAGTCCGGCCAGACCGGCGCCGCCGCCGCGGGCTCGTCGTCCTCGAGCACGACCAAGGTCGCGCCCACTCCGCCCTGGAACAGCACGGCGACGCCGCAGCAGACCAGCGCCAACGTCACCGCCGCCCTGGCGGGCCAGAAGATCGTCAACGAAGACAACGCCAAGCTGGACCTTCCCGGCGCCAGCGCGGACTACAAGAAGCTGTTCGCCCTCTACCAGGGCCTGGGCACGCTCAGCGACCTGGCCACGCGGATCAGGACCAGCGGCATCAGCTCAACCGAGAAGACCCAGATCCAGAAGGCCTTCGCCAACGGAATGGCGCAGGTGTCGAGCTATCTGAGCGGGGCCAAGTTCGACAAGCTCCGCATGGTCGCGGGGGTGACGAACACCACCGACAAGTCGGCGCTGACTGTGCCCAAGCCGGCCAGCGTCTACACCACGCCGCCCCTGACCAATTCCAGCAGCGCCTCGGTCCCGGCCTTCGAGGGCGACGTGCGCTTCAACATCCAGGTCACCCGGGTGGGCCAGACCTATGATGTGCCGATCGACCTGTCGCAGATGCCCGACCAGACGCGATCGATCGCCAACGTGGTCAACTTCGTGAACTCGCAGCTGGCGGCCACCGGCGTGGAGACCCGCTTTGGGACCACCCGCATCCCCGGCCAGCCGCAGCAGATCAAGGCGGGCTCCAAGACCATCACCCTGCCGGCGAGCCCCGACCAGTGGGCGCTCAAGGTGACGGTGGGGACCTCCGAGACGGTCAACTTCTCCTCTCCGCAGAGCGCGGGGGCGGTCTATCTCGCCCAGCAGGTCGGCGATCCCGACCCGAACAAGGATGGCAAGACCACCGACTCGACGGTCGCCCAGCAGCTGCTCAAGTTTCAGACCGACACCACCAACCTGGCCGCGCCGCCCCAGGCCGCGGGCCAGCCCTATTTCGTGGATGGCCGGGTCTTCGCCGAGAACCTCGACGCCTCGGTGACCAAGGTGCAGGCCCAGACCGTGGGGCCGGACGGCTCGGTCTATATGCTGGCCAACGTCGATGGGAAGGTGGACGGGCAGGGGATCCGCGGCGCCCAGGACGTGGCCCTGCTCAAGTACGATTCCGCCGGACAGCTCGTCTATTCGCGCACCCTAGGGGCGGCGGCCTCGGCCTCCGGACTTGGCCTTGCCGTCTCGGCCGACGGCAAGGTGGCGGTGGCGGGCTCGGTCAGCGGCGTGCTGGACGGCTCCACCGACGGGGCGCTGAACTCCGGCGTGAGCGGCGCCAACGCCGGCCTGACCGACAGCTTCGTCAGCCTCTATGACGCCGACGGCCAGGAGCTGTGGACGCAGCGCCGGGGGGCGAGCAAGGACGACCAGGCCAACCAGGTGGCCTTCGGCGCGGACGGCACGGTCTATGTGGCGGGCCAGACCAAGTCGGCCCTGCCCGGCGGGGGCGCGACCCTGGGCGACTGGGACAGCTACATCGAGGCCTTCGCCACCGACGCCAAGGGCAAGGTCACCACCCAGTTCACGCAGAACTTTGGAACCACCGGCGCCGACAAGCCCAAGGGCCTGGTGGTCGACGGCCAGGCGCTGGTGGTGGCCAATGTCGAGAACGGCCATGCGGTGCTGCACCGGTTCGACATCTCCAGCGGCGCGCCGGTGGAGGTGGCCAGCCGCGACCTCGGCGACCTGCAGGGCGGGGACATCGCCGGCCTTGCGCTGGACTCCAACGGACAGCTGGTGATCGCCGGCGCGAGCGCCAACGCCCAGCTCGACGCCGGCCAGGTGACCAGCCAGGCCTCCGGCGGCTCGGACGCCTTCGTCGCCAGGATCGCCTCCAGCCTGGCCGTCGATCCCAACGACCGGCTGGCCTATTACGGCGGTTCGGGCGAGGACAAGGCCACCGCGCTTGGCGTCGCCGACGGCAAGGTCTGGATCGCCGGGACCGCCGGGACGGACCTGCCCAACCAGCCGGCCGTGGGGACCCAGGACGGCTTCCTCGCCAATATCGATGTCGACACCGGCCAGGTGGCCTGGTCGCAGCGCTTCACCGGCACGGCCAACCGCGCCGCGCCCACCGCCATCGCCGTGGCCCCGCAGGGCGCCAGCGTGCTGGACCGCCTGGGCCTGCCGACCGGCCAGCTCGACCTCGACAGCACCCAGCAGCTCACCGCGGTCAGCTCCCTGCGCGCAGGCGACCAGTTCACCGTGGCCGGGACCAACATGCCCCCGTCCACCGTCACCATCGCCGCGGGCGAGACCCTCGACACCCTGGCGACCAAGATCCAGCGCGCCTCCCAGTTCACCGCCAAGGTGACGGTGGTCAGCACGCTTGACGGCCAGAAGCAGCTGAAGATCGAGCCCGCCACGGCCAATGCGCTGATCACCTTCGGGCCGGGCAAGGGGGACAAGGACGCCCTTTCGACCCTGGGCATCCCGGAGGGCGTGGTTCGCAAGACGGTGACCAGCAAGGCCGGCGTCACCAGCCCGGCCGACGGCAAGGCCAATCTCTACGGCCTGACGCTGCCCAGCGACCTCAACCTGTCCGACGACTCCCAGGTCAGCCACGCGCTCGCCGAACTGGCCGCCGCCCAGGGGGTGATCCGCACCGCCTACAAGGACCTGGTGGCGGCGGCGACGCCGAAGTCCCAGCAGGCCGCGACCGCCGCCGCCAGCGCGGCCAGCGGGCCGCCGCCGGCCTATCTCACCAACCAGATCGCCAACTACCAGGCGGCCCTGGACCGGCTCACCGGCGGCTCCAGCTCCAGCAGTTCGAACTCCTCCACCGGCATAGGCTCCCTCCTGGGTTGAAAGCCCGCGCGCAGGGGACTAGCGGAGCGCCATGGATATTTCCCAGCCCCGCACCCGGATGGCGCTCGTCGGCGCGCTGGCGGCCCTCGTGGCCGGCGGACTGCTGGCCTTGGCCATGGTTCGCGCCCATCGCGGCGAGGTCGCCCCGCCCCCGCCAGCCTCGCAGGCCGGACTGGTGATCGACCCCTCCGCCGCGCGCGTTGGCCACATCGACCAGGCCAAGCCGCTCCGCTGCTTCGTGGAGGGCAAGCTGGTGGGCGAACTCGCGCTCGCCGATTGCGCCCGGCGCAACGGGGTGGCGACCGAGGCGCTGGACGTGGGGCTTGACGCCTCGGGCGCGCCCGCCGCGGCGCAGGCCGGGGCCGCCGCCGTGACGCCCCTGCCGCCCGTCCCCCAGGCGGCGGTGGCGCCCGCCACGAGCGCCTGCTGGAGCTACACCGCCGGATCCTGGCGGCGCCTGCCGAGCGACACCACCCTGGACGGATGCCTGCAAGCGCTGTTTTCCGGGCGCTGTGAAAAGCCGGGGGAGGCCGCCTACGGCCGCTTTGGCGAGCAGACCCTGCGGCTGGTGCCTGGACGCATCGAGGTGTCCGCCGACAACCACACCTTCCGCGTCCTGGCCGAGCACGGATCGGGCTGCGCCACGCCCTCGGCCGGCTGACCCCGCTCGCCCGAGCGGGCGAGCTTGTGTAGGGTCGCGGGATCATGCGCTCGCCGATCCTGACGACCCTCCTTCCGCTGACCCTCGCCGCCGCCAGCCTCGCCGGCTGCCAGAAGCGCACCGAGCCGCCGGGGGATGTGGGGGTTTGCTACAGCGTCAGCTTCAAGAAGGGCGGGGAGCTGGCCTACCACCGCCTGGTGAACGCGCCGAACCTCGAGACCTGCGCGGCCAATCTCGAGGCGCTGCGCCTCAAGTTCCTGCGCCTGGGCGGCACAGCCCAGGAGACGATGGGGGCCTACCAGGCCAACTTCATCTTCGTGCAGCGCGAGGGGATTTTCTCCTCCACCAGCCTGCAGGGGCCCCGCTACATCGCCCTGGTCCGCACGGGCGATGGCCGGCTGGCGATCCCGGGCGCCATGCCGCAAGGCCAGTAGATCATCGGCCAAGCAGGAATCTGGCTGTGGACGGTATGGAACAAAGGCAGAACACAAGCTTGCCGAGGCGTTAACGGATCGCTAGGGTCGGCCGTAGGGCCTCATCGCCCGCAGCTACGGAAACCTAGGACATCGACATGGCGGGCAGCGTCAACAAGGTCATCCTCGTGGGCAACCTCGGGGCCGATCCGGAAATCCGGACCCTCAATTCGGGCGACCGCGTCGCCAACCTCAGGGTCGCCACTTCGGAAACCTGGCGGGACCGCGGCAGCGGCGAGCGCCGCGAGCGCACCGAGTGGCACCGGGTGGTGATCTTCAACGACAACCTGGTGAAGGTGGCCGAGCAGTTCCTGCGCAAGGGCTCGAAGGTCTACATCGAAGGCGCGATCCAGACCCGCAAGTGGACCGACCAGTCCGGCCAGGAGAAGTTCTCCACCGAGGTCGTGCTGCAGAAGTTCCGCGGCGAGCTTACGATGCTCGACGGCCGGGGCGGCGAGGGCGAGCGCGACGAAGGCTACGGCGGCGGCGGCCAGGCGGGCGGCTTCTCCTCGGGTCCGCGGCAGCAGAGCTCGGGCCCGCGCGAGGACTTCTCCGCCGACCTGGACGACGAGATTCCCTTCTAGGGGCGCCCGCTCGCCCTGACACCACACCTGTTTTGCGAGAAACTCACCCGAAAGATCGGGGAGGGACGTGATGGGCTGCATGGATGGGATGGTGGCGCTGGTTTCCGGCGCCAGCGGGGCCAGCGGCGGCGGCACGGGCCGCGCTTGCGCCGTCCGATTCGCCTCCGAAGGCGCCAAGGTCGCCGTCACCGCGCGCTCCGAGGCGGGCCTGCGCGAGACCGTCGAGGCGGTGCAGGCTGTCGGCGGCGAAGCGATCATGCTGCCCTGCGACCTGGGCGACCCTGAGGGCGGACGCGCGAGCCTGGTCGCGCGGACCGAGGAAGCGTTTGGGCCGATCGACATCCTGGTCAACAACGCGGTCACCCATGGGGTGAAGCCGGTCGACGAATGGACCCTCGCCGAGCTCGAACACCACGCCCAGGTGAACCTGTGGGCGCCGTGGTTGACGATGGCGCAGGTCATGCCCGGCATGAAGGCCCGCGGGCGGGGCTGGATCCTCAACGTGTCGAGCTTCGCCGCCGAGTTGCCGCCGGGCGCCCACACCCGCCGATCCAGGGACGGAAGCTCGCTCTACGGGGCGATGAAGGCCGGCCTGAACCGGATGACCGTCTCCGCCGC
>Ga0075367_10000089_pt1 | contig 24868 bp, 45 predicted proteins | sample EndMethybrTD3032_FD_71399 | JGI IMG/M metagenome (GOLD analysis project Ga0075367, IMG submission 71399) | Populus endosphere microbial communities from Tennessee, USA - Endosphere MetaG P. TD hybrid TD303-2 | ecosystem: Host-associated > Plants > Roots > Endosphere | place: USA: Tennessee... | reverse complement strand
GCATACCTGGATGGTGAGAACGACGGGACAAGATCGTATGCTGCGATTTCTTGGGCCATAAAAGGTCGGGTGCCGTAGCTTTTGCCTACTTCCGCCTCTGAAAACATCGCAAACCTCGGGCTCCGATCCGTGCAACTTATTCAGGGGCCGCTTGCAGCGCTACGTGCTCCAGCACAAACTGAGAAATGTTCTGGAAACGCAAAATGTCGACACCTATGCATGCATCACCGCCTGCCCGGCTAATAGCGGCCGGCCCCCATTCAGTTTCGGGGAAGGATTCTTTGATACTACGCGCTTTGGATTCTCCAAGGACTTGACGGCATTCGGCCAGCAGGTCGCCCAGCAGCGCTACAGTCCGGGTTGTTTGTACCTTCGCGGGCTGACTCTTGTCGGGCCTGGCTTCCGCCAGCCGCAAAATATCTTCAGGCCGCAATATGGCCGGTACGCGGGCCGGTCAGGATTCGTTTTGGATAAATTTCTCTCATCGCCGGGGCATGGATCCAAGCCCGGCGATTCCGATTATACGGTGTTTGCCGTTTTTGCGTTTATCAGCAATGACGACGCGGAAATTATTTGGAACGAGATCAGCAAGCATGATTGGAACGATCATGGGACAATGTTTGTGCTGGGCGTTCCGTGTGAACCCTTTCTTTTGCCGGACAGCACCGGGCTTGCTACGTTCGAAGGAGTTTTTCTTAAGTGGATCCCCGGCTCGCCGAGGATAGTCGTTCTGCGGCGGTGAGGCTGACTAATCGGTCCGCTCTTTCAGGCGGGCAACCGTCATTCGACGATATCTCGTCTCGCCGCAACGTTTCATGTGATGAGAGGCAAAGGCATGGAGCCGTTGGGAGCGTCACGCTGAGTTAGTGCCATGTCCGCTTTGCAATAAGCGGACATGCGGGCCTCGGGTTCCTATTGATCAAAATCAAAGAAAACCTCCGCTCAGGGTGCTTGTTACCCGTATGGACCATTGGGAGCCCATTGCGACCGCGCCTAAGGATCAAGAGCTTGAGCTCGCTGTGATCGAGCGTTCTGAAGTTCACGTACTGGTGTTCGCCTGCCATCGCAGCCGAAGTGGTTGGATAGACGCCCGAAACGGACGCCCGGTATTTATTGATCCCACGCACTGGCGTTATTGGATTTCGCGGTAGCCACTCGGCAATTAGATTCTTACTTGAACCCGGCCCGATAATAAGCGGCCAAGCCGGCAATCTCGGTCTCGGTCAGCTGGCTCGCGATGAAGCGCATTCTTCCGTAGACGTCGTTGCGGCGTTCCCCGGAGGCATACAATTTCAAGTGTGCAACGAGGTAAGCATCGCCTGTTCGGCGAGGATTGGCGTTTCGATGGGGCCACCTGACCCAGCCCGATGACATGCCGCGCAAGGCGCAATATTTCGGCTCGGATCTCCTAACTCAACCAGCCGAACGATTGATGGCGCCGGCTCGGCCAACGTGACGGGATTTGGGTTTCGCTTAGGCCGCCCCGCGCAATAGGCGACAACGTCCTGTGGGCGTGGGTCGGATTTTGGGCGTCCATCGTCGTGATGGTGCTTGTCACGGTGCTTCTCGGACAGCCATCAGTCCTATCACGCTTTACCCGCCGCTAAGGGCGAGCCCGTGGTTCTATATCGGACCTGTTTTGGTCGTCGCTAGAAGTGCGACCGCAGTTCCGGCAAGCACGGCAGCCCCAGCGGCACAGTTCGCATCGCATCGGCCAGCGCCGCGGGATCAACATTGTCGGCAACTTCGAAGGGATTGTGCGCGACGGATGGCTGTTCGCTGTGCATTTTCACACCTCAATACAGAACAATAATTTTGCATGCAGCCAACTGAAAGCCAACCCATAAGCTGGCTTGGCGTGCCTTGACGGCGACGGCGTGGCCTGGGGCAGGGCCCGAAACCCTCCAAATAAATCACATCAACATAAATTCCTGCATCGAACGCGAAATTTCAATGCACGGATTTATTTACGGAAACTACGGAACTACATCCAAATGTGGAAGTTAGGGTTGCGGGTTTAATCGAGCTTCAGACGGGGAACATGCATGCTGGCGTCGCAAATGACCCAACGCCTATTTCGCACCAGTACATTCGAGGCAGCCGTTCAAACGATTCTGGACGACGTGATCGCGTTGCTAGGCGCGGAATATGGCAACGTCCAGCTTTCCATAGACGATGAGCTAGTCATTGCCGCGCAGCGCAGTCTTTCTGCGGACTTTTTAAGAACCTTTAGACGGGTCAAAAAAGACGATACGTCTGCATGCGGACGCGCCCTGCGACTAGGAAAGACTGTCACAATTCACGATGTGGAAAGCGATGTCGACTTTGCGGGCTTCCGGCCGGATGCGAAGAAAGCTGGATTTCGCTCAGTGCAGAGCACGCCATTGATCACTCAAGGCGGAAACGTTCTGGGAATGGTGTCGACGCATTTCGCGCATGTTCATGAACCGACGCCGATTGAGCTGCAGACGTTGAAGTCATACAGTGTCGTAGCAGCCGACTACCTGAACAAACTGTTGGGTGATGTTCCAGTCGCCATCAAGGCGAAGCAGATGAGTGAGGAACTGTATGCTCGAACCGTACGAGAATACAGCTTTGCAGTGGGGTCTCGATCGCCGAACATTTCCCCGTTGATCGGACCCATCGTGTAGCAACCGGGCGTGACCGGGAAATTGGCAACTCCGGAAATCAACGGATTGTTTTGGGCAATGGCAAATATTCGAATTTTAGCTGCGGCCTGTCTGGGCGGGGCGCTGATTAATCCTGCGCTCGCGGCCGATGTAGGCAACGGCGAGGCACTCGCGAAACGCTGGTGTTCAACGTGCCATGTGGTGGCCGGGACTCAAATCGCGCCGACAGGGGAGGCGCCCCCATTTCGCACCATTGCAGAAGCGCAGGGATTGGACGGAGCGAAGCTCGCGATGTTTCTATTAATGCCTCATCCCAAGATGCCCGACATGGGATTATCGCGCGACGCTGCTGCAGATCTTGCGGCCTACATCTCCAGTCTCAAATAATTTTATATGGCTACCAAAGCGTCGGTCGAACGCGAACTTCAAGCAAAAAGCGTGTCGATCTGTTTTTTGAGCGCGAGCGTCGAAGTCCGCTGCAGTGCGCGATAATTTCCTCGGACATCGCACTCGCGATAGGGGCAGCGTGTCCGGTTTGGTGCCAAAGGAACCCCCCGTGCTAGGCGAGGTCTTTCAGTGTTGGATGTCGGTTCTCAACGGCGCTTCTTGCGAAGCGTCCGCTCAACCCTCTTTCGGCTGCTGCCGACCCGTTTCACCGCGGCCTTGACGCTCTTGGCACTTTTACCCGTCTTCTTTGCCTCGTAGCGGACTTCGTAGTCTTGTCCGCCTGCGACCCGGGCACGATCCTGCTTACGGCCACGCTTTGTTTTTGCCATGTGTCCTCCCTGGACCTGGGGAGCGGCAAAATAACCGATTCGTCGCCTTGAGAAGCCTATACGCGCTTCTTTTTCAACTCCTCGACACGAGAGAGGTCGATGCCTCTGGCCGCGTCACAGCACTCCTGGGAACAGTAGTAGTGCCCGTCTTCGCCGTGGACAGCCACGTCCTTAAACGGCTGATGGCACGTCGGCAGGAAGCAGTGGTCAGGGCTGCCTGCTTCCACAAATTGGGAAACTTGCGTGGGAAGGTCAGCCTTTGTTTCGAGCAACATTCATCAAAGTCCTGTAGGAGCGGGCGGCTGCCGGGTTGATCTGGGGATTGGTCGGCGGGCTGAACATCACAGCCACGTTCCGACATCCGCACCTTGGGCATTTAAGTCGTTCGGCAACGCGCGCAATCGGGAAATCTCTGCCGCGCGTGCATACCAAGGTTTCCAGATCGAGGTCATTGCGGTAGCCACATTCCCGCTTGTGCTTCAGCCCCTCCCGGCCGCTGTCGAGACACCGGATGCGGATGGTCCAACTGAGATTCCATGCTTCTCCGATCGTCTCGACGCCCATGACGTTCGCGCTTCGTTACTGAAGCCCACGGGCGATGTTGTAGTTCCCGTACCCAGCCGCAACTATCTGAAATTGTTATCGAATTCGAAATTTCTCTCGCGCGACGGAAAGCCCGTGTTTTGGGCTGTCGGTCCGCAAGCGCGGCGAGACTTATCCCGCCTGTTCACAGAGCGACGGCGCTTGCTCATTGGTCAGTCAAAAACGCCAGTTACTAATGGGAGGAGCTTGGCGCGGATGAATCAACCGACGCGATGGATCGCGTCGTTGACGCAATGGCGCGCCGCAAACCCGACGAGAAAAAATGAAGACCGCCAACTGAGGCGGCCTACTGCGTGTGCGCCAAGACGACCGCGAGCGGGATGAGGGTCGCGAGCAAGATGACGACGAAGCCCATGACGATGTCGATCATTCCGTCGAGTCCTTGGGCTTTGGCTGAGGTTGTTGCTGCTGTTGTGCGTGCGGCTGCTGATGCGTGCGGGTGCCCAGTTCGGTTAGGCCGCACAGACGGCAATCAAAGGTGTGTGCCGCGGATTGCTTCATGGGCCTTCCGCAGTTCAGGCAATTTGGAATTTGATCGGACATGCGCCGCTCCCCATACAGGCGGGGAGCGCAGTAGCGTCTCTCAGTCACCGGAAGGCCGATGATAACTGACAATGCCTCAAATGCGACCTAGTTCAAATCAGGCCACTGCTACTTTCAGCATCCGTCGGCTGGGTACGGGAACTACAACATCACCCACCCCCGAAAAGAACAAACAGAGAAGTTCCGGTATTGACGGTGCAGGCGTATTTGGGAACATTCCCGCAGTTGGGGGCGTGAAATGCGTACGGCTGAAGTGACCAAAGAATTCCGTGATCGCTGCAAAGAACTCGCGTCGAAGGCTAAAATGCCGGAAGTGAAAGCCCGCTTAGAGCGTCTGGCGCTGACCTATCAGCGTCACTTGGAAAAGCTCGATTCCCCGCCGACCGCGCCCAAATAGACGAGCTGTCCGACTCCCGAAAACGCAGACACCACCTATATTTACACAGGGGAGGTCATGTGTGTTGAGTAGGAGTTCCGCGTGGCGCCTCGTCCCTATTGGAAGGGCTATCTGAAGCTTTCTCTCGTCTCCTGTCCGATCGCGTTGTATCCGGCAACTTCGGCGTCCGAGAGGGTTTCGTTCAACCAGATCAACAAGAACACCGGCAATCGCATCCGCTACAAAAAGGTGGATGCGGAAACGCTGGAAGAAGTTGAATCCGACGACATCGTGAAGGGCTACGCGGTCGAAAAGAACGTGTACGTCACGGTGGACGATGAGGAGCTCGAAGCGCTCCAGGTCGAAAGCAAGCACACGATCGAGATCGACAAGTTTGTCGGGCGCAAGCAGCTCGACGAGCGCTACTTCGATAGCCCGTACTACGTCGTGCCAAACGACACGGTTGGCCAGGACGCCTTCGCCGTCATTCGCGACGCGATGAAGGGCAAGGGGATGGTGGGCCTTGGCCGCGTGGTGCTGTCAAAGCGCGAGCGCCCCATCATCCTGGAGCCCTACGGCAAAGGCCTGCGGGCCATGACGATGCGGTATCCATACGAGGTGAGGGACGACAAGGAATACTTCGCCGACATTCCCGACGTAAAAATCCCAGCCGAAATGCTGAAGCTGGCCGAGCACATCCTCGACACCAAGGCGGCCGACTTTGATCCGTCCGATTTCGTGGACACCTACGAGACGGCGGTCGTTGACCTCCTGAAGAAGAAGCAGGCTGGCAAGGCTGTCGAGAAGGTGAGCTCGAAGTCGCGTCCGGCCGCAACGGGCAACATTATCGACATGCTCAAGCGCAGCCTTGAGATGGAGAAAAAGGGCAAGGTCAAAGCACCTTCGATCGTGCCCGATGCGCCCAAAGCCAAGAAGCGGGTGCGGGCGTGAAGGACCAGCTCATCATCCTTATGGAAGCACTCCGGCTCTCGCAGGTCGAAATCGAAAAGTTTCGGCGCAGAAAGCAGAATGTCGAAAAGACAGTCTTTGCTGTCGAGCGAATTCTGCATGAGCCTGACGTAATGGCCGCTATAAGCAACTTGCAGCCGTTTGTACCTTCGCCGTCCATAGCCTCTGAACTGGAGGAGAATGTCGATGCGTAGCCCGCCGCTCGTTCCCGGCTTTGATAACGACGTGTATCTGGTGCTTGATGACTTCGGGCAGCTAGGCCGGGCCTACCGGGAGGCAGACGAGGACCATGCCAACAAAGAAAGCGTGATCCGCGATCTGCGGGAAGGCTACTACAACAATCCGGCCCGCGTCGTGTGCTTCAACACCCACGACGGGACAAGCCGTGACGCTACCTTTGAGATTGTTCGCGAAATAAAGAACCGATCAGAACGAAAGGGCGAAGAGCTCTCGCCCGGTCTCCGCGACTTCGTAGAGTACGAAGTGTCCCGGCACGCCGAATGGCAACTACAACTCATATAACGAAAAACCCGGCGCATCTTGGCGGCCGGGTTTTCGCACGCCTTCCAGTTTCACCTAAACGGTAATGGGGCTTGCCTCAGTAACGCTAGGGAGTTCCGGAAGCACTACTTAGATGGTGCATGTTTCGTATTTTGCAATCGCGGACTTTGCGATTTGGTCCTGACCTTGATCGACGCCAGGAATTTGAACCGCTGTTCTTGCTGTAGAAAAAATTCTTTGTCGGCATCGTTCAATGAAAACGCAGCCTTCTGCGCACATTGCTCAGCCAGCTGTACATACTCATTCTGACTATGGAACGCAGTCATGATCGCTCTTTCGGAGTTGCGCGATGCAACGCCCTAAGAGGATCAAAGGTTCCTAGCCAGGCAGCGTCTCAACAGGCCCCGGTGCACCAGCGCAGCAGTATCTTCCGAGGCGGGTTCGAACCAATAGAACGCCGCGTGCTTCTTTCCGTAAGACGCGAATGCGACCACCATCAAGCAAGCGCCGCGCCTGTATGTGCTCGGGTTCTTCCTGAGGCGTACGCTTCTGATTTTATCATGAAGCAAAAGTCGTCCAGCACAGGCTGGGATAGCGAAAAGTGAAAGCCCCCGGCATGAGCTCCGAGGGCTTTCGGGATTAGCGACCGGATTTGGTTAGGGCCGCCGTATCAATAACCGCGCAAGACGATCCAGCGTTCCAAAATGCGAAGAGCTCCGGGGGTCGTAAGCCCAGAGCCCTTGCTAGCCAGAGGAGTGTGCAGCCACTCTGGCCGGGCCCCTTTGCGGCTTGGGGCTGAAGTGATACTAGCGTCGTGTTCTTCGCGCCGCTCTATCATTTGCTGTGTTGAAGTCAAAAGATGAAGCCCCGGGCGGGGAGGAACGGTCCGCCCGGAGCTTCCATCACCGCAGTACATCCGTGCGGTGGTCGAGGATGCAGAAACTGATTGTCCGACGTGAAAAAACCTTCGGCGGGTGGTCCGAAGGTTTTTCCATTTGACAGGTCGGGGGTAGGGGGAACGGACTGATCGCACCTGTCCATCGTGCAACACACACGACCACGAAAAGTTGCGGTCCGTTAAAATAATTTAGTCCGCGCGAAAGTGCCGTACTGTGTCCGTCCCGCATCGAGGGCACCGATAAGTGGCCACATAGTCTTTGCTTGGCACTGTAGGCGGTTCTAAACCGCGGATTGTCATTTCAACCAGACAGCCAGGGCACACGACCTGCGGCGCCCAAGCTAGTGCGTGTATGTGATTTGAGTTTTCCATGCGCTCGGCATCATGAGCAGATTGGGAAGAAAATTCCATGCAAGGATCTATGCAAAAGACGTACTGCGCCGCAGTGACGAATTATAGGAACAGGTGAGAAGAGGCATTTGTTAATTAGCCGGACGGGTGAGGATTCGTAACCCTCCACCCAGCCCAAGGAGGGGCCCGGTGTGTAGACCACCACCGCCGGGCTTCCTCCCAAAATTTCAGTGAGAGCCCTCTGACCGCTCTTGCTTGGTGCCGAAGGTTTGTTCGGCTTCTTCAAAGCGCTCTCTATCGATTGGCGAACGTTTTCGAATGAGCGAGAGCCACCCTTTCCCAAGGTTTAGCCACTTCACTTTGTCTTCATCAATCGACGCGCGGTCAGCCCAACGTTGAGCCTCCTCGGCGTTCTTACGATACTTATCGTCCAGGTCCGTTGCTCAAACCCGATAAAGCAACTCTTATAAATCCCGTGCTAAAACTGAGTTCAATCACACGTGCGTTTCAAAAATGCCCCGCCGAAGCGGGGCTTAGTCGCCGGTCCCAGTTAGGGGCCCTCTTATTTCACTCGCAGGTTTTCTGCAGAGCTCTTGCCGTTTCTGCCCGTCGGTAGCTCGTACTCGACCTCTTGATTGTCGTTGAGGGTGCTCAAGCCTGCCCGCTCGACAGCAGAGATGTGCACGAAAACATCAGGTCCACCGCCAGAGGGCTGGATAAAGCCAAAACCCTTCTGAGGATTGAACCACTTCACCTTTCCTGTAGCCACTTCGCATTCTCCTAATCACCCGCCCACGTCGGAAGATATGGCGGCGAAGAACGTCTAGGCAAGCGGCGCCGCGCCCGCATCAGCTGAGACCGGCGCCACTCTCTAACTGTACCATGTCCAACTACTGCAAAAATCGGGAACGTTGCATTGGGTCGTTCGTTGCAGCGGTGGGAGGACTGAAGAACGGCATTTGATATGTGGAATGAAGTCAAAAGTTCTGGGAAAGCATTCGCCTTATACCTGTCCGCATTGCTGTTGATCGTTGGTGTGTATGGAACTATCGCTCACTTTGGTCTTGCCGAAATTGGCGCGAACGCATCGCTGCAATTCCCTGGCGTTAAAGAACCAGAAAAGACTCGTCTCGAAACCCTCGTCGCGAATGCCAGAGAAATCCGAGCATCGCTGGCGAAGCCAGTTGCAGGAATTGAGCCGCTCGGTCCTGTAAAAACTAAAGCAGCAAATGCACTCGGCGGTCCGAAATCTGTAACCAAAGTCGCAATCAAAGAACCGAAGAGAAAATCGCTCTCAGACGAGGCGATGAATGCGTTCGCTTCATCATCAGCGGTAATGCAGCACGATTATATTGCTTATGATCGCCATCGCCCTCTGTGACCAGTTCTAACAGCTGACCTGAAGAGCAAGCGTCTCCGTACCGGCAAGTCACAAGCAATACAATCGTCTTCGAGATCCTAGGTGGCCCGGACTTACGGTGCTCATAGATCAATCGGTTCTACGTCTCACCGGCGGCGCAGACGGCATCGTTTGATACTGAGCATCGAATGACGAAGTAGTGAAAGACGGCGCCCGCGGCAGCATTCCTCCAGCGCATACCCTTTGCTCGACGCTGCACAGTTGGAAACAGCGACTGACATCTTTGCTGTCCGCGCAATGGTTCATGCAGGTTTGATATGTGCTGGCACATTTGCTCTCGTTAGCGATCGTTGGCGAAGCAAATATTAATGCGAGAATTGCGAGCGTCGCTGCTCTCATGGAATCCCCCAAACAAGCCGCGTACCAGAACGCAGTATTACCATCTTGGATCCGCAGATCCCGGCCCCGCGCGCTCCCACGGTTAATTTCGGGTCTGACTCTGTCAATTGATATTGAGCGGTCGGGCTTCGGGATTCGCGACGGCATGCGTCGGGAACCGAACCGCATAAAAGCGACTTGAGTGGTCCAGATGAGAAGGCTCGTTACACTCCTTTTAGTTTCAGTGGCAACTCTGCCCGCGCACGCCGTCGAGTGCTCCGAGGTCCGGAAGCAATGTATTAATCGGTGCATCGTTCGATCGGACGGCGAACGCTGTCAAAAGCTGTGCGATTCCGCTTCCAAGGTCTGCGAACGTGCGGCGGCTAAACCGTTGCCAGACACGCTTGGGCTTAAGGAAATGGAATTGAAGCTCCGCGGGTCGAAGCACTAAAGGGGGGCGTGACCCGCCCCGAAACAATCTAGGCCGGCATTCGGGGCGCGGCGAGTCGGCAGGCACATTTCATGGAACGCACGCAGTAAAGCTTCCTCCGACATGACAGCCCCGATGCGGGATATCTAGATCTCGTCTACGAAACGTCATGATCTTCAAGCCGCACCTGCCCAGGGAGGGGTCTGGCTAGACAAGACGGCTCACGATCCGGGGTCGAACGTCTTTATCCGCACGCGGATCAACCCCAGTCTCCTGACTCGTCAGTTCCGCAATTCTTAAAGCCACTCCAGCGTAATATCTCGCTCGGACTTTGTCCTTACTTCGCAATCGCCGTGCTGTTTCATACGCAGCTTCATATGCGCCGGACCCAAGCAGGCTTATCATTCGCCGTGCTTCGCCCTCGACCTCCCCATTTATGAGATGTTTCCACCACATCTGACGCCCCTTACCGAGGCGCGACCCTGCCAAAGTTTTTGGAGATTGCGAGTCCAACTTTTGAGTGGGTTCGGAATCGGACATTCACCACTTTTCCACTGCGACGCCTGCACCCGTTGCCACTTGGAACGGGTAACGGCTTCAACAGCGCACGCAGCCTTCAGTTCCGCCAGCTCCGGACTTATGAAAAGTCCGGTGGCAAATCTTGGAAGTTTGTCCGACGTGGAAAGAATGCCGGCCGGGAACTCGACGCACATTCCTACTAACTCTCTCCGGCCCCATCGGCGGCCTAGTGACAACTACTCGTTGCAATCACAACCTTTTTGCGCGTGCGGCATGCGCCGGGGCGACTGCTCCACCTTAAGCGCGCCAGTACGCTGGTTGCATGGGAAACAGATTCGCTATGGGCGTTTGGATACTGACGCTGGCTCTCTGCGGCCTTCTTGCCTGGCTCGCTTTCGGGCCTTCGGGGTCTTCAAAGAGGCCCGCCACGATGCCTGCAGAGCACCGGAGTAGGTCCTAGTTGGAACGAAGTTCAGCCCTCGCATGTACGGATACACCGCGACGAGAAGCGCTAGGACGGCGAAAAATCTCAGAACAGGAACGCACGCGCCAAGGCGAGATCGTCTGCGAGGCGACCAGCAGGTGGATCGATATGCTGGTGGATGGCAGAGTTACTGAAAAATACGGATGAAAAACGAGCTCAACAAAGATTGCCTTGCCTCTATGCATGTGAACTCGTTCGCACAACTAAACTGTTGACGCCCTGTGTCGCTTAGGAACTCCGATGTCACTAACGATTGTCCCGAGCCGTAGCCAAGCGCGACTGATCTTGATCGGCACCGCCCTGCTGCTGACCCTCGGCATGGGAATGCGCCAGAGCTTTGGGCTGTTTCTTTTGCCGGTCACGCAAGACCTCGCAATATCTGCGGCGGACTTCACATTGGCTTTGGCAGTCCAGAACATCGTCTGGGGCCTCTCGCAAGCGCTGGTCGGGTCGATCGCCGACCGCTTCGGTCTTCGCATCACGATGATGGCCGGCGCGGCGATCTACGTCATCGGCCTCAGTATCTTCGCGACCGCACAAGGCGCGCTCCCGCTAAGTATCGCGGGCGGATTGATCGGTATCGCTTTGTCGTGCACAGCGACGTCACTCGCGATGACCGCATGTGTTCGTGCAGTTTCGGCGAAACGGCGGAGCATGACGCTCGGCATTGTCTCCGCCGCAGGATCGCTCGGGACTCTTGTGGGACCGCTCTCCACCCAGGCCGTGCTGACAAATCACCCGTGGCAGACAGCGGCGTTTTTCTTTGTGCTGGCTGCGGTTGCCATGCTGCCCGCAGCCTTCTGTGCAGGTGGCGCTGATCGATTTCCCGGTCAAAGCGCCACTGCGACTTCGATGCGTGCAGTCCTTGGGCAGGCCGTGCGCAACCGGCCGTTTCTCGTGATGTCGGGCGCTTATTTCGTTTGCGGGTTGAATCTTGTATTCCTGACCACGCATTTGCCGGCCTACCTCGCGCTCTGTGGCCAGGACCCGATGCTGAGCGCGGAAGCACTTGCGATTATCGGTGGCGGAAGTGCGTTCGGCTCATTGCTGACCGGGTGGCTAGGCGGAAAATACCCGAAGCACATCCTCCTTGGGCTTCTCTACATTCTGCGTTCATTCATTATCGCAGCCTATTTCGTGATGCCGCCGACGCCCACCAGCACACTCTTTTTCGCAGGGGCAATGGGCATGCTGTGGTGGCCGGGTCTGGCACCACTTATCGGCGGTCTGGTCGCTGAGATCTTCGGCACCCGTTATATGGCGACGCTGCTCGGCATATCCTTCGTTGTACATCAAGCTGGCTCCTCGCTTGGGGCATGGGGCGGCGGGTTTATCTTCGATCTTTACGGCTCTTATGACCGCGCGTGGCAGATAGGCACATTGATCGGGTTCGGCGCCGGTGTCGTCCAGCTCGTGGCTGGTGGCCCAACGCGGCGGCAAGATCCGATCATCGCACCTGAGGCGGCGACGACATGAACGGCATGGCGGTCGGCTAAGCGGGCGCTGGCGCCCCAGTGACGAGGAAGGACGAGGCCGCTAGTTGGGAAAAAGAAGCCCCCCTCCGAAGCGGGCTCTCTTTCGCATGCAAATTATCGGCAGATTCGTGTGCGCTTCACCACGCGGCGTCCGTGGTCAAAGCGCTTGACGACGACCCGACAGCCATGGTGGTGATGGCGATGCCACCGCCGACGGCCGTGACAGGCGAGGGCCCGATGATTTTCGAGCACGCCTGCAAACTGGGTCTTGAAGGCATTGTCTCGAAACGGATCGATCTGCCTTGCAAAGCTGGACCGTCTAAAGGCTGGCTCAAGATAAAGAACAAAAAGCATCCGGCCCTACTCCGGGTGGCGGAATTCCATGAGCGGGAACGGAGTCGGAGACAGTCGCGTTAATCCCGGTATGCGTAGCCCAAGTATCGTTCCAGGATTTGATGTTGATGTGTACCTGATCCTCGACGATTTCGGGAGAATAGGGCGCGCATACCGGGAGACCGACGAAGAAGAGGCCGACAGAGCCTCTATCGTCCGCAGCATCATCGAAGGCGAATACAACAACCCGATACGAGTGGTGGCTTTTAACACGACCGAAGGGTGGTCGCGCGATGTGACCGAGGACATTGCGCGCGAAATCCGAGATTACTTCGGCCGCACAGGAGAGCAGATGTCGGCCGGTGTTCGGGACTTCATCGATTACCAGTTGGAGCTGACCAAGAGATACGTGAGTGCTGGATGAAAGATTGGGACAAACTTGAGGTAGCTAAGCAGGCGCTAAAGCGCATTGGCGAGATCGCCGTCCATGATGGCGCTGATAGGGACGGCCTGCTCAAGGCTCAGCAGATTGCCGAGTTGACCTTGAAGTACATCGAAGCGCCGATCGTTGGCGTTCCTTCTGAGCCCACAGTAAAGCGCGATCCTCAATATCCGCTGCGAACTCGACCGGTGCTCCGGCTCGTCACAGACAATGGCTGAGTTGCCGTCTGGTCCTCCCATGGACTTGGCGAACATGCGCCAAAACGGGTGCGCTTCCTTACGGTGTCATGCCTCGATTGCAAACACTCAGCCGATATTAACGCGGACCAATTTCCCGAACATCTCACGATACAATCATTCGCGAAGCGGCTTGTTTGCGGAAATTGCCGCAGCTGCAAAGTGGATGTGCACCCTGCGTGGCATACGACCCCTTCGCGGGTTAAGCCGCCACCACGTTAAGGAACAACCGAGCGGCTTCCGGGATTTGCGTAAGGTAGCTGACAGAGGGATGACGTGTCGTGGAAGAAAGCTCGATCGCTTGGTAGCTATCATAGAGAGGTTTGCGCGGGAGAATGAAACTCTAGTTCCTCATCAGGCGGAAATGATCGAGGAATTGAGACGATTGGTTGCGGAGATTAAGCGAGGCGAGAAGCTGAAGCGGTTAACCAACCCGGCACTCCGTTGCAGAGCCTCAAGTTAATGCTCATGGGAGGACGGCCATGCCGAAGATCGAAGACGGCCACATAACTGAAACGCCAGTTGAGGCGAGGGCGGGTTTTCTCGATCGCCCGGTCGTATGGGTGCTCGGCGGCGGCCTCGTGCTCGGCGGTTATTTCGGCGGCAAATAACGTCCGACCAATTGTCATCAAGCGCGCTGCTCTCCACCCTTTAGGCTGAGCTATTTTGTGGAGTTCCAGGAACGAGGAGGGGCTTCACGCGGTTCTTGCTTCGGAGAGAGGAGCCCCCATGCGCACCTTGCTTGTACTGCTCACCATCTTATTCACGTCCACCAGCCTCGCAACTCCCCCGACTAAGAAGGCCAAAACGGACGTGTCGCTTACCGAAGAAAGCGTGCGCTTTGCCACCTTACTAAAGAAAGCCATAGAAGAGCAGGGCTATCAAAATATTCAGCTTGCGCCACAGCTCTTCGTGCTGTTCGCGGAAAAGAATGGTCAGCACGTCGGCCTGATCGTGAACGTGCAAGAGATGACCGCAATGGAAGTAGAAAAGGGTGATGGTCTGCAAGAACTGGCTGGTCAGATGTCGGAAACGCGACTGCCGGGAATGCATTAAAAAAGACCCCGCCACGGGAGTAGCGGGGCTCTAGTTTGGGTGATGAACGAGAGAAGTGTGGATATAGGCCTCGCGTTCACCCGCCAAACGTTACCGATCGATCTTCAATTCTTTCGAAAAAGAAACCCCGCCAAGTTGAAGGGGGATTGCGTCAAACGACATGCGGTTCAGATCAATTGCGGTTGTTCGATTTGCTTTTCATCAATGAGTGACGAAAGCATTTCGAATTGAGCAGGCGTGAGCCGTTAGTAAGGACCGATACGACGCAATCCGGATCAACTACGTTTCTGCGGCGACCAGTATCTTGCTGGCGCCGTAGCCACGCCAGCAATTGATCGATGCTCATCGCGTTAAGAACACGGTCCGGCGGAACGCCGCCTTTGCGCGCTATTTGGTGCCCGCTTTGTAAACTGATAGCCCCGGGACGCTACACGGGAAGCTTGCCGAGTCGGATGCGCCGGCACAGACTGGAGAGATGTTCTTTAGCCGCAAAAAGCCAGGAACGTATGCATGCGTGACCGCGTGTCCGTGGCCTAACGTGGGGCCGTTCAGTTTCGCGGATGGCTACTTCGAAATGACAAGCTTTGGTTTTTCGAAGGACCTGACGGCCTTTGGTGAACATGTCATTCAACGGCGTTTCCCGCCCGATATTTTGATTCTCCGCGGGCTCACGCTAGTCGGGCCGGGTTTCCGTGCACCGAATAACATTTTCCGACCGCAGTACGATCGCTACGCTAGACGGTCTGGATTTGTCCTGGATAAATTTCTCTCTTCGCCCGGTCACGGATCTAAGCCCGGCGACCCCAACTATACGTCATTCGCCGTTTTTGCCTTCTTTAACGAAGACGATGCAGAGGCTGTGTGGCGCGTAATCGGCAAATATAATTGGGACGCCCAAGATAAGTTGATCGTGCTTGGGATTCCTTGTGAACCGTTCACGCTCCCTCACTACGATGAACCCGCCACCTTTGAAGGCAACTTCCTGAATTGGATACCTGGTTCCCCTGAAATGATCGTTATGGCCGCAGCGAAGTAGTGAGCGCTAGTCTCCGCTAGGTTGGCCCAGGTGCGAAGCATGCCGTAATCACTCTTCAAAGGTCGCTGGGATGGGGCATGACTGCGACCGGCTGCCGCGCTAAACGTGCCGCGGCAAGTTGCAGTCGTTCCATGGATGTTGTTGGGTCGCTCACTCCGATGAAATAGACTGGACCCGGCGACGGGGCGGCTCCGGGTGTTGCGGTTGATACCGGCGACGGCTCGCCATTTCGGGTCGTCGACGCCATAGCGCGGATTGTGACCATCGACTGCGGTTGTGCGCTCCCAAGAACCTTTTTTACGTCGGCGGCTCTATTTTTCGCTTTGGCTTTTATCAATCGGCAATCCGAGCGCGGTGAGGCCAGCAAACGCTCGCGCCGGCACGGGCCCGCCGGGGTGAAAGCGGGCGGCTTGCACGTCACGAAACATGCGTTCGATGGGATGACCGCGCATGAACCCGGGCGCGCCGATGAGTTCAAAAGCCTTTTCGACGGCAGCAATCGCGCCATTCGCTGCAAGCGATCGCCCGATGAAGATCCGGCTGGTGGTTTGGGGCCCAGGGCTTTCCGTCGCCGCAGCAAGCATGTCATTGACAGCCATGCGCGCGGTACAGAGATCCATTTCCATTGTACCGGCGAGATCGACAAGCGTGCTCGTGTGGGGCCGCCGCCGAGTAGACTCAATTGCGAGGGCGTGAGCCGCTTCTGCGATCCCCAGATAAACCGAATATATCAACGGCATCGCCAGCATGATGGCTGCATGATAGAGGTCGTGCCAGACCCCCTGCGGCCTGCGCGCCACGATCAGGCCATCGGGAACGAAAAACCCCTTGATCGCGACGGTGTTGGAGCCTGTCCCCCGCATCCCCATCGCCCGCCAGGAGGAGTCTATGACAATTTCAGGTGCCGAAAGCGGCGCCAAAAAGTGCAGAACGGTTGGGCCCGCGATTGGGTCCCGATAGATGCCGCTGGTTGCAAGTAAATCGCTGCCGGGACTGCCGCTGATGATCTTCTTATTGGCGTCGACCTTGAACCCGCCGCGCGTACGCTTGGCCGAGCCCGAACTCCCTAGCCAATCAGACCCGTTGCTGGTGGCAATGCCCAACTGTTCCTCGGCGATGCGCTGGAGCACCGAGGCGACCGGCGCTCCGTGCGTCTTCCAGTGCCACACCAGCGCCGCCACGGTCTGTAAGTGCATCGAAAACGCCAACGCGGTCGAGCCGCATACAGCGCCCATACGGCGCAGAACGTCAGCTAGTTCTGAAAGTTCACAACCCTGTCCGCCTAATTCCTTCGGAATGGGGAGAGACATCACGCGAGCTTGCTTGAGCGCTGTATAGTTCTCAAGCACGAATTGATCTGTAGTGTCGTGCGACTGCGCTCGTTTCTCGAACGCGGGGAGCAGGGCACCCAGTCTCTTCATCGAATCTGGGACCGACAACGGAACGGTTCTCATAGTCCAAACCACCGGCCGATCTCGGTGTATCCATTGTCATTGCTGTCGACCGCAATGGCCTCGCCGGCCTTGTCCTTCCATTGGACATGACCGAGAAGCATCGCCACGAACACCGCGATGTCGCCACGGAGAGTGACGTCCACTGGATATCCCGGGTCCTTCATGCAGATGTCGGCGTCAGTTCCTTTCAGCACCAGCCACATCAACCGCAGTTTGGTTCGGCTCGCGGCAACTCCGCTAAATTCAAATCGCAGGATGACGCGGCGGCTGGGCAGGGCGCCCGGTTTCACGCGCTTGCGAAGCGTCCACATGAATAAGCCGGGATCGAGTTCGTGCGCCTCGACCGTATCGCGTGCGTAGAACGCGCCCCATCGCCCAAGACTATCGATCGCAGGACGGAACGCGTCACCTGCAGGGGTGAGCCAATATTCGGCATGACCTTTGCCGCCGGGCAAACGCTTTTCGACGATGCCTTGATGCTCGAGTTGTCGAAGGCGCTCGGCCAACAAAGCGCGGGACATCAAGGGTACGCCGCGGTGGATCTCATTGAAGGCCCGTGCGCCCGTGATGAGCTCTCTCAATACCAGAGGTGTCCAACGAGTCGCGAAAATCTCCGCCGCCTTCGCGATCGGGCAGAACTGTCCATAACCTTCGCTCATAAGCGATTGCACCACTTTTGAGCACAGTTCGCCAGTTCAGTTTTTGAACTTGAGGCAAATGCCTCCGGGTCTCATAACGCGCCGTCACATCCGACGAAGGAGTTCGCCATGAAGCAGTTTATGACTATCGTTTTCGGCTTGCTGATCGGCCTGTGCGCGCACGGCGGCTCCGCGCTTGGTCAGAGCGGGAAGCGTATTACAATTCTTTACGATGCGTTCGGCCCACCTTCGGCGATGAAGATGGATTGGGGCTTCGCGGCCTTGGTCGAATACGGCGGGCGTCAAATCCTGTTTGACACGGGCAATAACGCAAAAATTTTCGAACACAATGTGAGGCAGGCCGGCATCGATTTGACAGCAATCGATGCGGTGGTCATCTCGCATCGTCATGGCGACCACACTTCGGGCCTGAACCACGTATTGCAGGTCAATCCCAAGATCAAAATCTACGCGCCCGCAGAGGCCGCCTACTTCAATGGCCCGACGCCGGTTGCCTTCCTGCAAAGAACTGCGGGGTTGCCGCCCAGCATGAGCTATTACCGCGGACAGCAGCCGGAGATGTTCGGCACCGGTTCTCCATGGCCAGATGCGAACTTCGAAATCATAACAAAGACGACGGAAATCTTTCCCGGCTTGTTCGTTTTTTCTACTCAGTCCGACAAGCCTGGCACACGCGAAATGAACGAGCTTTCGCTCGCGATCAAGACGCCCGAGGGACTTGCAGTGGTGGTCGGTTGCTCACATCCCGGCATCGAGAAAATTCTGGACAATGCGGCAACCATCGAGCCGCGGTTATTTACCGTGGCGGGTGGGTTGCATCTGGTGGTGACGCCTCCCGCGGAAGTGCAGCGCGTCGCTGAGGTTCTTTACGACAAGCTCAAACTAAAGCGCGTCGCGCCAGGCCATTGCACAAGTGAAACAGGATTCAAATTACTAATGCAGAAATTCGGTGACGGGTTCGACCAGGCTGGGTTGGGGCAGATCATTGGTCTGCCGTAAGCGGTCGATGAATTGTCGCGCGCGCCGCGAGCCGGCTGGAATTACGAGACCGGCCCGGGTCGCGGCTTATGCCCGTGAAGAATTCCTGCGCAATCCCCGCACCAATTCTTCAAAATAGGGGAGTACCTCGAACAGCAGCGTGAGCCCCAGCATCGTCGCGATGTAAGCGACCGGCAGGGGCTCGGATTTTAGCGTGAGGCTGAAGTCGGCGGAGCCTACGCCGAACAGCGCCGTAAATGCATTCCAGTGCAGCGCGATCACCATCAGAAATCCTGCAAACGGAATCATCTCTAGCACGCTGTGGACGTGCTGTTCGATCGGCATCACCTCGCGCAGCTGGTTGGCGTAGTGCACGTCCCACATCGCTGTAGCTTGATGTAGGATCAGAGCGACGATCATCAAAAGGATCACCGCCGAGGTGATTTCGAGAAACAGCGCGGCGAGTACGGGCAGTCCCATTTCGGCAAATTGTGCCAGATGCAGAAGAGACTCCTTCCAGCCGCTTGTCTCCTCGATATGCGTCGCGCGGTGGCAAAGGTAGTCGGCGAAACCCGCGGCGAGCCAGAGCGGCAGGACCACGTACATCAGCAAAACACGAAGGACTTCGTCTGCACCCATTGCCGATCCTGAGCCGAACACTGGCCCAACAGCGGGCTACGGGCGAGTGTTCCCTTGGTCGGCTTGAAAAAGGCTGAAGGAACCTTCGCTTTATCCGGTGGTTCAGGATGTGAGCACCTGGCAAAAAGGCGCCCGGTCCGCGCGAACGCGCGCCGCGTAACCCGAATTACCAAGACTCGAAACCAGAAGGTTTGCAGATGAGCAACGAGACATACCAAGTGGTTCGTCGGGGCAAGAGCTGGGCTGTTGATCACGACGGCCAGCTCGAAGGCGACTACGTAACCAAGGAAGCAGCGTTTGAGGCCATAGTCGCGGCGGCTTCGAATGCAATCGAGGACGGCTATGGCATCGCGATCAAGGTGCCGCAGCGCGAAGCCGGCGAAACCGCCGTCGGCGGCCGTCCGTAGCGAGGGAGCCGGCATGTCTATCGCTGCTCACAAGAAGGATCGCTTCGCAGAGGCGGCCGAAGCCGTCGCCGCGGAAGAACGCGCCATCCAGAACGAAATCGACCGCAAGGATAAAGCGCACGCGAAGGGCTCGAAGAAAGAAAAGCCCGCGATGCAGGCCGGTGCGCGCATCTATCCCGCGCCGCCGTTCCCCCCACAGCATCTTAAGAAACCGGGCAACGAATCCGACCTCGATCTATCGCCGATGTACGACGCCCCGCACTACAAGGGATCGGAAAAACTGAAAGACAAGGTTGCGCTCATTACGGGGGCGGATTCCGGCATCGGCCGTGCGGTCGCGGTGTTATACGCCCGCGAAGGCGCGGACATCGCCGTGGCCTATCTCAACGAACACGAGGATGCGGAAGAGACCAAGAAGGCAGTTGAGGCCGAAGGTCGCCGCTGCTTCGTCATATCCGGCGACGTGGCCGATCCCGAGTTCTGCAAGGAGGCGGTGGCGCAAACCGTCAAGCAGCTCGGACAGATCGATATTCTCGTCAACAACGCGGCGTTCCAGGAGCACGTGCTCGACTTCGAAGACCTAAGCGAAAAGCATTTCGACCGCACACTTAAGACCAACCTTTACGGCTACTTTCACATGGCACAGGCCGCGGTGCCCCACATGAAGCCCGGCAGTGCCATCGTCATGTGTGGTTCGGTCACCGGGCTCCTCGGCAACAAGAACCTGCTCGATTATTCGATGACCAAGGGCGGCATTCACGCCTTCACGCGTTCGCTCGCGACGCATCTGATCGACAAGGGCATCCGCGTGAACTGCGTTGCGCCGGGTCCGGTGTGGACGCCGCTCAATCCTGCTGACCGCGATGCCAAGGGTGTTGAGACATTCGGCGGCCAGACGCCGATGCGGCGTCCGGCGCAGCCCGAGGAAATCGCGCCGGCCTTCGTGTTTCTCGCTGCTCCCAGCTGTTCGAGCTACATCACGGGAGAAATCCTGCCGATCATTGGCGGGTATTCGGGAGGTTGAGCGCAGGATCTGGCGATGGCGAATTATCGCCGCTCTGAAGATCCGTAACGATGGAGAAAACGAAAGATGCGCCTGCGCGGCGCAGACGTGCTTCCGTGAAGCCCCCGGTCAGCAAGCCAATGGCTGTCAGACCAAGCGAGCATGATGGCATCATGTCGTATGGCGTATCCCCCACCATAGCGGTGGCGGCCGCATTCGCATTGAGGCGCTCAAGAGCCAGCCGCAGCAAGTCGGGATGGGGCTTCCCGCGCTCGACGTCGTCGCCACAGGCCCACCCATCAAGTAGATCGCCGATGTGGGTGATTGCAAGATAGCGGTCGAGCTCATCACGATCGCAATCGGTGGCAAGCCCGAGTTTTAGGCCGGTCTCTTTGATAGCCTCGAACAGCGGCCGGATGCTGGGGAATGCCGCGACCCGCGCAAGATGATTTTCCTGATACGCCTTACCTTGCTTTTTCAGAAGAGCCTTCCGTAGCTCATCGGGCACGGCGGGCAGCAGCTCGCGCAACATGTCGTGACCGTCTAAGCCCGATCGTTCACGCAGCGCATCGAGTGGAACGGGAAAGCCGGCGCTCTCGAGCGTTTCGCTCCAGCATTGCAGAGTGTGAGGGACGGCATCAACGAGCGTACCCTCGACATCGAAGATGATGGCTTTCAGGCCTTCTGGGAGGCGGCCATGCTTCATTTGCGAATCACCGAAACTGTGCCGCTCCGCTCAAGCCGCGCTTCCTTCACTTCGGACGGATCGCAAACGCCCTTCTGACGAAGGTCTTCCGCCAGATCATCTCGCGAGACGTGTTCGTGGCGCATGGCCTCGTGCTGTACCTCGCCATCTCTGATCAGCACGGTGCTGTGGCCCTTAACCCAATGGCCGAAGGAGGGGGCGTCCCGGGTGATAGCAGACATTGCCCAGTGCATGACGACCATCACTATCATCGCCAGAAGGCACGGAAAGAAAGGTGCGCCGCCAGTCATTGCGCGGGCGGCCACCGAGCCGAGAATAATGATGAGGATTACGTCGAAGGCGGTGGCGTCACCCAACGCGCGCTTCTTGCCGATCCGTACTATCACAATCATCGCGACGTACATCACTGCAGCGCGGGCCGCCATGTGCCCAAATCCCAGATCCTCGGATTTGAGTGAAAGGCCGAGCAGGCGATCCAGCCATTCCACGTCTACCAACTCCTAGAGCTGTCGTCGGGACTGAAGGAATTCATCGACTACCAATTGTCTCGCGCGCACGCGTAGGCGCGAGCCGCCTCAGGTGGCTTGTTGACCGTCGTGTTTCAGTTCCTTGATCAGCTTGTACATGTCTTCGAGATGCACGACCTCGGGAGGCACATGGCGTTCGATCTCCATGCACAGCCGTTCAACCGCCTGTATGAGCTGCTGAACTTTGGCTTCTCGGTCCGTCATGAACCGGGAAACCGCGAGCGGAAGAAAATGTTCCGCCTACTTCCGGCCATAGAGTTCGCGGGTTTTCTGATCGCCGGCTTCTTTCTCCGCGCGGGTGCGCTGGCGGTAGCGGCTAACGCCCCAGATCAAACCGCCAAGGAGTAGCGCAGCGCCGATCGGATATACAATTTCGCGTCCCATCTCACACCCTGAAGATCAAGTGCCCGCCATCGCAACGAAACACTGACGCGTCGGTTTTGGAGGCCGGAGCGAACACCAAACGAAGCAGGCGTGCACAAATTGGACACATGCTTTGAAAACGCCGCCCATGAGAGCACGTTCCATCCGATCATTTGACAGAGTGAAGGACCAAATTGCGTGCGGGAGTCGCTGTGCCCGCGTGATTTTCAAATATTCAGAACGCGGCCGTCCCCATCCACCGTGCGCGCCTGGGTAGCGGCGCATGATGAGCAGGTGAGCAATTGAAGCTCACAACTGGGCTTCGTGGCTGGCGCGCGGCGACAAACGAACATCGGCGCTGAGCAGGCGGGGCAGGGCGGATTGTCGTTGATGCCGTACTGGGCGGCGTTGTGCGGTCGATAGAGCATGGGATTTGCTTATTTGCAGGCGAAAGCACAACCCGCTTTCAGTCGCCGGTGCCTGTGGTCTTAACCGGCGATGACGCGACAATAATATTGTGGCGCCCAACGCGTCTCTGTCGAATGACAGGCACTGTCGAATTTTAGTCTCACAAAAACAGAAAACCCCCAGTATGAAGCAACCGAGGGCTTTCGACTTTCTAGCGGACGGATTGGATTGGGGCCGCCGGAGATTAAACGTCTAAAAGGTACCGCTGTCCGTCTGCATGTTGCTGGCGATTCGCTCCCAAGTCTCGGCCATGTGTTCCAACATGACGCGGTGTTTTGAGACCTGAGCCTGCCGGGCCAAATCACGGCACTCGGCGGCTTTGCTTCTTGCGTCGTCAATCGTGATGCGCTGTTGTGCCAAGGCGTTGTCCTTTAGCGATTGCTTGCGGGTGGCACATTCGAGCCAGTTGTGCCCTGTGGGTTGGTCGTGGCGATTGGCGGACGCGACGCGCTGCCGCCTTCACGCTCGGCACTCTTGTTGATCGAACTGCTATAGACGCCGCTCAGCGCAAAAAATCCGATAACAGCAACCACCATGAAGATGATGGCCGCGAGAATGTATCCTCGGTTGCCTGACATCGATCACCTCACCGCATAGAAAGCAGGAATCCCAGAGCGCAGAACGCGGCAAAGATCGCCGCGACGATGGCACCCGAATGTTTGCCTTGCTTGTCGTGATTGGGAAACACCTCACTCCGGCTGTCGCGTTGCTGGAGGCTTTCAGCCATCACGCGGCCTTCTCTTTTCGCACGCCCTTGAATTTCTTGGTGCTCTTCTTCACGTCCATGAACTTGCCGCCCTTCTTGGAGCGCTTCGTCCATCCCCCGGCGAGCTTGTTCGTGAGCTGGCTGCGTCTGCGCACCGCGCCTTTGCGGGAGTTGTCGCCCGTGGGCTTATTGACCGCCATCTTGTAGCTCCTTGACGAGTTTTTTTCAGTTCTTCGAATTCGACTGGATCCGGCGGACCTTGTGTTCGAGCTCCATGATGAGCCGTCGAACCTCGTGAAGAACCGCCTGAATCTTTTCTTCGCGCGTCATAAAAGGAAAATTGGAAACGTAAGCGTTTGTTCCCTAAACGAGTTTCTTCATCATCTGATCCCAATAGGCCGCCTGGCCCAGATAGAGGTCGCGAAGCGACGGCTGTTGCTCGGCCTTGATGCGGCAGTCCTCAGCGTTGATTTCGCATTCCTGCCAAGTGATGTCCCGAGCGACATCGCGCGTGATGTCGGGACGGCTTGGTGCGGGCCTTTCGATCTGAGCGACAGTTGCAATTTGCTTATCCATTGCAGGAAACTCCGAAACGAAATGATGCAAAAACGCGAACGGTGAAGGCCGGTTCCTTACAGTTGAACTCAGTTGCGTGGCTGCAAGCAAATGAATGCCCGGCGGCCGAGGGAACCTGCCGGGCTTTCGCCTTGCCCTTCATCTTGGCCCAACGTGTAACCCCGGCGAGCCTGGTGGAAGCCTTACCGCACCTTCTGCCCGGAGGATTCCGTCGCCCGCTTCAACGCTTCGTCGGCGCTGACCGACAGCTTCGCGACGTCGCCTTCCACGGAGCCGACCAGCTCCTTGTCGATGAAGTGATGATGATCCTGGTGGCCGGACGGGCTGTCTTTTTTGGTCAGCTTGATGCGGTCGCCCTCGACGCGGTCCACGGTGCCGACAGCGGCGCCGTCCTTGCCGATGACCTTCATGTGCTCTCTGACTTCCATGGTTTCCTCTCAGTGCATTTCTTCAATCGGCGGTTTGATCTCGTGCAGAAGCTCCGGCCGGAACTCCTCAACTAGTTCCTTCAGCTCCGGCGGTCCTTCCACAACCTCGTTATCGATCAGGGCCTGATGGATTTGTGCAAATTCTTCGACCCTGAACTGTCTCATCCTTTGCTTGCAGTCCCCTCGATCGAAAGTGTTTCAAGTCCTCCATTGCCTATTTTGCCGTTTTGTCCCGGACGTATTTCATCTCGTAGGTTTTTGGCCTCCGCGAGCTGACGAAAAATTTCCGCTTGCCGCAGATAGAAGTCGCGCTCGGAAGTCAGTCGAGAGAGCCGGCAAGCCCGCTCGCAATCCGCGGCCAGACGCTCATATTCGTGAACCTCTTTGAGCGTGGTCATTCGCAATAAACGCCCGCGACGTATGCAGTGTTCCTGTGTCGGAAACCGAACAGAAGCGGCCCGACAGAAAGGCCCCCGCCGCATGGAGACGCCGAGGGCCTTTCGTCGGGCGGAGGAGGAAGATTCCGCCGTCAATTAACGCGCGACAAAATGCGCGGTT
>Ga0075367_10000088_pt1 | contig 24938 bp, 23 predicted proteins | sample EndMethybrTD3032_FD_71399 | JGI IMG/M metagenome (GOLD analysis project Ga0075367, IMG submission 71399) | Populus endosphere microbial communities from Tennessee, USA - Endosphere MetaG P. TD hybrid TD303-2 | ecosystem: Host-associated > Plants > Roots > Endosphere | place: USA: Tennessee... | reverse complement strand
ATGGTAACGGTGCCCGTTAGCTTCATGGTCTCGCGGTCTGGGGCGACTGCTATCTGATATGTTTTGGGCTGAAATCCCTCGAATAAACGCTTCACTTTTTTGCTCATTGTTCCATTCTAGCACGGCGTGGCTCTGACTAGGCGAAGAGAATCTATATTGGCATGCAGCGAAGGTACTGTACGATTTTGCACCGGTCCGGCCGGTGGTCCGCCCCTGCCACCCGAAATTTGACATATTAAAGATACTGGACTACACTGCAAAGCAGCAGGTCGGCCACAGCGGTCGGCTTTTTTCGTAAACGGATCCTGAACAATTCATAATAAGAAAGGAAATATATCATGGACTTAGACATGAAACAGTTGGCCTTGGCGATTCGCGCCATTGCCGAGGAGAAAAATCTCCCAGAAGAAACAGTCCAAGAGGTGGTAGAGCAAGCATTGGCAGCCGCTTACCGCCGCGACTACGGTGAGCGCGAACAAGAAGTCCGCGTAACCATGAACCTCAACACCGGTGACGTGGATGCCTACGTTGCTAAAGAGGTGGTTGAGGTTGTCGAGAACGCTGCCTACGAAATCACGCTGAAAGATGCCCAAGTTATGAAGAAGGACGCGGTACTCGGCGACATGATCGAGGTGCACGAAAAGGTCAATAACTTCGGTCGTGTAGCTGCACAAACTGCTAAGCAGGTTATTTTGCAGCGCTTGCGCGAAGCTGAGCGTGAGATCGTTATGAACGAGTACGAGGACAAGATCGGCACCGTTATTAACGCACTTGTTGGCCGCGTCGAAGGCAACATCGTCCGGATGGACCTTGGCAAAGCCCAGGGTATCATGCCCCGTAGCGAGCAAATCCAGGGCGAGCGGTACTACCCAGGTCAGCGTCTCAAGGTGTTCCTAAAAGATGTTGAACGCGGCCCACGCGGCCCCCAGCTGGTCGTTTCGCGCGGCAGTGTCCAATTTATCGAATGGTTGTTCCGCGCCGAAGTCCCAGAGATGGACAACGGTGCTGTCGAGATCAAGGGTATTGCCCGCGAAGCCGGTGTCCGCACCAAGCTGGCCGTAAACAGCACCGTTCCTGGCGTTGACCCCGTCGGTACATTCGTAGGCGGTCACGGTACCCGTGTGAACGCTGTTATGAGTGAAATCGGCGAGCAAGAAAAAATCGACATCATTGTCTGGGATCAGGATCCTGCGACCTACATCACGAACGCCCTTAGCCCAACAAAAGTCGTACGTGTAGAATTGGCTGGCGAGGAGAAGAAAGCGCGCGTTATCGTGCCCGAAGATCAGCTCAGTATCGCCATTGGTAAGGGCGGGCAAAATGTCCGTCTGGCAAGTAAGCTTACTGGTTACGAGCTGGACATCGCCGCGGATCAAGCAACTCCTGCTGCCCCAGAGAGTGAAAAGCCTGCAGCTCCAAAAGAAACACAGACCAAGCCGGGCGCAGCGCCTAAACTCAAAAAGAAGAGCGAGCTTGAAAGCAGCTTGCTGGACGCGATCGAGCAGCACGGCGAATAGTCTGAAGCGATAATCGAACGTTAAGTCGGAGAGACTGATGAGATAATCTAGCGAGCGGACCGAAGTATAAAGGAGCGGACAAGTTGCCGCTCCTTACTCAAGTAGTAGCTTATCAAGGCTAGTCGTCGCCTTCACTGCCGCCATCTTCGTTTTCGAGTACCTGACCGTTCTCTCCGGCTTTTTGCTCGCCTCCTTCGACCGGAGTCGGCCCCATCTGAAGTAGCGCTTCTTCTCCTAGGCTTTGAAAGAAGACTGCATCTTCGGGTGATAGCGCCAACACTTCGATGGAGGGATCGGACGACGTGTTTACATTGCCAAGTTCTTGGTGGCTGACGACGGGCATAGTAATAGCTAAGGTTTCTGCCATATTCCTCCTAAATTATTTGCGTTAAGGCTACATCCTACAACGCAAACATAAGCAGTACAAGAACAAAATTAAAAATGAAAACTAGCACTCTTGACTGTCGAGTGCCAAAGCCGTATCATAGTAGGTACTGATGCGGGGTAAGCATCGGGAAGGAGCAGACAAAGTATGATGCCCGGTTCGCAAGATTTCCAAGACTTTTTAAATCACCTAACAAATAATGCATTGCAGAGTTTGAAGCACGCCGATGCCATCGCGCGGAGCTTTGGCAGCGCATACGTCGGTACCGAGCATTTGCTACTCGGCTTACTCGCCCAAGATACCAGCATGGGCGCCAAAGTGCTCGAAGGTGCAGGGGTCACACTTGACCGTGCCCGCGTTGCCCTTAACCTTACCCCGAAAACTCTTATTGTTAACACCGGAGCGAAGGGCCTGAGCGAAACTGCCAAGCTGACTCTTCGCATGGCCGCCGACACCGCCCAGGATTACAATCAGGAGTTTTGCGGTACCGAGCACATCCTATTCAGCATCCTGAGTCAGAAAAATGCGCGGGCGACCGTTTTGCTCCGCGACATGAACGTTGATGTCGATTCCCTTATGAACGAGCTGGAGCAGTTCCTGAACCGCGAACAATATGAAAATGAAGACGCTAACACTACTGATACACGCCGTCGTGGCAGCCGCAAGCCGCGCAAAACCGCGCTGGACTTTTATGGCTCGGACATCACGGCGCAGGCGCGGGCTGGCAAGCTTGATCCGGTCGTTGGCCGCGAGGCGCAGATCCGCCGCGTAGTGACCATCCTTAACCGCCGCACCAAGAACAATCCGGTGCTGATTGGTGAGCCCGGTGTGGGTAAGACCGCTATTGTGGAGGGTTTGGCGCAGCGGATCATCTCTGAAGATGTGCCGGACAGCCTGCTGGATAAGCGGATTATTATGCTTGACCTGGCCGGTATGCTGGCTGGTACCAAGTACCGCGGTGAGTTCGAGGAACGGCTTAAAAAAGTTATGTCCGAACTGGAGAACGATAATAAGACTATCGTTTTTATTGACGAGCTGCACCTGATTGTTGGCGCTGGCGCTGCCGAGGGCGCAATGGACGCTGGCAATATCCTTAAGCCGGCATTGGCGCGTGGCAAAATTCAGCTCATCGGTGCTACGACAACAGCTGAATACACGAAGCATATCGAAAAAGATGCTGCGCTCGAACGCCGTTTCCAACCAGTACAAGTACCCGAAACTTCGGTGCCCGAAACCTTGGCTATCCTGAAGGGACTACGCAAGCACTACGAGGAGTTTCACGGTGTAAGAGTGAGCGACGAAGTGCTGGACGACATTACCCAGCTTGCCAAGCGCTATATCCATGACCGGTTTATGCCGGACAAGGCAATAGATCTGCTGGATGAGACCGCCGCGCATTTACGGGTCGATAAGGGAAAAACCAGCCCCGATGTCCGTAAGCTGCAAAAAGAGCTGAAGCTGGTGAACACGCGCATCGACGAAGCCGTGGACGCCGAAGACTACGAGCGTGCCGCGCAGAACAAGCAGCGCGCCAGCCAGATAAATGAAGAACTCAGTAAGTTACAGGCCAGCGACAAGCGCGAAAAACGCATCACACTTACCAGTGAAGATGTGGCCGAAGTTGTGGCGCGTATGACAGGTGTGCCCGTCAAGAAAGTCATCCGTTCTGAAGCGAAATACCTTTTGAATCTCGAGAAGAATCTTGGCAAGCACGTCATCGGCCAGCATGAGGCGGTCGAGGCCGTGTCGCGGGCTATCCGCCGCAACCGGTCGGGTATCGGCAGCGAGAAGCGTCCCATCGGATCATTCATATTTCTTGGGCCTACCGGTGTTGGTAAAACAGAGCTAGCGCGCGTCCTTGCCCGCGAATTTTTCGGCTCTGATGATGCTATGATTAAAATCGACATGAGCGAATTCGGCGAGCATCACAATGTTTCGCGTCTGGTTGGTGCGCCAGCGGGTTATGTAGGGTATGACGATGGCGGACAGCTGACCGACAAAATCCGTCGTCACCCCTACAGCCTGGTACTTTTTGACGAGATCGAAAAAGCGCACCCGGATACCTTCAACATGCTGCTCCAGATCCTGGAAGATGGTGTGCTGACCGACTCCAAAGGCCGCAAGATCGACTTTACCAATACCATCGTCATTATGACCAGCAACATTGGCGCAGAAAAGCTGCAAAAAGAAGCTAACTTCGGTTTCCACGCTACGAATGCAGGTGACCTCAAAGACCTTGACGCCTTGCACGAAAGCAACAAAGACAAAGTACTTGAAGAGCTGAAGAAGGCAATGCGCCCGGAGCTGCTCAACCGCATCGATAAAACCATCGTATTCCACGCGCTGACTAAAAAGGACATCTACCACATTATTGACCTGCAAATTGATGAGCTGCGCGCTCGCTTGCAGCGTAAGGGTCTGGGTATCCAGCTGACCACGGCGGCCAAGCAGTACCTGCTGGACAAGGGTTACGACCCCAAGAATGGTGTGCGCCCGCTGCGCCGGCTTATCCAAGACACGATCGAGGATCACATTGCCGACAAAATGCTGAGCGAAGCATATGACAAGGGTCACATCGTGCAGGTGGCGGCCAAGAATAACGAGCTGGTTTACTCGGTTACAAACGAGTAGCTGGCCGTCCGTATCGAAGAAAACGGCAGGCACGGCCCAAAGAACGTTTCCGGACTGAGCGAAGCGAGGGAGGACTAGTGAGTGGGCCGTGCCTGCCGTTTTCCGGTAGTCTAATAGAATGCTACAATGTATAGCATGAAATGGTTGCGCAAGTCCTGGCCATACCTTGTGTTGGTCATTTTACTGGCAGTTAACGGGTTGGTGTGGCTTAATCGGGAGCAGCTCATAGATTGGTGGCGGCTGCGCGGGTATCAGCCGCCACAAGAGATTGCTGTCCTGGTAAGTGACGACACGATGACTGACGCTGGCAAGCACCTGTTCTATATAAACCGGCCCTCGCTTGAGACTAAAGCTGACTTCAATACTCATTGCTCGGATAAGACCGAAGAAACAGCGGTCCTCGGATGCTACCATGGCGATCGCCAGGGGATTTACTTGTATGCAGTAACAGATGCACGCCTCGCTGGTGTCCGCCAGGTGACTGCCGCCCACGAGATGCTGCACCAGGCCTACGACCGCTTGGACGGCGCTGAGCGGGAGCGTATCAATAAGCTGCTTGAGGACTTTTACAGCAGCGGTAAGCTGAACGATGATATTAAGACCAAGCTGGATAGCTACAAAAAGCAACCCGACGTCGTACTAGTGAACGAAATGCATTCAATATTTGGCAGTGAGGTACGTGACCTGCCCGCAGAGCTTGAGGAATATTACAAAAAGTATTTTGTTGACCGAAGTAAAGTCGTGGGCTTTAGCGAAGCGTACCGCGCTGAATTCACCAGACGACAGGAGTTGGTTAAGCAGTACGATTCCCAGTTGACTGAACTCAAACGACAAATTAACACCAACAAGGCCGACCTGGAAGAAAAGATGGACTTTTTGAAAACGAAGGAAAAAGAGATTGACCAGGACATTACTTCGCGCAACCAAGCTCAATACGACGCCGATGTGCAAGCTTACAACGCGACGGTGCAGCTATACAACTCCGCGCTTGCGGCTACGCGCAAGCTGATTGACCAGCACAACGACATCGTGGGCAAGCGTAATGACATCGCTGTCCAGGAACAGCAGTTGCAGCAGGCGCTCGACAGCCGTCTGGAAACGCCTTCACCTAAGCAACAGTAGGGACTGCTTAGCGCTACGGTGAGGGCTGCGACGACTCAACAAGTGATACAATAGGTAGACCTATGGCAAAGAAACAGAGTGTACGATATGTGTGCGCCAACTGCGGCGCGATTTCCATGAGCTGGGCAGGCAAGTGCCAGCAGTGTGAGGCGTGGAATACGTTACAAGAAGAACTCGTGCTCGAGACAGGTAGCGGCGCAGCAGCAAGTTCAGGGAATGTGCTGTCTCCTACCTCTGTAGGAAAATCTGTACAGCATGATCAAAAGCGTCTCGCTACCGAAATGCGGGAGGTAGATACTGTGCTCGGCGGCGGGATCGTGATAGGTAGTGTCAATCTGATCGCGGGACAGCCGGGCATTGGTAAAAGCACGCTTTTACTGCAACTGGCCGATGCCGTTGCCCGTGGGCACAAGGTGTTATACGTAAGCGGCGAGGAATCGGGGCACCAGGTTGGGATGCGCGCTGAGCGCTTGGGCGTAAAGTCCGCCTCAAAATTGCAACTTGCCACAAGCACCAGTGCTGACGATATCGCAGCTACGGTAGGGAGCGGCGAATACGAGCTGGTTATCGTTGACTCTATTCAGACCATCGCAGCCCAAGTCATTGGTTCCGCAGCAGGTACTGTTTCGCAGATAACCAACAGCACCCAGCTTATCCTGCAAGCTGCTAAACAGAGTAACACGGCTGTGGTCCTGGTCGGTCATGTCACCAAAGAGGGAGCTATTGCCGGGCCAAAAGTGTTGGAACATGTCGTAGACGTCGTGCTGCAGCTGGAGGGAGATCGCTACGGCGGTTTTAAGATACTTCGTGCCACCAAAAACCGGTTCGGCCCTACTTCTGAAGCTGGAATTTTCGAAATGGATGAGCGGGGTCTGATGCCGGTAGAGAACCCTTCCGCCGCGTTACTGGCCGAGCGGCAGGTAAGTGATGGCTCGATTGTTTTGGCAACCGTAGAGGGTACGCGTCCGCTGCTTGTTGAGGTGCAGGCGCTGGTTAATAAAACGAGCTACGGCTATCCCAAGCGGGCCGCGAGCGGCATCGACCTTAACAGAGTGAATCTATTAGTGGCGATGCTGGAGCGCCGTACAAAACTGTCCTTGAGCGACCAGGATATTTATGTCAATATTGTAGGCGGCATGAGAATAACCGAGCCGGCAGCCGACCTGGCTGTTTGTATGGCTATCGGATCTGCGGCTAAAGGGCTGCAATTAAAATCCAATGCGGTCGTTTTTGGCGAAGTTGGCCTTAGCGGCGAAGTCCGCCATGTGCCGCACATCGACAAGCGGGTGGCCGAGGCCAAGAAGCTGGGCTTCGAGGCGGCCATCGGACCACTGCAAAAACAAGGTAAAAAGATCGCTTTCCTGCAAGGAGTTCCTGATATCAGGACTGCGCTCAATCAATTTCTAGAAAAGGACTCGTGAAAAGCCTATGATAGATGTACTGCAAATAATTCTACTGATTTTTATAGCCTGGTTTATCGTTACGCAGAAATCCGGCAAATTCGGCGGGAGCCTGTTTGGCACCAAGCAGCGCCGTCTGGTGCTTGATAGCTGCGCGCTGATCGACGGGCGCATTGTCGAGATCGTCAACAGCGGCTTTGTGGCGGACGAGTTGATTATTCCCCAGTTTATCCTGAACGAGCTGCAAATGCTGGCCGACGGCAGCGATTCGCACAAACGCGAGCGTGCCCGATTTGGGCTGGATATCGCCCATCAATTGCAGGATGCCGCGCCGAACCGGGTGACCATCGATCGCACCGTTTTTACAGAAACAAAAGCAGTTGATGACATGTTGGTACTGCTGGCTAAAAAACTCGAAGCTCAGCTATACACTACCGACTATAATTTAGGGAAAGTGGCAGCTGTGGAAGGCATTCGCGTGCTTAATGTAAACGAGCTTGCGCAGCATCTGCGCCCCATAACGCTGCCAGGCGAGACCCTGGATATCAAGATCATTCAGCACGGGAGTAATCGTGACCAAGGAGTGGGCTATCTGGAGGACGGCACCATGATAGTTGTTGATGGCGCTGCCCGCTACGTCAACAAGACCGTTCCGGTAACTGTCACGCGTATGCATCAAACGGTTGCTGGCAAGATGGTTTTTGGGCAAGTACGACCGGGTGAACGCAGGGCAGCTAAGCAACCGTCTGCAAGCCCTGCAGGCTTAGGTGGCGGCAATGACGCTAACTCCGGCCTCGGTAGATTTGCTGTTCAGGGTAAGCTCCATGGTCGCCTCAAAACCATCCGCCGCCGTCCAAGTGTCCAGTAAAGCTTTTCTACGAGAGAGCCCCTCGCTATCCAGGGGCTCTTTTCTTTTGTTAGATCTCTTTTATGTCTAGTCTCTGCCGCGTCCGCGGCCATTTCCACCGCTCCCACCTGAGTTGTTATTGCCAGGGTAGTTAGGGACTCCCCGCAGACGCCATGTTTACGGTTGCACTCATGGATGAGTCGTAAAGCACGCTATCTATTACTTTTGCTTGAACATCGGCAGCGCCAGGGGCTCCGGCTGTGTAGGCGAAGCTAATAGTACTCGGTGAAGTGCTGACGCCCTGACTTTGGACTTTCTGTCCGTTGACATACAGTTCGACTACCCCCGGGAAGCGGTCGCTCGAAAGCGGATGCGTCCCTTGGGTCACTGTAACAGTGAAGGTACAACTGCCAGAGCATGTGTCGGGTGCGGTAAGTGTGACCTGGGGCCTTGTGTCGCCACAATTGTGAACATCATCATTGCCGGCGACCGAATTGTTGTTACCGCGGTTGCCTACGAAATTATCTGCGGAGAAGATGTTGTCGTTGGCGTTGCCTTGGTTCTCTTTAGCTAGCTCTGGCGTACAGGAAGTAGCAATCTTGTTAGAGACTTTATCGATCGTTTGCGCGCCTGTGTTCTGTTTTGGCGTTTGTTTATACCAGGCTGGATAGATATCGTTCGCCGGGCTTGGAACAATCTCTGCCTGGCTGGATATCTTGTTGCGGACTATGTACGCAGGCAGCGTTTTAATATCAGAGGGCGCAGTCCAGTTTGCCGGCTTTATGGGGTCATGTGCGCCTTGCATCCACCCCTGGACAATCGGTTGCGTCATGTTTTCCATAGCGCCTGACATTTCTTTCGGAATGTTACTTCCTACCCAAACTGCCGAAGCGTACTGTGTGGAGTAACTGACCATCAGACCGTCTTTGGCGTCGTTTGTTGTACCGGTCTTGATGGCGAACTTCCATCCCTTGTAGTTGTGAAATTTGCGGTCGGTGCGCAGATAGCTTGCACGGGGATCTGACAAAATGTCGTTAATGATATATGCGGAATCCGGCTTCACAGCTTGTTTGCCTTTTTCCTGCTTCCATTCGTAGATAGGCTTGTTGCGTGAATCGGTAATTTTTAGGATGTATGTCTGCGGCAAAGCCGTACCCAGCCGGGAAAGAGTTGCCAGAGCGTTTACGTGTTCGTCAAGGTGCAAGTAGGCGCCGTCACCAATGGCCGAGGAAGCATAACAGGGGATTTCCTCCGTACGGGCTGCATCGCCGAAACATTTGTAGCCGCTCTTAAGCCCCATATCTTGTGCGATTTGTGCAACTTTCTTTGTACCTACCGTCAGCATCGCTTTAACTGCTGGGACGTTACGGGAGCCACCTAAGGCATAGCGGATTGTGACCGGCCCAGGATAACGGAAGTCGTAGTCCCACAAGCAGTTACCGCCATCTTTCGGACGTGCCTTGTTGGTACAAGGATATCCCTCAATTGGTGCCTGCGAGTCATATAAAACAGATCCGGCGCCAGTGTTCTCTGTCTCATTGATCATAGAGACGTAGTCATAGGGTTTGAAGCTAGAGCCGGGAGGTATCCAGCTGCGCGCGTAGTTGTTCTGTCCGTATCGAGGCTCATTAAAGTCGGGACCTCCGACTAGTGCGACCATTTGTGCCGTCTTAACGTCAATTGCGGCGAATGCGGCGGTGTCACCCTTTTGCTTGCGTACCTGATTCATACCTTTAACAACTTGTTGCTCGGCCAGATCCTGCAAGCGGGTATCAAGGGTGGTGATGACTTTCCAGCCGCCACGCTTAATAGTTTGGCTGCTGTATTTGTCCTCCAGCTCTTGCTTGGCGGCCAAAACGAAGTAAGGCGCTTTGATGCCGTCGTATTTGGGCTGAGGCTTCTTGATCGTCGCTAGAATGTCGTAAGCCTTGGCAGCATCGGCTTCGGCTTTCGTGACCATCTTTTGGTCGACCATCTGGTCTAGAATATAGTGCTGGCGCCCGATTAACTCCTCTGGCTCGTAAATCGGCCCGTAAGGAGAGTAGTAGGATGGTGACTGCGGGATGGACGCCATCATGGCCGCTTCGGCCAGCGTAAGATCCTTGGCGCTTTTGCCAAAGTAATCCCGGGATGCGCTTTCTACACCGTTCTGGATATTCCCGTACGGGGCAGTATTCAGATAGCCGGTCAGGATGTCATCTTTAGAGTATTCTCGCTCCAACTCGACGGCCAGGATAAGCTCTTTGAATTTACGCGCAATGCTACGGTCCTGCGTCCACCCCTGGTTCAGCTTGACCAGCTGCTGGGTGATGGTCGACCCGCCCTGAACAGCCCCGCCGTGGTTAAAGACGTCATTAACGCCGGCTCGCAAAATCCCGGAAACATCGAAGGCCCCATGCTTGTAGAAGTTCTTGTCCTCGATGGCGATAGTTGCATCTTTCATATATTTGGCAATATTGTCGCTGGTGACGGGCACATTTTTTACACCGTCGTAGTCTTGCCAAAGCACATTTTGGCCGGTACGGTCATAGTAAATGATGCTTCCCTCGGTGCTGGCCAGGCTGGTGATATTCGGCAAATCCTTGCGAAAATAGGCGAAAATTCCGACGAGCAACAAGAAACAGACCACGATGCCGATGCCCATGATCTTGAGCGCCATAATTGCGCCCTCGCGGCTAAACCAGTACTTGATAACCCGCTTTGGGTGCAAACGATACAAAATCCGCTTCCAGCGGTTTTGCGGCAGTGTGCTTAGATATGCTGCCCGTTTGCGGGCTTTGGCCTCGCGGTTGGCGCGAACTCGTTCGCCCAAACTTCGGTTTACTTTGATGGAGTTGCCGCTTTTGGTTGTGAACACGTTCTTACCAGGACGACGGCGTCCGGAACTTCTTTTAGAATCGAACATTCTTATACCTATGACTCCATTTGGCTAGAATTACTGGTCCTTATTATAGCAAACATACGGACGGATTTGTGCAAGCTTTTCGTAAACTTCTACGGCCTTTCTCCAGATTAAGGTATACTGTAAAACATGAAAAACCAGACACTTTCAGAAGATTTAGCTTGGCGCGGGCTGATAAAAGATAAGACGTTCGAAGACGCTTCATGGCTTGATACGCCGCGCACGTTCTATCTGGGGGCAGATTGCTCGTCAGCGGATAGCCTTACCATTGGTAACTTGGCTGTCTATATGTTGGCCCGCCGACTTTCAGAGGGTGGTTGGAAGACGGTTTTGCTTGTCGGCGGCGCAACCAGCCTCATCGGTGACCCGGGAGGCAAAGATGAGGAGCGACCGCTGAAAAGCCGTGAAGAGATCGCCGGTAATGTCGCAGGTATCAAGGCTCAGGTACAGCGCTTGTTTGCATCAAACCAGTTTGAACTTGTGGATAACTATGAATGGTTCAAAGATATCGGCTACCTGGACTTCTTGCGTGAAGTCGGCAAGCACTTCAGTATGACAGAACTTACGCAGCGCGACTTTATTGCGACGCGTATGGGCGAAGGCGGCTCTGGCATCAGTTACGCCGAGTTTAGCTACAACCTTATCCAGGGTTATGACTTTTGGCATTTATACAAGACACGCGGCGTCGAGCTTCAGATCGGCGCATCCGACCAGTGGGGCAATATGCTTTCGGGCGCGCCCCTGATCCGCAAAAAAGAAGGCAAAGAAGTACATGCGCTGAGTATGCCGCTGGTTATTAACAAAGCGACTGGCAAAAAGTTCGGCAAAAGTGAAGCGGGTGCGGTTTGGTTGGATCCTGCAAGGACCACGCCAACGCAATTTTACCAGTTTTGGATAAATGTGGATGACGATAGCGCCGAGGATTTTCTGAAAATCTACACTATGATGGACCGTGAAACCATCGAAGATCTGATGGCCCAGCACCAGCAAAATCCCAAAGAGCGGATCGCTCAAGTCAAGCTGGCCGAAGCAGTAACCACGATTGTTCATGGCGATGATGCTGCGCGCCTTGCAGCCGAAGTCACTCTGTATTTGACGAACAAAAAACCAATCCAGGAAGCCAACGAGGCGGTACTGGACGTGATCCGGGGAGAGATTCCGGCAGCCAAAGCCGGCCCGGGCGACGAGCTGCTGCAAGTGTTGGTACAGGCAAAACTGGCCGAATCCAAGTCTGAGGCGCGCCGTCTATTGCAGGGAAATGCCATCTCCATCAACAACGAAAAAACCAATGAAGAGCAACTACAAGAAGGCGATTTTCAGAACGGCCGCTTGCTTATCCGCAAAGGTAAAGCCTTTAAGGATTCTGCGCTGATCGAACTGGCCTGAAGTGTTTGTTGGCACGCTGAACTTGGCAGGTGCCCATGTTATACTGAAGCTCATATGAAGCAAGAACCTGAAACAAAGCAGTCAAAAGCTGCGCACAAAAAGAAGGCTGACCAGTATAACGACCCCAGCCACAACTATCTCAAATATTGGACTGGACGGGACTACGAGCACGCTGCTGAAGAAATGGCGATCAAACGTCTCCTTGAGGGCAAGCGGTTTAAAAATGCTGTTGATGTCGGCGGCGGCTACGGCCGATTATGTGTGTTGCTGGAAAAGTATGCCGACAAAGTAACGCTGGCCGAGCCAAGCCAGCAGCAGCTCGATATTGCCGAGGAATTCCTAAAGGATCACCCAAAGATTGACCGCAAGCTGCTCCAGGCAGAGGACTTGAAGTTTAAGGCTGGCAGTGTCGACCTTTTGACCATGATCCGCGTTATGCACCATCTGCCGGATCCGATGCCGGAATTTAAAGAATTCTCCCGTGTCCTCAGTGACGAAGGCTACGGAATCATTGAGGTTGCTAACTACTCCCATGCGCGCAACCGTCTGAAACATTTCGTGAAGGGCAAAAAATTGCCCACAGAGCCTGTCGACATCCGTTCGGCCGCGTATAAGAACAAAGACGAGATCCCTTTTGTGAATCACAATCCAGAAACAGTGATTAAGCAGTTGGCAGGGGCCGGCCTTAAGGTGGAGCGTATCCTTTCGGTATCCAACTTGCGCAGCCCGGCGCTTAAAAAGATTGTGCCACACCGTGTAATGCTTGCTATCGAAGGAGTGTTACAACCAACACTCGCCAGCACCTACTTTGGTCCGAGCGTATTTTTTCTAGTCAAAAAAGGCCAATAGAGTGTCAGGGCCAAAGAGTACATCAGAAGCTACTGACTTGTATTGGGACACGGCGGCGCGCTTGGCAGTGGTCTATGCCGACAAACGGCCTCTTGATGTCACGGCTTAGTATGACTGCCGATGTCCCGCAATCCGCTATAGATGTTGCTCGTCAAGCCCTACAGGAGCTCGTCGCTCCCCCAGAGGAATCACCTGAACCAACCACGCCGCCTCAAAGTCCATCTGCATAGCGGTCATTCCAGGGTATACTTAAGCTGATGCTTTGGGAAGATTCGATCACGGCTGTTAAAGGTGTAGGCGATGAGCTGGCCAAAAAATTGGCCATACTTGGTGTTCGCACGATAGCTGACTTGATAGAGAATTTCCCGCGCCGCTACGATGACTACTCGCATATTTCGCCGATCAAGCAACTTAAGCCGGGTGCCGTGACAGTCGAGGCTGAAATTAAGCAGGTAAAGGGGCGGTATGTGCGCCGGGGCATGCATATTACTGAAGCTATCGCTAGCGACGAGACTGATAGCGTACGGCTCATCTGGTTTAATCAGCCGTACAGAGAGAAAGCAATCAAGTATGGGCAACGGTACTTCATTTCCGGAACTTTCGAACTAAGCCATAGCCGCTTTGGCATCATGAATCCGAGTATTGAGTTGGCCAGTGATTTTCCCGTCAATACTGCCCGTATTGTGCCGGTGTACCGCGAAACAAAGGGGATTAACAGTAATCGTATCCGCAAGCTGGTGCGGGAAGTTTTGCCGCTAATTCGAACAGCACCGGAGTCCCTGCCAGATTGGCTTATCGAACAGGAAAAGATGATCCCGCGGAAAGTAGCCTTGGAAACCATGCATTTTCCAAAAGATGATTACGCGCTGGAGGCAGCACGGAAGCGGCTCGGCTTTGAAGAGGTGTTCGAACTTAGCCTGGCCAGTCTACTCAATAAATACGAGCTGCTGCAAGACGTTTCGCTCGGCATTCCATTTGACGAGAAGCTGGCAAAACAATTCGTTGGACATTTGCCGTTTACGCTTACCGATGCGCAGCGCAAAGTTGTATGGCAGATTTACCAGGATATGCAAAAGACACAGCCAATGAATCGGTTGGTAGAGGGCGATGTTGGCTCGGGCAAAACCGTTGTTGCCACGATGGCGGCTCTGATGGCCATGGCCGAGGGCTATCAGGCTGCGCTGATGGCTCCCACCGAACTCCTTGCCCGTCAGCACGCCGAGACCGTATTCAGCCTACTCGAACCACTTGATATGCATGACAAAGTCGCGCTGTTGGTCGGCGGGATGAGCGCCGCCCAAAAGAAGGTCGCCTACGAGCATATTGCAAAGGGGAGGGCACAGTTTATCATCGGGACACACGCCATTATCCAGGAGCAGGTCGATATGCATAAACTTGGCCTGGTGGTCATAGACGAGCAGCATCGTTTTGGCGTGGAACAGCGTAAGAAACTGATGGCTAAAGCAGGTCACATGCCGCATCTGCTTAGCCTGACGGCCACGCCGATTCCGCGGAGCCTGGCGTTAACGCTGTATGGCGAGCTGGACATTTCGATTATTGACAGCAAACCCGCCGGACGTAAGCCGGTTACCACCGAGATCAGCTCGCCCAACTCTCGTCCGCAGTTATACGCCAAAATCGACAAAGAGCTTGAGGCGGGGCGCCAGATGTTTGTGGTGTGCCCGCTGATCACTGAATCGGCAACCTCTACTGCTAACTCTGTCGAGAAAGTCTATGAGCAGCTTGCCAAAAAATATTTCAGGCATCGCCGCGTCGGGCTGCTGCACGGCAAAATGAAGCCGGCGGACAAACAGGCGGTTATGCGGCAATTCAGCAGCCATAAAATCGACATTTTGGTCTCGACCACTGTCATCGAAGTGGGAGTTGACGTTCCGAACGCCAGCGTCATGCTGATTGAGGCGGCCGACCGGTTTGGTCTGGCGCAGATCCATCAGCTGCGCGGACGAGTGGGCCGCGGCAGCCACCAGGGCTATTGCTACCTCATGATGAGCGACTCATCGGCTCCACCGCAGCGGCTGCACGCGCTAGAGCGCACAAATGATGGCTTTAAGCTCGCCGAACTTGACCTGGAGCTGCGTGGCCCGGGTGCAATTTACGGCACTATGCAGCACGGCGAGCTTGATCTTCGAATCGCTAGATTAACAGATACAAAACTAATTGCCAGCGCACGGAAAGCAGCGCAGGAATGTATCGGCCGGGGAGAAAATCTGGTACAATATCCTGGAATGTACGAACGGGTTATGGGACTTCGTGCCGTAACCAACCTAAACTAATCAGTATGTACGCAGGAACAACACTTACTCCTTTATCTGGTCGCATTTTCGGCGCCCATCAAAAGATTGACCGCTTGGCGCGGAACAGTCTTCGGCTCCTGCTCAGTAATGACGGGATTTTCCCGGACAGTAAAAAGATCCTGCATTTTGAAGGAGTTAACGGTCCCGACGCCATTAAGCGTAAAAGTCCGGCCAAGGATGAGCCGTGGCACTACTATTCCCCTTTTGACACCAGTGATACCGGACTTGTCGACCTGATCGGCGTGCATTATGACCAGCTGGTCATTGCGCTAAAAAAACACGATCAGGTGCGCGCCGCTTTCGAGGCGGCATGGTTGGCGCACGCCATCGTTGACGGACTGACGCCAGCACATCATTTTCCCTATGAAGAAAAGCTACAGGAGCTGCGCGGCGGAGCTAGCATCGACGAGCGCACCAGCTACAAAGACAAGATTGTCATGCCAGGTGACACCCGCCGCGAGCAACTGCACAACAACTGGAAAATGTGGGGGTCGAAAGGACTGCTTTCCACACACTTTTTATTTGAGTGGGGCGTTGCAGCGCTGATTGCACCATTTTCTACGCGACATGTAAAGCCGACCAAAAAAGACATTGACGCTTTGTATGAACACGGCGTACTGGAGTTGTTCCGGCGTAAGGCAAAAGAGGTCAGCGGCCTGGACATGTACCACAAATATTATAAAAACGGCTGGACACCGCAGCTTGCCCGGCAAGTCAGAAACCACTTGGCTCCGATTATCGTAAAAACCGTTGCGTTGGCCTGGTACGCCGCAGCTATTGATGCCGGACTAACCGAGAAAAAGCAATGAGGGCTATTGTATGAGAGTCATTGCGGGCAAGTTAGGCGGCCGCCAGTTTGATTCCCCAAAAAGTTTTAAGACGCACCCCATGAGCGACAAAATGCGCGGCGCCTTGTTCAATATGCTCGACGACATCGAGGGGTTGACGGTTTTAGACGCGTTTGCCGGATCGGGGGCGCTTAGCTTCGAGGCCATCAGCAGGGGCGCAGCCAAGGCAACAGCAATAGACAGCGACCGTCAGGCCCAGCGAATAATCGCTGAGAACAAAAAAGCATTAGGGCTGGAGAAGGAAGTGACACTCATTAAGGCATCGGCCAACGCCTGGCTCCAGACCAACCCGGAAGTCACTACCGACTCCAGGGTCCAGTTCGATATCGTACTCTGCGATCCGCCTTACAACGACCTCCAACCCAATTTGTTACAGCGGCTAGTAGCGGCAGCCAAGCCGCACGGTCTCATGGTTATCTCGTGGCCAACCAACCAACCCGCGCTCGAGCTCAGCAATACCGAGCTTATCTCCCAGCGAAACCACGGAGACGGCTCGCTCATTTTTTACCGCATCAACACTAAAGAGACAGGGACGCCTAAGTCTCAGGAGGAAAAAGCATGAAACCCATTTGCATAACGTTCGCCGGACCGGCCGGATGCTCCAAAAGCCCAGTCGCACATTATTTATCCTGTGAGTTCGGACTGCCTGTGCTAACAAACGACGTAGTGCGCAGTGAAGTAAGGGAGGATTATCCATCTGGCGAGTTTAATCAGGAAGAATACACCCGTCGGGTCATCGCAAGGATCAAAAAGTTTGCAGCTGACAACAAAACTTTCATTTACGATGCCAGCAACGACCGGCACTGGCTCAAATTTCTGGATAACTTCGAATCACCCGACAGTTACGAGTTTGCCGTTATCAGCTTTGACCTTTCTGAAAAGTTTTACAAGAAGTTGCTGAAGGCGAAAGGCTACACAGACATATACGAGCTCGCCGACCGCTACCTGGCTGATCACAAAAAGTTTCTAAAGGAGCACAGCGACGTCGTAGCCTGCACCATAACCGACGAAAGTTTTCCGCAAAGGCTGGAGACTGCCCGCGAAGCTGTTTATCAATTTGTAGCTGACAAATATCACAAAATAAGCTAAAATAACCCCAGTTTGATTCTACCCGGGGATGTGGTGGAATTGGTAGACACGCATGCCTTAGGAGCATGTGCCGCGAGGCGTGAAGGTTCAAGTCCTTTCATCCCCACCAAAACCAATTTCAGACGATTTTACAAGTGTGTCGAAAGGCTCTTTCCAGAGGTAATCGACCACTTTTTCGTTATCTACGCGTAGGTTCAAAAACAAAATGCGACATAAGGCGTCTTTTTCGGCCGCGCTGCCAGCACGCATCTTATCAGCCACGGTTTTCACCAAGTTCAAGAACTCATCTTTATCGAGCTTGATACGAGCAGGTTGCGCTACCTTTTGCTGCAACTTATCAATCTTGTCTTGCAGCTCGTCGCGCTCACTCGCCAAGCGCTCTAACTCTGCCTCGTTTGGCTTATAGGCAGGAGATTGCGGATTGAGGCGACCAAGACCGAGCGCTATTTCGCTTATCTTTCTCACCATCTGTGCCTGGACGCTTGGCAGATTTTGTTTCGCGGATTGGCTCACCAACGACATTCAGACCAAGCTCCAAAGCAAGCTTTTGACAGTCTCTAATCTGGTCATCAATCGAACGCACTTGCCGCGTCTCGTCCTCGGTGGACTTACGGGCATACAGCACGTAGCGCAGCTTGGTAATGTCGGTAGTGTCGCGTCTTGGCATAAGGTTATTTTATCATCGCAACAGATTAGAGCAGAATACGTCCACCGTTGTTATCGCTAATAGATATAGCGTTGAGCGCTGCTAAGGGGCTATTGGCGTTGATACTTGCCAGTAGCTCAACGAGATGCACAAGTGCCTCGTCGCAGTCAGCGGTCTTTGAGGTTGCTTCGGGCGCAGATAAATCCAAAGGTCATAGTAACCTCTCCGTCCTGTTGCTGCGTCATATAATGCCAGCTCAAACTCCTGTTGTTTCAGGGGGACTAATACTTGTATTGGATTTATCTGCGAGGGATTGTATATAACAATGTGGCGTGGAATTACACTTATTATAACACGCCTTAGTCGAGTACGTTCTGAATATTGATTTGCGTAATGCTACGTACATCAGGGCGGTACATATTGTTCACCTTGAGCAGCATATCAATAGCTCTCAATTTATTGGGTGTTGTCTCGCTGCGGTTATTGATAATATCCGACAGTTTGAGCAATAAATCTTCTGGCTCCATCACTTTGATTTGTCCGAGTTTTTCCGAGTACCAGCTCGGTTTGTTATGGGTGAGATTTCGAGCGGTCATATCCGAAAATCCAGCCGCGATAGCTGACTGGTAGCAGTTGCCGAATGTAGGGCTGTTAGCGTCGCAATATAGCCCCAAAAATCTCTGCTGACGCGGCGCAAGCTGACGTGCAGTACCTTGGGGACGTATTCCACCCTGTTTTGAAATCTTGTTTGTTTTCATTCCCACGCCTGATAACTACTTACAGACCGCTTAGATCTCAGGATGTTGTGGCACAGGCTGTGTCCACGCTGGTGGCTCAAGCTGCGCACGGTCAAACATACCCGCAACTATTTCTGCATTACGTGCAGCGTCCGCATCTTCTTGACGCGCCCTGCGATGAGAGCTACTTGCTACGCCAATAGCTAAGCCCTCAGCCACAGCGACAGGTATAGCAACTTCTTCAGGAAGCTCAAAAGCGCCTGTCAATCGTGCAATGCCCAGGCCGCCAGCTACTAATAACGCGGCTGCGCCTACGCCATTGCGGATACGACGCTGACGCACGGCTCGTTCAGTGCGAATGCCGTGCCATTCTTTTAGTTTATTGGCGTCCCAGCGTTCTTCGGCTGGTAAAACATCGAATTCAGGGTCGAGCGAATTTTCAGGGCTGTAACTCATATTGATTTATACTATCACTCTGTTGTGCGGAGGTCAATATTATAGTACTTGTGCTTATATAAAGTTCAAAGCTTATTTGGCTACTGTTATATAGGCATCTAGTACCTATACGACATTTCGTGTTGAACAGCGGATGCGGTACTAAGCTCACGTTTCCCAGTCGGCGTCGGATTATCAATAAACTACTGCACGAGGTCTGCTATCATTAGTTCAAAACTTATCTGTTCGTCCCCACCACCAAAAAACCGGTCATTTGACCGGTTTTTTGGTTTTAGCCTGTCTGGCCATTTTGGTGCATGGGCTCGAACACCAGTATCGTTGCTCCTCCGCAGAGGTTAGTGCTACGCAGGAGTCGCTACTAAGCCCCACCTAGGCAAAGTTACGCGGATCAGCCCGATAGTTGTATGGCAACAGAAGCCAAAGCGAGCGCGCCACCGTCTGTAAGTCGATTTGCGGCACTTCGCCCAAAGGCTGCAATACATCGTTCGGGACAAGGACTCTATCTTCTTTTGATTCCCAGACAGGGGGGCCGTTTTTGGCAACGGCACAATTCATGTCTGACAAAAGTAAGATATTCGGACAGAACTGGAAAGACCCGGACAGCTTCTTGTCTCTTACTGTCCCGGGTATAATCCAACCAGGCTTCTGCTCACCATTTATCCATGCATCTGATTTTCGTGCCTGTCCCGAATTTAACCGTGTTGTTTCGGGATCATGGAATTCGACCAGCTGCCACCGATGGAAAAGCTGCGTTCTAAGAGGCGCTGGAAATAATACGTGTACATCGCGCCCGCCGTGACAATCCGTCTTCTCATGCGCCTGCAAGACACGGCCAATATAGGTAAGCTGCTGCTGAAATAATGAGGGGGCAGCAGACGCACTACCCCCTACCTCCCCACCCGCAGGGTACTTGTTGCCGGACATTTGCGGAGAGTATACAACTTTAACCAGGATTTAACAATCAATTAGCTTCAATCCTTCTTCTCGCAGACCTGCTTATATTTCTCAAAATCCCATGTTTTTAGGAATTTTTGCGCATAGTGCCGCCCGCTCTCGTATAGACGTTTTTGCTCTTCGGCGGTAATGTCGAAGTTGGTGGCTTTTATGTTGAATGTGTCAACAAAGATGGTTCGCTGCTGGGTGCATGGATCATCGATATGTATTTGGTCGTGTGCGTTCATTGCGGTTGACAAGATAGCGAGACTGTAGTCAATAGGATTTGTGACCGGATTCATTTCGGTAGCGGACGCATCTGCCCTGGAGCTTAGCTTTATGCCAAATGTCGGCCAGTCATCTGTGTTGTCGAAGATATCGATAGGGAAGTTAGAAAGCAGTCCGCCATCGACAAGGTACTTGCCCGCCAGGTTGACCGGCTCATAGAAATAAGGGATGGACATTGATGCCCGAACGGCATCGGCCACCAATTGCGTGTCGGGGTCCAATCCATAGTTCTTGTAGTCCCAAGGCAAGCGGATAAGGCGGCCGCTGCTGACGTCGGACACGATGACGACCAATTTGTAGCGCTGCTGTGGGGGTAGGGCTGCGGCCCATGGCTCATCATCGAGCTTTAGGTCGGCGAAGGTGCGGACACCCAGGCTTTCCAGCTGCTCAGCCAGCCAATCTCGAAGGTATTTTCCTTCGTAGATACCCTTTTCGAGCACCAGCGAAGCGGTTTTGCCGGCTATGCCCATCTTGTCCAATATACCTTCGTCGCGGAATTTGGTGTAGTCAAGGTTTTTCATTAGCTCCAGCAGACGCGGCACCGGCATGTCGGCAGCAAGCAGCGAGCCGACAATCGCGCCCGCGCTTGTGCCGGCTATCCGGCAGCGATGATGTCCGGCCTTGTATAACTCCTCTACGGCCCCAATCAGCCCAATGCCCTTAACCCCGCCTCCTTCAAGTACAATGTCGCACGGTCGATTGTCCACAATTCCTCCTGACTAAGTCATATTTATGTTACAAGTGCTTGCAAAAAACTACGCATGGCGGCCGGGTTCTCAACGTGCAGCGGCGCCGAAGTCTCCCCCGGACCTACTTTAATGATGAGACTTTCATCCGGCATGACACGGAACAAATCTTCGTCGGTAGTGTCGTCGCCAGCAGCTAGGACAAAGTCGTAGTCGGCCTGACCCAACCAATACGTCGCGCCCGTGCCTTTGTCAAAACCAAGAGGATGCACCTCAATAACTTTATTCCCCCTGATGATCCGCAGGATGCGCAACTGCATTGGTCCCGCAAGCTTTTCCAGCTCGCCCATGAGTTGCCGTTCGAGCAAGGCCGTAGCTTCGGTATTTTCTGCTGCCCGCCAATGCCAGGTCAGGGCGCTGACTTTTTCTTCCAGAATGGTGCCGGGGGCACGGTCGGTGTACAGACGCATCAGCTCACGAACAGGGACTTTCCAGTCGTTATTTAGTACCTTACTTGGCTCCCAGCTGCCGCCAGCTTTCTTATGTAAAAAGCCATGTTCTGCAGAAAAGTTGAGTTTGAGGTGGCCGAGCCATTCCTCCAAAGTCGTACCTGGCCGGCCGCTAATTACTACGACAGTGTTGGCCGGGTCATCACTTAGTGCTTTGAGCGTGCGGAGCAGCTCTTCGCTCGGCGTAGCGGCCATCGGGTCGGCGTTGAATTCGGCCAGCGTCCCATCATAATCGAGCAGCAGCAGGCGTTTGCGTGCCTGAGTGTAAGCTGTTCTAACTGCTATCATATCCACGTTATTTATTATAGCGAAAATCCTAGTGATTTAGTGGGCAACCTCGGGTATTATGATGTGAAGATGTCTGCACCAAGGGTTATCATAGTATCTAATCGTTTGCCAGTGAACGTTACGGAGCAAGATGGCGAGCTAAAGATGCAGCGCAGCGTGGGCGGCCTGGCGACGGCGCTGGCCTCTGTGTTCGAAAAGGACGATGCACTATGGATTGGCTGGCCGGGCACAAAGCACGCGTTTACCAAGCAGCAACTGGCCGGGCTGAACTTCCCCGAGCGGCTTATCCCCGTCGTTATCTCGGAGAAGCTGCTGCATGGATATTACGACCGGTTAGCCAACGGCGTGCTTTGGCCGGTAGTGCATGGGTTTACTCCGTCGCACAAGGTAACCTCTGGCGATTGGCAGGCGTTCCGCGAAGTAAACCAGCGTTTTGCTAAAGCTGCTCAGACCAACCTTCAGGAAGATGACATCATCTGGATACATGATTACCATTTGGTTTTGGTGCCACAAATGCTCCGCGAGGCCGGTGTGAAGAATCGCATCGGTTTTTTCTTGCATACGCCGTTTCCTCCAGGGGATACGCTGCTCAAGTGGCCCGAACACCATCAGCTGCTCAAAAGTCTGGCAATGGTTGACGTGCTTGGCTTGCACACTCCCCGGGACGTTTCAAACTTCCGCATTGCGTTGGCGGCAGCAGGAATGAAAATGCGGCGGGGTGCAGTGGTGCGGCCCTTTCCCATTGGCGTGGACTATCGGGCCTACCGTACGGCCGGGAAGGTCGCCAAAGTAAAGGGCTATTTGCGCAGGCTGGGACGCAAGGTCGATGGCAAGAAGGTGATTTTATCCGTATCTCGACTTGATTACACTAAAGGGATTTTGCAGCAGCTGGACGCCGTTGCCGAGCTGCTCGAGGGCCTTAAGCACCCCGAGCGCATAATCTACAAACTGATTGTGGCCCCGTCGCGGGAAGATGTTGATGAATACAAACGACTGAAGCAGGACATTGACCAAACTGTTGAGGCAATCAACGCGCGGTTTGGCAAAAAGGGCTTCCGCCCGGTAGATTTTGCGTACCGCAGCCACAGCTTCGAGGAAGTAAACGCATGGTTCCGCTTGGCAGACGTCCTGCTCGTCACTCCTAAAATTGATGGTATGAATCTGGTTATAAAAGAATACATTGCTGCCCGCGAAACAGATCGCGGCATGATTGTCATGAGTGAAACGATTGGAGCCGCCTTCCAGCTAAAGGATGCGATTCTTGTCGAGCCCCTGGACGTTGATGCGATTACCGGCGGCCTCTGGAAGGCCCTGACCATGCCTCGGCTGGAGCGCCGCAAACGCTGGAAAAAGCTTCGAAAAAACGTTCGCGAAGAAAATGTATTCTGGTGGTCTGGACGGTTTTTAGATGCGCTGCGTAAGTAATGCAGAGTCAATCATCCTGGCCTACGCCTTGGCAAGTCCCTGCGGCTCTACAGTATCCTTTATTGCATCCTCCCGGAACCCAGCAGGTGGGGGGAGGTCCAAGCGGGTTTCCGTCATCTTCGTCTTCCGATACGGCTGGCGCAGAATGAACTCTACCTCAAGAGGAATTTGCACCTCTGGAGTGACGATATACGGTAGCGGTTCGTACGCTTGATATTCTGGTAGAAATGGCAGTTCAGCTGACGTGTTATTGGTACGCACGCTTTCTCCTTTTATATTGACACCGCCACATTGTACTTACTCACGCTTTTTCGCGCAAAATCTGCTACAATCATCGGTGAAGGAAACAATGTAATGGCATTATCCACCCAGCCCTATAAGGGCGCGCGCGATTTTTATCCTGAAGATAAACGATTGCAGAAATACATGTTCAATACCATTCGTAAGGTGGTAGAACGTTTTGGTTACGAAGAATATGACGCCCCTGTTCTGGAGCCGCTAGAGCTGTACTTGGCTAAGACCGGCGAAGAAATCGTGAATGAGCAGACCTACGCCTTCGAGGACCGCGGTGGCCGTCGGGTCGCGATTCGTCCCGAGATGACGCCGACGGTTAGCCGTATGGTGGCAGGCAAACGGCAAGAGCTTGGCTACCCACTTCGCTGGTACAGCATCCCCAATCTGTGGCGCTACGAGCGTCCGCAGCGCGGACGGCTGCGCGAGCACTGGCAGCTGAATGTCGATATGTTTGGGCAGGAGGATGTGCTGGCAGAGATGGAGCTTATCCAAATTTCCGATGCTATCTTAAAGGCGTTTGGCGCTACCCACGACATGTACTCCATCAGGATTAACAGCCGTAAGCTAATGGACTTCATTATGCGGGATTACCTGAAGCTCGACCATGTGCAATCCAACACCGTGGCCAAGTTAATCGACCGGATGCACAAAATGCCGGCCGCCGAGTTTGAGGCTGAAGTTGATGCTATCTTCAGTCCGACGCAGCGCGACGCGGGCGCGAGCAACAAGCTTCTCGGCTTACTCAAAATCAAACAGTTGCATCACTTGCCAGAGGTTATCCGCGAGCATGAGTCGGCCAAGGAGCTGAAGCGGCTTATTGATCTGTTGGACGATGCGCGCATTACGAATGTCGTTTTTGACATCACTATTATGCGCGGCTTCGACTACTACACCGGTATCGTTTTTGAACTATTTGACCACCACGCAGACAATAACCGTTCGATGATGGGCGGCGGACGCTACGATGGCTTAGTCGGACTTTTCGGCGTCGAGCCGGTTCCGACCGTCGGATTCGGCTGGGGCGATGTTACACTCCAAAACTTCCTCGAAGGCCACGACCTTATGCCGCATCTGCGCTCAGAAACAGATGCCTACGTTGTTCTGATTGGCGATGTGTACGGCAAGGCGCAGCGTGTCATCAACGACCTTCGTGAAATGGGCGTCAATGTCGCGGTCGACCTGACTGGACGCAAGCCTGACAAGCAGATCAAAACGGCTGTCAAAAAGGGCATCCACTACGCGATATTTATCGGTGAAAAAGAGCTGGAAGAAGAACAGTACGTTATTCGTAACCTTATCAGCGGCGTCGAAGAGCGCCACAGTGCATCGCGCATCGTAAGTATCGTAACGGACTACCGAGCGGACGACGAATGACCGGCATAAAC
>Ga0075367_10000087_pt1 | contig 24945 bp, 9 predicted proteins | sample EndMethybrTD3032_FD_71399 | JGI IMG/M metagenome (GOLD analysis project Ga0075367, IMG submission 71399) | Populus endosphere microbial communities from Tennessee, USA - Endosphere MetaG P. TD hybrid TD303-2 | ecosystem: Host-associated > Plants > Roots > Endosphere | place: USA: Tennessee... | reverse complement strand
AAAGGTAACTCGAGAGTAGAAAGAACTAGAATAGAGTATGACAGAACAGAACCAGTAGCTTTGAGCTTTCACGTGTTTCAGCTCTTGTTCACAATCCAGCTGCTATTGAATCAGCGTAAGGAGATGCCGATGAGGGTACAATAGAGAAAAGAATGAGCTTTTGTTCAGAGCTTGAATCAGAATATCCTTCAGTAACTCCAGGATTCCCCTGGTAGGGCATACAGGACATACCAGGTGAGAAGTTCGGGCGGAAAGATAGATCGAGTTTACTTTACCCTCTTGATTGACTTTCACTTTAGGACTGAAAGATAGCAAAGGAAATGGCAGCAGTGCTTTATATAACTGCTTTTAGGTCTTCGTTGATCACTTCTGCTTAATTCTCTTTCGAAACCTAGAAAGCGAGAAAGAGAATAGTGAACGACTCCGATGCTATTTCTATTTAAGAAGATGGAGGAATAAGCGATGCTGCTAAGATCCGCAGTCGATTTAGCTCTTGAGGGAAGGGAAAGGCGTAATTTGATGGGCTTTTAGGACTGGCCCGGAGAGAAAGTAGATACTAAAAGTAAAAGCAAAGGGCCCTTACCCTTAGATTTGTCGACTTCATCCGCCCTGCTCTTAGCTCGGGGACTTGCTTAATGGAATGAGGCCTCCCTTGTTCTTTCTTTCGCTATCCTTAGGTTAAGAATACGAATGAATCCCATTTCCTTGAAAGTATCCGACTTTCTTTGTTTTTAGTAAGGACATTCTCTTTCTTTCCGATTCTGTTAGTGATTAGTGATCCCGAGAATCGAGCCTGATGCCTAGCCGGGATTATTTCGTTGGATTGATCAGCGTTGTAGTCCACGGACTTTTACTCCGGGGAAGCTCATTCAGTTATGGAATGCGTTAAGGGCTCTTAAGGAGGAGAGATAGGGGCCCACCATCCATAGCTGGGAAAGAAAGTCTAATTGAGTTACCAGCTTGGCCTACGCTACGATCGTTAGAACTCCCTCCAATCGGTTCAAAGCCGCAGATCAAGGTTGTTGTGCTTTCTCTTTTTCTAGACGACTAAGTAGTTGACGAGGTCTCAAGGGCAAAAGACCCTCCCCTTTCAGTCGAGTACTAACAAAGCTTGATAGCGTCGTACCTTGCTTTAGCTCGGTATGGTTCACCAGCTGCCTGTTATTTTTCTCTTTCAACCTTGGCTTGGTATCGCTAGTAGTAGTCTCCTTACCTTCTCCTCGGCAGGAGGAGTCTTTCAACGCAACTAATGTATACTGACAGGCCAGATTCCCTAAAGTTACAAGTGGGTAGCCGCCAGTCTACCTACCATTTATACATAATATCTGCCCGGTCCTTTCCTTAGCAAGGGATCCGGAATCGAACCCGTGGTACGAGAGTCAAGTAATGTAATGGAAGTTGGCCGTTAAACTTCACCCGTCACTCCCTAACCGAATATAAGAGCCCCGTCTTTTTGGCTGCAGTGCAAGCTATAAAAACCAGGCATAAGAAAAGTAAGGCTCTAAGTTAAGTTGATCTCTTACTCAACAAAGAATACAACTTGATCAGTTCCGCCACTCGGAAGCCTGGTATCTTTTAAGGACCCACTGAATCGGCGGTGTGAGAGCTTTCCTAATGTCCCCTTTCTTTAGTCTATGCATAGTCAGTATTATAGTTGGGATAAGTCAAGCCCCAGCCAACTACAGTGACCTATAACGCTAGTTTTCCACCGGTTCACCCCGGTTTCAGTCTGGTAATTACTCCAATCAAGTAAGTTATAAAAGGATAGAGAAATCCGCGTCAAATCAGCTGGGGCGCTTTTGATATTTTCAAGTTCTAGGGCAAGTCATAGGATTGACAGACGTCAAAGTGAAGATATTTCCAGTTGCTCCATAAGGCCTTTTTTAAGACATTGTCTAATCTCTGCCCTAATCTAATTCTTGACTAGGGAAATTTTTATATGGAAGAGTCTTTCAAAAAACATTATTGAGTCTTTATAAAACCAACTAACTATATATTAGTTTAGTGGAAGGAACATGAGTTGGCATCCTGCTCGCAATAGTTTGAATTACAGGTGTAGAGAAAGAAAGGACATCTCCATGCTTCATAGCTGCACAAAAAAGGGGATGTGGAATCTTCGATTTAGTATCCTGCTTTATTTATTAAGCGAGTGTGAAGGTTGTAAGGCATAATCCCGTCTCTTTTGGGGGTAAGGTAGGATATATTAAGTTCTTGCAATCCAGTTCAATAAAATGCTTTTGATCAAACCGGTTATAGTTATATCTTTCTAGTCTCTTTTCTCTTAGTGCTGTGTATAAAGAGAAGGCCCCTAGCCTAGTCTGAATGAATGTACCAGTGGATAATATTTCATTGAAGGCGCGTAGCACCTCCCCTTCCCAGAACTGATACTCATCATACGAAAACAGGTCCTATAGATGCCTTATGTTAACAAAGTGAGAGCCGAGTCTTTCCTTTGATGGAAGCACTAGACTCACTATACAGGAGAAGACCTAAAGGTTGTAAATCCTTATTCAGCCAAATTCAATTTCCAAGGTCGAGCAAGTAGAATAAAGTAGGAGTTTCTCACGAGACAACCTCAATCTTGAGTAAATTGGTTAGTGAATTTATACTTTGCGGGTGATTCCACAAATTTTAGGAAGGCAGTTTAATTGCTTCAATGGATGGAATTGCTATAAGACATATACCAGTGATGATAAGTGAGGCTTTAGAGCACCTCAATGTAAAAAGTTACGGTATTTACGTAGACTGCACTCTTGGAACTGGCGGACATTCAAGTTCTATATTATAAATCGCTGACGGTCTAACGAAACATGTGTTGGAGCTTACCTTGTGGCTAAGCGGGTGTCGAACTCATACCTTCCACTCTAGGAAGTACGAGAATAAGGACGAAAATGTAAATAGGTAACAAACAGTCTTTTTGATCAGAGATATCAGCAGTTCCGCTGGACCCTCATTGCCCCCAAGACCTTATAAAAGCGTAGGAGAGCTTAAAAGAAGTGCCTTACCTTAGGCTGGGTCGAGAAAGGATAATGGCATTGGGATCGTGTTTTTGTCACCAGAAGGATCCCGAAGGCATCTAAGCTGGGGTTTCCTACGACCAATAACATAACTGAGGCTGCACTCTGCCTCGATGTCCGTGAAGGTCCGGGAATCTTTTTTGCTTGTCTTCGTCAAACTTGCCAGAACCCCTAAGACAGAATCTAAATTTGACGACTGGTGCGAAATTCCAGTTAGAATGCTGACGCTAGATATACAGCTAAGAAAAGAAAGAGCTTTGTCCGTTTCCATAAATAAATGAAGAGTCTTTTTCTTTAATTCGATTCATAAGGAAGGCTGAAAAGCCGCAAAAGTAGTTTCAGGGCTTATTCCCATTGATTTCCATCTCACGTTTTGAACCTTCCTCTCGATATTGAAAGCTTAATTGCTGCTCCTTACTGCGAGATAAAGCCCTCGTTCATTCCCAATCCTTAGATTTACCACAGCCTAATGCCTTACCGCCCTTAACGGCCTTGCTTGGAGAGCGCAAATCCTTACGCGGTAAACCAATAGCAGCGGATTCAGTCCTTTCCTTCTTTCTTACTTTCATGGGTAGGTTTGGCCTCTTTCCTTCCTTTGAAAGAGATCCCAGGTGCAGTGCCTATTCACTCTGAATCGGATCTTGATGAAAGCAAGCGCCACGCCCCTTGATATCGATTAGTACTGGGAAGAGAGTCTTACTAGTCCGTATAGTCCCGCGCAGTGACTCTCGCACAAGCTAAGAAAGGAAATAAGTTCTTCCGGGCGCCGTGTATTTTATTTTCTCTCCCAAGAGACTAGATCTTAACTTAACAATCTCTCTTTCAGCCTCATAAGTAAGAGCTTACTGTGAATCTGTCTTATAGCTTTCAAAGCGTGGACAAGAAGGAAAGCAAAGCTAACCTATTGATAGTGGCACTCCCACAGGCTGGCGGGGAACTCCCATATGGATGGCTGAGAAGAATTCATATATATATAGGCTATAGGCTTGAAAAGAGTGCTAGCTTTCGAATCTTGTCTTGCTTGAGTGCTAATCCTAGAACCCGCTTGAAAACGGGCTTTTCCCTAAGGTACTGCTAAAGGCTTTCCTTGAAAGGAACGGAGTTACTCGAACAATAGATAGAGGGACTTAGGCCTTCCAGCCACTCTTAAGCCAGCAGGTTATAGGTCAAAAGACTGACGGGCAAGCTAGCAAGGAAAGTCTCTTTACCTCTTAGGCAATCCAGCCCATCCACTAGCAGAAAAAAGGCAAGCAAGTTATCAAATGAAATGGATAAGGGGAATAGGGGTAACATTCCTAAGGTCTATTACGTGGATATGGTGTCTATCAGTACTAGGCATCTATTCTTTCCAGTACTAAAGGTTTGAGTGCCAATTTGAGTTGCTTTCGTTCTCTCACCTTCTTGCTAGAAGTGCTAGTGGGATTGCAGATAGATAGTAGGCGGAGTGTCCTAAGGTAAGGGCCTCCGAGCTTCCTGTCTTAGTGATATTTGTTAGCTAGCAGCACTAGTTCTTAGTGTTAGTGGCTAGCTACTAGAAGAGAAACATCCTAAGTAAGATAGGAAGATCGACATTCCCTAGTCTAATATTGAATAGCGGGCCGGTTATCAAGCCCTATTAGCTATCAGTCTTAGCTTCACTTGCTAGAAGGAGTTCATTAAGAAGTTCAATTTCTAGCCTTACTAAGCAGATAGTAATAGAAGGCTATTGAGTCCCATGAAGAAAGAAAAAAAGATGTACGCCTTCCGATCGAGTGAAAGCAAGGGCAAATTCAATGCCTGAGTCCTCTTTTCTTCCCTTAGTCTTCATCTCACCCGAGTTCAACTGACTTGGAATGCTAACCTAACCGGATTGGAATACTGGACAGCTTATTCGAAAGCTAAGGGACAGCAGGCTTACTGAAGTCTTGAATTCCCTGGTTAGCTGACTGCGGGAATTCACAAATGACCTTGCTTGGATGACTGTACCTTTTAGAGCTTCGCCAAATCTCTCTCCTTCTTTATCAAAATTCTCTCTTATTGAAGCCTTGAAGCTTGATCCGCCTGACCCACTTTCCACTGTGAACCTGCAGCAGGCCGACACAAGACACAACCGCAGCAGTTCGACGGAGAGCATGGTTCCTCCTCCTCACGAAATGGATTTTCAGTTCTTTGCCTCGGGTCAGCGGATGGTCAGTGGACAGGTAATTACATTAACTAACAAAGCGGAATGGATAGGGATAGCTCGCTTACTACCTTCTGGTCTCATCCAGCGTCTACAAGCGGAGAATTAGTTATAGCGTAGGGGTGGAAAAGAGGAAGAGTGCCCGCTAGAATCTTCTTTCACATCTATCTTTCTGCGTCAAAGCTTTATGTTTGAGTACTTGCCTTCCTCTTAACTTCTTAAACTACCCGTCCGATCGCTTTCAGGAAAGGAGCATTGCCAAATATGTGGATTTGCCGAGGTGCCCAACATTCCTGACTGATGGATGTCTAGGCGTTCCCAAAGATGTACTTTCGGTGTCAAGAAAAGATCCTGCTAAACCAGAATCAGGGGATCCGCTCAATGGAAATTTCTATTTGAGGTACCGTGCCCGATTCTAATAAATAGAAGACCCGAAGGCTCTTGCCTTGTGACCTACGAGCCAAGAATGAAGAAAGAGGGTCTATGTTAATAGAGCTAGAGGAGGTATCTAGGAGAAGCGCCATTCCCATACCATTAACAAAGAGTTGATTCGAAGCTAGGCTCAGGAAAAGGTTTTTATTTTGATTACGGTCCATAAAATGATTATCAGTCACTTTCTTTTTTAGTGTAGAAAGATTCCCTTCTCCCATTTGGGTAACCTTAATGAATTACGTGAGTTTGCCTATAAAAAGTATCCGCTTCCTCGACAAGACTTCAAATGTGCGGATTTGCTGATCTATGAGTGACTAAGGTGGTCACCTGGGGAGTTGAGATGAAAAAAATGCATTCCTTTTGTTTCGGTCCCTATAATGGTAATGGTCGGCTTGTGGTCGACTGCCTTCTTCTTCTCATTCTGACTTGACTCGGCCTCAGTCTGTTATGAAAAGAGATTCCTGGAAAGTCGTTTAGGCCCTTACCAGGCCAAGAGCCATAGTAGACGTGAGCACCTGCCAATGGCTGAAGCCCTTCCAACGGTCTATCTGACTTCTGAAAATCTTCCATTTCACACCGATTATGAAATCATCATTCGGATTTAGTAATGTGATCTTCAACCGGGTCAATCAATTAGGGCGGCTAGATCGACCCACTCTAACTCCAGCTAAACTTAATTAAATAAAGTAAAATATAGTCAAGCCCCCTGTACCCATATAAGTGAGTGGGCAAAAACCATTGGAAAATGCCAGCTTCGGGAGGATAGCGAAGCCTGCCTTAGGCTAGCGACGTCTTTCCCAGTAAGAAAAAGCACGGGCTCCCTGACCCACTGAATACAACAAAAGAAAGGGGAAGGACGTAACATAGAAGAAGTAGGCTAATCCAGATAAGCATCCTTTTGCCTTTAGTGCTTGGTCCCTCAGTAGGTCCTTCTTTGGCATGAGCTGTAGCGTAGGCACAAGAAGTAGGAGGATCCGGAAGCGTAGGAGCGGAAAGCCAGGATGCAGAGAATCTAGCTAGGAGGAAGAGGAGGCATGCCATAGTTTAAGAAGGGGACAGAGATCCTAACTAGGGCTATTCTTCGTGGACTAGTCTTTTGCTTTTCTCCTTCCATTCCAGGTCAAAACCTTCGGTAGGTTGGGTTTCGATGAGCAGATCTATCTTTCGAACTTCATTTTCTTTCCGTCTGCCGGTGTCGTGGAGCCAGTCTATGATGTTCCAAGTGGATAAATCCAGTGTCTTTGATTCGGCTAAGGGGCCAGTGCCTTGAGTGATTTCAGCCCGTTGAAGGAGATCGAGGAGTGTTCGGGTGTCGAACCATGGGTCATTGGTCGAAGTCAGGGGAAATGATTTTCAGGTCGGGGCATTGCTTTCTCATTTTCTCTTGCATCGTGTAATGGCCCCTTGAAGGCGGAATTGCTTCTTTATCTTTCTTCGTTGAGGGTCGTCCTGACCTTGTTCAATCACTTGAGGTCATGCTGGTCTAACTGGCCCCTAACCTAAAGGCACCCCCTTTTTTCTTTATGTGAATGCTCTCCGTCCGTTTTCGAAGTGGTCGAAGGTTTCATTTTTCCGCAGCAAGCCTTTCTTTTTCTGTCTTTGTGTTTGAGGGAGGGAATGTGTCTCGAGGTCTATCGCCACCCCCCGTACCTTTAGTGGGACATTGCCTTTTTTTAGAATGAGAGTAAGGGCATCCATCAGATGGAGTGCCTGCGAATTCAGTGACTGAACTTCTAACCAGAAATATCATAATAAAAGAAAGGTCCACAGAAGGCTACGAGGTAGTAGGAATGGGTTGACCAGGTTCTACCACTGCAAAGGACGGAGCTGGAGCACGATGGACAGATGCAGAGCTATTTTGAACTTTGGCATCAATAGCACCTCAAAAAGTCTCAGACTAAGGCATAGGTATCATATCCTAGCTACATCTCACTCGAAGGCAGGAAGCAATTGACACCTGACTTTCAATCAAACTCTTCCGTTGGTACGCATGAACCGGCTTTTTTGCTTCCTCTATTTCTCCGTTCTCGGCCGTGACCTATAAAGCAAGAGAGAATCTTTCTGGATCTTTCTTCCCGACCGGCAAAATGGAAAGAACTATGAACGTGGAATCACTAGAAACGGATTAGTGACGAGCAATTAAAGGATAATGCGTTCATTTCCTTTTGCACCTTCGCTTCGGGTTCGGGCGTCACAAAGCAAAATCCGCTATAGAAAAAAATGGGTTGAGTGCTAGACCGGTCCGAGAACTGATGCGAACTACCTAATGGATCGAACGTCGAACTCCGGGTGACTGGATCGCCCCGGCGGGGCCGAGGACAGAGGGCCCTGAGAAGCGCAGCACTCCAATAATGGATCCTTTTGTAGGCTCTGGCTTCAGCCAGCTCACTTTCTCCCTCACTTACCTCCAGAGGCTCAGACGCTTCGTCAGTGGGTTTGCCTTCGTCTTTCCTTTTTTTTATTCTTAATCAAAGCAGAGGCAGTTTCTGCAGCTGTGCGCTTCGAGGTAGCTCGGGTTCTCCTAACTGAAGACATTGCGGACTTAGGGGTAGGGGGTTTAGCACTTTTGTCTACAAAATAGAAAAACAACTCATTTTTTGGCCGCGGGAGTTAAACAACGAAAGACCGAAAAGGAGATACCTTTCTTGGGTTTCTTTTCTTGGGAGGATAAAGTTGACTCGACGAGGGCTCTGGGACGGATTCCTTGGTCTTGCTCTTTCCTTTCTGGGATTTTTCGGTCGGGATTCTCCTTTTTACATCTCCAGGTGAGATGGCTTCGATTGGCTTGAAAGCAAGGTTTTTATTCCTCCGACCACCATGTTCTAAATTCCGTGGTCATTCCTGGCGTATTGGACAGGTTGTTTAAGTCGAAGCCGCTTTTTAGAAGTAAGAGTTTCCGTTGAAGAAAGAAGGGGGAAGGATGAAAATCCAACGCTTAGCCAACCATCTATCTTAAATAGTCTAGAATCAATCTATTTATGTCTAATCTTGCTTTCTATCTAACTGGATAGATCTTCTTCCTATTTCTAGGAGCTTCTAGGTCAGGGAAAAATGACAAGTTTCGTATGAAAGGGAGAGGTGCTGCTGCTTACGTCCTTTCCCCGGAGCAGCAACTGAAAGAGAAAAGACCGGGTATGCCTGAAAACCTGAAACGGATTCGTGAACAACAGATAACAGATATACCCCGGATACCATTTGAACCAGAGCTGAACCATTGAAATTACCCGAGAGTCACTCCAGAAGACCTCGAGTCACTGGCTGCCTTTAGAGCAGACTAAGAATCAGGTACGGAAGGAAGTGAAGGTGAAGCAGGCTTGCGGGCTAGGCTTTCTCAGGCTTGACAATATGACAGGGCCTTTGAGCCTGGGCTTTCTTCTTTAAAGCCTCACGCCGGGTATGAACTCGATTGTTGGTCGGATCTTGCTGGGTATTCCCACTTTGCTTGGATGGCGCCTTTCGCCTTTGATTAGGACTTTTCCGCATTTCATCTCAAAGAGGATCTAAGCTAACTAAGCTAAACAGTGCTTTTCTCTTTAATTTAAGAGCTGGTGCAAGAAGGCCTCCGGACAAAGGCATGAATACTAAGAGAGGAAGAAAAGAAACCTCCCAAAATTCGTGTTGTACTGTATTAGTGGAGGCGGTAGAAGCCTTAATATAACGCGATATAAAGAGAAAAAGATGGTTTAAACTATATTGTCCCAGTTGGAGTTCTGACTATAGCTGCAACCTATCTCATATTGGGGAGAAGTGTACCCTACTGTATCGAAAAGAATGCATTGGATTCATTCTATTCTCCCATGTCTTTCTTGGTTGGAAAAAACCAACCGGCGATTTCCGACAAGTCTCTCTTCAGTTTGAGAGGGGAGCAGTCAAAAATGAACTATATGGACAGACGTGAGAATCAAATTGCACTCTTCAATTCTCTATCGGCATTAGCCAATTCCGTATGGAGGGGCAAAACCCCGAAGATCCTATGTCAGAATGCTTTGAGTTCCGCTCAAAGCTGCCTCTATGCGCGTATGTCGGAACTTCTTCCATTTAGACAAAATCCACTTCCAAATGATTGGACGCTACCGGCCTTTTGCCGGGAAGTGATTGGAGATACCGACAACTTACCTATTGTTTTAGATGCCCTAAGGTAAGGGATCTTTATTTCCATGGGCCAACGGGTGAATGCTACATACAGGCCATGGCTGTCTACGTCAATCTTTTGGGAGGGATGTAGTAAGTTGTAGGACTTTCATTTCTTCTTTTGTTTGTGCATCTTTCCCATGCTTTGGTAATAGTTCTCTATAGAGAACTATAGTTGTTCACTCCTCGTACAGGAAGGAGTCTCTTTCTGGAAGAATTTCTTTTTTCTCAAATGCCTCAACTGGAGAAGAAGTCGTTTATGATTGAATCTCAGAGGCATTCTTATCATTTGGTAGATCCAAGTCCACAGACTCTCCTTTTCTTTAAGCAATGTGGCGACTCTGGTGATTTGTAGAGAATCACCAGAAGCAGTCATGTTGTCTTTATTAATCCTAGGTCTTGCATTTCTCCCTTTTCTTCCTTATGATATCGCTTTTCTAGCCCTGCTAGTCGGGCGATACTTTTTTCATCCAAAAATGCAAGACTTGGCACTTTCCCTTCTAATTCAGATAATCTTACTCGATATCTTCTTCTTTTTATCAAAAAAGAAAAGCATCTTCTTTTTATTGCTTTTCAGTCTCCTTCTTTTATTACTCCATGGGTCTTATGATCCGATGGATACTGGTGTTACATTAAAACGACTACTGCCCATGGCAGGGGATGCGCCGCGCCTTCTATTTTTGGTTTTGCGCCACCACGCCGAAGGCGCAAATCCTCTCCTATTTCAGATTATTATGAACGTTCTTCTTATCCTTTGTATTCTGAAGGACGTTCAGAACACTTTCTGTTTCTGTGTGTTTCATTTTAGCACACTAGTCTTCTTATTATTACTCAGTAAAATCCGGGGGCAACCCCTATCGCAAGTCCTTAATGAAACAAAGGAACAAATGTTGGCGCTTTTCCTTTTATTCTTGAGCCTTTCCCCGGTTGGTTAACCCATTGGATTTCTGGTATGATATATCAATTCTCATGGACTCCGCATAATTTTTCAATTAAGAACCGAATCGGCCTCGGATTTCTTTAACTATAATCTAAAAAAGGAAAGGATTGTTCTTTCATTCCTTTTCCTCTCCCTTTTTCTTCTTTTTTCTATTCAAATAAAAAAGAAAAAAAGAATCTCCAGGTATCCCTATATCAAGTAGTACGAGATCTTTGATTTGCAACATCAGTCTCTCTCCGGAGAGCCCTCTGCTGACCGAACCTACTGTTATGAAGGCAAGCAACCACAATGGAGTAGGGCTTCTAAGTGCGTAGTCTGTTTCCAAGCTCTGATAAGCGAGTCAAGCTTTCTCATCTCAGGAACAAGTCGACTAAGGCGATGGGGCATATCCGATCTTCCAATCGTTGATCTAGTTGAAAATGAGCAAATGAAATTTCTCTGTAAATAAGGAAAGAAAGGCTAGTCCTACTGACACTGAACCTGGCTGGCCCCCCCCTCCAATCCCTCGGCTGAACCTTCTGAGGCCGTGACGACTTTCCGCGGGTCTCTCGTCGAAATGAGAAGCTAGCGAAACAGCGGTTGGTGTGCAGTCAACTACGTCGAACCTCACTCTGTCCCCTTAATTAGGAATTCTAAAGATTTCTCTTTGATTTTTATAGGTGAATCAGGTTTTCTGTGTAATCTGAGGAGATTCGTTTCCCCTTTCTTATAATTACGTATAATAATTATATAGGGAGGGATCGAACTCGCTTTGCGCCACCCTATCCCGGTGCCAAAAAGGAGTCCCTAGCAGTACCGACTGTTGTGTCTTCGGCATCGAAAGCAGCAGCAGTCACCTCAAATGGGTTGGGTTCGCTCGAAGTCGTCGCGAGCCCTACGTTTGAAGCTTCAACACAGTCACTCCTTAGTATTAGTAGCTCGTTGCTACAACTTCTCTTTGGCTCGCCCCTATCTCTTCTCTAAAGGGGCTTACTCACTTCACTCGCTCTTGTTCAGTAGCGGTTTATTCATTCTTTAGATAGCAGCGCGAGAGCTCTGAACTTTCATTCAGGTCTTTAGTTCCAGTCGAATCGCGAGCAAAGCTCGACACTGCTAGCGAAGCTCTACGACAGAGCATTTCCATTATTTCAATTATAGAACCAACTGCTCTCTCTTTCCGGCTTAGCCTACCTTATCTTCTATCCCCCTGGTGTACGAAAGCAGCGAAGGAAGAGGAGCACAACCGTCACTTGCGAAGCGAACAAAGAAAAAAAACGCTCAAACAAAGCAAAGGGGCGCTCGTACACTCTCCGTTCTGTGGTGCCCCTAGCGCAGCGCTCAAACAAGCCCTCTGATCCTGAGGTGAGGGTGCGATGCCTATCGAAATCACAAAAGGTGCAAAACCGGATCCGCGTCAAATGAAAAGTGTCTTGGCATTGGCCGATTCCGTTGCCGAAAACTGCTTGTTATGACCCGGGGTCGGACGTTGTTTTTTATGGGAAGACATCGCGTTACTAGTCGATTTAAGATAACGAAAGGCTTTTCTTTTCCAGCTGCCAATAGAAATAGAAATCGGAATCAGAATAGTAAAGCAAGCAATAGGAACTGGTACATAAGCACAAGCAATCGGATCTCCTCGGGTCAAGTCAGCACACCCGCTGTAAGTAAAGCCATCTGGAATAGGAAAGCAAGTAGGAAGAATATGAATAGGAGTCAGTCTTGACTAAGCTCATTCCGACTCTCACCCGTCTCCAAGAATGCTACGACGCTATGCATCCGCGCACTGGAGTTTTCTACGATGGATTGAATCCTTCCTTCCAATTCGAATTGTTTTTCTACTCGTTCCTTGTCCCTTTTTTACTTTTAGGCACCATTCAGTATTTCAGTGATACTGAGTGAGTGAGGGTGGGGAGATTGCTCTCCCGCACACGCTGAGCGCCTCCGAATGGAGTGTTGTTTAGCTGTGTCTAGACGCGACATAATCAGCAGTGATCTATGATTATGTTTACGTCGTCTTAGTTCCTTTTGGTTAGGTTAACCCTTAACCTCAGTGACTAAGATTCCAAAGTTAGCATCTTGGACGCCCCCCCCCTGTGTAGTGTTATAGCTACGCAATAGGGCGAGTCAAATGTTACATGAGTATTCATAATGACTCCTTAAGTAGCCTGGTGCAAAAGCCCAACGACTAGTAAGTGTAGTTAATTATGTCTAAAACTTTCTTTAAATGGTTGGATATTATTGAAAGGCTAAGTGTGCTTATGAACATAGGATTTCACCGGTTCCAGAGAACCAGATAGGAAGAAAAGACCCAGAGGATTCTTTTGAAGCAGCATGACTAGACTCACGGATTTGTCTTGAAAACTTTTTATCATAGGTAGTTGGAGTACCAAACCGGTCTAATCTCTTTCTACGGCAAGCGCCATCGCCTTTTTCACTCTGGATTTGACCTCAGTAGCATTCCATTCCCAACTACATGCTTTGATTCTTCATTTTTGTGAACCTTTTTCCTATCTCTGAAGTGTATCCGCTGCTCCCCGCCGGTATAGGTCTAAGGGCGTTTTGTCCCCTATCTCTCAATAGCACGGAACAAGATATATATATGTTGTGGCGCTTTCGCCGCCTATTCTATGATAAATATATAGTATAGTAAGGCGGAGAACTGTTGTTCGTTGGAGCGCCGGAGTGCGGAGGTTGTTCCCATCATTGAAGTCAGAGTGTGGGACTGAGTCTTCTGAATGATAAAGACCAAAAAGTACTTAGTTTTGTTGGAAAAATCAACGCAAATCTGATCTTTCTTTTCTCTCGGGCTAGAACTTTCTTCAATTATCTCCTTTAGAAAGCTGCGAAAGGCCCGGCCCTGAACATCCCTTTTTCTCGAATGAAAGACCCTCGCCCCGCTTCCTATCGATATGGCGGATGCGAGGCGAAATCAAAGTCATCAAATACTCTTGACTAGCTAGCAGGTTGGCTAAAGCGAACTGACCACAGCTCAATGAGGTACCAAGACCACCCACAAACCATTGAATCAGCATCATAAAGAAAATCCTCCTTTTCAGAATAAAGGGGCTGGTAAAAGGACAGCATCAAGCTAGACAGTATGACCGATCTCCGAGAGAAAGGCTTCGAGGTTCTCTTTCCTTGGTTTGACTAAACCGGCACTCGAACACTGGGTAAGAAGAGAGGGGCTTTTTTCTCTGATAGGGCCAACATCTTCTCTGACATTCATTTTCCCTTTATGGGTGAACCGTTCCTACAGCCCTTATATGATTCCAGCTACTCACCCTTGGACCCGCGGACTTGGAACTATTTAAACATGACCTTTTCAAGGGCTCGAAAAAAAGGGCATCAAACTCGTTGACTTCCGTGGAGGGACCTTACTACATAAGGGCTAGAGACGCCTCAGACTCAGGAGATTCTATGAACTCCCTTCACTCTATTTTATCCTGGGTCGTCAACCGAAGCCGGAGGCTCCTTCCAGTCTCAAGCTGTGGTATAGTCTCCTTTCCTCCTTCGTGCCCGACCCGGTCAGTAGGCGTCAGTGTCTAATCCCTCCGTCTCGTTTCGTAGGAATATTGTAGTTAAAAAGTAATTGCTCCCTAGAGGAACTGGTCTCGGAGCTTCATGAGATAGATTCTAGGGCTCATTTTCCTTCTTCGCTATCGAGCCCCTGCAATTACAGGAAATACCTCATCGATACCTAAACCTAAAGTAAAGGAGCAATCCCTACTGGAATGAATCCGTATCGGCGCCTAATCAGAAGAAGGGTCCCTGCTGGTGAGGGAGGAGTAGTTAAATCCACGGTCTCTGGCAGCAACTAGTCTCGAACGGAAGGAGTTGTCTTGAAAGAGCCCAAACCAAAGGGCGATGGCCAACCAAAGCCCTTTCCCTTTTAGCCTAAGCCATCATGAAATCCAAGCCATCGTTCACTCTTCATTTCCCGTAGTTGATAGAGATTTCCCTTGTCATTCAGGAAAGCCCTCGTACAGCCCACAACCATTGTTCGGTAGTACCTTCGCCTCCTCTCCCTTCAGTCAAATCTGCTTCAAACAAAACCTTTCTCTTCTTCATTCGCTCGGTGGTCTTAGTAAAAGCCTTTCATTTCCTTCCAATACTCAATTTCCGGTAAGGCAGACCCTCCAACCTCCCCATTTCATTCTCCCGTTTACCTTTCAATCGTCAGTTATTCCGCCAGCCTTGACCAAAGGAGGGGGAAGCGCGGCGTAAGCAAAGACCTTCGAATAAGAACAGGGGCTCCTGACTCCGAATCAAGGGAGTGGAGGTAATCCGGGCGAAATCAGAAAGTCATTCAAAATCAACCCCTCAAAGAGGAATCAGTATAAAAGTTACTCATTTGGTCCCATTAACAGAACAGCCACCTTTTTCTTTCTAATATTACATAACATAAATAGATTCTATTTATGTACAACATAATAAAATAAGTTAAGGGTTCGACCCCTCTCCGATAGCACGAAAGAACCCTTTCCATTAAAAAAAGCTCCAATTCGAAGGTGAACCATATAGAGGAGAGCTACTGTACTGGCTTTTTTTTGGGGGAGGTTGGTATCCTATAGATTCTAGATCCTGGTTACATACAACATTGTTCCTGGAAACTTTCTTCAAAGATGAGCCTCGAGGAATCTGCGAAGATGTTCATTTGACATTTCCATTAGGAGAAAAGCTGCATTGGGCATTTACACCATTAAGAGAGGGGCTCGCTAATGCGCAAAGGGTAACACCGGGGTCTGGTTGGGCTGATCAAAGTAGTTGATTCAGAATCATCCAGCAGGAAAACTAGCCCTGTAACTTTATTTCTAAGAACAAATAGGAAAGCGCGCTTAACCGAGGGCTGCATTCCTGTTACAAAGTCCTTGTTATGGCCTCGATTTCGAAACCAAGATCTAAGGAATTAGATTATTCGGGCCAAATCCCCCATCAACCCCGAGTCACTACCTTTACCATTGCATTGGATCTGGCGATCCCAATTAAGAAAGCGTTGGTCTTGGGTTTGGGTGCCCCAAGCAAAGCGGTCCAACCCCCTTCTTTGATAAGCGATACCTTTCTCTGTTCAAGTTATAAGGCTGACGGAACCAAATGCATACCTTTTTGCTTCGTCAGCAGTAGTCCTTACTAGCCGATGACCTAGCATGAGTACGAACAAAGAACTTCTTCGATCTGACCCTCAGTAATCGCGGTGGAGCATTCATTATTATAAATAGTCCTATCTATTCTTTTTGGAGAAAGACTTTTGCAAAGCCCTATCCGGGGTTTGTAAAGCTCCCTGCCTACACGTGGTAAAGCTAAGAGCGAAAGAGTCGGTCGCATAAGCGCATAGATCACTACAAGTTAATTTCATCCCATGCAGAGTCTTGTCCGGCAGTAGGAAGACGGGATCTCTCTGAAGAACAAAGTGGAGGTCCAGTCCCTAACAGAAAGAAAGCCCAACAAGGTGGAATCAGCTGAATTATTATTGTTTCATCTTTTATCGTACAGATGATAGGACGGGCCTCTTTCTATGATCAAATAACTCGGTGGTTTCGGGAACGAAGCGAATAGGGTAAGGAGCACATCATGCGAGCAGGGTTCTTGCCCGACCCAGGAGGTAAGAATCATCAAATCATCCAACACTCGTATACTATATATTATACTAAGTAAGACCCGTGGTATAGTAATCATAATGGAAGCCCGGGCTAGCAATAACTGGAGTGACTTCGACTGAGGGAGGTAGCTTGCTTCTTGACAAAGACCAATAAGTAATTAGAAGCTCAAGCTAAGCCCAAGTTAGTGATAATGAATAGGGGTCAGAAGCTCAAACTCCAAATAATAATATATTATTTGAACAGAAGAACTTGAGCTTGAACAAATAGACTCAAACTGCACGAGGGGGGAGGGGAGACGATAGTGTCCCCGACCGGTCCAATGGTGTCTATGAAGAGTACATAAGAATGAGCGAAATGCAAGAAAGTGAATCGGTTGCGTGCCGATCCTTACCTATTTTCAGGGTCGACTTAAGGATTATCAGCGGCGACCACGAACCGCCTTGCTCCCGCAGAAAGACCTTCACCCTATAGCTACCGAAGACCATCACCTTCCGACAGGGTCCATCTTTGATAGGAACCCCGTTTTCTATATTCTATGATATGATCTTTCCTTTTTCTGCGGGTGTGAAATAGGCTACGGCAACGATGCGAAAAGAGTCTTTACCGAGCTTTTGAAGGATAAGGGCTATGCCCCAGCTGAAATGAGACCTGTTTGTGCTAGGTATATTTGATTCGGTGAGGGGGGAGTTCAGTTCGGGGTAGAGCTAAGGTACTCATCCAAATCCAGTAGAAAGAGCGCATGAAGGCAGTTCCTTATGCTTCATAGCGGAGGAAGCCCCACGGATGGCCCAGAGAGAGTGCGCTTGTATGTCTTCGATGCGAAAAATGGCGTAGTAAAGTAGCCAGTCACTAAGAGTAGTGGGGCTATCGCTTCCTCTAGTACTAGCTCTGATCTCTCTTCAGCAGTTGCAGTACGATTCTTTAATTCAACTCCTGCCCTGCCGTATAAGTCTTCAGTGTCTGGGGTAGCTTTTCCTGCGGTCTATGGCCTATCCGCCTTCCCTCTAGCTGCTAGCTCTATAGGGGACTAGCATCTCTTAGTTAAAGTTAAGCTGCTCTTTATGGCTTCGGTGAATCTCTCGTCCTGCTGTATTGGTTTTATGGTAACGCGTTCATCTCTTGTTTGCTTTGTTTACCGCTTTCCGTAATTAAGTACTTTCCCCTGTCAACTCCTGCTAACGGTCATCGGGTAAGGCTAATCGGTGGAATCTCTCCCTTGTTGCTTCTTCGATCCTGGGCCATATGTCCTCTTCAAGCTCTCCTGGTTGGGAAAGGCCGGGCGGAGCTGTGGATGCTGAGTCCTTTCCTTTCCGAAGAAAAAGGATTCACTATCTCTGTCCCGAAGTCACTATTTGAACCTGTGAGTACTTAAACTCTTTTGTACTCCAAACTGCCTCCAACCGGCTTTTTCTATTAGGCTTCCAATTCAAGCTGAACTGGTCGGGGATCAGAGTGAGTGCTTTAGGACTAACCTATCTTGCCTATGTTGACCTATTATACCGAACCAGTTATGTTATTTCTTCGAATTAGACCAATCGACATTCGTTTATATGCCATGCCGCCTATAAAGAAAGATAAGAGCCTCTACTCTTTCAACAGCCAGAGAGCCCACTCAATGAACAAAGTCTTTCTCTTTTGTGGAACGTGCACACAGAGGGTTAGTTGGGGAAGAAGAAGTTTCCCATTCAGAGTAAGCTCTTTGAGACGCTAACTCGATATTGCATAAGAGAAGAAAGAGGAAGAAGTGAGCTGTAGCCTTAGTCTTAGTACGCGCACTAGAAGGGGCTACCGAATGCGCCAGTGACAAAAGAAAATCTTGTTTGTGTGCCGCGAAGGGCCTACCCCTTGAAAATGGAAGGGCATGGAGAAGCGGATTCCTACTTCTTAATAGAATAGCTTGATCGACCACCATCCTTATTGACCTTCCCTCGGGTTGGTATGCTTGTGTGTCAAGCAATCCTGCTTCGGTAGCAGACTTCGGTCAAGGAAATCGCTTCAAGCAATGGCTTTGGATCGACCTGACTTCTTAGAGAGGAAAGCCAGTGAATGAATGAATGAAATCCGTTGAATGAAGAAGTCTTTATGGCTCAAGCAGCTAGCGGACCTCCTTAATTGAGAAAGTCAAGCATGTCAGCACGCCCCCTACCTATGTAGTCGGCTTCCCGGTAGTTTGCGGGACGCTATTGGAATCGGTCTATCTAAATGGCCTATCTCCAGATGTATGTATTCTTGAAGTGCCTTTCTCATAGTTCCCTTCCCGGGCATTGATTGAGAGGGAATAGACTTCCCCACTGAACGAGGAAGGCAGCAATCTCCTGGAGATAGAAGGGCAATCCCCAAAAGAAGCGGCCAGAGGAGACATTCATTAATAACGGATCTCGACCCCTCACCCGTACTGATGGGAATGACGGGCACTGCATTTATGCCGAAGCCGAGGAACTGAACCAATTACTTTAAAGGCTGGCATCCCGGACTGATAAAGGATCAACTAGGAAGACTGGGCAGAAATCTTCTTACCCGCAGTAGCGACAATCAGGAGCACTACTTCTATAAGATGATTCTCGCCATTTTCCTTACAATAGGGGCATTGACTTCAGTCTCAACTAGACCTAGACCCAATAAAGCTCGAAAAAGCAGGATTGCTTGAATGGAAAGAACAAAACGTAAAGGACAACCAAACGAAAGCGCTAACAGCAGAGGGCAGTATCTATATTATATATAGTAGAGCTCGCTTACCAGACGAAACCAGGCCTTTAAGGTAAGGCTGGAGTGGAAGGGAGAGTAGACCCGAGAGCTGCAATAGTAATTAGTATTCTAGCACCAGCCCTTCTCGTATCGAGACAAGACAGAGCGGGGAAAGCTGCCTTATGTAGTTACCTGCTCTTTCATCGAGATTAGCGAATTACGGTAGAAGATCGGAGAGAATCTGGGTCGAGGAGCCTAGCCTTCTTTGCTATTAGTTTCAATATCTGCTGCTTTTGTTTGCGCCAACCCTCTTAGAAGGAAGAACTCTGGGGAACTTCCGGATTAACTGATTAAGGAGTTCCGGTCGAAAGAGAAATGAGTTAGCGGGAAGAAGATTAGCAGTACGAGGAGGCGATTCAGCAAGCTAGCCACACCTCCATCACTTGACACTTTCTTATTCACACCGAAGAGAGAGTGCTAGACTAGTGCCCAATGAAGACCCAAGCAATGCATCTCAAGCTCTCGCTTTCAGAGCAGATGTGCGAGAAGTTTAATTACGAAGCTATGCTGATATCTATCTAAGAGCTCATATTCAAAGGAAAGGGCGGACCTGGGACCTGTACTTTATAAAGGATGGAATGGAGCCAAGGGAAGAAAACGAACAAGAAGCACACTTCAAGGTCACTCTCTGTCTTCTTGCCTGGAATAAACTCACTCCAGTGCAGTGGGAGGACCCCCTCTAATAGGATGCTACTCGTACCTGTAGAAAGAAGAGCGAGAGCGGAAGAGTAGGATTCGGTAACTAGGAAATGCCCCATGCTCGAGGAGAAGGAGACCGGATAGAGAAGAACGGGGCACACTCCTCCCATTAAGAGAAAGCACAGGGAAATCTCAATATAACCAGAGTGACCCGGGAAAGAAAGACATGACTCTAGTACGTCCCAAAGGCGGGTGTTGGTCTGTCAAGGATGGACATAGATGCCCCCTTTTTTACTGAAAGTTGATCCCAGTTGCCCAGAACGCCAGGTTCTAACATAACATCTATTACTTTGATACTTAAGATTCCGTAACGAGTAGATACTTCCGCAGAAACATAATCGAGATTGGATCTTGTACGAAGGTAGACTTCACACCTACCCCATCTAGACGATAAATAGATAAATAAATGGGTTTCTTGCGGGCATTTGCCAGCTTGATTCTGAGAAAGAGCTCGTCGGCCTGTTGGGGTTCTCTTAAGATATTTCGAATCAACTTAACCCTATTCAACAAACAGGTGATTATGTACAAAAAAGGCTTGTTATTGAATGGCCCCTCTTTGCAACTGATTTCATTCATATAATCGGGTGTTAGTTCATAGGTTTTTAATCCTGCGTACTCCCGCATAAAGAATGAGCAACCGCAACCTGAAACAATATCTTATTTAAGAAGAGCGCTTGCCACTCCTCTAGTGTGATTTCCATCGGAGATAGAAAACCTCTTATCTTAGGCATAGACAAAGATAGCATCTTCGGTGCAAAAAGTCACAGAGATTTCGTGCACGCACTAAAGAGGCCTCTAATCGACACTCACTCCTATGCAGGAGATGCCACACTGACTGCTCTAGCAGATAGGATGAAGAAGGAAAGAACGATTATGGTAGAAAAGACTCTTGAGAGCTCGGCTATAGAGCAATTCTTCGACTAGGGAAATGGGAGAAAGACCTTTCTTTCTTTATTTAGGCAGGAAGAGCGAAATGGTCTCTCGATCCTAGGAGAAAAGAAAGATTAGGATACCGCCCTTCTCTCATGACTTCGGACTCGAGCCAAGGCCCACCTCTAAAGTGACGTAGACCCGGTCCCTAACGAAACTAAACTTGAGCAATTTCCGTTCGTTCGGTATACCATTGATCCCTTTGGGAAGGTTAAAGTTGAATCATACCCAATCGAAGAATAGCCCTTCGTGACTCTCCCTCTGACCCTGGAATTCATTGAATTGGACAATTCCTAATAAGCGCTATAGCTCGAGCTATAGCTTCTTCTCCTGTATGTGGTAGTATCTGCTGCTTGAGCTTAGGTAGTCTTTCGCGCAATTGCGTGAAGCATCTCGCTATGCTACCTACACCTTCCTTTGGGCGAGGTCAGATCTAGAGAGGAAAGGACTCAAAGCAAAGCTCCGCAAGGCAGGCAACAACTGTCACCATTCCCGGGCGAAGGAAGGCTGGAGTGCTCTGAGGAGATCTGATTCTGGACAACTCCGATTCGACTTCTTCATGAGCTAGCCCGGTGCCATAAACCAGCTGTTGTCAGGATGTGGGAGGAAAAAGTAGTAAATGAATGTTCCAAAGCCAAAAGAGGCTGACAAGCAATAGCCAAATCAATCCACCAGGGAATGATTTGAATGGGCATCCGTAACAACAGACGAAGAAAGCCTTTCTTCTAGGCGTAGGCGGGAAGAAGTTCCAAAAGGGCTCTGAGTCCTTATAGGGGCTATTATACTCGGTTCCAATGGCTTTTCCTAAATATCTAATTTTCTGGAGCGAAACTTCCATCTTGGAGGAAGGGTAGTTTGACACCCGTTGCATAAAAGCTACTGGGGCAACCGTAAACATAAAGCTAGATAAGCAAAGGGAGAGGGAACTACGCTCCCAAGAAAGAGCAAAACCTCGCCAAGGCATGCTAAAACCTAAACTGCGACGATGGCTCCAAACCGGATACGAAGCAAGCGAAAGCAAGCTAGCCAGGGAAGGGGGTTAGCACGGTAGCGGGCCTCCTCGGCCTTGACAGGCTCCCGTTGATATAGCCTTCTAAAATGAGGAAGTTTTCTCTCTTCCTTCTCAACCCGGCCTTTACTTTAAGGATGAGCGGCCAGCACGCATAATCGAATGCTTCACTCGAAGGGCTACGCCATATAAAGAGGCTTCCCGCCACCTTGTCCACCTTCACGCCTAGGAATTCCATAAGGACCGGCTCACGACCGTCATTCCGCATTTGGTAGTTGGTCTGCCATTGAGGCTAAGCCCTATTTGAGACTAAGGCAGGCTTCTTTTGACTGCATTTTTTCCTGCTTTCTTTGCGCCCTTTCCAACTAGTTATAGATTTCTTTAATGCCTATAAACTGGGACCAAGCCAAGTAAGTCCATAGATCGTCTGTTAATCCTTCTTTGAATCCCAGTTGTATTAGTATCCGTCGTCGTCTGGGGTTTTAACATGACCAAAGTCAAAAAAGTCTTGTCCCAGTTTTGAAGCCTCGAAAAGTCTCTCTATCTGGCTTTGTTATTATTACAGTGTCATCTGCAACCAGCCGTAGAGATATGGAGAGAGGGGACAGCCTTGTTGCAGACCTTTGTTTGGTTCCTCTTATGAACCCCACTGGTCGTCCATGGATCATAGGTGCTATTCATTGTATATAAAAAAACTTTCGTATCCTACTCTGCAAATCCCATTTTCCTGTCGCATATAGAAACCTATGATTAACATTATCATATGCCTGGTTTGGCGAGTTTAGTGATCATGGCTGGCTCACCTGATCTATCAGCTGACTAGTAAGCCTCCTTGGGATAATCATCAATATCTCTTCCTATCCAAATGAGATTAGGAGGGCGCCCTTTTTAAAGTTAAAGAGCCAGCGTGTCTTTCAATCTATTGGCAATTACCTTAGTCATTCTCTTATACAGTGTAGTCCCCATAGCAATGGGCCTCGGTCTAGTGAGGTTTTGCTTTTTTGGGAATCATTGCCAGGAAGAAGGATTGAATTGCATCTGGTTTGCTCCTGTTCGACTTCAATTACCATATGGAGATGGAGGTCGTCCTTAATTATGTTCCAGCACTACCCCTGAATCTATCAACCAAGTAGAAGTTTAAGTTCAGTTGGAATCCATCTAATCTAGTAGCTTTTGACTATGAGCAGCCCCTCTGTTGTTGATAGATAGCTTAAAAGATTGAATTGAATCATTTTTTTTGTGCCTCGGGGACTCTTTCAAATATTTGGTGGACTGCTCCTATATGCTGTTGGCTCGATAAGATGGATAAGTGTGATAACAATTTCATAACTTCTATCCTTATCTCCTCATGCTGAACCAGAACCAGGCCTCTTGGGCATTTTAAAATGATAAAAGTGTGGATTCTGCCTTTCTTAATAGATGCGTGAAAAAAAGAAAAACCTTTTAACCACAACTGTCGAGATTGTAGGCGCAGCGACTCCCCTACCCTTCTTGACTTAAAGCTGAGCTTCCAATCTTCTATACATACAAGAGTTCTCTATGTGTTCTGCATGTGGTTCTCTCTCAATTGCTCTTCCTTTTCCAAAAACGTGTTTTCTGCTTGTTTTGAAATTTAATTTCATTTACACAATTGAATTGACAAGAGGAAAGAAAAACCAGTTAAAAAATCCTAAACAAAAAGGTCCTATGTAGGTTATCGTTACATTTTAGTTTATAAACTAGATTGAAAACTTCTTCAAAAATCAAACTAAGAAATATAGTAGGTGAGTAAACTTGGCGCACCTACAAGAGCTCGATAGAATAGGGCTCTATTCGATCCGATCCGTCCAGGTAAAGACCTTAACCTTTACTATACCTTATGAACCCTTGAGTCCTTTCTTTTATGCGAGGATGCAAGTGTAGGATAGATCTTTCCCAAAGTTCACTTTCTTTGTCGAGATTGGGTTGGTGTTCAGTGTACTGGGTACAAGATCGAAAAGAACCCTACCCTATATATAAATATAATATAGGCAAGAGGCAAGGCAAGCGCTGTCCGTCTTCATGGCCTCAATAAGACGTGGTATTGTACTGGCCCGTTTCGCAGCACGGAGTATACCGTGATCTCCGTTAGTTCCGTTTCGGCTTTTTCCCCAATTTCCCACTCCTTCTGTGAGGCCTCACCACACTTCGACACAAGAGAAGAGGACCGGGCGCTTTGCTTGTCTTGTATCTTCGGGATACGAGTTGGCGGTCTTCTTTAAGAGAACTTCAATCTAATACTCGTTATGGATCAACTCGTTGCTGATTTCGTTTCTAGGATGGGTTTGGCTCTGCCTGTAGCTATTCTTGTAGCCGTTAGGGCTGGCCGAATGATCCATCAAATGAATAGTCAAAATATGGAAACAAAGGTAACTGATCTAACGATAGATGTTGTTAAAGAGAAAATCGTTGACCAACTCTCAATTCTTTTGAGAGTCTATAGAGAGACTACTGAGGATGTGAACTTACCAACAGGAGTCAATCTCCAAGAGGTAAGCGCACTTGGAGAAGCAAGAGTGAGCCTTCTACACATACACAATATTTATTGTGATCTTCTTTCTCAGGGAACGCAAAGTGAATACTTTCTCCAAGTTATACAATTTCTTGGAGGGTAGTCTTTCTTTTTCTGATGGTTCCTGACGTACTGGAGTTATAACATTTGAATTTCTCTTACATTCCACGTTCCCGAAATGGATCCTCTTAACTTAAATATTTCACATTTTCGAAGCGACAGCTTACTTCGATCTTTCATAGATTGAGTCTTTTCTTTCTTTTCATTTTGACCTTTCTCAGTCTCTCTTATTGTCTCTGTTTACTAATCGAGGTGGATTTGGATCTCTTTCTTTGGAAAATGAAATCAATGTTGCTAGGGAAAGTGATGTCTTTATTAAGGTCGCATGGGATGATAGAACTTTTTCTTTTTTGTGGAGACCTCACTCTAGGGAACATGATGATGTCAGAAGAAGGTTACGCCGCATCAAGCTCGTAGGGGGGCGGCTCTTCGAAACGACCTCCTCTCGACATCGACTTAAATGCCCCGGAGCAGGAGCCTGCCCCTCAGTTGGAATCGGGTAACGGATGAGATACGGAGGCGCCGAAATTCTGGAGTTGGAGCAAGAACGTCAAAGAATCGTCGAAGCTTCTGCCCAACAGGAGGAGAGAAGGCGAGCCCAAGAAGAGCGGTATTGGCAATTTCATTTTGAAAGGAGGAAAGTAGCCCGTCTGAGGGTAGAAAACGAACGACTAAGATTTCGAATCAATTAGAATAGATATGGGCAGGATATGAC